>Ga0209048_10007201_pt1 | contig 10307 bp, 7 predicted proteins | sample FrelakmetCRP12CR_FD_187146 | JGI IMG/M metagenome (GOLD analysis project Ga0209048, IMG submission 187146) | Freshwater lake sediment microbial communities from the University of Notre Dame, USA, for methane emissions studies - CRP12 CR (SPAdes)... | ecosystem: Environmental > Aquatic >... | reverse complement strand
TACGGCTCCGGGTCCGGACGACAGACCCAGATGGACAGCTCACGCGGTGCCTCGAGTCGCAGCTCGATGTCCGGCTCGAGCGCACGTTCGATGCCGAGCAGTGGCGGCGGAGCGCGTGGTGGTGGTGGCGGCGGCGCAGCGCGTGGCGGCGGCGGCGGTGGCGGGCGCGGTGGTGGCGGCCGTCGCTGAAGGCAGGAGAGCACTCATGCGCACATTCCCCTCCATCGAACGCAAGGCGTCAGCCATGAACATCATTCGCATTTGGTCATTCGTGCGCCGGCTCGCGCTGGCACTGATCGTGGCCGTTCCGCTTGCCGCGGCCGCGGCCCCGCAGGCAACGTACGCAACGCCGGAAGCGGCCGTCGATGCGCTGATGGCCGCACTCAAGGCCGACACCGATTCGGCGATGCTCGCGATCTTCGGTGAAGAGCACAAGGACCTCATCGTTCAATCCGATCGCGCGGCGACCAGCGCGACCCGGGCGAGGATCCTCGCGGCCATGCAGACGCTGCGGGTGCTGAAGGAGCCAAGCCCGGACCGCCGGGTGCTGGTGATCGGCGACGAGGCGTGGCCGATGCCCATTCCCATCGTCCGCGCGGGCGATCGCTGGCGCTTCGCCACCGAGGAAGGCGCGGACGAGATCGTCAATCGCCGCATCGGGGGGAACGAGCGCAACGCCATCTACGTGCTGCGAGCGTACCTCGACGCGCAGCGGGAGTACGCGTCGCAGGATCGCGACGGCGACGGCGTGCTCCAGTACGCGCAGAAGCTCGGCAGCGCGCCGGGCAAGCACGACGGGCTGTACTGGCCCGCCGACGAAGCAAAGGGCGAAGCGGCGAGCCCGTTCGGGCCGCTGCTCGCCGAAGCCGGCGCCTACGCCAAGGGCCGCGTGGCGGGCGACCCCTACCGCGGCTATTACTTCAGGATCCTGACGCGCCAGGGCAAGAATGCCCCGGGTGGCGCGTACAGCTATGTGATCAACGGCCGCATGATCGCCGGCTTCGCGATGGTCGCCTACCCGGCCGAGTACGGCAATAGCGGGGTGATGACGTTCATCGTCAGCCAAAACGGCAAGGTCTACGAGAAGAATCTCGGCAAGGACTCCACCGCCATCGGCGCGAAGATGACGACTTTCGATCCGGGCGCCGGATGGAAAGAGGTGGCACGCTGATAGCCCCAGATCGTAAGTAAGGGCGCTTCAGGATGTCTGGCTTCATCGTGTGAAGTCTACAGGGGCCCACGCGAGGCGTTCGGTGACACATTGTCGCAAGTCCCGAGGCGTGAATCGAAAGGGCGCGACAATGAGAACGACTCGAGCGCGGCATGTCCCTGCCCCTTCTTCCGTCCGAAAGGATGGGGCTTCTTCTCTTTGCGCACGGCTCGCGCGGGTCGTGATGCTCGGCCTTGCGTGCCTCGGCTTCCTGTCCGGGGACCCCGCACTTGCCCAGAAGCCGTCTCCACAGAAGGCGGCTGGCGCGACCCTCACCATCGATCCCACGGAGATGCAGAAGCCGTGGACCGGTGATCTGGATGGGATGATCCAGCGTCGGGTCATCCGCGTTCTGACTGTCAACAGCAAGACCTTCTATTTCCACGACAAGGCTGCGCAGCGCGGCACCGTCGTCGATCTCTTCCGGTCATTCGAAGGCGAGCTCAACAAGAAGCTCGCCGCCGAGAAAAAGCTCAAGAACCAGAACCTGAAGGTGCGCGTGGTATTCATCCCGCTGGCGCGCGACCAGCTGCTGCCGGCGCTCGCCGCCGGCAAGGGCGACATCGCCGCCGCCAACCTCACGATCACGCCGGAGCGCGAGAAACTGGTGGACTTCAGCGCCGCCCTGCTGAGCAATGTGAACGAGGTCGTGGTGACGGGGCCGGCGTCACCGAGCATCGCCACCCTGGAGGATCTCTCCGGCAAGCCCGTCTTCGTGCGCAGGTCGTCGAGCTATTACGAAAGCCTCGTTGCGCTCAACAAGAAATTTGCGGCCGAGAAGAAGCCGCTGGTTGCGCTCAAGGAAGCTCCCGAGTCGCTGGAGGACGAGGACCTGCTCGAGATGCTGAACGCCGGCCTCGTCGCGATCATCATCGTCGACAAGCACAAGGCGGACTTCTGGAAGCAGATCTTTCCGAAGCTCGCCGTGCACGACGACGTCGTGGTGCGTACCGGCGGCGAAGTCGCATGGGCGTTGCGCAAGAGCAGCCCGCAACTCAAGTCGGCGCTGGATGATTTTGCCACCCGCAACAAAGTCGGGACTTCGACCGGCAACCAGATGCTGACGCGCTACCTGAAGAACATCAAGTACGTGAAGAATGCGGCCTCCGACGAAGAGCGCAAGAAGTTTCTGGCCCTGATCCGGTATTTCCAGAAATACGGCGACCAGTACGACGTCGATTGGGTATTGATGGGCGCGCAGGGCTACCAGGAGTCGCAGCTCGACCAGAACGCGAAGAGCCCGGTGGGCGCCATCGGGGTCATGCAGATCATGCCCGCTACCGGGAAGGACATGAAGGTGGGCGACATCACGGAGACCGAGGCGAACATCCACGCCGGTATCAAGTACATGCGCTTCATGATCGACCAGTACTACGGGAAGGAGCCGATGACGGCCCTAGACAAGGCGCTGTTCGCGTTCGCTTCCTATAATGCGGGCGCGGCCCGCATTGCGTCGCTGCGCAAGGAAGCCGCCAAGCGCGGCCTCGACCCCAACGTCTGGTTCCATAACGTCGAGTACGTGGCGGCCGAAAAGATCGGCCAGGAAACGGTGACCTACGTCAGCAACATCTACAAGTACTACATCGCCTACCGCCTGGTCCTGGAGAGCCAGGCCGCCCAGAAGGAAGCGGTCGAGAAGATCAAGGGTGGTGCCAAGTGAAGTCGGCACCCCTGCGAAAATTTGACTCGGGCCGCAAAGGCCAATCGCGTCGGCTCCAGGCAAAAAAAACCCCCCTGCGCGCACCGGGGGTCTTGTCGAACTAGCGTGACCCGCGATGGCGACATCGCGGGTGGCCGACAGGCGTCATCGCCCGGCTGGCATACCTGTTTCGCTCCAATTCCTGCTTGCCTTCGTAAAGGCGATCGCGTGGGGGACGATTGCGTCGAACGCCGCCTTGTAGTCGGCCTTGTTGGCTTCCGTGTAGCCAGGCGCGTTGACCGTCGCACCGCCCGCGGGCTTACCGATCTCGATGGTAAAAGCGAGGGGCTTCACATTCTTGGGCCATCCGTAGTAGCTGTCACCCCACACCGAATGCACGTGGATGGAACGGCCGCCCTTGCCGGGCGTCGCGGTGATCGTCCGGATGCCAGCCGCCATGACTTCGTTGACGCGGGGGCCCGCGACCTCCAACAGGCCCGGCTGAACGGCCTTCACGGTACCGGCGGCAGGCGCAGTGGCGGCGGGAGCGTTGGCGGGAGCTGGGGCGGGAGTCTGGGCGAGCGCCGGGCCTGTGACAAGGGCGGCGGCGAGGAGAGCAAGGTGCAGCTTGCGCATGGAATGTTCCTTCTAAGTGAATGAAAATGAAAAGGGCAGTGAATTGTAGCCCCGGGTGGGCGCCGGCCGTTGACCTTGCGCAATCGCCCGCCTGCCACGAGTTCGGTCGCGCCGTTGGTCCTGGTGACGGGCGTTCGCGTCACTCTCGCGTTAGCCGCGGCGCAAGGAATAACCTGGAGGCGACCCTTGTTGCGGACGCTGGTGATGTGGCTCAGACAGCGCCCTTGCCTCGTGCGGCGCGCTTCTTAACAACTGACTTCCCGGCGCCAGCGTTGTTTGCACTTCCCTTACCTGCAGCCTGAACATTCCGATGAAGCTGTCCTTGTCGTCGCCAGGTTGAGCCGTTCGCGTCGACCCGCTTGAGGGAGCGTCGGTGTGTCGATGCGCGCCATTGCGTCGGCGGCACGCCGGCCCAGCGGCAAAAGGCGCGGGTGAATGCGCCCGGATTGGCGTAGCCGAGAAAACCGGCGATCTCGGTCACCGGCATGCGCGTGCTTTCGAGAAGCTGGCAGGCGATGGCCTGGGACGCTTCCTCGCGCAGGTGCATGAAGGTGGTGCCCCCCGCGGCAAGACGGCGGTTCAGGGTTCGCAAGCCCAGTTCGAGGTGCTTCGCGACTACGGCCAGCGTTGCAGTGTGCTCCAGAACCAAAGCAGGCAACATGCGGCGTACCTGACCGGCCAGATCTTCGCTGGAATGCGCTTCGATATCGCTCACACGGTGCGCCATCATCATGTGCAGAAGCGGGTCGGCACCACGAGGTCGTTGGTCCATCCAATGCCGGGCGAAGACCAGCGCGGTTTCGCCGTCGTCGAAGCGCAGGACGGACCGGAAAAGCTGGTACGGCGCGAGGTCGCGTGGACGAGCGTGCGCGAACCGCACCTCGATCGGATGCCAGTCCGGCCCGCACATCGCCTGCATCAGGTTGAGCCCGATCGCCATCGCAAAGTCGAGGATGTGCTCGAGGGCCTCGATGTCCGACTGGAGGATCGTGTAGCGGAGGACGACGAAGGACTTCTCCTCGACGACCGTGACGGCACTATTCGGATTGTGCACACCGTAGTGGCGTGACAGGTCGTGGAGCGCCGTGCGCACATCGGGCGAGCTTTCCATCAGGAACCCGACCGCGCCGAGGGAGGAGAAACTCGCGCGTTGGCCCACGAGCAGCCCGAAGTGCGGGCAGCCCGAAATTTCCGCGCAGCGCGCGAATAGCCGGCCTGCTTCCCTGAAGGGGATCTTGTTCTCGGGATTCAGGAAGTGTCCGGGCTCGAGGTCGAATTCGGCGAGCAGAGGCGCCGGATCGATGCCGCGTTCCTGCAGCAGCACGGGCACCGTCATGTAAGGCCCGATGCGGACCATACCCTCGGCGACGACGCCGTCGGGCGATCTCCGCGGCGCCTGATGTTCCCGTTTCTCCGTTGCGCTTCCCACTTGATCTGCCTCAACCGATATGTCGTGAAATGATAAAACTATGACGGGAGCAGGTAAATCGCCTTTGGCGTGGAGGCTCAGGATTCTCAGAGGGACGCTGTGGGAAGGTCGCCAGCGTGATCGCCTGCAGCGTGGCCCGTTGCTGAACGAGTATCACACGGTGAAAGCCGCTAAGTAACCGACTTGAAGGCAAGAAGCGGACGTACGTCATGAAAGTCGTCATCGTTGGTGGAGTGGCCGGTGGTGCGTCCTGTGCGGCGCGTCTGCGGCGGTTGGATGAGAAGGCCGAGATCCTCATGGTGGAGCGCGGCCCGTATGTCTCATACGCGAACTGCGGTCTGCCCTACCACGTCGGGGGCGTGATCGAAAAGGAATCGAGCTTGTTGGTGGCAAACGAGGAGCTTTTCCGGGAGCAGTTCGCGATCGACGTGCGCACCAACTGCGAGGCCGTCGCGATTGCGCCGAAGCAGAAGCAGGTCAAGCTGCGGAACGTGCAGACCGGCGAGGTGACCACCGAGTCCTACGACAGGCTGGTGCTGTCGCCCGGGGCGGTGTCGGTGCGCCCACCGCTTCCCGGCATCGACCTCCCCGGCATCTTTCACGTCCGGACGGTGCCGGACGCGAGGCACATCAACGAGTGGATCGAGCGTGGCAACCCGTTTCTCTCCGGCATGTACCGGTATTCGGGATTCCAGGCAGTAAGGCCGAGGGTCCGGGCCGTCGTGATCGGCGGCGGATTCATCGGCCTGGAGATGGTGGAGAACCTCGTTCATCGCGGCTTCGAGGTCACGCTGGTTGAATTGCAGGATCAGGTGCTGCCCCCGATCGATTGCGAACACGCGCGCGTCGTCGAAGCCCTCCTGCAGCGGCATGGTGTCCGCATGGCGCTCAGCGACGGCGTGGCCGGGTTCAAGCAGGCCGCGAACGGCGCCATCGATGTTCAAACCAAGTCCGGCAAGACTTATCCAGCCGACTTGGTGATCATGGCGCTTGGCGTGCGCCCGGACACGGCCCTGGCGAAAACGGCCGGACTGGCGCTCGGCGAGCGCGGTGGGATTCGCGTCGACGAGCAGATGCGCACCAGCGACCCGGACATCTTCGCCGTCGGCGACGTGATCGAAGTCAAGGATTTCGTCACCGGCGAATGGAGCTTGATCCCGCTGGCTGGCCCGGCCAACCGGCAGGGTCGGATCGCTGCCGACGTGATCGCCGGAAGAGAGTCCCGCTTCCGAGGCACCCAGGGCACGTCGATCATCGGATTGTTTGGTGTGGCCATTGCGTGGACCGGCGTCAGCGAAAAGCAGCTGAACCGGGTGGGCGATACCGATTACGAGAAGATCTACCTCTACCCCAATTCGCACGCGGGGTATTACCCGGGGGCGAAACCGATTGCAATGAAGGTGCTCTTCCGGCAATCCGACGGACGCCTCCTGGGAGCGCAGGCCATCGGCGAGGACAACGTGGACAAGCGGATCAGCAGCTTTGCCGCGCTGCTCCAGATGCGCGCGACGATCTACGACCTCGAGGAGGCCGAACTCTGCTATGCGCCCCCGTTCGGCAGCGCCAAGGACCCGGTGAACTTCGCCGGGATGGTCGCAGCGGACGTGCTCCGGGGCGACATGCCGCTCGTGCACTGGGATACCGCCAGGACCGGATTCCTCCTGGATGTGCGCGAGACGATGGAACTCGCCGTGGAGAATGTCCCCGAGGCGCTCAACATTCCGATCGGACAACTCCGGGCGCGCTTGGGCGAGCTCCCCCGCGACCGCGACATCCACGTCATCTGCCGTTCTGGACAGCGCGCCTACATTGCGACGCGGATCCTGCTGCAGAACGGATTCAAGGCAAAGAACATATCCGGCGGAATGCTTTCGCTGGCGCACAACTATCTGCTCGGCTCGATCCAGGAAGTCATATAGTGCCCCGGATCGATGATTGGAGGAGCTAACCGGTCGGCGCCTGAGTCGGGCGGGCCAAATGGTTGGACCTGAAAGCAGCTTGTTACCGGGTGTGTAGCGCAATAGTACGGAAGGAGGTCGATCATGCTCATGGAAGCGGCAAAAGGCACGAACGCGTGGCGCAACTTTTCGGGTGCGGTCTGGAAACGCCAGATCGACGTGCGCGACTTCATCGTGTCTAACGTGACGCCGTACGCCGGCGGCCCCGAATTCCTCGCGCAGCCCACCACGCGGACGCTTGCTGTCTGGGAAAAGCTCCAACCCTATTTCCGCGAAGAAGCGAAGAAGGGGGTCCTCGACGTCGACGTGGCCAACCCGTCGTCGCTCACTTCGCACGGGCCGGGATACATCGACCGCGACAACGAAGTGATCGTCGGCCTGCAGACCGACAAGCCGTTCCGCCGCGCGATCATGCCCACCGGTGGCTGGGGCATGATCGAGAACGGCCTCAAGGCGATCGGCCGCGAGCCCGATCCCGCGGTGAAAGAAACCTTCACCAAGTACCGCAAGACGCACAACTCGGCCGTGTTCGACATGTACACGCCGGAGATCCGGGAATGCCGGCGGTCCAGCATCATCACCGGCCTGCCGGACGCCTACGGGCGCGGCCGCATCATCGGCGACTACCGGCGCGTTGCGCTTTATGGTGTCGACCGCCTCATCGAGGATAAGAAGGCCGAACGCACCCAGATCGACGCCCGCTGGCCGACGGAAGAAGTGATGCGGCTGCGCGAGGAGATGGCCGACCAGCTTCGCGCGCTCACCGACCTCAAAACCATGGCGGCGTCGTACGACTGCGACATCGGCAGGCCGGCGGCGAGCGCCCGCGAGGCCGTTCAGTGGACGTACTTCGGCTACCTCGGCGCCATCAAGGAGATGAACGGTGCCGCGATGTCGGTGGGCCGCGTTTCGACCTTCTTCGACATCTACATCGAGCGGGATCTCGCCGAGAAGATGCTCACTGAAGCCGAAGCGCAGGAGCTCGTTGACCAGTTCGTGATCAAGCTACGTATCGTCCGCTTCATGCGGACGCCGGAATACGACGCGCTCTTCTCGGGCGACCCGTACTGGGCGACGGAGTGCATCGGCGGCATGGCGCTCGACGGCCGCACCTTGGTCACGCGCTCGAGCTTCCGCATGCTGCAGACCCTCACCAATCTCGGGCCGGCGCCCGAGCCCAACCTCACGGTGCTGTGGTCGAAGAACCTGCCGGAGTCGTTCAAGCGCCAGTGCATCATCTCGAGCCGCGACACCTCGTCGCTGCAGTACGAGAACGACGACCTGATGCTTCCGAAGTTCGGCGACGACTACGGTATTGCGTGCTGCGTCTCGGCGATGCGCCTGGGCAAGCAGATGCAGTTCTTCGGCGCGCGGATCAACCTCGCCAAGTGCCTGCTCTACGCGATCAACGGCGGGCGCGACGAGGTGAGCGGCGTCCAGGTCGGGCCGGCCTATCGCCCGGTGGTGGGCGAAGTCCTCGACTACGACGACGTGATGGCGAAGTTCGACGACATGATGGACTGGCTCGCGCGCACCTACGTTCACGCGATGAACTGCATCCACTACTCGCACGACCGCTACAACTACGAGCGGCTGATGATGGCGCTGCACGACCGCGACATCGTGCGCACGATGGCGTTCGGCATCGCCGGCCTCTCGGTCGCCGCCGACAGCCTGTCGGCGATCAAGTACGCGAAGGTGAAGCCGGTTCGCGACGAGAAGGGCCTCGTCGTCGACTACCAGGCGACGGGCGACTTTCCGGTTTTCGGCAACAACGACCCGCGGGTCGACGACATCGCCGCCGACCTCGTGAAGAGCTTCATGGACAAGCTGCGCCAGCACCCGACGTACCGCGACGCGATCCACACGCAGTCGGTGCTCACCATCACTTCCAATGTCGTCTACGGCAAGGGCACGGGCAACACACCGGACGGTCGGCGCAAGGGCGAGCCCTTCGCGCCCGGCGCGAACCCGATGCACGGCCGCGACTCGCATGGCTGGCTGGCGTCGTGCCTGTCGGTCGCGCGCCTGCCCTACGACGAGGCGCAGGACGGCATCAGCTATACGCTTTCGGTCGTACCGGCGGACAACCGACAGGGCGAGGCGGCGGCGATCACGCGGGCCATCCGTGCGCTGGACACGTACTTCGGGCAGGGCGGGTTCCACCTGAACTTCAACGTCCTCAGCAGGGAGACGCTGCTCGATGCGATGGAGAACCCCGACAAGTATCCGCAGCTGACGATCCGGGTTTCCGGGTATGCGGTGAACTTCATCCGCCTCACGCGGGAGCAGCAGCTCGATGTCGTCAACCGCAGCTTCTTCCATGGGCAGATCTGACATGGTCACGTCCGAAATCGCGGCCGATGCGCCCGCCGAAATCCCGGAAGGCAGTCGTCACGATCTCCGGCACGACCTCTCGCCGGATGCGCCGGAGCTCGAGAATTTCAGCGAGGGCGACGGCGCGTTCGGCTACGTGCATTCGTACGAGACCGGCTCTCACCTCGACGGACCCGGTGTCCGGGTCACGCTCTTTCTCTCCGGTTGCCCGCTGCGCTGCCAGTACTGCCACAATCCGGACACGTGGCGCTTGAGGCACGGCCTGCGGGTTCCGCTCGAACGCATCGTCACCCGGCTCGGGCACTTTGCCCCTGCGCTGCGCGCGATGCAGGGCGGGCTGACGCTCTCCGGCGGCGAGCCAATGGTGCAAGCGGCCTTTTCCCGGCGCATCCTGGGCGCGGCCAAATCGCTGGGCCTCCACACTGCGATCGAAACCTCCGGCTTTCTGGGTGCGCGCGCGACCGACGAGTATCTGAAAGACCTCGATCTTGTCATTCTCGATATCAAATCGGGGGACCCGGAAACCTATCGCCGCGTGACCCGGCAGGAGCTCGCGCCGACGTTGCGATTCGCCGAACGGTTGGCGGAGATGGGCAAGCCCGTGTGGGTCCGGTTCACGCTCGTGCCGGGGTTGACGGACGATCCGGCCAATGTCGAAGGCGTCGCGAAGTTCGTTGCGCCGATGAAGAACGTCGAGTGGGTGGAAGTGCTCCCCTTCCACCAGCTCGGCGCGTTCAAGTGGAAGGCACTCGGGCTCGACTATCAGCTCGCCGATACGCCGCCGGCGCCCCCGGATCTCGTAGCCCGCGTGCATGGCCAGTTCCGCGACGCCGGCTGCAACGTGCGGTAGACGGCGACAACAGGAGTCATCATGGAATATTTCCAGACCTTGCTCGGGCAACAGCCGATGATGGCGCTCTTTCTGACGATCGCGATCGGTTATCTCTTGGGAGAGATCAACATCAAGGGGTTCTCGCTCGGCGTCGGTGCGGTGCTCTTTGTCGCGCTCTTCATGGGCTGGTTCGCGCCGAAGTCGGTGCCGGCGCCGATGGTCGGAACGCTCGGTCTTGCGCTCTTCCTCTACGGCGTGGGCATCAG
>Ga0209048_10007200_pt1 | contig 10308 bp, 9 predicted proteins | sample FrelakmetCRP12CR_FD_187146 | JGI IMG/M metagenome (GOLD analysis project Ga0209048, IMG submission 187146) | Freshwater lake sediment microbial communities from the University of Notre Dame, USA, for methane emissions studies - CRP12 CR (SPAdes)... | ecosystem: Environmental > Aquatic >... | reverse complement strand
CGCGGGAGGATCTGAAGACCCTCGGCCTGCGCCATCGTCCCGGCGCGCCCGTGGGGCTCGAGGTAGCCGATCACCACATCCCGCCCGTTGTCTGCCTCGGCCGCGCCCTCCTGAAGCATGCGATATGTCTTGCCCACACCCGGGGCCATTCCGATGAAGACCTTGAGGTGCCCTCGTTCGTCGGCCATCAGGGCATTGTCCTTCACTCCACCTGGACGACGGCGCTAGCCGCCGAGCAGGTTGTGGACGATCGGGTCGATCAGCTTGATGCCGATGAACGGGGCGAATGCCGCCGAGGCCGTAGATCAAGAGGTTCCGCCGCAGTAGCGAGCTCGCGCCAGTCGGGCGGCAGCGCACACCCTTCAGCGACAGCGGGATCAGCAGGGGAATGACGAGCGCGTTGAAGATCCCGGCTGGCCCGATCAGAAATGCCCACTCACGGCGCCGGCGGAGATCCGGCGGGTGTCCTCCGGCGCGGGTCGAAGGATCAGGATCTCGGCTGGGACACGCTTGAGCAGCCATCTCAGATCCTCATAGCTCAGCCCCACGCGTGGATCTTCGTCGGCCGAGACGATGATGCGGTCGAAGTGCTCTTGGTCGATGAGTCGGCGTAGCGCGTCGCGTGCGGATCGCCCGCGCCCGACGCGCGATTCGACAGGGATCCCCTGCGAGGAGACGCGCTGCTCGATCGCCTCGAGCAGGGGCATCCCCCGCGCGCACTGCACCGGCAGAGCCGACTCAAGGGGCAGGCTCATCGGTACCTGTGCCAGAAACGCCGGCATGATGGTCGCATTCTCTGCCTTGGCGAGCCGAACGGCGGCCTCGAAAGCGCGGCGCGAGATCTCCTGACCGGTAAAGGGAAGAAGGATGCGGCGGACGGGGCGAGGACGATCGCGCGCCGCGAGGCGTCCGTGCGGCGGCAACCAGTAGCCCGCGGCGATCCCGAGCAGGGCGCCCCCGGCCGCGGCTAGGACGATCGTCGCGGTGTTCATGACTCGTCGGCTTCCGGGCGTCGGGCGCGGTCGGCGACGATGCGCACGTCCACGCCTGGCAGGCGCTGGAGCAGCCTCTGGGGAAGCGGCACGCGCAGACGAGCCAGACCGCGCACAGGACGCGGGTGGCCCATCAGGATGTAGGTCGTCCCACGCCGCTTGGCGACCTCGACGATCGCCCCCGCTAGGTCGTCGGATTCCTCCGCCAGCAGCTTGGCCCCGAGCACCGACGCGAGCTGTGTGAGCGCCAGCAGCGACCGCTGATCATCATCTGAGAGCTGCTGCCCCGGCCGGCGCACCCACAGCAGGTCAAGCTCGGCGCCGAGTCGTTGGGCCGAGCGCCAAGCGCGGCGCACGACGCGCTGCGCGCCCGGATCCGGCTCAACGAGCGCGAGCAGCCGCTCGCTGACGGCCTGCGGCGCATCGGCGGCGAGGCTCTCCGCGCGCGAGCCGACCAGCTCCGTGGTCATGCGCTTTGCGCCCACCTCGCGGGCGACCTGGTGCAGCGCCACCTCGCGCAACGCGGATAGGTTCTCGACGCGGAAGAAGTTGTTGAGCGCCGCATCGACTCGCTCGGGCGGGTAGACCTTGCCGGCGCGCAGGCGGTCGAGCAGCGCGTGAGGCGTGACGTCGATCAGCTCGACCTCGTCGGCACGCCCGAGGATGGCGTCGGGGATGGTCTCTCGCACACGGACGCCGCTCAGCTCGGTGATCTGGTCATTGAGCGACTCGAGGTGCTGGACATTGAGCGTGGAGAGCACGTCGATGCCCGCCGCAAGGACCTCCTCGACGTCTTCGTAGCGCTTGGTGTGCTCGGTGCCCGGCGCGTTCGTGTGGGCGAGCTCGTCGATCAGGCACAGCTCGGGCGCGCGGCGCAGGATCGCCGGCAGGTCCATCTCCTCAAGCGCGGTCTCGCGGTAGCGCACGCGCCGGCGTGGCAGGAGCGGGAGGCCCTCGGCGACCAGGGCGGTCTCCTCGCGGCCGTGCGTCTCGAGCAAGCCGATCACGACGTCCCGGCCCGCCTCCTGCTCGGCGTGGCCCTCGAGCAGCATGAAGTAGGTCTTGCCGACTCCGGCCGCCATCCCCAGGAAGACCTTCAGGTGGCCACGGCGTGGCGCCGATTGCGCGGCCGCCTCCGGCGGGATTGAGCGATCGGCCTGGGCGGTCATCCCCCCAGCAGGTTGTAGACGATCAGGTCGATCAGCTTGATCCCGATGAACGGCGCGATGATGCCGCCGAGGCCGTAGATCAGGAGGTTGCGGCGAAGAAGGGCGCTGGCACCGATCGGCCGGTAGCGCACCCCGCGGAGCGACAGCGGGATCAGCAGCGGGATGACGAGTGCGTTGAAGATGATCGCCGAGACGATCGCCGACTGCGGGTTGCCGAGGTTCATGATGTTGAGCACGGACAGCGGGCCTTCTGCCCCGGGCTTGGTCGCGTATGTGGCGATGAAGATTGCCGGCAGGATCGCGAAGTACTTAGCAACGTCGTTGGCGATCGAGAAGGTCGTCAGCGCGCCGCGAGTGATCAGCAGCTGCTTGCCCACCTCGACGATCTCGATCAGCTTCGTCGGATTGGAGTCCAGGTCAACCATGTTGCCCGCCTCGCGCGCCGCCTGGGTGCCGGTGTTCATCGCCACACCGACATCGGCCTGGGCCAGCGCGGGGGCATCGTTGGTGCCGTCGCCGGTCATCGCGACCAGCCGCCCATCGTTCTGCTGCTCGCGGATCAGCGCCAGCTTGCGCTCGGGCGTGGCTTCGGCGAGGAAGTCATCGACGCCGGACTCCTCGGCGATCTTGGCCGCGGTCAGGCGGTTGTCCCCGGTGACCATCACGGTCTTGATGCCCATCGCCCGCAGCTGGTCGAAGCGCGCCTTCATGCCCTCCTTGATGGTGTCCTTCAGGTAGACGACCCCGAGTACCTGGTTGTCGCGCGCAACGGCCAGGGGCGTGCCGCCCTCGTTGCCGATGCGGTCGAGCTCGCCCTGTAGCTCGGGTGGGGGCGAGCCGCCTTCGCTGCGCACGAGCTCGATGATTGCGTCGCCCGCGCCCTTGCGCAGCCGCCTGCCGTCGATGTCGACGCCGCTCATCCTCGTCTGCGCGGTGAACGGCACGAACTCGGCGTGGATCGAAGCCATGTCGTGCTCGCGGATGCCGTACTGCTTGGCCAGCACGACGATCGAGCGGCCCTCGGGCGTCTCGTCCGCGAGCGAGGCGAGCTGTGCGACCTCGGCCAGCTCTGACTCGGGCACGCCTGGCATCGAGACGAACTCCGACGCGAGCCGGTTGCCGATTGTGATCGTGCCGGTCTTGTCGAGCAGCAGCACGTCCACGTCCCCCGATGCCTCCACGGCGCGGCCGGAGAGGGCGAGCACGTTGCGGCGCACGAGGCGGTCCATGCCGGCGATACCGATCGCGCTGAGCAGGGCTCCGATGGTTGTCGGGATGAGGGCGACCAGGAGCGCGATCGAGGTGGTCTCGGAGATCGCCGTGCCGGCGAACAGGCCGAACGGGCGCACCGTCGCCACGACGATCATGAAGATCAAGGTCAGTGCGGCGAGCAGGATGTTCAGGGCTACCTCGTTGGGCGTCTTGCGTCGCTCGGCGCCCTCGACGAGCGCGATCATGCGATCCATGAACGAGTGACCGGGCTCCTGGGTGATTTCGACAACGATCCGGTCGGAGGTCACGCGCGTGCCTCCGGTCACTGCGCTGCGGTCGCCTCCGGACTCGCGGATGACGGGCGCGGACTCACCGGTGATCGCCGACTCGTCGACCGTGGCTATTCCCTCGATCACGGTGCCGTCGCCGGGAATCAGCTCTCCGGCCGCCACGACCACGACATCGCCACGGGTCAGCTCCGAGGCGGCCTTCGTGCTGCCATCCCTCATCTTGGCAACCGTCTCCTTGCGCATCGCCCGCAGCGTCTCGGCCTGCGCGCGCCCGCGACCCTCGGCGAACGCCTCTGCCATGTTCGCGAACACGACGGTCAGCCACAGCCAGACGGCGATCGTGAACGTGTACCAAGCTTCCTCGTGCCCGCCGCCGAGCGGCTTTCCGCCAAACGCCTGGATCAGCCACGTGACGGTAGTGATGGCGGAGCCGATCTCCACGACGAACATGACGGGGTTGTGAATCTGCACGCGCGGGTCGAGCTTCTTGAAGCTGTCGATCAGCGAGCGCATCACGATGTCGCGCTGGAACAGCGAGATCGCCTGCTTTTCGCGGGTTGCCGGCATCTGTGCGGACATCAGCGGGTTCCTCCCGTCAAGCGGTCGAGGGCCAGGTTCAGCTCGAGCACGTTCACTCCCGGCTCACCGGAGAAGCCGAGGCCGCGCGCGTCGGTGTAGTCGGCGACCAGTCCGTCTACCGTCGCGACGGGCAGGCGGCGCACCGCCGCCACCCGATTTGCCTGGATGCGAGCGTTCGCTTCTGAGATTTCAGGGTCGAGCCCCGAAGCGGAGGTGTTGACGGCGTCGACCGGGACCTGAGCTGCGGTCAGGCCGGGGTCGTACGGCTTGTTCAGTTCGATATAGGCCTTGATGTTTTCGGCGTCGGCTTCCTCGGTCTTCGTGCTGTTGGGCCCTTTGTTGGAGAAGGTGCTAGCCGCGGCGTTGTTTGCCCCTCCTTCGGTGGCCGACGGGCGGCTCTGGAAGTAGCGTGGGTCCGCTTCGGTCACCACCGCGCCTTTCACTTCCTTGGGCTTGCCGTTCTTTTCGAGCACCGGTGTCCCGAAGTTCTGGCCGATGATCTTCGAGCCGACGAGCTTCCCGTTGACCTTGATCTGCTGACCGTTGGCGTTGCCCGGGAACGCCACCTGGCTGACGCCCGTGATGACGAGCGGGTAGACGAGCCCGAGCAGGATCGTGAAGACGACGATGCCGATGATGGATGTCACGATGTCGCGGCGCATGTCAGAAGAGGTGTGTGGTCAGGCCCTGAACGATCGGCCCGAGCAGGAGGGCAGGGAAGAAGGTGAGCGCGCCGACGAGGACGATCACGCCGATCAGCAGCACAGAGAACGTGGTGTTGTCGGTGCGCATCGTGCCGAGGCCCGCGGGCGTGACGCGCTTGCCCGCCAGAGCGCCGGCGACCGCGAGCGCGAAGAGGATCGGCGCATAGCGCGCGAAGATCATGTCGAAGCCGCCGAGCAGGTTTGCGAAGGTGATGCCGTGGGAGCCGAGATTGCCGGCGTTCGGCTGGATGAAGCCGGTGTATCCGGCGAACGCCGAGCCGTTGTTGTTCGCCTGGGAGAGGTAGGCGTAGAAGGTCTCAGAGAAGCCTTGCGGCGTGTTGCTGCCCGCCTTGGAGAGCGCCACTTCGGCGATCGATGCGCGCCCCGATTTGCTCGCGGTGGCCAGGGCCGTGCAGAACAGCGCCGCCAGCGGCGTGATCAGGATGCCCAGCCCGGCGAGCTTTATCTCCCTGGCCTCGAGCTTCTTGCCGAGCCACTCCGGCGTGCGTCCCACCATCAGCCCGCCGATGAACACCGCCAAGAGCACGTACAGGAGGATCGAGTACAACCCCGTCCCGACCCCGCCGAAGATCACCTCGCTGGCGGACAGGTTCGCGAAGGGCACGGCTCCACCGATGCCGGTGAACGACTCGAGCGCGCTGTTCACCGCGCCGCACGAGGTCACGGTCGTGACCACGTCGAAGAGCGCCGACCCAGCGATCCCGAAGCGCTGCTCCTTGCCTTCCATGTTGCCGCCGCCTGAGCCCGAGATCACGTGTGTGTGCAGGCCGGCGGCGTGCTGGGCGGGCGAGCCGTGGGCCTCGGCGATGTAGGCGACCGCGGCCGCACCGAGGAACATGAACATGACCACCCCGTAGATCGCGTAGCCCTGGCGGCGGTTGCCCGTCATGCGCCCGTAGGTGAAGATGAGCGCCGCCGGGATGATCAGCACGAGCAGCATCTCGAAGAGGTTCGTGAACGCGGTCGGGTTCTCGAACGGGTGGGCCGAGTTCGTGTTGAAGAAGCCGCCGCCGTTGGTGCCGAGCATCTTGATCGCCTCCTGGGAGGCGGTGGGGCCCATCGCGATCGACTGGGTGAGGCCCGTGACCGTGTGGGCCGTCAGGTAGCTCGAGAGGTTCTGAAGCGCGCCTTGTGAGACGAGCACGATCGCCGCGATCACCGACAGCGGCGTGAGCACGTACAGGACCGTGCGCACCAGGTCCTCCCAGAAGTTGCCGAGGCTCTTGCCGCTGCGCCCGATGATCCCGCGGATCAGCGCGACGGCCACGACGATGCCGACCCCGGCAGACAGCCAGTTCTGGACCGTCAGCCCGATCATCTGGCTGAGGTAGCTCATCGTCGTCTCGCCGCTGTAGTACTGCCAGTTGGTGTTCGTCATGAACGACGAGACGGTGTTGAACGTGACGTTCCACGGGGCCGAGTGATAGCCGAGGGGGTTGAGCGCGTGGGGCACGTAGAACGCGTTCTGCGTGCGCAGGATCACGTACAGCAACAGCCAGCCCGCGAGCGAGAAGATCAGGAGGCTTTTCGCGTAGGACTTCCAGTCCTGCTCGCGGTCAGGGCTGACCCTCAAGACCCTGTACAGGAACCGCTCGGGGCCGGCGAACAGCGGTGACAGGAACACCCGCTCGCCGCTGTACACCTTCGCCATGTAGCCGCCCAGCGGGAGCGCGAGCGCGGTCAGGATGACCGCGAACAGCACGATCGTGAGCCAGCCGGTGAGCGTCACTAGAGCCTCTCTCCACGGATCAAGGCGTAGAAGAGGTAGCCGATCACCAGCACCGCGACGACGAGGCCGAAGAAGTCGGCTCCGCTCATGTGCGCGATAAACGCGCCCAGCGGAAGCGAAGGGCTCATACCCGGTCGATCCCCTCGATGAGCAACAGAAGGATCGCGAACATGACGATCCCGAGAGCGATGGCTAGGACATCCATGACCGCAACTATGGGCGCCGGTGCATTACGGCCCCGTAACGATTCCCGCGCGCTGCATGACGATTTCGTGACGGTCACGCCGCCGGGGCGGTGAGGTCGCACGTCACTCGGCGATGTCGAGAAGGACCCGGCCGTCCTATTCACGGGTAGGTCGGTGCCCGCCGGCCACCCTTCACACCGCGAACCGGTACCCGACCCCGGGGTCGGTCACGACGTAGCGCGGCGCCGCGGCGCCGTCCGGCTCGATCTTGGCGCGTAGCCGCGCGATGTGGGTGCGCAGGGGTTGGATGTCATCGACGTACTCCGGACCCCACACCTCGGCGAGCAGCTTCCGGTGTGTCATCAGCCTCCCGCGATTGCGCACGAGCGCTCGCAGCAGGTCGAACTCGATCGGCGTGAGATGGACGGACTCGCCGCCGCGGCGGACGATCCGCGCGGCCAGGTCGATCTCGAGGCCCTCCACCTCGATGCTCGGCTCCCCCTCGCCACGCCCGGCGCGACGCATCGCGGCCTGCAGCCGGGCCACGAGCTCGCGCGTGCCGAACGGCTTGGTGATGTAGTCGTCGGCCCCCGCCTCGAGCGCTCTGACCTTCTGCTCCTCCTCGCCTACCGCCGAGAGCACGAGGATCGGCATCTGGCTCCACTCGCGCAGCCTGCGCGTGAGCTCAACGCCGTCGAGATCCGGCAGCACGAGGTCGATGATCGCTGCCTGCGGCGGGCGCACCGCCGCCAGGTCGAGTGCCTCGGAGGCGGTTTCGGCCGGCACGGCCTCGAACCCCGCCTCACGCAGCACAACCTTCAGGGCGCGAACGATCTGCGGCTCGTCATCGACCACGAGGACACGCGACGGCCCGGCCGGTTCGGCCGGCTCCTGCATGTTCACGCCGCGGGCTCTCGCCCGTGTGCACGCGCGACCCGCGGTCGATCCTCGCCGGGCGCGGCTCCTTCCGCGGGCGCGCCATCCCCGGTCTCGACGCCCGAGTGCAGCGGAAACTCGAACACGAACGTCGCGCCCTGACCCGGCAGCGACTCGACGTGCAGCGAGCCGGCGTTCGCCTCGGCAAATCCGCGTGCGATGGCCAGGCCGAGCCCCGAGCCACGGTGCCCGCCGGCAGCCGTGCCGGCACGGTAAAAGGGCTCAAACACGCGCTCCAGCTGGGCCGGCGGAATCCCCGGGCCGCGATCGACGACGCGGACGATCAAGCGGTCTCCCCGTGGCGCCTGTCGTTGTGAGCGCTCACCATCGTCATCCCCCGGCGTGACGGCCCGCCCGCGTGCCTCCGCCAGGCTGCGTACCGCACGAGCCCTCACCGACACCGGGTGCCCGCCAGCATGGCGTCGCGCGTTCTCAAGCACGTTCACGAATGCGCGCTCCATCTGCGCGGCATCGACGCTCACCAGCGGCAGGTCACGGTCGGTGGAGAGCGCGAACTCCTCCGGGCGCGCCGCCACCTCTGCCACCGCTGATCGGATCAGCTCCTCGATCGAGGTCCACTGCCTGTGCGGCTCAGCAGCTCCCGCCTCAAGCCTTGAGAGATCGAGCAGGTTGTCGACCAGCCGCGAGAGCCGCCGGGCCTCCTCTTGGATGACCGCCGCCAGCTCCTCGCGCTCGGCCGGCGAGAGCGACGGCGATCCGATCGCCTCGCCGGCCGCCGAGATCGCAGTAAGGGGCGAGCGCAGATCGTGCGAGACCGCACGCAACAGTGCGGTCTTGACCGTATCCGCCCGGCGCAGCGCGGCCGTCTCGACGACCTCGCCCAGCAGGGTCTCGCGCTCGAGCGCCGCGCTCAGCAGAGCCTCCAGCGCAGGCACCACCCGCTCCTGAAGCCTGCGCAGGCCGGCCTCGGAGGTGTCGGCTCCCACCAGCAGCGTCCCCAGCCGCCTCGTGCCCTCGCGCAGCGGAAACGCCACCGTGCGGCCGTCTCCATCGACCGCCTCCATCTGGATCGCGGCAGAGCTCAACCCGAGCGCCTGCGCCAGGCGCGCGGCGGCCGTCGGTAGATCCTCGGCCAGGCGGTTCCCGCGCAGCAGCAGCCTTGCCATCTCCGCGGCCAGGTCCGCCTCGCGCCGGCGCTCCTGCGCGTCGCGGGTCCGCGCCCGCGTGACCTCCGCGACGGAACTGGCGATCGCGGCGACGACCAGGAAGGCGATCAGCGCCACCCAGTTGCTGGAGTCCCTGATCGTGAACTGGCCGACCGGCGGGAGGTGGAAGAAGTTGAATGCCCCGGCGCTGACCACTGCCGTCGCCACGCCCAGCCACGCCCCCCACGTGATCGACACCACGAGCACCGCCGGGAGGTAGACGACGCTCAGCGACACCACCGGAGCGACGTGCTTGAGCGGGTAGATGATCAGCGTGCAGAGCGCTACCGAGGCCAGCGCGACGAGCGCGCCCACCCGCCGAGAGGGCGGCTCTGTGGCGAGCAGGAAGCCGAACGGCGAAGACATCAACGGCAGCCTAGTGGCGCAGACGAGACGTGGTGACGCCCAGCCGGACCTCGACTGGCAGTGCTCGAGGGCACAGCCATATCAGCCGGCACAGCAGACCGAAGCACCGAAGCGGCCATCTCGGCCGCCGGAGAGCCCAAGCCGAGTAGCGCCCAGGGCCGGCGCCGGACTACGCCGATAGGCGGTTGCCTCACAAGCCGGCCAGCGGGGCCGGGACTGAACACCGTCCCGCGCACCCCTCAGTGCCCTTGCCCAGCTCGGATGTTCGACCGCCGAGAACAGGCTTTCGGCTCCATGCGCCTTGTGCAAGCCGACCGCAGCCGGCCGGATTAGACCGGCCCGATAGCCCAACGTGGCCGGTGTTTGTTTGGCTCAGCGGTCGTAGGCTCGGCCGCGCGGCATGACGGCCGCACAACGATCAGGCGGGCGTTCCAGTCGAGACGGATGAGCGCTCGCCAGTCCCCGACCCGCAGGCGCCACTCGTCTCGTCGGCCTCTGAGGCGTCGCACGTCTCCGGCGGGCAACCCTCTGATCGCTGCGAGGATGCGCTCCTGTTCGTTGCGAGGGAGCTTGCGCAGCGCCTTCGTCGCCGCGGGCGCGATCACCGCGTCCCACGGGGGCAGCTCAGGCCTCAGGTCCCGGCTCCGCGCGCAGCTCGCCTACCTTGACCGCCTCGCCCCGCTGGTAGGCCGCCCAGCCCGCATCGGATGCCGCGCGGTCCTCGTCCGTGTAGGGCTCATCGTCAAAGGGCGCTGCCTCCAGGGCTGCCACCATCGGGTCCTGGGCGCGCGTGAGCAGGATGCCAGCAGCATCGACGCTCTCGTCGGGTAGCTCGTCCACAAGGCGGTGCAACTCGGCTCGTGTCATTGGGCCAAACGTAGCATCGGGAGCGTCGTCGGGCGGCTACTGAAGCGACACGGTTGACGGTTCGTCCGCGGTGTCTCTCGCTGTGATGGGTG
>Ga0209048_10007199_pt1 | contig 10308 bp, 8 predicted proteins | sample FrelakmetCRP12CR_FD_187146 | JGI IMG/M metagenome (GOLD analysis project Ga0209048, IMG submission 187146) | Freshwater lake sediment microbial communities from the University of Notre Dame, USA, for methane emissions studies - CRP12 CR (SPAdes)... | ecosystem: Environmental > Aquatic >... | reverse complement strand
CATGGAACCGGAGAGCGGCGCCGATACCTACTTTCGATTCGTCGAAGGCCCCGCCTACCTCGGCTATCGTCCGTTCGCGTGCTTCGGCTGGAATGCCGCAGAATTGATCGTCAAAGACATCGACCAGCTGGCAACACTCCTGCACGGCAGCCCGTTTCACGCCGTGGACCCGCCGGCGAATCCGTCGTCCTCGGAGGCGCTGCGCGCGCTGCGGGTCGTCGGGCCCTCGGGGGAAGTGCTCTCTCTCACCGAGCTCGCGCCCGGACGGAGGAGCAGCAACACGGCGGAGGCAGCCCGCGCCGTCGGTCGCCTCTTCGGCGTGATCCTCGGCGGCGCATCGCTCGAAGCACTGCACGACTATTACCACCGGCAGCATGGGCTCGACCGCGCCGCCGGCGGATCCACGCTCCTCACGGCCCCGCCGATCGGGCACGGCCTGTCTGCCGACCAACCGCAGGCCACCTCCACGCTACCGTTGTCAGGCACTTGTCGCATCGAGGCGCAGCAGATGGCGGCCGCCGCGACTGCGCGGCCCTGCGAGCCCGGACAGCTACCGCCTGCGCTCGCCATGGTCAGCGTCGAAGTCGACCACCTGCCGGAGACCCTGCCGGGTGCCCTGGGCGAGATCCATCGCCCCCGGGGACTGCCCTACGCCGGCCGCAGGTCGCGCACCTGTGTCGGGCCGGCCGGCGAGTTGATCGAGTTGATCGAGTTGATCGAGGTCGCTTGAGGAGCCGCGCCCGACGGTACAATGCGCGGCTGTTGGTTAATGGCGGTCCCCAGCCACGAGAGGCACAGAATGAAGAAAGCGAATCTGGTATTGATTGCCGCGCTCGCGGCCGCCGCCGCGAGCGGTGTGGTCGCTGGCAGCCTGCTGCCGGCAACCGCGCTGGCCGCGTCCAAGGCCGCGCAGAATCAGGTCGGCGAAAAGGTCGGCAAGCCGCTGACGGCGGCCCAGGCGGCGATGAACGCCAAGAACTGGGACGAGGCCATGGTGCACATCAAGGAGGCCCAGGCGGTCGAGCCCAAGACCCCCTTCGAGCAGTACCAGATCAATGAGTTCGCGTGGCGCGTGGAGGTGCAGCAGAAGCAGTACCCAGAGGCAGCGGCGGCGCTCTCGCAGGTGATCGACTCCGGGTTCGTGCCGGCGGACTCGCTGGGGCAGTACTACAAGGTCGCCACGCAGCTGAACCTCGAGAACAAGAATTACCCGAAGGCGATTGAACTCGGCAACAAGTACCTCGCGATGAGTCCCGATGACAAGGAGACCGCGCTGCAGGTCGCCCAGGCGATGTATCTGCAGAAGGACTTTGCGGGAGCGAAGGCTGCGGCGGAGAAGCTGGTGGCGAGCAGCACGCCGCCGAGCGAGCCGGCGCTGCAGCTGCTGCTGCGATCCAACTACGAACTGAAGAACGACGCGGGCACGATGCAGGCGCTCGAGCAGCTAGTGCGCTACTACCCTCAGCCCAAATACTGGTCCGACCTGCTGACCAATCAGCTCTTTCGCACCAAGGAAGACCGTGGGCTGCGCGCCCTCTACCGCCTGATGAACGACACCAACACACTCAGCAAGGGCGAGGAGTACGCCGAGATGGGCACCACTCTCATCGCCGGCGGCTTCCCGAACGAGGCGAAGCAGGAGCTCTCGCGCGGCCTCTCGGCGAACCTGCTGCAGGGCGCCGCCAAGACGCGTGCCGAAGCCGATCTCGCCCGCGCAACCTCGCTGGCCGCCGCCGACGCCGCCGATCTGCCGAACGCGGAGAAGGCGCTCGCGAGCGCCAAGACGGGCAACGAGATGGTCGCCACGGGCAAACTCTATTTCAGCTCGGGCGACTACCCCAAGGCGGCGGACGCGATCCGCAGGGGTCTCGCCAAGGGCGGCGTCACGGACACCGACGACGCCAACATGCTGCTCGGCATCGCGCTCGCACGCTCGGGCAACAACGCCGATGCCGCGGCCGCGTTCAGTGCGGTCAAGGACGCCAAGATGACCGACATCGCGCGTCTGTGGAAGCTGAAAGTGGAGACGCCCGCGGCCTCTGCCGCCGCACACTGACCTGCGCGGGACCGGGCCGTCGGCGGCGGCGCGGGCTCGGCAAATGCCAAGGGCCCCCGGCACAGGCCGGGAGCCCTTGTCGATTGGGCGCCTCGCCCTCGGCTCAGGCGCTCGGGCCGGTCACCGAATCGCCATCTTCCAGAGCTTGCCGACTTCGGCGAATTTCGGGTCCTTCACGCCATCGAATGCCTTCGCTGCCTCAGCCTTGCTGCCCTGATGGGCCAGCGAGACGCCGAGCAGCATGTAGACCGCGTCCTCGTCCGACAGGCCGCCTTTGGCAATCGCCTTGCGCAGCGCGTCGGAGGCATTCGGGTAGTCGCCCGCACTGAAATACAGCTTGCCGACGTTGTAGGCGTCCTCGCCCGTCTTCGCCGCGGCGAGCGTGGCGGCGGCCTTCGGCAGAGCGGCACGCTCGAGGTCGGCCTTACGCTTGGCGGCATCGAGCGTGCGCTGCGCCCGGTTGACGTCTTCGCCCGAGAAGACGTGCGCGGCGATACCCTTTTCGATGATGCGCTGTCCTTCCATCGCGAAGCCGCCAATGACGAGCGATTGCGCCATGTCCGTGTACTGGCGCGGACTCTTCAGCGTCCCCACGTACTCCGCGAGGCGGTACAGCGCCATCAGCTCGTGGTCGTGCTTGGCGCCCTGGAAATACCCGTCCAGCACTCGATCCCAGGTGTCGGTCGTGGGGTAGTACTTGAGCAGCTGCTCGAGGGCCTTGCCCGTGCCGGCCGAATCCTTGAGCTCGTAGTTGCAGCGCAGGACCAGTTGCAGCAGTTCCTGGCTCGGCTGGCCACCGCCTTTCATGATGCGATCGGCGGCGGCGATCGCGCCCTTGTAGTCCTTCTGCTGGTACGCGGCGGTCGCCACGAGCAACAGCATGTCGCGGTCTCCCGGCGCGGACTTGAGGTACTCGTTCGCGGCCTGACCGGCCTTGGCGTAGTTGCCGGCGCGAAAATACAGCTGCGCGAGCGTCTTGGTGCGCTGCGCGCGAACGCCCGCGGGCATCTGCCCGGAATTCATCTGACTTTCGAGCAGGCGCGCCGCGTCGGCGTTGCGCCCCTGCTGCAGATACACGTACCAGAGCAGTTCGTTGATCTCGTACTGGTCGAAGGCGGTCTTCGGCGAGACGCCCTCGGCTTCCTTGAGCTTCGCGAGCGCCTGGTCCCACTTCTTCCTCTGGATGGCCTCCTCGGCCGCCTTGACGGGAACGCCGACCTTGGCACTCACCTTCTCGGCGTGCGCGAGCGCGGGCGCCAGCAGCACGCCGGCGACGCCCGTCCAGCCGAACACGGCCAGGGCAGCACTCAGTACGACACTCGCCTTGCTCATCGAACGCCTCGCATGGGGGCCACCGGGCCCGACTACAAGAGAAAAGCCGCCGGAGCGTAAACACCCCGGCAGCCTCGTTGCGACCTCGACCGCCGCCACCCCCGCGCGACCCGCAGGCGACCGCGCCTAATCGCTACATGAACTGCTCGTTGCCCACGAAGCCGATCTTGCGCAGGCCGTTGCGCTGCGCCGCGGCGAGCACCCGGGCGACGACATCGTATTCGGCGCGCTTGTTCGGCCGGATGTGCAGCTCGGGCTGCGGATCGGTGGCCGCCTCGCGCTTGAAATACCCATCGAGTGCGTCGACGCTCGGGATCGGCGAGCCGTTCCAGAGGATCGTGCCGTCGAAGTCGATTTCCAGGTTGATCACCACGGGCTGGGTCTGCTGCGGGGCGTTGGTCGGCCGCGGCATGTCGAGTTTCACGGCATGCGTCATGACCGGGATGGTGATGATGAACATGACGAGCAGCACGAGCAGGACGTCGATCAACGGCGTCATGTTCATTTCCATCATCGGCTCGTCTGCGCCGCCGCCAACGCTCATTGCCATTACAGTGTCTCCCGGCTGATCAGCGGCGGTAGCCGCGGTCGGGCTCGGTGATGAAGCCCAGTTTCAGGATGCCGGCGCGCTGGCACAGGACAATGACCCGGCCGACGTGCTCGTACTGGGTGCGCTTGTCGCCGCGCACGTGAATCTCGGGCTGCGGATTCTGCACCGCCACGGCCTTGAGCCGCTCGAGCAACGCATCCTGCGTCGGCACGAGCGCCGTGTTCCAGAAGACGTTGCCCTCGCGGTCCACCGCGATGTTGATGTTCTCGGGCTTGGTCTGTGTCGGAATGTTGGCCGCGTGCGGCAGATCGACCTTCACCGACTGGGTGATCACCGGCACGGTGATCAGGAAGATGATGAGGAGCACCAGCATCACGTCCACGAGGGGCGTGGTGTTGATCGCCGAGATCGGCTCCTCGTCCTCCATCGGGCCACCGCCCGTGGACACTGACATGGCCATGGTGCACCTGTCTCCGGCGGCCTGCGGCCGCGATTACTTCTTGCCGCCGCCGGTCATGACCTTGGCGCCTGCGCCTTCCACGCGCGAACCGCTCACGATCACCTGCTCAAGGTCGCTCTGGAACAGCTTGACGCGCTCCAGAATCGCCTTGTTGCGGCCGAGCAGGAAGTTGTAGCCGAGCACCGCCGGCACGGCCACCGCCAGGCCGATCGCGGTCATGATCAGCGCCTCACCTACCGGGCCGGCGACCTTGTCGATGCTCGCCTGACCGGCGACGCCAATCGCCACCAGCGCGTGATAGATGCCCCAGACCGTACCGAAAAGGCCGATGAATGGCGCGGTCGAACCGGTGGTGGCGAGGAATGGCAGCTGCGTGCTGAGCGAACTGCCAATGCGCGCCACCGCTCGCGCGAGAACGTTGTCGATCCACTCGTGCAGGGGCACCTGCTGCGTGAGTCGCTGGCCATGGTGCTCGGCGGCATCGATCGCCTCGGAGGCCATGCCCTTGAAGATGTTGCCCTTGCCGGTGAGCTTGGTGACGCCGGTCTTGATGTTGTCGGCGGCCCAGAAGTGCTTGTCGGCTTCCGTGGCCTGCCCGAGCAGCCGGCGCTGCTCCCACCACTTGGTGAAGATGATGAACCACGAGTACGCGGACATCAGCACCAGCAGGACGATTACGCCCTTGGCGACGAAATCCCCCTGTGCCCACAGGGCCTGGATGCCATACGGGTTGTCGACGGTAATGCTATCAGTGGCCATGGGAACCTATTCCTCCGAACAATTCGGGTTCGTGTCTGAGACGATGGGGGAAGACGAAGGTCGTCAGTGTCGTAACTAGTGTCGGCGCGATCAGTCGGTCAGCTTGAAGGTCACCACAAAGGTGTGCCACATGCTCACCGGCTTGCCGTCCTCCTTGCCGGGGACGAACCGCCAGTTGCGCTTGATTTCGTTCACGGCGGCCTCGTCCAGTTTCGGGAAGCCGCTGCTCTTGGCGACCTTGACGTCGCCGGCCCGGCCGTCCTCCTTCACGAAGACCTCCAACGTCACCGAGCCTGCTTCGCCCGCGCGCCGTGAGGCCGGCGGGTACTCAGGCTGCGTGATGTGCGCGCCCTTGCCCTGCGTCGACGGGAGCGTGCGGACCACCTCGTGCTCGACTGGCTTCGCCACCGGCGCCGGCGCCGGCGGCGGCGCAGCGACCGGCCGCTCGCTCGTCGCATTAGAAATAGCGGTGGTGTTCGAGGTGTCTACCGCCACATCGATCGCGACCTCGGGCGGCGGCACGTAGGGCGGCGGCTGGTCGATCTGCGGCGGTGGCGGTGGCGGCTCCTTTTCCTTATCCAGCTTCTCGTCGATGATCTTCGTCTCGACCGGACCGACGACCGTCTCCACCAGCTTGGCGCCGAGCCCGGTCGCCAGCACCCAGAAGAACAGCACATGGATGATCGCGACCAGGACGAACGCCAGCAAGCGCTTCTGATTTTTGGCCGGGTCGTCGATCGAGTAACTGTAAGCCACGTCTCCTCCACCGCCGCGGGCGTGTTCGTGCGCACGCCGCGCGTCGAATGCCGCGGCCCGCCGGGACGCACGACACTACAAGAGCCAAACCACCCTCGCAACCCCTGGCGCTGATTTGCGTCCTAGCCCGCGTCGCACGGCTGTCCGCTCGGCCTGCGACCATCGCGCTGTTATTCTCATGCTCCAAATTGATGCAGCGCATCAAGCGGTTCGCGGCGCATGGCTGAGGACCGTCACGGCGGGTCCGTCAGCGGCGCGCACTTTACCGACGCGCCCGGCGATACTCAAGCCCTGAGGGTCAACGGCGCCGTCAACGCTCGCCTGCGACGTCGGCCGCCGCCGCAGCGACGCGCAGGCCCCGGTCGGTGACCGCCCCGAGCGAGGCGCTGCTCACGAGTTCAGCGTATTTCGCCAGCACCCCGCGCGTGGCATACGGCGCTCGTGCCCGCCACTGGCTGCGCCGCCGCGCGAGTTCTGCCTCCTCCACGTTCAGCGTGAGCGTCCGGCCGGTCGCGTCGATGCTGATGGTGTCCCCATCGCGCACCAACGCGAGCGGGCCACCGAGCGCCGCCTCGGGCGAGACGTGACCGACCACGAACCCGTGGCTGCCGCCGGAGAACCGCCCGTCCGTGATCAGCGCGACCTTGTCACCCAGACCCTTGCCCATGATCGCCGCGGTCGGGCTCAGCATCTCGCGCATGCCGGGACCACCGCGCGGCCCCTCGTAACGCAGCACGATGACGTCGCCCGCGATCACCGTGCCGTCGAGGATCGCCTGCAACGTCGCCTCCTCGCCCTCGAAGACGCGCGCGCGGCCGGTGAAGCTCAGTCCTTCCTTGCCGCTGATCTTGGCCACGGCGCCTTCCGGGGCGAGGTTGCCGTACAGCACCACCAGATGGCTTTCGGCCTTGATGGGATTCGCGAGCGGACGAATGATCCGCTGTGCGGCCGGGTACGGCCTGACGGCCTTGAGGTTCTGCGCAAGTGTCCTGCCGCTTACGGTGAGGCAGCCGCCGTGCAGCAGCCCCGCATCGAGCAGGGTCTTCATCAGCGGCTGGATGCCGCCGATGCGGATCAAATCCGACATCGCGTGACGGCCGCTCGGTCGCAGGTCGGCGAGCACCGGGACGCGGGCACCGATTCGCGTGAAATCATCGAGCGCGAGCGGCACGCGCGCCGCGTGGGCGATCGCGAGGAGGTGCAGCACCGCGTTGGTCGAGCCGGCGAGCGCGATCGCCACCGTGATCGCGTTCTCGAACGCCTCGCGGCTCAGGATGTCGGAGGGCTTGATTCCACGCCGGATCAGCTTGACCACCGCGCGCCCGGCACGCTCGGCGTCCTGTCGCTTGGTGCGCGAGACGGCCTCCTGCGCTGAACTGTTCGCGAGACTCATGCCAAGCGCCTCGATGGCCGAGGCCATCGTGTTCGCCGTGTACATGCCGCCGCAGCTGCCCGGTCCGGGGATGGCGGTGCGCTCAACCTCGCGCAGCTGCCGATCGGAGATCGTGCCGCGCGCATGGGCACCGACCGCCTCGAATACGGAGATGATGTCGCGCTTCTTCTCACCGGGACGGATCGTGCCGCCGTAGACGAACACTGCGGGCCGATCGAGTCGCGCGATCGCCATCATGCAGCCTGGCATGTTCTTGTCGCAGCCGCCGAGCGCGACCAGCCCGTCGAAGCCCTGTGCACCGACCACCGTCTCGATCGAGTCGGCAATGACCTCGCGCGAGACGAGCGAATAGCGCATCCCCGGAGTGCCCATTGAGATGCCGTCGGAGACCGTGATGGTGCCAAAGATCGTGCTCTTGGCGCCGGCGGCATCCGCGCCCGAGGCGGCGACGGCCGCAAGCTTGTCGATGTGCATGTTGCAGGGAGTCAACGTGCTCCAGGTGGAGGCGATGCCAACCTGCGGCTTGCGGAAGTCGCGGTCCTCGTAGCCGACCGCCCGCAGCATCGCGCGGCTGGGCGTCTGCTTGACGCCGTCAAAGACGACTCTTGAATGGGCGCGGACATCGACCTTGCGGCGGGACATGCGACGGCTCCTGGCTCGGAATGAAGAGAAGGTGGTCGGCTATTTTGCGGCCGGACGGGCCTTCCGGTCACGCGCCGGACAGCGCCGCGGCGGCGCGGTGCATGGCGGTGAAGCGCCGTGCACCGGCGATGATCAGCGCGAAGGGCAGCAGCAGCGCAAGCGCCCCGAGGCCGGCGCGCAGCGCTTCGAGCCCGTGGTACAGGCCGATGGCGAGGGGCGGGGTGAGCAAGCCACGGATCCCGGTCAGCGTGACGTGCAGCGCCATGTAGCGGGTCTCCTCGCCACGCGGGGCGAACTCGTTGTGCCCGAGCGACCAGCCGAGGCTGCCGGCGGCCGTCGCGACGCCCATCAGCAGCGCGCCCGGAATGAGCAGCGCCGGCATCCGCGCCAGCACGGCGGCGATCAGCAGCGCCACCGCTGCGATCGTCACCCGCCCGTGCACCGAGCGGAAGGAGAGCACACGGTGCCGGTCGAGGTAGGCGGCCCACGGCTGGATCGCAAACGGCACGACCAGCACGGGGATGGCGGTGGTCACCAGCACCTGCCGCAGAGCCGGCAGGCCAAGCACGTCGTTCTGGCACACGACCATCAGCGGCGTGAGCGAGAGCACGCCCGCGCCGAACATCGACATAGCGAGCTGGTAGCGGCGAAATGCCGCGTCGCGTGCCATCAGCTCGCGAATGCCGGCGAGGCCGAAAGTCGCCCCCTCCTGCATGCGCGCGCGCTCGGCCTCGAGCAGTTCCTCCTCACGACGCACCCACAGTTTGCGAAACGCCGTCGCGCCCGCAATCCCGCAGCACGATCCGGCAACGATCGCGATGCGCCACCACGGGCCTTCCCGCCCGAGCAACCAGCCGATGCCGAGGCCGACGATCGCGAGCGCGATCGAGGTGTTGACCGTGATGCGGCCCGTGATGCGAGCGCGCATGCGGCTCGGATAGTTCACGCTCCACAGCACCGAGCGCACCGTCTCGATGCCTGCCCAGAGCAGCCGGGCGGCCGTGTAGAGCACGAAGAAGAGCAGCAAGCCCGCGCCGCTCCTCGGCACCAGCGCGAGCCCGGCGATACTGATGGACATTGCGACCAGCAGCGGCCGCAGAAACGCGATCTTGGGCCGGCCCTGGGCGCGGCGCGCGTAGGACAGGCTCGCAAGGTTGGCCCAGGCCGGTGCAGAACTCACCAGCGCGAGCACGAGGTCGACAACCATCTTCGGCACGTCGCTGCCGAACAGCGAGCGGACCATTACGGCCGCCGTTCCGCCCTCGACCACGCCGAGCGCAACGTAGACCAGCGTCCAGGTGCGACGCTCGTGCTGAAGGTCCATGCGGCCTGCCGATTCCTCAGCCGTAGCGTTCGGTGATGAACGCGTCGATCGCGCGTACCGCCTGGGCCTCGGCGCCCACCGGGCGGCCCGGCCGCTCCTTGCCATTCCAGGCATAGAGATCGACATGCACCCAGTCGGTCGTCTCCGCCACGAAGCGGCGCAGATACAGCGCGCCGATGATCGCGCCGGCGAACGGCGACGCCGAGACGTTGTTCAGGTCGGCGATCTTGCTCGTGATCTCATCGTCGTATCCGGTCCAGAGCGGCATCGGCCACAGCGGGTCGGCGAGCGCGCGGCCATGCCGCACGATCGCCTCGACCGTCGCCTCCCTGGTACCGAAAACCGCGGGCAACTCCGGCCCGAGCGCAACGCGTGCCGCGCCCGTCAACGTTGCCAGGTCGACGATCAGGTCAGGCTGCTCGGCATCCGCCGCCGCGAGCGCATCGCAGAGCACCAGGCGCCCCTCGGCGTCGGTGTTGCCCACCTCGACCGTCAGTCCGCGACGCGTTCGCAGCACGTCTCCCGGTCGGATCGCGTTGCCGGAGACGGCGTTCTCGACCGCCGGGACCAGCACGCGCAGGCGCACCGGCAGCGCGCGATCCATCACCAGGCGCGCGATGGCGAGCGCGCACGCCGCCCCGCCCATGTCCTTCTTCATGAGCAACATGGCCGAGGCGGGCTTGATATCGAGTCCGCCGGAGTCGAAGCACACGCCCTTGCCGACGAGCGTGACCTTCGGGTGTCGCGGGTCGCCCCACGAGAAATCCACCAGACGCGGGGCGTGGCCGGCCGCGCGACCGACCGCCTCGATCGAGAGCGAGGCGAACAGGCAGACCATGAGGCCACCGACGAGCAGCCCGATCAGGACGGGCGGTTCGTTGATGCCGAAGGAGATCCCGGCCGAGAGCTTGGTTTCGAGTTCTTTCTGGAAGCCGGCGAACAGCACGACCGCGGCGAGCACGGCGGAGCCGATCGCGTAACCCTTGGTCACGGCCTTGGTCGTGTTCCCGACGGCGTCGAGGCGGTCGGTCACGTT
>Ga0209048_10007198_pt1 | contig 10308 bp, 5 predicted proteins | sample FrelakmetCRP12CR_FD_187146 | JGI IMG/M metagenome (GOLD analysis project Ga0209048, IMG submission 187146) | Freshwater lake sediment microbial communities from the University of Notre Dame, USA, for methane emissions studies - CRP12 CR (SPAdes)... | ecosystem: Environmental > Aquatic >... | reverse complement strand
AGGGTGGGCAGCTCGTAGGATGCGGTGCAAACCGCATCGGTCGCGCGATTCTCCCACGCGAACGATGCGGTTCGTTCCTCACCACATCCTACGCGGGCTTTTTGTTGAACACCCCCCTGGGAGCGCCGGCGTCCCCGCCGGCTCTTTATCTTAACCACCCGCACCTCTCAAACCCGCACTACTAAACGCCCACTCCTTCGCCTGCGCTACCAACCCTGCTTTCACCGGATTTTGCTCGATATAGGCAATGGCACGTTCCAAATGGCGATCATCCCGAATGTAACGATCATAATACTCCCGTTGCCAGAAAGGGCCTTCTCGATGGAGCATCTTGTTCGCCTCCTTGGCCATATAACTTTTCCAGCTATGGACAACATGCGCCAACGCAAAGCCCGGTAACATTTCCGCGACTGCATGCACATGATTCGGCATTACACACCAGGCCAGCAGACGATAACGCTCCCCCGTCGAAATAGCAGAGCGTGTCTTGAACCAGTTTTGCAAGCCGCGGATCACGCAGATAACAGGCTCCATGACCAGCATCGAGATAAGACTCGATACGCTTGCGGCGTTCGACATCGAGGTTAACGCCCTGTTGGGTGGATGTTTCGAGAGACGTTAGCTCGTCTTGGATTTTGATGAGCGTTTGTTGGGGTAGGGCATCATGAAGCCGGAAGGTAATCGCCTGGATGAGGTTGGATTGATCGAGGTGAGGGAGGTAGTTGCGAGAGTACCAGCCTTTGTGTTGAAAAGGAGCCGGCGGGGACGCCGGCGCTCCCAGGAAGCGGCGCGCACACAGCGAAAGCCGAAGTCGCATCGTTTTAGCGCTCCAAAATATAAGAAAAATCGATCCCATTGCCTTCCTCCTTGAACTCGCCTTCCACCCAGAATTGGCGACCGAATTCATAGCGGACGTTGTAGATTTTATTATTGCCCTGGCGACTGGGATCGACCCCGTAACTGGCATAAATATTGGGCCATAAATACATGCCGACCTTATACGGTTTGACTTTGCTGCGGGCGCTCAATACCGGCGCTTTGTCGGTTTCCTCTTCCCCCAGGGCGGTGCCGAGGGTCAGATACGACAGAATCTTCTTTTCTTCCACCGGCGGGTCGGAAAACAGAGACAATCGGGGTGATTGCAGCGTGCCGTTGATATAAACACCGGCCTCCCTGACCGGCTCATCGCCGAAAATGCGGCGCACGGCTTTAATATCCAGGGTCGGATTGTCGATGCGCTGATTGGCAAAGACGACATAACCTTTGTTTATTTCAAGATGTTGCCCGTAAGCCTTGTAAGAACCATCGAGAATATATAATTCACCCTTGCCGACCGGTATCGCCTCTTGCGGGGTTTGGGTGATCAATACCGAACCCTCCAGGCGACTCTTGAAGTCGGCGACCTTCAATTCGACCTGATCCCCCAGCACCAAGCTGACCTGACCGGTCGAATGCCATTTCCGCCCGTTCGGGCTGTTTTCCTTGGGCTTGCGCGGATTGATGATCACCGTATCCGCGGACACAGTGGCGGCGCCTTCGCTGAGTTTGCCGATGATCGGGGTCAGCCGGGCTGATGGAATCAGCAGTTTGCCTTTCACATCGATATTACCCGGCTCCACGTTCAGGATAAGATTGGGAGAAGCCAGAATCCGGGCGGTCGGGTTATCGACGATTTCCAGCCGGTCGCCGTCGAGCTGGGCACTGAGCCGCCAGTCGGTCAGCGAGGGAAAAGCGAGAGTTCCCGTCAGTTGCGCCTGACCTTCGTCGGAACGCAGCCCGGCTTGCAGCCGCAGCGTATCGCTGCCGTCGGCGTTGGCGGTGATATTCACGTCCCGTAGCCGCAGACCCCAATCAGGCACCGCCAGCGCACCGTTTTGCAGCCGCAACTGGCCGCGCAGGCTGGGCTCGGCCAGCGTTCCGGCCAGATCGAGGTCCATGGCGATCCTGCCGCCAGGGTCTTCCAGCAGCGGCAGCAGGGCGGCCAACTGCCCGAGTTCCGTGGAGTTCAGCCGCAGTTGTCCCTGCACGGGCTGAGTGGGGCTTAGCGGCAAGCGGTTGAAATGGGGCAGAGTGAGCGTGGCCGCCAGGGTGCTTTGTTCCAGCAGCTTGATATCCGCTTTGCCCGCCAGTCCTGAGTCGGCCAGGGTGATACGCAAGTCGCCGCCCTGATGACGCAACTGTTGCGTCTCGCCTTCGACCCGCGTCGTCAATAGACCGGGAGTAATCTGGATGGCGGCCTCCCCGCGCAGTGCGCCGTCGGGACGGATAGAGCCGGCGCCGTTGCCCCTCAGCGTACCGCTGAGCGTCCACCCCTGGGGCAGCCAGTTATCGGCCAGGCTTAACGGCCAATCCAGCAGTTCGGTTTGCAGCTTCAGGCCGGTGGCCGGCTGCCAATCCAGTTGGACGCAGCTTTGCGCGCTTCTCGTATCGGCGCTGGCGGAAAAATGGCCTTGCCAGCAGACGCGCTGCAATTGGGCCTGCCGCGCTGAGAACTTCAGCGCCGCGGGGGCGGCCAGATTCCAGTTCCCCCATTCCTTTAGGGTGGCGGTGAACTGTTGCAGAGTACCCTGCCAGCCGCCGGCCCAGAAGGTCTCGGTGGGAGCGAAGCCCCCTTGCAATTGCAGCGACAGCGTTGCCGCCGGCCGGGTCAGGGAAATCGTCAGGCGCTGGTCGGCCAGACGACCCTGTCCCTGGACTTGCAGACTTTGCAGCCATAAGGTATCGCCCTGGCGCAGTTCGCTGGCATTCAACTTCAGGCTGAGCGCGCCGTTGGCGCGGCCTTCCGAGTGCGCTTCCGCCACTAGCTGCGCCAGCCGGGTATCACTATAGACCAGCCCCTTGCCGCTCAACTTTGCCGTGACCGCCGGCGCCTGCCAGGAACCGCCGATGCTGCCGCTGCCGGTTAAACTGCCGCGCGCCTGCGGCAACAGATTCCCCAGGTCGGGGGCGGCAAGGTTCCAGTCGGCGCTCAGGGTATCGGCCAGCACCAGATTGCCGCTCAGACGGGCCGAGCCGGAACGCAACTCCACGTTGTCCAGCCGCAACCGCGATCCCTGAAGGCCCAGCCGGGCCTGCAAACGCAAGGGATAGCCGCGCAGTTTGCCCTGGAGTTCCTGGATATCGATCTGCGTCGTCGGACCCTCCTTGGGCCACTGCTGCCGGATTTGCAGCGAGCCGCCCACTTCCCCCGGCCAGTCCGGCCAGCGCTGCGCCGGATTCAATTTCTCGCCGCTGAACGTTGCCTGCCATTCCACCGCGGGCGACCAGTTACAATAACCGTCCGCGGTGATAGTTCCCTGCCAGGCTCTGGCCTGGATACGCTTGAAGCGCAGACCCTGCTCATTGCCCTGGCCGTCGGCCTGCCAGCGGCCTTCGGGCAGATAGGTGCTCGCCAAGTCGGCGTCCAGTTTGAAATCGTAGCCGCGCCGTGTACCGGCCAGTTCCAGCCTACCCTCGGTGCTGGCGATGGCCGTCTCCTTAGCGGCCAGCGGCCATTGCAGGGACCGCCATTGCAGCTTGGTTTGCACCACCGGTTCCGCGGCGCTGAAATTGCCCCGGCCTTGCAGGGACAGGTGGGTCCGGGTTCCAGGCAGCCTGGCATCGAGCTGCTCGATAGTGAGTTCCCGGCCATTCCAGTCGCCCTTCAGGTCGCCATCCAGCCGCAGCCCTTTCGGCCAGGCGGACCATACTGGCTGCAAATCCAGTTGCCCGGCGGTCAACTGAAACCGCGCCGCCGGCTCGGCCTGCCGCCAGTCGAGTTGTCCGCCGCCGCTGAGGCTTCCCTGCAACAGCTTGGCGCTCGCTTTATCGAGGGTCAGACCCTGGTCGTCACCGTGCGCGGCGATTCGCCAGTCACCCGGCGGCAACACCGTTCCGCCAAGCTGAGTGGTGAGTTCCAGCCGATAGGTTCGATTGGTCCCGCTGACCTGCACCTGTCCTGCCCGGCTGATGAGCAGCGGCGGCTCCTTGTCCCGCGGGGGCGCGAGCGGCCAGGGCAGGGCGTCCCAGCGCAGGCTGGCGGTCCAGTTCACTTTGCTGCCGATATCCAGAATATCGTTCAGCACTCCCTCGAACTGCATCGCCGCCGGCTGGCTCAGGGTGCTGATGAGGGTCAGATGGGCCGGCGTGCCGCCCAGTTTGCCCTGCGCGGCCAGTGTGATCCCAGCGCCGATGACAGCGGACTCCGTCAGGGTCAGATCCAGCGGATGCGGCGCTCGCAGACCCAGCGCGCCGTCCAGGGTCAGATCCAGCCAGGGCGCATGGATTCGCAAAAACTCCAGCGCCAGTTTATCGGTGGCGATTCCCCGTAGGGTGACGGAGTCCAGCGTAAAAGGCGTCGTATCGGCATATTGCACCCGCATGGGCTGGAACTGGACATCCAGTAATTCCAGCCGCCGCACCGGCAGATAGAGGCTGGGCAGAATAGTGGCTTCATCGGTGAACGGCGGCACGTGCATATCCACGCCGGCGCCGCGCAACTGCTGGACGCGGGCCACCCCATCGAATCCCAGCCGCCAGACGATGCACAGCGACTCCGCCCGGAAGGAAAAATCCTGATAGCGGTAAAAGAAGCCGCCCAGGCACAGTTCATCCAGCAGCCGGCCCTGTACCGTCTGAATCTGCAATTCTCCCGGCGCCCAACGTTGGGCTTGCAGGAGCAACCAGCGTGAACCGGTTGCCGTGGCGATCAGCCAGCCGCCGCCGCCGAGCAGCACCCCTAGCAGCAACCCCGTGGCAAGCAGCAATCCGACCAGCCAGCGCTTCATCAGAATTCGGGGCCAACATTGAATTGGATCCGCCAGGGATTGTCTTCCTTGCTCAGGGCGGAAGCCAGATCGAGGCGGATCGGGCCGATGGGGGAATACCAGCGCAGCCCCGCGCCGGCGCTCCGCGCCAGGCTGAGATTGGAAAACCCATTGGCGACATTACCGGCGTCGTAAAAAGCAGCCAGCCCCCAGTCCCCGTAAATACGGTATTCATATTCGACGCTGCCCACCAGCAAATCCCGCGCCCCCAGGCCCCGATAATTCAGAGTTTCATAGGCATAACCGCGGACGCTCGTTTCGCCGCCGGTTTTGAACAGAATCGACTCCGGCACTTCATTGGCTTCCAGTTTGTCCACCTGGACCACGGCATTGCGGGTAGAGCCGACATTGCCGCGCAGGATCAGCCGTCCCTGCGGGCCCAGCCGGCGAATCGCCGTGCCGTCCAGCCGTCCCTGCCAGAACCAGACGTTCGATCCCCAGCCATCCTTGGAGCCGCGCAGAGCCAGCCGCAGTTGCTGGCCCTGAGTGATATACAGGCGGTTATCGGCCTGCTCATAGAGCCAGTTGATGCTGGGCGTCAGCAGGCGGTAATTCGCATCGATGGCGGGGATGGCGTCGGGGTTGTCCTGCCGAATCTGGGCCTGGGTGTCCTGCGGGAAAATAGTCCATAAATTATAACGCTCGATAAAATATTCCAGGCCGATGGTTTCCTTTAGGGGAATAGCATCGAAGATGTTTCTGGGATGATGCTTGGCGATTTGAAAGGACACCTGATTGGAGCGGGTGCTGCCGTGTACAGCCTCGTTTCCCTCGGCTACCGGGATGTTGAAATCGTTGATAGTCAGATCCTTGCCTTCGTATTTTAGAGTCAGATTCAGATAATCCTCTTCTATCCGCCCCAGGGGAATAAAGTAGTTGGTGGTCGCTTCCAGCCGGCGCTGATTCTGTTTGGCGACCAGCGCGGCGTCCAGGCGATGGCCATAGCTGTTCAGATAGCGCCGTTCCCAATCCACGCCGGTCCTGAAGCCGCTGTCCGTGCCATAGCCGACGCGGGCACGGTATTGATTCAATTTTTTCGGAGTCAGAATGGCGACGACATTCAGCTTTTTGGACTGGCGGTCGGGTTGAGTATCCACCGTGATTTCGTCGAAATAACCGCTGGCCGTCAAACCGTATCTGAAATCGGACAAGGCCTTGAGCGTATAGAAATCGCCGGGATGAAAGGTGACAAAGCGGTCGAGCAGTTCCTTGTCGAAGGTGTCCTGCCGGAAAGTCACCGTGCCGAAGCGATAGCGGGAACCGGTGTTGAAGTCCAGCGCGATATCCGCTTGGTAAGCCTGTTCATCGATCACTATTTGACTTTTGGTGAAAGCCGCTTCCAGATAACCCTGGTCTCTGGCCAGATCCTGCAGCGCCTGCTTGCCCTGCTCGTAACTGGCATGATTGAGGGTGTCGCCGACTTTGACCGGAAAATGGGCGAGCAGCGCCTGAAAGTCGGGATTTTCCCGTCCTGGACCCTCCAGATGAATGGCTACCGTTTTCACCGGCAGCGGCGGTCCCTGGTCGATCCGGTAATAGGCCTGCCATGCGGCGCCGCCGGCGGGAGACGGTTCGAGTGCGGCGTCGATCCTGGGGCGGTAATAGCCGAAGGGTTGCAGGGCCTGCTCGATCTCTTCATGCGCCCGCCGATGCAGCCGGCGAATCCGTTCCGCCGTCAGCCGGGGGTGGTCTTTTTGCTGCTCCAGGCTGAGGTAGTTACGAACATTGGTTAACAGGGGGTCCTGGAGCCCCTCGATATGAACCTGCACGGTGTCGGCGGCATACAGGCTGCGGCACAGGAAGAACAGAAGGAGAACCCACCAGCCCCGCGCCAAACTGCCGGCGCCGACGGGGTTGCGGCTTAGAACATCGGATCCGGCGGGAAACACCATAATGTTGTATCCGCCGGGTGGCATCAGGCTGACAAGGGCGCCACAGCCGGCGGTTTATTGCATGGGCGGCAGGCCGCCGCCCAGACCGCCCAGACCGCCCAGACCACCCAGACCGCCTGGGAGACGCCCTTGCAGACCCTGCATCAGTTTGGCGAAACCGCCTTTCTTCATCATCTTCTGGGCTTGGGTGAATTGCTTGAGCAGGCGATTGACTTCCTGCACCTGGGTCCCCGAGCCGGTGGCGATACGCCGCTTGCGGGAACCGTTGATGGTATGTGGAAACTTCCTCTCCTGCGGAGTCATGGAGTTGATAATGGCGACCAGGCGCTTGACCTGCTTGTCGTTGGCCTGGTCCTTCATGGCCTTGGGGATATCTCCCACGCCGGGCAGCTTCTCCAGCAGGCTGCTCAGTCCGCCCATCTGCAGCATCTGCTCCAGTTGTTCGCGGAAGTCTTCCAGGTCGAAACCCTTGCCCTTGACGACTTTTTCCGCCAGTTTCTGCGCCTTTTCCCGATCGACCTTCTGTTCCAGTTCCTCCACCAGGCTGAGCACATCGCCCATGCCGAGAATCCGGGAGGCCACGCGCTCCGGGTGGAACGGCTCCAGCGCCGCCGTTTTCTCGCCCACCCCCAGAAACTTGATCGGCTTGCCGGTAATGGCGCGGATCGACAGGGCCGCGCCGCCGCGGGCGTCGCCGTCAGTCTTGGTCAGGATCACGCCGGTCAGCGGCAGAGCTGCATTGAATGCCTGGGCGGTATTGGCGGCGTCCTGACCGGTCATGCTGTCCACCACGAACAGGGTCTCGACCGGCTTGAGCGCGGCCTGCAGTTCCTTAATTTCCGCCATCATGGCGTCATCCACATGCAGCCGTCCGGCGGTATCGATCAGCAGCACATCCATGAACTGGCGGCGCGCCTGTTCCAGGGCGGCGGTGGCGATGGCCAGTGGCGCTTGCGCCGGGTCGCTGGGAAAGAATTCCGCGCTCACCTCGCCGGCCAGGGTTTGCAACTGCTGGATGGCCGCCGGGCGGTAGATGTCGCAGCTGACGACCATCACCTTGCGGTGCTGCCGCTCTTTCAGCCAGCGGGCCAGCTTGGCCACGCTGGTGGTCTTACCGGAACCTTGCAGCCCGGCCATCAGCACCACGGCCGGCGGTTGGGCCTTGAGGTTCAGTTCCTCGTTAGCCTCGCCCATGAGCTTGACCAATTCCTCATGGACGATTTTGATCAGGATCTGGCCCGGACTCAGGCTCAGCATGACTTCCTGGCCGATAGCCCGGTCCCGGACCTGATTGATAAAGGTTTTGACTACGGCCAGGGCGACGTCGGCTTCGAGCAAGGCCATGCGCACATCGCGCAGGGCGTCTTTGATATTGGCTTCGGTCAGACGACCCTGACCGCGCAGGTTTTTGACGACTTTTAACAGACGTTCACTGAGATTATCGAACATGACGGTTACCGTATGATAAGCGAAATTGGCGCGGCGGGATTCCACTCGGCGCCCTGATGATTCAGTATAACGGCAATCGCTACCGGGATGCTCACGCCATATCGCTGGATAGACTTCAAGCCCGTCGGCAGATATGCGATTATCCCGCTACACGGGAGGACAAGTGATCCATGTACACTATAGTCGTGGGCGGTTTGGCCGCCATTCTTTACGTTGTCACAGGCAGCCTGCTGGGGGTGCGGCTGTCGCAGGCCGGTTCCGGCAAGGTCTGGAGCAAGGCCGGCCCGCTGGCCATCGGCTGGTGCGCCGTGCTGTTGCATGCCGCCATTTTAGCGCCCCTGGTGTTCCGGCCAGAAGGGATGAACCTGGGTTTTTTCAATGCCCTGTCCGTAAGCGGCTGGTTGACCGCCGTGGTGCTGCTCGTTTCCGCCATAGTCCGTCCGGTGGAAAACTTAGGGATTATCCTGCTGCCTTTCAGCGCCGCCACCGTGATCCTGGCGTTGCTGTTTCCCTCGGAACGGATCGTCGTCGAAGCCGGGCAGTGGCCGCTGGAAATCCATATCCTGATCGCCATTCTGGCCTATTCCATCCTGGCCCTGGCCGCCGTCCAGGCGGTCCTGCTGGCGATTCAGGACCGCCGCCTGCATAACCGCCATCCCGGCGGCTTTATCCGCGGGATTCCGCCGTTGATTACCATGGAAACGCTGCTGTTCCAGATGATCAGCATCGGTTTTTTCCTGCTGAGTCTGGCCCTGGCCAGCGGTTTTCTGTTCCTGGACGACATTTTCGCCCAGCACCTGGTCCATAAGATGGTCCTGTCCATCGCCGCCTGGGCGGTGTTCGGGATTCTTCTGTGGGGCCGCTGGCGTTTCGGCTGGCGTGGCCGGACCGCGATCCGCTGGACGCTGAGCGGATTTTTGGCGTTGGTGCTGGCGTATTTCGGCAGCAAACTGCTGCTGGAGTTGGTGTTGCGGCGTTAGGCTGTCCTTGACATCGGCTTTCTCATTCCTTTAAAAGGGTAAGGCGGGTTTAATTCATGAGGTTACCGGTTTTTGAATGATCTTAATTTGGGCGCCCTGATTACGGCCCTGGTTATCATGCTCGTTCTGTCGGGCTTCTTCTCCAGCGCGGAAACCGGGTTGATGGCGCTTAACCGCTACCGTCTGCGGCATAAGGCGAAAAGCGGTCATAAAGGCGCGCAGCGTGCCAGCAAGCTGCTGGAACATCCGGACCGGCTGATCGGTCTGATCCTGCTGGGCAATAACTTCGTCAATATCCTGGCCTCTTCCCTGGCCACCCTGATTGCCATCCACTTTATGGGGGAGGCAGGCATTCCGCTGGCGGCCCTGGTAATGACCCTGGTCCTGCTGATCTTCGGCGAGGTGGCGCCCAAGACCTTGGCGGCGATGCATCCGGAACGCATCGCCTATCCCGCCGCCATCGTGCTGACCTTGCTGATGAAGTTGTTCTATCCCCTGGTCTGGGCTGTCAATATGATCGCCAACAGCATGCTCAGACTGTTCGGCCTGACGACCACGGGTGCCTCGCATCATGCGCTCAGTCCGGAGGAACTGCGTACGGTGGTGATCGAGGCGGGCGTTATGATCCCGCGCCGGTATCAGAGCATGCTGCTCAGCATTCTCGATCTGGAGGAAATCACGGTCGACGATATTATGGTGCCGCGCAATGAGATTGCCGGCATCGATCTGGAGGATCCCTGGGAGAAGATCGTTGAGCAATTGACTCAAAGCGCTTTTACCCGCCTGCTGATCTATCGGGGGAATATCGATCAGGTCATCGGTTTTATCCATTTGCGGCGGGTCGTGGGCCTGCTGGCGCGGAATCCGAATTTTGGGCATAAGGAACTGGAGGAGCTGATTCGGGAGCCGTATTTCATTCCCGAGGGCACTCCCTTGAGCACGCAATTGCTCAATTTCCAGAAGGAGCGGCGGCGCTATGGACTGGTGGTGAGTGAATACGGCGATCTTTTGGGTCTGGTGACCCTGGAAGATATTCTGGAGGAGATCGTCGGCGAATTTACCACCGATCCTCTGACTCTCAGCCGCAATATCACGCCGCAACCGGATGGCAGCTATCTGGTAGACGGCAGCACCAGTGTGCGGATGCTCAATCGCGCGCTGAATTGGGAATTGCCCACCGCC
>Ga0209048_10007197_pt1 | contig 10308 bp, 8 predicted proteins | sample FrelakmetCRP12CR_FD_187146 | JGI IMG/M metagenome (GOLD analysis project Ga0209048, IMG submission 187146) | Freshwater lake sediment microbial communities from the University of Notre Dame, USA, for methane emissions studies - CRP12 CR (SPAdes)... | ecosystem: Environmental > Aquatic >... | reverse complement strand
CAGTACCGCCGATATCCAGATGAAGCTGGTTGTGGATGACCAGACCTCCTCCGATGCCGGTGCCCAGGGTATAACATGCCATGGTTTCCACGTCCCGCCCGGCGCCGAACTTCCACTCGCCAAATGTCATCGCCCGTGCATCATTAATCAGCTCGGTCTTCAGACCAACCATTTCTTCGATTTTCTGGCGCAACGGCACGTTTGGCCAGTTACCTGGCAGGTTGGGTAAGAAAAGCACCAAGCCGTGCTCCAGATCGAGAACTCCAGGCACGCCAATCCCGATCCCGCCCACCTCATCTTTCGGCACACCGCTGGCACGAATGGCCTCTTCAATCACTCCCGCCATACGCCCAATGACAACTTCTGAACCTTCACGAGACAGGGTATCCACCTGTTTCAGGCCGCTCATCTCTCCTGTGGCGATATCGACAATCGCCGCCCGCAGGTGAGTCCCACCCAGATCCACGCCGATAAACTTATTTTTGCTCATCTCCACCTAGTGTATATAAGGCCGCAGCACATCGCGTGAAATTAAGAAGCCGCGCTTTACAAGTTCTTCGGTCTTCTCGAAGGCGCGGTCTTCGTGCTCGATGCTGACTACGTAATCGTAACCAGCTCCGTACAGGGCGCTGATAAATTTGCTCCAGTTTACGTCGCCCAACCCGGGCAGGCGCGGGATTTGCCAGCCCATACCGAGGGAAGTCACGCCGCGTTGGTAGAGCTGTTCGTAGTCGATACGCAGATCCTTGGCGTGCACGTGGAAGATGCGGTCCTTGAATTCATAGACTGCACGTACGTAATCGATGAACTGCCAGACCAGATGAGAAGGATCCAGGTTCAGGCCGAAATTTTTGTCCGGGATGATTTCAAACATTCTCCGCCAGATGGCCGGAGAAACGGCCAGGTTGTTCCCGCCCGGCCATTCGTCGTTTGAGAAGATCATCGGGCAGTTCTCGATGGCAATTTTCACGCCGTGCTCGCCGGCCAGTTTGACCAGAGGCGGCCAGACCTGCTCAAACATAGGCCAGGTTTCTTCCACGGTCTTATTCTTGTCCCGCCCGATGAAGGTACCGACAACAGGGACTTCTAGCATCACCGCCGCCAGGATTACCTTCTTGAGATGGCCGATGACCATCTCCCGGTGTGCCGGCTCATTGTGAAGCGGGTTTGGGTAATACCCTAACGACGAGATTCCCAGTCCGTGTTGCTTCACTACTTCCAAGACCTTCTTAGCCTTTTTTGAGTCCAGGTCGGTCACATCGATATGAGTAACGCCTGCATACCGGCGCTCTGCCTTGCCTGGCGGCCAGCAGGCGATCTCCAGCATCTCAAAACCATTCTCAGACGCCCAGGCAGCGAGCTGATCCAGGCTCCAGTTGGGAAATGCGGCGCTCATCAATCCGAGTTTCATTTTTCTTTGCTCCTCAATGAGTGGTTATTTGACGTCAACCCAGCGCCCCTCTTTGGCGCTGTGTAAAATCGCTTCACCGTAAACCAGCTCCTTGTGACCATCATCAAAGGTTGCAAATTCCGGCTTAACACTAAAATCACCGGCCTCGATGTAGTTGTAAACTGCGGTGTAGAGCTGCTTGAAGGTATCTGGGAAGCCCTCGTTATGCCCGCCGGGATAGGAGGCATACGGCCGCACCTCCGGCGCTAACAGAGATGGGTCTTTCATCAGCAGCTCGTTAGGCCGCTCGCGATGGCCAATCCATAGCTCGTTCGGGCGCTCCCCATCCCAGGCCAGGGAGGATTGTGCTCCGTCGATCTCGTAGTACAAGCGGTTCTTGCGCCCCGAGCTGACCTGCGAGACTGTCAGCACGCCACGCGCGCCGCGTTTGAAGTGGAACAGGACTGTAGCGTAATCCTCTGTATGGATAGGCTGCTCCACGTATTCAATCGCAGTCTGGAGCTTTCCACTGAAGGTATCAATGGGGGTGGTTGGTTTTTTCCGTACCGGCAGGAACGTCCGGAAATCGGCAAAGACCGACTCGACCTCCAAGCCGGTGATGAAGGTGACCAAATCCAGCCAGTGGGACCCGATGTCCGCTACGGCGCGCATATCGCCGCCCAGTTCCGGCTCCAGGCGCCAGTTCCAGTCGGTTGGCAGCAGCAGCCAGTCCTGCAGGTAGGAACCCTGGACGATGTAGACTTCGCCAATCCCCTTGGATTGGACAATGGAACGCGCTTGCAAGTTCAGTGGGTAAAAGCGGATGTTGAAATTGACAGCGTTGACCAGCTTGCGCTCCCTGGCCAGCTTGACCAGCTCGGCCGATTCACCCGGATTCATGGCGAGGGGCTTTTCGCAAACCACGTGCTTGCCGGCCAACAGGGCTGCCTTAGCCTGCGAGGCGTGGGCGTGGTTGGGAGAAGCAATGTGGATCACCTCTAACTGAGGGTCGGCCACCATAGCTTCGAAGGACGGATAAGCCTTCTCCAGGTGCAGCTCCTCGGCTTTGGCCTGGGCGCGCGGCAACGAGTCTTCACACAGCCCAATCACCTGCATTCCTAAACGGCGCAGGGCTTCAATATGAGCCGGGCCAATAAAACCAGCGCCAGCTACTCCGACTTTCATTGTTTTCTCAGGACTCATTTTCCCTCCACTTTATGGATTGAGGTTTCTTCGCTTGCGGAATTCATCCAAGATCGCGGCAGTGGCTGTCGCGCCCACCCGCGTCGTTCCAGTGTCAATCACCGCCAGCAGTGCATCCAGCGTGCGGACGCCTCCGGCTGCCTTCACCTGAACCTTCGCCCCTACCGAGGCGCGCATTAGCTTGAGATCTGGGATCGTCGCGCCGCTCGGGGCATAGCCTGTTGACGTCTTGACAAAGTCGGCCCCTACCTGCTCTGCCAGCTTGCAGGCCAGCACTTTTTGGTCATCAGTCAGGTAGGCATTTTCCAGGATCACCTTGACTAAAGCCTTGCCTTTACACGCCTCGACCACTGCCTGGATATCCTGGCACACGAAATCGGCATTGCCCGAGCGCAACTCTCCGATATTGATGACCATGTCCAGCTCAACTGCTCCGTTAGCCATGGCATCCCCAGCTTCGTAGACCTTGGTCGCCGTGGTTTGGCTGCCGTGAGGGAATCCCACTACCGTGCCTACCGCCACATCCGAGCCTTTCAACTGCCTGGCTGCCAGGGCTACATGACAGGGCTTAACGCAAACGGAGGCCACGTGGTAGCGGCTGGCAAGCTCGCATCCCGCAATGACCTCCGCTTCAGTCAACTCCGGCTTAAGCAGCGAATGATCGATCGTTTTAGCCAATTGTTCGTAGGTAATCGTCTTACTGTTCAGCGCAACCATCCTAATTCTCCATAACAAAAAAGTTTTGTCCTGGTAATTACGTGCGCCCTGGCAGGGCTGCAATCGCTATTCCCCCAATTGACCTGCATTCCTATCCATTGCGCCAATTATAATCGATGATCTATTATCGATGATAAATACTCATTAAGCATTATCTTTATCCTCCAGCCATGTGCGGGAAAACCACCACTTGATCGCCATCCTGCAAGGCCCGGCTGAGATCGCGGGTAAACTCACCGTTCACGCTGACTTGCCAGGAATCGATCTGCTGGGCGAAGGTCTTGCCGCTGCCCAGGCAGCGGTCTACGCCCAGCCGATCGAACATGTCTTGAAGATTGGCTCCCGGGGGCATGTTCACAAGGGCGCGGCCGCGCTCTGCCTCAGTAGGCAGGCAGTCACGTAATGTGGAGAATAACTGCACCTGGATTTTCAAAGCAATGGCGCTTGCCTCCTACTAAGCGATAACTCCTAACATCTCCTGCATCATTTCGACCGCCAATTCACCCACCTGCGGATCGTTAAGGTGCGTATCAATTTCCACCACTTTCACCCTGGGCGAAATGCACTCTTTGAAGGCGCTGCGAAATGCCTGGTCGGAATCAGGGTCGTAAAGAGGCTGGCCCGGCAGGGCGAACCAGCCGAAGGCTTGCAGCGGCAGGATCACCTCCACCGGCCCTTTCGAATCGTTCAAACGCCCGGCAATGACCTGCGCAGTAGCCGCCATCTCCTCGGGCGAAGTGCGCACCAACGTGATCAACGGCGTGTGCTGCATGGTCAACCTCGAGCGATACATCGAGGGCAATTGGTCAGGCGGTCCCTCGATGATGAAATCGATTCCACCTGGCGCCACCACTTGCGGGATGCCCAACCTGGAGGCGGCGCACATACGCTCTGGACCAGCTGAGAACTTGCCATTCACGAGGTGAGCAGTCACCTCACCGGGTGTAAGGTCGAACACGCCCTCCACCAGCCCGCTCTCGATCAGCTCTTCCATCGAGCGCCCGCCCGAACCGACGGCGTGGAAAGCAATCACCTCGCAGCCGTCCGGCTCCATCAATGCCTGAATCTGGCTGACCAGGGCAGTGGTAACACCAAGCATTGAGGCCACCAAAATCCGCCACTCGCCGCGCTCCACCCGCAAGCCGACCCGGCTCATGCCCACTACTGCAGCCACAGCGTTGCTAAAAATTGGCCGCGTGACCGCGTTCACGCCCTGGATGTCAGCCACCGAGTGCATCATAGTTACATCCCTGGTGCCTACAAACGGACCAAAGGTATTCTCGCCGCTGGCGACGGTGGAGACCATCAGCTTCGGCACGCCCACTGGCAGAGTCTGCATCACGCGCGTGCCCAAGGCCGTGCCGCGCGAGCCTCCGATCGACAGCACCCCGCCCAGCTCGCCGCGCTCAAGGTATTCCAACAAAATGCGGCTGGCACCGTCTGCCATAACCACCAGAGCATGGGATTTATCCTTGCCCTGGATCAGCGCCTGGATGCTGCTCCCGCCGGCTTCGGCCACCCGGTAGCGGTCAATATCAGGGGAGACAGACGGACTGCCTAGCACCCCAGTATCCACCACCAGCGGCTCGCCGCCCTCCGCACGCACGCGCTGGCGCAAGAACTCAACCTCCGCGCCTTTCGTGTCTAAAGTGCCCAGTATGGCAACGTACTTAGCCACGCTTCAACTCAGTATCAATCCTCGTAGATAGCGACGGCCCGTACTGGCGAAGCTGTCGACTTGACCCACTTGACCGGGAAGACCGAGACCTTGAAGCCAACCGGCTTGGGCAGCTTTTCAAAGCTCATCATATTCTCAAGGTGATAATACTCGCGGTCGATCATTACCCGGTGTGCCGGCCAGAACTCCTTGGTCTCAAACATCGCCGGGACAGGCCGGTCGTAGGTAATTGCGTCGATGCCGGTTACCTTTACGCCCTGGTCAAGTAGCCAGTTGGTGGATTCACCAGTCATGCCACAATGCTGCGTCAGATAGCGCTCTGAGTCATTGTACGCGCCAGCCCCGGTCCAAATCAAGACGATATCCAGCGGCTTGATCGTGTAATTAATCTTCTTGCAGGCGGCCTTCATATCTTCGACCGTGATGCCATAGCCTACCGGCTTGTCGCGGAAATCCAACAGCACGCTATCGCCGTAGCAATATTCCAGCGGGATGCCTTCCGGCCCAGGAGCATCCGAACGCAAATGGCGAAGCGAATCGATATGCGTGCCAACATGGTCCCCTTGGATCACCACACAACTGGCAGTCAGCCAGGTCGTTCCATACTTGGCTGCGCCAATCCGCTCGGCAAACTCTTCCCAGTTCTCCAGCATGGCAATCACCGGGCGAGCCACGCGGGGGAACACCATCATATCGCCGTGTACTGGCATACTGAGATCTACAAGTGTCGTCATCTTTACCTCCAGAATTAATTTAGATAGATTTTAGCCAAGGTCCAGGCGTTTTAATTGAGATAACCGGCGGCAAACCCAAGACAAAAGCGCGCTTACTCAACGTTACCAGAATGTAATCTGAGCGCCATCCTGGATTGCTTGACCTAAATCAACCACTACAAATGGCGCCTGGTCTGCGTCTCCGTAATAAATCATGGCTGCCAGATTAAGCTGCTCCGTGTCTTTATTGATGAACACCTCCTGGAAACCCGAATACATTATCGCCAGCTCAGCGATTAACTCACGAAGCGTGCTCGCGTAGGTAGAGTAGGTCTCTCGTAGTGAGTTCGTTATTGTGATCACGTGCCCAACGTAACGCAACTCTAGGTCCTTCACTTACCTGCCTCCGCAGCGAACAAGCCCAATTCTTGTGCCACATCCCCAAGCTCCAGTTGATTAAGTTTTTCCGAGGTGGGAATAGAAGTCGCCAAATCCCAGCCGTTAGCTTGGTAATATTCATCGAGCATGCTATCAAATACATCAGGTGATAGCTTGGGGTAATTGAAGTAAGGCACGTCTTCTGTTGCGATGCGGATTGGCGGCCGGTCATCGGCCCGCCGGTAACCCTCCCGCACATTGAATGCCCGTTCCAGATTTAAGACTCGCTCCCCGGCTCTCAGAAATTCTCCATAGTCAATTTCAATTCCGGTCGCGGTCTCAAATAAGCGATGCCAGGGACGTAAATCCAGTCCCAAAGTGTCGCGCACTAAGAAAACACAACCCGGCAGACTCTCCACCACTGCCCGGCTAATCGTGAACCAGCGTAAAAGCTTCCCTTTTTCTTGTGGATTGCGAGGTTGGAACGCCAGGCGTAGGTCCAGATCGAGGCCAAGCTCGGATAACTGTTCTTGGGAGATCAAGTTAGGATTGCTTGGATAAGGAGGATACCAGCGTGTATGGTCTGGCCCGACCTCGCTAACAGCCACACCCAATGCCACCATGTAACTGGCCCGTTCAGCGATCGCCTCAAGTTCCTGGCCTTTCACGCACAGGGCATAACGCTCGGAGCCTTTACCGACCACCTTTGCAGCTTCCCAGGTGCCTTTGGCCAGCAACTCGCCAAAGCCTTCCCGCATAGCAATTTTGCGAACCAGGTCAACCAGGCCTTCCTTGTCAGGACAACCGAAGCGCAGCTCCAACCCGTCTGTATCCGTGCGGGTCAAAAGCCCTTGCTCGAAACACTCCATGGCCCAAGCCAGGCTATATCCAATATGGAATACGTCCAGGCCAAATTGGTTGCACAAACCAGATAATACCAGCAGCAAATCCAGATCGTCGTTGTCGATGAGAGAGCCGAAAACTACGGGTTGGGCAGCCCAATAGTTGCCACCCTTGAAACCCTGATATTTACCAGAAGGAATGGTATGAATTTTACGGCAGGCAGGCCATGGGCATGCATAGCAAGCTTTAGCCCTGGTAACATATCTGTCGAGGTAAATCTCAGCCCCAATGCGGGCGGCTTTTGCTTCTTCCCAGCGCATCTCCTGAGCATTGCGTGTCATCAAACTACCCAGGTCACAAAACAAGCGTGCCAGGACTGGTGCGCCATAGGTGGACCAGATTGGCGTCCAAGGATCGCGTGAGCTACCCAGGTCCAGATGTTGGCGGTATTCCCTGTAGGCGTTCAGAAAGCCTTCGTAATCGGCCACCCGCAGGCCTGATGAACCACGCACCGCGATGGCTTTCAAGCGCTTACTACCCATTACCTCGCCACAACCGGCCCGACCGCCGCTGTTATGCAGGTTGGCCATGATCACACTGGCGTGCACCAGGTTCTCCCCTGCTGGCCCGATATAACACAATTGAATATCCGGATCAACCAGTTCCTGGCGTAGAGCCGCATCCGTCTTATCGGTGGTCAGGCCCCACAGGTGCGCAGCCTCCCGGAATTCTACATCTCCATCGTTAATAAATAAATAGACGGGACGATCCGCCTGACCATGTATGGCCAGGTAATCTACGCCGGCTTTACGCAGCTCGGGGCCAAAGAAACCCCCAAAACTGCCTTCTGCAATCGACCCACGTGGCGACTTACATGCCACCGACATGCGCCCGGCGCCAACTGGTAGCCCATCCAAAGGACCTGTGCTCAGGTAGAGCACATTTTCAGGGCCTAGCGGATCGATCCCGGCTTTTACTTCATTGAAAAGTAGCCTGGCATTGACGCCGCGCGCTCCCAGGAACAAGCGAGTATATTCTTCTGGAAGGTTCTCCTGGTATACCTCTCGCCTGGAAAGGTCTACTCGTAAGATCACTTGCTGCTTACTCTCCCTCCAGCTCATGCTCTGCGCTCCTGGCTGTTACTCCCGCCTTCGATTTGATCCATTTCCCGCTTATTCCATGGAAACGGCCATTTCCAGGGTGCAATAATTTTAAACAAAGAATGTGAACGCCTGGCTTCATCTAGGTCCTGGAGCAAAAGGGCTGCCTCTTCCAGATCGGCATAGAAAAGGGCGCCAGTAGGACATACAGCTACACAGGTAGGTGTATCTTCACCATAGACCGTCCGCAAGCAATGTCCATTACAATCCACCTGAGGAGAATTCCACTCCTCACCAGGAAGTTTGGCTATATGAATACGGCCAGTCTCGCCAAACACACCTTCTTCGAGCGAAGAGCAAAATGTCTGGCACAAGCAACACCCATTGCACAAATCTTCAATGACGTGAATTCGTCTCATACATTGATTTTTCGTCGACTAGGGCTGTCAGGCGACCTTGATCGCATGACGCTCGAGGTCATCGGCGATGTCCAGCAAGCCAAGCGATTCCAGGCGCTCGCGCGTCGGCACCCCGCTTTGCTCATCCCAGCCCTGAACTTTATACCAGGCTGTCTTCATAGGCTCCAAAATATCGAATACCTTGCCTTTGGCTGGCCCGTCGGGCATAGGATCTTCTGTGAAGCGCGCCGGCATAGCATCATCTTTCCTGCCCAGGCCGAGCCGGTTATTGTGGGCGCGCTCGATGTTGATCACGCGCTGCGACACATCCAGGATATCGTCTGAATCGACCTCAAATCCTGTGGCCGCCTGGTACATCGCCGGCACGATCTCCAAATTCTTACGCAAAGTCGTATCTACCGACTCGCAGTAATAGGTGTAAATGAATTTGCACAAGCCCATTAAATCCGGCACCGACACGATTTTCTCCCAATAGTGCAGCTTCTCAGCCGCTTCATCCAGGGGGATCGTGTCCAAGGCATAGCCGCCCGGCGCAGAGATACGCAGGTGGTCCCCACCGCGCGGCGACACCGCGTAGCGGAAGTTATAGACTTTCACCGCCCGGGCGTCCAGAGGCGCGGGCGTCATGCCTTTCATCTGGACAGCATAGCGCAAGGCGTTATGGCCGATTTCTTCCCCAGCAGCGACGATACCATTGGCCAGCAAATCGCCAAAAACTCCTTTGCGCAAGGCAATCCGGTGGACCAGCTCGATCATCGCATGGTGGTTGCCCCACTCCAGCTCCAGCCCATCAGTATCTTGCTTGTTAATAATGCCGCGCTGGTACAGTTCCATACTGAAGGCGATCACCCCGCCCACGTCGATGGTATCCAGGCCATAGCGATTGCACAGGTCGTTGCCTTTGAGAATAGCTGCCAGGTTCGAGTTGCCCACCCCCGAGCCAAAAGCCACCGCGGTGCTGTATTCCGGTCCGCCGACTTCGGTGCCGGCATATTCACCTTCGTCAACCCGAGAGTAGCGGTCATCCTTCACCGGGCAACGATAGCAGCCTGTGGTTTTGATCAGATAGGTAGCTGCCAGGGCTTCATTGTCAATCTTGTCCTTGCCTTCGAACAGGCCATACTGGTAATTCCTCGTGTTCAAGCCGCCCAGCACAGTATGGTGGTCGATCAAGGTACCCAGCGTGCCGCGGACAGCAAATTCCTGGGCGCGCTTATCCTCGGCCTCAATGCGGTCCATATCTGCCGAGGCCTTCATAAAGCCTTCTTTGTCAAAGAGCGGCACCGGTTTATTGCCGCGCACGGCGATGGCTTTCAGGTTTTTCGAGCCCATCACCGCCCCGACACCCGTACGAGCCGCGGCGTGGTCTTTATCGCAGATGATCCCGGCGATGCGCACCAGGTTCTCGCCTGCCTGTCCGATGGCTGCCACGCGCGTGCCTTTCCCGCATTCGCGTTCCAGGGTGTCGGTTGTGTAATGCACATCCTGGCCCCACAAATGGCGGGCATCCCGCAGCTCTACACGCTCGTTTTCGATAAACAAGTATTGGGGGTATAGCGCCTTTCCAAAGACCAGCACCAGGCTATACCCGGCTTTACGCAAAACCGGCCCGAAGAAACCGCCGCCATTGGCATCGCCCAAGATACCGGTCAGAGGAGAACGCGCCCCAACCACAAACCGCGATGCGGAAGCCGCCGGCGTGCCGGTCAGCGCGCCGGGCGCGATAATTAGCACATTCTCAGGTCCCAGCGGATCAACATGCACGGGGATGAGGTCATATTGAAGCCGGGCGGTAAACCCGCGCCCACCGATATATTTGCGTGCGAAAGCCTCATCCAGAGGCTCTTGCCGGATTTCACCCCGGCTT
>Ga0209048_10007196_pt1 | contig 10309 bp, 10 predicted proteins | sample FrelakmetCRP12CR_FD_187146 | JGI IMG/M metagenome (GOLD analysis project Ga0209048, IMG submission 187146) | Freshwater lake sediment microbial communities from the University of Notre Dame, USA, for methane emissions studies - CRP12 CR (SPAdes)... | ecosystem: Environmental > Aquatic >... | reverse complement strand
GATGGCCCCAAGCGCGCCGGTATGTTCCCCGGTCAAGGTGACGACGAACCGCCCGATGCCGACGTGGGGAGTGACAAACGCGTCGATCGCATCCACAGCCTGCCGATCGACCTTCCCGTCAAGATCAAGGGAGCGAATGGTGGCAACTCCGCCCCACTCTCGATAGGGCTCACACCTGAGTGTCTCGTCGTATAACTCGACTTGTTGAGATGCCTCGATGATGGCCGACGGACCTCGATCGGAGCCCAGTACGTAGCTGGAGGTATGTTCGTAGGGCGCAGGCAAGACGTAGACGCCCGCCTGATCGGGATGGCACCAGGGCTCCTCAAGCCCGAGAAAGTTCTGGTCGATGCCTTCCCAACCGGCGGGAAGCGTCATGGGCGTATGCTCACGCGGCAGGACTACCGACGCCGCTTCGGTATATTTTCTTCTGGAACGAACACGGCCAACGCGATCACCGTCGTCCAGCGATTGGGTTTTCCGATAGCGGACTGGGTGATGTTGAGGGTCCGAACGATCTTGCCGGCCATTTTGAAGACTTGTTCCCGTTCTTTCCAGGCGATGTTCGGATCGAACTCAACACCGAGCGTCGTGGCCAACATCTGCGCCGCCAAGTCTTCTGTATACTCACCCGTTTCTTCATCGGTTTCGCCATGCGCATGATGTTCGGACAGATACCCGTAGGTTCGACGATCGGTCGGGACCGCCAACCCAATCGATGCAGAGGCCAGGCGATTCCGTTCATTCGTTTCTGACCGCGCCATCACACAGAACGTGATTTCGCCGGGGTTCAATAACTTCTCGCCTCGCGCACGCGGGATAATTTTGCAATTCGGCGGAAGAATCGACGACACCGTGACAAGGTTGCAATAGGCGACGCCGGCGCTACGCAAGGCTTGCTCGAAGGAGGCCAGCTTTTCTTTGTGGACTCCGACTCCTCGCGTCAGAAACATCTGCGTAGGTACCATCGTTTTTTCTCCTTAGTTCGTCCGACCATCGGGTGACGGGCGTCTCATTAGCTGGAAGCCACGCCCACGGTAAACCTCATAGAGGCATAGGGTCGCTGTTGTACCAAGATTGGCGCCGCTTCGCAATATCCTGTGACGTTTTTTCTGTAGCAAGATGAAGAAAAATGATGCCACTTGGCAGGCATCCAGCGATCCGTAAGAGGTGAATCGTTAAACGTGAAAGGTTTCTGAGGAAGAGCACTCGGCAGCCCTACGCTTCACCTTTTACGGCTCCTGGAAGCGACGCGAGAACGCCGCATAGGAAAAGGTGTGGCTCAGCGCAGCGTCGTCGGGAAGGGGAAAAGAGCGACGCGTTCACCGCCGGCTAGGAGTCTATCCGAGTAATCCTTCGTTGCGAGGCAAAGGAGCTGCTGGTAGATGAGCGGCGCAAGGTGCGAAAAAACCGGAGGCGTATTCACTCTGGAATACGTTGAGGATTTTTTTCGGGCCGAGAACGACGCAGATGCTTGCAGATCGGTTGCCGCAGTAGAATGGCATTACTCGGACAGACTCCTAGGTCCCGGCAGGTGGTTTGAGGTTCAACACCAGCATGCGAGGCTCGGTCATATCCTCGATCGCGGCCTGAACCCCTTCACGCCCGACCCCGGAGTCCTTCACGCCGCCATACGGCATGTGGTCGGCGCGAAATGTCGGAATCTCGTTTGCTAGCACGGCCCCAACTTCAAGGTGCCGAAAGGCATAAAAAATTTTGTTCACATCCTGGGTAAACACTCCCGCTTGGAGCCCATAGTCGGACTGGTTGAGCACCGTGATCGCTTCACCGAAGTGTCGGTAAGGAGTCACGGTCACCACCGGTCCAAACACCTCCTGACAAGAGACTTTCATCGTTGGCGTGACGTGTGAGAGCACAGTCGCCTCCAACACTGAGCCCATGCGTTTGCCCCCTAGAAGCACACGCGCCCCTTGCGACACCGCCTCCCCAACCCACGCCTCCACACGATGGACCGCGGCCTGATCGATCAACGGTCCGACGACCGTCGAATCGTCGCTCGGGTCGCCGGCCTTCAGACGCGCGACTTGTAACAGGAGCTTCGTAGTGAAAAGGTCCGCGATGGAATGATGGACAAAGATTCGCTGAACCGAGATACAGGTCTGACCGGCATACCCGAATCCGCCGACCGCACAGCGCTGTGCGGCAAAATCCAGATCGGCATCGGGCTCCACAATGACGCCTGCGTTCCCGCCGAGTTCCAACACCACCTTCTTCTTCCCGCACTTGGCCTTCAGCATCCATCCCACGGCGGCGCTACCGGTAAAGCTCAGGAGTTTAAAGCGAGGATCCGCAACAAGCTGTTCTGCCACCGTATTGTCGCAGGGCAGAATGTTGAGTGTGCCGGGAGGAAGTCCAGCCTCCAGAACCACTTCGCCTAAGAGTAACGCAGTCAAGGGTGTCTGTGGCGCCGGCTTGATAAGAATAGAGTTGCCGGCGGCCAGAGCCGGCGCGACCTTGTGGGCCACAAGATTCAGAGGGAAATTGAAGGGAGTGATTCCGAGCACTGGACCGATCGGAACCCGACGGAGAATGCCAAGATGGGAATCAGTCCCCGGCGTCCAGTCGAGAGGGATCACTTCGCCGGGAATGCGCTTCGCCTCTTCAGCCGCAATGGTGAATGTTTGTATGGCCCGACTGACTTCCCGCTTCGCGTCGCTGATCGGCTTGCCGGATTCAGCCGTCATCAGGCGGGCAAACTCCTCACGCCGGTCATAGAGCCCGCCTGCAATCTTTTGTAACGCGTGGTAGCGGGCGTGGGACGGCAACGCCCCCATCGCGGCAGCAGCATCGACCGTCGATTGAATCGCAGCCTCGGCATCCGCGGAACTCGCGTTCGATACTTCGGCAAGGAGCCGCCCTGTAAACGGATCGTTCACGGGGACAACCGTCTCCCCGTGCCGCCACAGACCTCCAATCAAGAATGGACGTGGTTCCTGCACGAGAGACGCCCCGTGAATGGTGAAGACTCAGTCGGCGGAATGAACCGATGTCGCAGAAGCCGGCTCAAGATTGGCAGCCTGTTGGGCGATATCGGCCTTAGCAACCAAATCCTCTGTGCCCCAATCACGAATCGCCTCAATCGTGAAGGCCTCATAAGTTGAGACGCCATGGCACGTCGGGCAGTCGGGCATCGGTACCTTGCGATAGAAGACTTCTGACAGGCACGACATACACATCCAATAGGGTGGCTCCCCTTCGCGTTGCGGAACAGCCCAAAACGATTGTGTTGCAGACATAGATAATCCTTAGTGATTAATGAATGGACTGTTCTGTGCCACCGACGTCGACCCGCGAGGATCGGTGGGTTCCCCCTGGGAGCGTGGGGCAGCGGCCAACATGCGATCAATCTCCTCGGCAAACTCATTGAACGGGACTGCGCCGGGAATTGCGATCGCCGGCTCTTTCTCAGTGGGCCCACCGGCAGTTCGCATCAGAATAAAACCGGGGGTGCCATGAAACCCCCAACGGTTCGCCTCTTGGCGATCATGGAAAATGGATTCAAGATGTTGCCGCTCGTCGAAACACTTGGCAAACGCCGCCTGGTCCAAGCCGATCACCCTCGCGTAGCCTTTAAATGATCCCGAGTCTAAGCGGCCTCGTTCGCTGAAGAGCCGATCGTGCATCGGCCAATATCGACCCTGAGCTCCAGCACAGCGGGCTGCCACCGCCGCATCAACGCCGACTCCCTGGTCGGCGCGAGGATAGTCGCGATAGACAAACCGCACTTTGCCTGTATCAATATATTTGGCCTGCAAGCGAGGCCAAGTCTCCTGAAAGAACTTCGCACACCACCCACACGTAAAGTCAGAATACTCGATCAAGGTAATTGGTGCGTCTGCGCTCCCTCTGATTCTTCCGTCGTCTGTGACCGACCCAGCGCCAGCCTGAGTCAACTGCACGAGCAACAGCAGTCCCGCCACAGCAATTGTACGAAAGAGGGACGCGCCCATCATGTGCGGGGAGCACCCTTTGCTTTTACGCGCTCCAGCAACCCGACCATGAGGAGAGGCCAGACAACCGTGGCATCGCTCAACACTTCAGCAAAGCGCCCGCCTTCTTCCGGCGGGACAAACTTTCCCCACGAAAGGCCCTCTTGATAGGTACAGCCGCTCAACCCGCCCCAATGATCCGGCTCCGGACAGATGCGCACACCGTACTGGAATCGGGGAGGCTGTACATCAAGGCCGAGCCGCGTATTGCTGATCTCGATGTAGGGGCCGACCTGTTGCGCCCAATTGCGCGGCACTCCCCCACCGATCGTAAAGATCCCGCGCCGCTTGGCCGAGATGACATGGCTCGCATAACTGTTGAGATCGAGGTAGGGATTGAACGAAGGAATGGAATGATGAATCGCGCGCAGCACCTCAAGGTCACCGCCCCCCTTTAGCTGTGCACGAGCCTGATGGAGCTCTCGACTCATGGCCCAGGTTCCAAGATCTAGCCCCATCTCGGAATCGGTAAAGGCCGGGATGAAGACCGGGACCTTTTTCAGATAGGCGCTTTTCAGAATGCCAGTTCCGCCATATTCCTCCGTGAGCGTCTTGCCCAGTTCACGAGTGAGGATCTCGGAAGAAAGCATCTGGTCCTGACCCATCCGCTTCATCGTCAAGGAAACCACATGCTCAACGTAGTTAAGGTTAGATTCCATCTCCAGCGTGTCGTAAACCCGATTGTAGCCCTTCTTGAACAACTCTTGATCGGACATCGACGGATGGTGCCGATAGTGTGTTTTACCCACCGACTCACTCAACCCATGGGCGATCAATGCACCGGTCGAGACGACGCATTGCACCATCCCATGATCGATCATCGAACTAATGATCTTGCCCATCTTGGCAATGGTCATCGCCCCTGACAGTGTCAACACGACAAAGCAGTCTGGGTCTTCGATCATCGCCCAAAGCACTTCGTAGGCTTCGCCCAAGTTACGGCCTCCAAAGGCTGTCTTTCGCATTGCGGTCAACAAGCCGTCGAAGGAACCGATCTCTTCCGGGTCGAGAGGCTCAAGTGCTTCGAGTCCATCTTGCGCCCCATCGTGAAATTCGCGTGCACCCATGGAAAGTCTACCTATTATCAAAAGTGACTGGAGAAACGGTGCATTCTTTATACACAACCAACGATAGAGGCGTCAACGAAGTTGCGCTCCGAGAAATCCCTCACCCGTACTGGTTCATGCGACCGCTTGATCTGTTCATTGAACTACCTCAATTGACGAGACGTGGATTCAACGACCTCCACAAGTACGCATTCAGAAGCCGGCCCGCCTCACCGGAAGTAGCGTAAGCAGATATACCCAGAGTGGTCACCCTTGCGCCCTGCTCAATGCAATATCTCTGGGCTACGCAACCGGATTATGAGGGAACCCCTCTTGAACGGTTTGATCCACACGCAATCAATAGACGAGGCGCGCGCGGCACATGCGGGGCAAAGAAGGAGGGAGTCCGAGATCTCGCGGATCGCCGCGTTGAGCGGCTCCCGTCAAGCAAGCTCGGGGTGGTGGTCCCAACGGGATTTGAACCCGTGTTTTAACCCGACTACGACTTCGCCCTTTATTTTCACGAGCTTCGACGATTTTCTTCAAGTCAGAAAAGGGGGACGACTAAAACATGGGGGCCCGATAATCACACTGAAGGGGAAATGGGTAGCGTACTAAGAAGAAACATGCTGCCCAGAAGTTAAGTGGGCGGTACAAGAAGGGCAACGCGATGCATAAGAACGTCGGCTCTTTCTAGGGAATGGGACGCATGTTCCTTGTATAATGCCGCCTCGAGTTCGCCTACTGTGTGTTGCGGAGACAGCTCGATGTCCGCCAAGCACCTCAAAGCGAGACACTGGATCGAGGAAGGCATTTTTGACGCGCTCACCTCGTTCCACGATTTCGAGCAACGCATCAATGGCATTGCGGAAGAGAAAGACCGTGGCGATGTCTTTGAGATTTTCGTGGAAGGGTTTCTCGCCACCCAACCCATTATGCAGTGCGTCACCCACTGGGTCGTCGGTGGCATTCCCCTGACTCTACGGCAACAATACAATCTTCCCAGCGACGCGAAGGGGATCGATGGCGTGTATGAAAGCTGCCTCGGTACGCATGTCGCCTATCAAGTCAAATACCGCCAGAAGGGCTATCTCACCTATACAGAAGTCGCACCGTTCCTCGGCATCACGGAACGCTTCACTGAGCGCGTCATCTTCACGACTGCCAGCGAACTGGCTGACGATGCGCTCAATCGTGTCGGGATGCGGCTGGTACGTGGCGATGATTTTCGCACACTAGAGCCAGACGATCTTGCGCGAATCGAAGCGTGGCTGAAAGCGAAACCGCTGTCGCGGTCTCCTGCCACCCCCAAGCCCTATCAAACCGCCGCACTGGCAGACATCAAGACGGCGCTCAACACCCATGATCGCGCGACCGTCGTCATGGCGTGCGGGACAGGCAAAACCCTTGTCTCCTTGTGGGCATCGCAAGACGCGCAACCAAAAACGGTGCTGGTCTTGGTGCCGTCCCTGACGCTGCTCCAACAGACGTTGGGCGAGTGGAGCAAGCATCACACCTTTACGCCAGGGTTTCGTTATCTCTGTGTCTGTTCAGACCAAACCGTAGGCTTACGGAATGATGAATTAGAAGTCCGTCGCTCTGATGTTGAGTTTCACATTGATCCCGACCCTGAAGAAGTCACCCGGTTCCTTGCCCATCGCCACGGAGGACGTGAAAGTCATTTTCTCGACCTATCAGTCATTGCCCGTCGTGGGTGCAGGGGCAGCAGGGTACACCTTTGATATGGGCATCTTTGATGAAGCCCACAAAACCACAGGACGAGAGGGTGGTGCATTTAGCTATGCGCTGTCCGATGAGCGCCTACGCATCAGGAAGCGGCTGTTCTTCACCGCGACACCCCGCCATTACGATATTCGCCATCGTGATAGGGAAGGCGAGTTTCGTGTGCAGTCGATGGACGATCCACAGGTCTACGGGGTACGTGCCCATACGCTTTCCTTTGCAAGTGCCGCGAAGCGGGGCATCATCTGCCCGTATAAAGTCGTCATCTCGCTCATCGACAAACACATGGTCAGCGACTTTGCGCGGGAGCACGGCATTACGCAGATCGAGACTGACCTCGTGCGGGCACGATGGGTGGCACATCTGCTCGCCTTCCAGCAAGCGGTCAGGAAAGCAGGCGCGACAAAATCCCTGACCTTTCATAGTCGCGTCAAAGCGGCACAAGAGTTTGCCAGTGACACCCCTCATGGCATCAAACGCTATCTCAACGGCTACGACGTGCGCCATGTGCATGGCAAACAACGAAGTTCCGAACGAAAAGCCCACATCGATGCGTTTCGCCATGCTGAGAAAGGGGTGCTCACCAATGCGCGCTGTCTGACCGAGGGGGTGGATGTGCCTGCGGTTGATATGGTGGCGTTTCTTGATCCCAAACAGAGCCGCATCGATATCGCGCAAGCGACGGGACGGGCGATGCGAAAGCCGCAAGGAGCCAGCACCAAGACGGTGGGCTATGTCGTGGTGCCGTTGTTCGCCGCTGACTTCACGCAGGAGAATCTGGATAAGGCAATTGAGGACGAGGGGTTTGACCAAGTCGCCGATGTCCTCAATGCCTTACAAGAGCAGGATGAGGACTTGCTCGATATTATTCGTGAGCTTCGAGAGCGAAAAGGCGCTGGCGAACCGTTTAACCTCGGGCGACTGCGCGAGAAGGTGGAAGTCATCGGTCCTGCGGTCGATCTGGAGCGCCTGAATACCAGTATCAGTATCGCCATTGCTGATCGCATCGGAATTGGTTGAGATGAGTGGTACGGGCGCCTCACAGCCTATAAGCAGCGGGAAGGGCATTGCCGCGTTCCGATTAGCTATCATGAGCAACACTTTCGATTGGGACTGTGGGTCGCCAATCAACGCAGTGCGAAAGACACCATGCTGCCAGACCGTCGTCAGCGGCTCGAGGCGCTCGGCTTCGTATGGAATCCATTTGATTTGCAATGGGAAGAGGGCTTTGCTCATTTACACCGCTTTCACCAGCGGGAAGGACATTCCCACGTGCCTGGAAACCATCGGGAGCAAGGGTATCGATTGGGAGGATGGGTTAGCCATCAACGCAAAGATGAAGACACCATGCCTCCAGACCGCCGGCGGCGGCTCGATGCGTTCGGCTTCGTATGGGACCCAATTGCCGCTCAGTGGAAAGAAAGCGTCCAATGTCTCGCGAGCTTTCGTCAGCGCGAAGGGCATTGCCGCGTCCCTGACACGCATCGAGAGCAAGGGCTTCGGTTAGGACAGTGGGTCGCCGATCAACGTAAAAATGAAGATACCATGCCGCCAGACCGTCGTCAGCGGCTCGAGGCGCTCGGCTTTGTATGGGACGTCCTGACTACTCAGTGGGAAGAAGGCATTCACTTTTTGGAGATTTTTCGCCAGCGCGAAGGGCATTGCCGCGTCCCTCAAAACCATCGCGAGCAAAAGTATCGGTTAGGACAGTGGGTCTCCAATCAACGCCAAGATAAAGACACCATGCCACCAGAGCGGCGGCAGCGCTTAGATGCGCTCGGCTTCATGTGGAATAAATTTGATGCGCAGTGGGAAGAAGGATTCCGCTGCCTTGAAAGCCTTTATCAGCGCGAAGGGCATTGTCGGGTGCCGCAAAACCATCGCGAGCTCGGATCTCGATTGGGATTATGGGTCGCTGTCCAGCGTCGGTCCAGAAACACTATGTCGCCCGAGCGTCGCCAGCGGCTCGATGCCCTGGGCTTTGTGTGGGATGTCCTGACTGCTCAGTGGGAAGAGGGCTTCAATGCACTCCAAGCCTTCCACCAGCGCAACGGACATTGTCGGGTGCGAGTCAACCATCGTGAGGCAGAGTATCCTTTAGGACTGTGGGTTAGCCATCAACGCCAAGATAGAGATGCCTTACCGCCAGACCGTCGTCAGCGGCTCGATGCCATAGGCTTCGTGTGGGACCCACTTTGCGCTCGGTGGGAAGAGGGATTTCGCTATCTCACCGTTTATCGTCAACGTGAAGGACATTGTCTTGTATCTGCCGTCTATCGCGAGCATGACTATCGCCTAGGTCAGTGGGTCATGGTCCAGCGCCAAACCAAAGAGACCATGTCGCCCGAGCGTCACCAGCGGCTCGACGCCCTAGGCTTCGTGTGGAAGGTTCGTTGAGGTCTTCGACGGGTGAGAATCGGGGTCATTCTGCATTTCCGACAAGTCGAGGCGGTCGTGAAGTGATGTGGAGATGCGGGAACCGCTTGCTCATCATAGGGCCTCTCGTCCCATAGGTCGACCGACGGCAAGTTCTTTGTGAACGTTGCGCGGGGTAATACGCTGGGTCAGATCTTCCAACCGATAGACTCGGCGCGCGTGAGGGCTCAGCACGAGCGCCCCTTTCCGCACTTCGATATCCAAGTCATCCTTCACTTTGATTCCTGCCTGATTAGCGATGTTCTTCTGCACACAGATGGCTAAGCTGTACGGAGGGAAATCCAGCCCCGTTACAGGGTGCGGGCACAGAGTACTTCGTCTTGGCGGAGGGTTTCGAGGGCAGAGGCAGGGACGCTGGTGACGGCAATCGTGTCGCCCAGCGCGTTGAAAACTTCGATGGAGTATCCCTCTGTGCCGTCAGGGGCCACGTGACTGTCCACCAGTTTCACGATGTCGCCGCGACGGAGACGATGCTCCGGCACATCGCACCTCAGTGCCACATCCGTGTAGAGCTCAAACTTCATTCGGTCCTCCGCTTGTCTATGTGATGAGCCTGGTGCCTGCCACCCTGTGCTTTTTCGGGTGAGAAGAAAGAGCTTTCCGACTGCTGCTACAGAAATTCGACGTGTTGAATCATGTCTTCGGCGGTCAAGACATCGTGGACCAGCATGAGTGCTCTCAGCATATGGGGAACCGGTGTCTGCTGAGGAGCGTACACAATGCCCCCATGAGAGACCCTGGCGGCGTGCAGCCGAAGAAAGTCCGTATCCTGCGTCACCACAACACGGCCTTCTTGAGTCGCTCGCTGCAGGTGTTGTTGGTCCTCAGCTGCCTGTAACCCCAATTCTTGCACAGTGACCACATTGACGCCGCGCCTGCGTAATCCCTCTGTTACGGATTTCGCCACATGCTCGTCCATGTAGAACTTGATGCGGTCAGCCACCGATCTTGCCGCTCAGTTTAGGCGTGATCTGTTTCCGAAGTTCGACGACATACGATTCGTCGGCCAAGATGGCCTCATCAATCTCCTGACGGTGATCGTAGTAATACGTCAGCGCGGCATAGACATCGGCC
>Ga0209048_10007195_pt1 | contig 10310 bp, 9 predicted proteins | sample FrelakmetCRP12CR_FD_187146 | JGI IMG/M metagenome (GOLD analysis project Ga0209048, IMG submission 187146) | Freshwater lake sediment microbial communities from the University of Notre Dame, USA, for methane emissions studies - CRP12 CR (SPAdes)... | ecosystem: Environmental > Aquatic >... | reverse complement strand
GGGCCGGTCGGGATCGTCGGACTGGGCGCGGTGACCGGTTACGGCTGGGGGTTGCAGACACTCTGGGAAGGGCTGCGCTCGGGGCGGTCGGCCGCACACTCGGTCGAGTTCGACGAGTTCAGTGGGTTGGCGGCCACCATCCCGGACGGCGGCGACGTTGAGGACTCCGTGACGTTGTTCGGCCGGTCGTTCTACGGGTCCGGTCGTGAGGCCATCGCCGACGCCCGGTCGCGCGGATGGGAACCCGGGCCCCGGGTCGGGCTCTTGTTGTGCACGTCGCTCGGCGAGGTGCAGGGCTGGCGTGAGCTCTACTTCGAACACCACGGGCGCACCCGCCGCCGCCACTACCTCCAACTCCTGCCGTCCACCGCGCCCTCGATGCTCATGGCCGAGTACGGGTTCACCGGGCCGTCGATGAACGTCGGTGCCGCGTGCGCCTCGGGAACGCTCGGCGTCATCCTCGCCCGGCAGTGGTTGCTGAGCGGATTCGCCACCGACGTGATCGTCAGCGGCACCGACCTCTCGGTCACCCCGGAGAACGCCTGGAACTTCGAGGCGCTCGGGGTGCTCGCCGGCGACGGACCACCCGAGCAGGCGTGCCGGCCTTTCCAGGAGGGAAGCCAGGGGTTCATTGCCGGTGAGGCCTCGGCGGCACTCGTTCTGACCGCCCGGGCCGACGCGCGTCCCTACGCCGAGGTGTTCAGCGGGGCGCTCACCCACGACGCCTTCCACCCCATCGCCATCAAACCCGACGGTATCCAGGTGGCGGCGGCCTGGTCCGGGGCCATGAGCGAGGCCGGCCTCGAACCGGGCGACATCGCCTACATCAACGCCCACGGCAGCGGCACCCCGCTGAACGACACCGTGGAAGCCGGGGTGGCCGACGCTTTGTTCCCCCCCGAGACCCGCCTGTACTCGACCAAGATGCTCACCGGCCACGGCCTCGGCGCCGGTGGTGCCCTCGAGACCGCTATCGCCGCCCTGTCTTACGAGCGCGGCGAGATCCCCGCTCCGGCTCTGGTCGCCGCCGCCCATCCCCGGGCCCTTGACGGCCCCACCGCACGTCAGCCGGGGCCCACACTCAAGTCTTCGATCGGCATGGGCGGCTACAACGCCGCCGTGATCATCGACGAGCCCGAGTAGCAGGCCATGTTGGTGCGAAGCGAACGGTGCCGGCTTGAGTTCGGCGGGGTGACGCGGATCAAGCGCCGAGCGGCCTCTGGCTCGGGGACCACTTCGTCACGGTGTCGATCTTTGGGGGGGGTCACAAGTGCGCAGACTCCATTGGGTAGCGGTGGCGGTGGTGGTGTGTCTGGTCGCCTCGGCCTGTGGTCGTAAGAGCGAGGACTCGTCTTCGGGTGGTGGGGGCAGTATCTCCACGACGACGACCTCGGCGACCGCGCCGGGTACGTTCGGTGACCTGGTCAACGTGTGCGGGCCCGGCGACGCCAGAGGTGCAACGGCGCAGGGCGTGACCGACTCCGAGGTCCGGGTCGGCACCATCTCCGATCCGGGTTTCACCGGTTCTCCGGGCATCAACCAGGAGTTCTTCGACACGGCCAAGGCCTTCGCCGACTGGTGCAACACGGCGGGCGGCATCCAGGGCCGCAAGATCAAGGTCGACTACCTCGACGCCAAGTTGTTCGAGTACAAGGACCGCATCACCGAGGCCTGCGCCCAGGACTTCTCGTTGGTCGGCGGCGGCGGCATCTTCGACGACACCGGCGCCCAGGACCGGGTCAACTGCGGGCTGCCTGACATCGCCGGGTACACGGTGAGTCCCCAGGCCACGATGGCCGACCTGTTGATCCAGCCGATCCCGAACCCGATCGGCTCGCAGCAGATGGGCAACTACCAGTTCCTGTTGAAGTCCAACCCGTCGCTGGCCGACGGCGTCGGCATCATGGCTGCGGCCTTCACGGCCACCAAGGTGAGCGCCGACAAGACGAAGGCGGCGTTCGAGAAGCTCGGTGCCAAGGTCGTCTACGAGAGTGATTACAGCGCCAGCGGTGAGGCCAACTGGACCCCGTTCGTCACCTCCATGAAGGCGGCCGGGGTCAAGACCTTCGCCTTCCTTGGTGATTCGGGGAACCTGGTCGGGCTCCAGAAGGCCATGAACGACCAGAACTGGTACCCCGACGCGACGGTGCTCGACGCCTCGTACTACAAGCAGGCTTACCCCGACACGGGTGGTCCGACCGCCAAGAACAGCTACTCGAACATCTACTTCCACCCGTTCGAGGACGCCGCCAAGTTCCCGGCGACCCAGCAATACCTCGACATCCTCAACGCCTCGAACCCGAAGAACCCGCCGGCCATGCTCGGCGCCACGGCCTGGTCCGCGTGGCTGATGTTCGCCAAAGCGGCCGGGGCCTGCGGGTCCAACCTCACCCGCGACTGCCTGCTCGCCGAGGCGGCCAAGCTCACCAACTGGACCGGAGGCGGCCTCCACACCGAGACCCAGCCCGCCAAGAACGAGATGCCCGACTGTGTGGCCATCATGCAAGTCACCGACAAGGGCTTCACCCAAGTCGACCCCGGAACCGACGGCGGTTTCACCTGCAACCCCGACAACGTCGTCAGCGTCAACGTCGACGCACCCCCCGGCGCCAAGAAGGGCGGCTAACCCGACCAGGCTCCCGTGTCACTCGACCATCGATCGACGGTGAACAGGTCGAGCATCAAGGACTGGGCGTCAGCAAAGGGCGCCTCGTCAGCAAAGGGCGCCCCGTCTGTGGCGACGCCACGCGGTCATGTCGTCACGCGGGGATCCACGCACCCACGGCCTCGCTCGAAGCGATCACGATGCAGGCGACGATGATGTGCTTCACGACTTCCGGGAGCGGCCTGACGCCGCGGTCGCGCGCGATCAAGAAGGTGAGCGCGACCAGTAACGCCAGTCCCCACAGACTGGCCACCACGGTGCCGGCGGGCAACGGGAGCGTGACGATGATGACGATGAACGTCGAGGCCACCACCAACCTGGTGACGAAGTTCGTGACGGTCGTGATGAAGGCACTCCGGGACGCGAGACGCTCCGACTCTTGATACACGTGAATGCTCAGCGAGTCGGCCAAGTTGTCGGCGATCGCGACGATCACAAGGCCGCCGACGAGGCTCTGCTTGCTGGCCGACGCCGCGTTGAAGCCGACGATCAGACCGATGCTGGTCACGATGGCGGCGGTGCTCCCGAAGCTGAACCGGCGGACGGCGTACCAGCCCGTGTCCGCGGCTCCCGCCGAGCCGGCCCTCCAAGGTGATCGCTCCCCAGACACCGCTGAGCGCCACCTCACCTCTCGTCGTCTTGGTCCGGTGAATGCTACCCACGACCCTGCCCGGCCAGCCGAGCGCCGCCGGGCGCCCGGGTCTCGATAGGGAGTGGACTCGACGCGGCCCAGTCGCGTCGCGGTGACCTCCGGCCCTTGGTCCCGACCCGCGATTGGGTTACACCAAAACCATGAGTGAGTTGAAGCACACTGTCCTGCACGGCCACCGAGTCGGCTATCGCCTTGACGGCGAAGGTGAGGAGACCATCCTGCTGATCCACGGGATGGCCGGGAGCTCGCGGACGTGGCGCGACGTGACCCCCTCCCTGGCCCGACGCTACCGGGTGCTCGCCCCCGACCTCATGGGTCACGGCGAGTCGGCCAAGCCCATGGGGGACTACTCGCTCGGTGCGCACGCCAGCGGCCTGCGCGATCTCATGTCGCGCCTCGGCATCGAGCGGGCCACGATCGTGGGTCAGTCACTCGGCGGCGGGGTCGCCCTCCAGCTCGCGTATCAACACCCCGAGCTGTGCGATCGGCTCGTCTTGGTGTCGAGCGGCGGCTTGGGCCGTGAGGTCAGCCCGATCCTGCGGTTGCTGTCGCTGCCCGGCAGCGAGTTCCTGCTCCCTGTGATTGCCCCGACCTTCGTGCGCGATCGTGGCAAGTCGGTCAACACGTGGCTGCGCGACCAGGGCATCCGTTCCTCGCGGATGGCCGAGATGTGGCTCGCCTACGCCTCGCTGGCCGAGCCGGAGAACCGGCGTGCGTTTGTGCGCACGCTGCGCTCGGTGGTCGATCTCGGTGGCCAGGTCGTGAGCGCCAACGACCGCCTGTATCTCGCGGCCGCGGTGCCGACGCTGATCATCTGGGGGGATCGTGACGACATCATCCCCGTCGCTCACGCCTATGCGGCCCACGAGGCCATCCCCGGCAGCCGGCTCGAGATCTTCGAGGGTGTTCGGCACTTCCCGCAGTCGGAGGATCCCGAGCGTTTCGTCGAGGTGCTCGTCGATTTCATGACCACCACCGAGCGAGCCGGCCCCGGCCACGGTCGCCTGCATCAACTACTGGCCGAAGGCGCCCATTGACCGACCAGGTTGCACCGGGGCTCGTGTCGTGGAACTCGAGGGTGCCCGGTCCAGTGCTGAACCGGCCGGGTCGGGCACGACCGGGGAGGTGGACGTTGGGGATCTCAGTCGCACCGCGCCGGAGCGGTGCCGGGGGCGTGCGCGAAGTGACGGACGCAGGCCCGGAGGGTCTTCCTGTCGACCGCGACGTGGATCACGGTGACGATCATCGCGACCAGGCTGATCCGCCACTGGATGTCACCCCAGCCTGGGTGTGCAGTTGCCAGGCCGCCTCGGCCACGGCAGAGATCCGCTGACGCGCTCACCCCCGCCTTCGGGATCGCCTGCACGCCGCTGCTGGATGTGCGTGCGGTGGTGGTGGGGGAGGGCGGGACACTCACGGGGTGCGGCTTGCTGGGGATGTCTCGATAGCGGATGACGATCTCGTCGACTTCTGTGCTGCGCACGGCATCAGGAGGTTGAGGCTGTTCGGGTCGGCGCTGCGTGGGGAGCTGCGACCCGACAGTGACATCGACCTTCTTGTCGAGTCCGCTCGCGTGCTCTCTGCCGACGCTGCTGTCCGAGCTCCCGACCCTCCCGGAACCCGGCGAGTGGCCACCAGACGACCCGACTCGTCCCCGCGTCGAGAACCCGGCCAACGCCCGGGCCGTGGTTCGGCATCGTCGAGGCGGCTGGCTGCCAACATCTTGCCAGCACAACCAGGGGTGCAGACGCTCGCAGAGGGTGCAGAGCGTCCGTGGTGAGTCGCGAAAGCCCTGGTCGGCGCGGGTGTGCGGATCTCCGGTCGCTTTGCCAAGCTGAGGGTCGCGAGTTCGAATCTCGTCGTCCGCTCCAGATAGAAGACCCGGTGGGTCTTTCTCGGCGAACCCTCGGCCTCCGGGCCCGGGTTCTTGCGCCTCGCACCAGGGCGTTCGTCAGGCCGTGCTCGGACGCGCCAAGCTGAGCGTTCATGGACATGCCGACCGTCGCCGACGCGGCCCACAGCATCCGCACCGGCCAGGAGTCGGCCGAGGACCTCACCCGACGCTCCCTCGATGCCGTCGCCGCCGCCGAGACCGACCTGAACGCGTTCGTGCATGTCGATGCCGAGGGTGCCTTGGCCGCAGCCAGGACCGTCGACGCGGCCGTGCGCGCGGGTCGCCACGACGATCTCGGTCCGCTGGCCGGCGTGCCGTTCGGTGTGAAGGACCTCGACGACTGCGCCGGCATGCCCACGACCCGCGGGTCGCGATGGTTCGCGAACGGTGCGCCGAAGACCCGCGATTCAATCCACGTGGCCCGGCTGCGCGCCGCGGGCGCCATCCCGATCGGCAAGACCGCCACCCCCGAGTTCGGGGCGTGGGCCTACACCGCCAGTCCGCTACTCGGTGTCACCCGCAACCCGTGGGACCTCAGCCGGACACCGGGAGGGTCGAGCGGAGGGTCGAGCGCGGCGGTGTCGGCGGGCCTGGTCCCGTTCTGCACGGCGAGCGACGGGGGCGGTTCCATCCGCACGCCGGCGGCCTTCACCGGCCTGGTGGGCCTCCGGGCGAGCTACGGGCGCATCGCCACGTTCGGTGAGAGCCACCTCGCGCAGAACTCGGTGACCGGTTGCGTGACCACCACGGTGGCCGACACCGCCCTGTTGCTGGACGTGATGGCGGGCCCCGACCCACGCGATCGCACCTGCTTGCCGGCCCCGACGAGCCGCTACGTGGACGCGCTCGACAGCCTCGATCTGTCGGGTCTGCGGGTTGCCTGGTCGAGCGATCTGGGGTTCGCCGTGGTCGACGCGGAGGTGGCGGCGATCAGCGAAGCGGCCGCGCGTGAGCTGGTGTCGGCGACCGGCGCCGTCCTGGTCGACCGCCCGGTCGTGCTCGACGACTACACGCTGACCTACGCGTTCGTCGAGGGGGTGGACAAGTTCGTCGGCGTCGAGCGCTCGCTGTGGGAGACGCGCCTCGACGAGCTCGACCCGCTCTCGGCTCCCGGCTGGGAGTACCTCAGCCACAACACGCTGCCCGAGGCGGCGGCGGTCGAATCCGCGCGCCGCGAGCTCGTCGGCGACCTCGCCGCGGTGTTCGACGACGTCGACCTGGTGCTGACGCCGATGGCCTCGATACCACCCTTCGCGGCCGAAGGGCCGATGCCCACCGACATCGGCGGGGTGGAGGTGCACGCGGGCATGTCGGTCGTGCTCGGCTTCCTCGCCAGCCTGGTCAACCTGCCCGCGATCAGCGTGCCTGCCGGGTTGACCATCGGCGGGCTTCCCGTCGGCCTCCAAGTCATCGGCCCGCGGTTCCGCGAAGATCTGGTGTTGGCGGCCGTCGCCCGGTACGAATCGGCCCGCCCGTGGCCGCGGCTCTGCCCGCGTCGGGGTTCGCTCACCTGACCGAGCCGTCCGTCCGTGATGGCGCCTCGTCGCCCGCTCAGGCCGGGTAGACCTCGATCTCGGTGGCCTTCACCGTCGCCCACACGGATTCACCCTCGGCGAGGGCCATCTCGGTCACGGCGCCCGGCGTCACCTCGGCGACGAGCGGGACGTCTCCGGCGAGTCGTACCCGCACACGGTCGCCGAGGAGATCGAACCCGGTGATCTCGCCGAGCCAGTGGTTGCGGGCGCTGCCCTCCGGCAGGTGGTGGTGCAGCGAGACCGCGTGGGGCCGGATCAGGGCGAGCACGGGCCCGTGCGCCGGGTCGGCGATGATCACTCGGCCCGGATGATCAGCCAGCTCGACGATGGTGCCGTTGGCCTCGCCTCGCAGGAGGTTGACCCCGATGAGGTCGGCCACGTAGCCCGACCGCGGTCTGGTGGTGACTTCGGCGATGGTGCCCACCTGGGTCACGGTCCCGTGCTCGAGGATGACGACCCGGTCGGCGAGGGCGAGCGCGTCGAGGGCGTCGTGGGTCACGAGCACGGTGGCGCCGTCGAACTCGGCGAGGTGATGGCGCAGGTCGCGACGCACCGACAGGCGCGTGCCTGCGTCGAGCGCGGCGAGCGGCTCGTCGAGCAGGAGCAGCCTGGGATCGGTGGCCAGTGCGCGGGCGAGGGCGGCCCGTTGCGCCTGGCCTCCGGAGACCGCGCGGGGCTTGCGGCCCGAGAGGTCGCCCATGCCGACGCGCTCGAGCCACGCCTGGGCGTCGGCTCGGGCCGGCGTCTTCCCGACCCCCTTCGCTCTCGGTCCGAACGCGACGTTCTCCAGAAGCGTGAGGTGGGGGAACAGCAGGTAGTCCTGGAACACGACACCGACCGGACGTCGCTCCGCGGGCACGAACCGCCCGACGGCCGGATCGTCGACCACCGTGCCGTCGATGGTGATGCACCCCGTGTCGATCGCCTGGAGCCCGGCGAGGGCGCGCAGCACCGTGGTCTTGCCGGCTCCGTTGGGGCCGAGCAGAGCCACGACCTCGCCCGCCTCGACGGCGATGTCGAGGTCGAGGTCGAGCGTCCCCATCGTCAGGTGCACCGCTGCGGCGAGCGTCACGATCGCTCCAGCCATCGGTCGCGCAGCGACACGATCACGAGCAGGGAGACGCCCAGCAGCACGAGGCTGAGGGCGAGCGCGACGTCGGGGTTCGACTCGAGTGACAGGTAGACCGCGAGCGGCAGGGTCTGGGTCTTGCCGATGATGTTGCCGGCGAACGTGATCGTGGCCCCGAACTCGCCGAGCGCTCGGGCCCAGGCGAGCACGGTGCCGGCGAGGACGGACGGGGCGATCATGGGCAACGTGACTCGCCGGAACACGGTCCAGCGGCCCGCGCCGAGCGTGGAAGCAACGTCTTCATAGCGCCGGTCCATCGAGCGGAGCGCGGCCTCGACGGTGATGACGAAGAACGGCAGAGCGACGAACGTCTCGGCCAGCACCGCACCCGCGGTGGTGAAAGTGAGCTGGATGCCGAACCAGTCGTAGAGGTGCTCACCGACGATGCCGCGGCGGCTGAACGCGCTGAGCAGGGCCACGCCGCCCACGACCGGCGGGAGGATCAGGGGGAGCAGCACCAGGGCCCGGACGAGTGATCGGCCGGGGAACTGCAGTCGGGCCAGCACCCAGGCCAGGGGCAGGCCGAAGGCCACGGACAGCGCGGCGGCGCTGAGCGAGCAGACGAGCGAGAGCCGTAACGCCGTGAGCGACTGGCTCGTGGTGAGGTCGGCACCGAGCGACGACCACGACGCCCGCTGGACGAGACCGACGAGCGGGATGACGAAGAACGCGACTGTCACCGTGGCGACGGCGACCACCAGAACGGGCGGGCGCCGTCGCGTGGGGCTCACGGCGCCTGGAAGCCGGCCTTCTCGAGCACGGCCTGTCCCTGGGGGCCGAGCACATAGGCCATGAACGCCTGTGCGAGCTCCGCGCTGGTCGTCGACGCCAACACCGCGATCGGGTACCTGGCGACGGCGTTCTCGGCGGTCGGGATCGCGACGGTGGCCACCTTGGCTCCTGCGGCGTTGGCGTCGGTGACGTAGACGATGCCGGCGTCGGCGTCGCCATCGGTCACCGCGCTCAGGGTCGTCTTCACGTCCTGGCCGCGCGTGACGTTCGACTCGGGGATCGTCACCCCCGCGGTTTCGAGGACCTGGTTCGCGTACTTCCCGCACGGCGCGGTGTCGGCGCACAGCGAGATCGTGCCCGCCGTGGCCAGGTCGGCGAGCGTCGTGATGCCCTTGGGGTTCCCGGGTTTGGTCACGATGATCAGCTGGTTGGTGGCGAAGACCTGGCTCGGGCCCGCGAGCAGGTTCTTGTCGGCCAGCTTCGTCATCGTGGCCTCGTCGGCGAAGGCGGCGACGTCGGCGGGGGCACCGCTCTCGATCTGGGTCTCGAGCTGGCCCGACGACCCGAAGTTGATGGTGATGTTGGCTTCGGGGTTGGCTGCGACGAAGTCGTCCTTGATGATGCCGAACGCGCCGGTGAGCGATGCCGCCGCGGAGACGGTGATGGTGCCCTTGAGCTCGGTGGCGCCCTTGACCGCGGTCGTGGTCGCGCTGGCGTCACCGGTCGTAGTGCTGCTGGTGGAGCTGCAGGCCGTAGCCACGAGGCCCAGGGTGAGGGCCACGGTCAGCACGAAGGTGAGCGGTCTGCGCATGGTGAGTCGTCTCCGGAGGGAAGGGGATCGGGTGCGAGGTGGTCGGTCGGCGGGACGGTGGTGCGGGGGGTCAGGGCGTGGGGATCTCGATGATCACGTTGGTCGACTTCACCGCGGCGGTGGCCAGGTCGCCCGGTTTGAGATCGAGCTCGTCGACGGCCTCGCGGGTAAGCAGCGACACGATCCGGTGCGGGGGCGCGTGGATCTCGACGACGGCGGCGACCTTGTCGCGCTCCACCCGGGTGACGATCCCGGTGAAGCGATTTCGGGCGGACTGGGCCAGCAACGAGTCGGGCTCGTAGGCCTTGGTCTGCTCGGAGAGGTAGCGGGCCAGGTCGGCGCCGTCGACGGTGCGATGGCCGCCGGAGCTGCGGCTGGTCTCGAGCTTGCCCTCGTCGCACCAACGCCGGATGGTGTCGACGCTGACGCCCAACAAGTCGGCGACCTGGCTCGTGCGGTACTCGGTCACGGCGTGACCCTAGACGACAAAGAACAGCGAACGCCGGGGAAATGCCCTGGTTTGTACGGCAAGTCACAGCTTCTCCGGACGAGGAACTGGCAAGTGCGGGTCTTTCCATTCGCGGCAGGAGTTGGTTTCGTCGAACGGCGGCGAGGGTGCCAACATGGCGAGCGTGTCGGACCACGGGCGCGTCGGCTCCAGTCCGCCGCCTCGCGGATCGGCGTGGATCTCCGGGGTGAGCGACGCCGACGTGTGTGCGACGGTGGCGGGCGGATACCGACCGGGTGCCCAGGCCCGGAGCGTGGCCACCACCCGCCGGCTCCTGGTCGCGGTGTGGGACGAGATGATCGAGCGACCGGGCGAACCGGTGCGGCTCCAGGAGGTGCTCCGCCGCAGCGGGGTGTCGTCCTCGTCGTTCTACGACCGCTTCGA
>Ga0209048_10007194_pt1 | contig 10311 bp, 8 predicted proteins | sample FrelakmetCRP12CR_FD_187146 | JGI IMG/M metagenome (GOLD analysis project Ga0209048, IMG submission 187146) | Freshwater lake sediment microbial communities from the University of Notre Dame, USA, for methane emissions studies - CRP12 CR (SPAdes)... | ecosystem: Environmental > Aquatic >... | reverse complement strand
TCATGCGTCGCTGCAGCATCTTGTCGAAGTCGCCTTCCCAGGGCTTGTTGTTGATGGCAAGCTGCCGGGCCGGCGGCGCGTCGTCGCTCGCCTTGTGGAGGGATTTCCTGACCTCGGCGTCCAATCCCGGCTTCGCGGGTGGCCGCGTCTGCGCGGCGGGAGGCGTCTGTGCGGATGCAAAAGGCGCGACGACGAGCAGCGCGACGGCAAGTAGGCGCGCCGCTGCGAGAAGGCGGCGCCGGGTGGATGAGCGCATGATCGAGCTCCCAGAGTCTGCTTGTCGTGACGCGGCGCCGACGGAGGCCGTGGCGTGAAAAGGCGCTACGCGCCGAGCTTCCTTCGCAGTACGGCATTGACCTGCGCCGGATTTGCCTTGCCCTTGCTCGCGGCCATCGCCTTGCCGACGAGGGAATTGAACGCCTTCTCCTTGCCGGCGCGGAATTCGGCGACGATCGCGGGATTCGCGGTCAGCACGGCATCGATGAGCTTTTCGATGGCGCCTTCGTCCGAGATCTGCGTGAGCCCCTTCTTCGCGATGATCGCGTCTGGCGCGCCTTCGCCCGCCCACATCGCGTCGAACACGTCCTTCGCGATCTTGCCGGAGATCGTGTTGTCGCGGACGCGCGCGAGCAGCGCCGCAAGCTGTGCCGCCGAGACGGGTGAGCGAGCGATGTCGATCTCGGCCTTGTTGAGCGCGGCGGACACCTCGCCCTGCACCCAGTTGGAAACGAGCTTTGCCGCGTTGGCGTCTCCGTGGCCGAGCGCGGCGACCGCCGCCTCGAAGTATGCGGCGAGCGCGCGGCTTCCGGTGAGCGTCGCGGCATCGTACGCGGGCAGCCCGTACTGCGCCTCGAAACGGCGCAGCATCGCTTCGGGAAGCTCGGGCAGCTCCGCCTTCACGCGCGCGATCCAGTCCTCCGTGATCACGAGCGGCGGAAGGTCGGGGTCGGGAAAGTAGCGGTAGTCCTGCGCGTCTTCCTTGCTGCGCATCGGCCGCGTCTCGCCGCGGTCGGGATCGTAGAGCCTCGTTTCCTGCACCACGGTGCCGCCGTCCTCGATCAGCTCGATCTGCCGGCGGACCTCGAACTCGATAGCCTGGGAGAGGAAGCGGAAGCTGTTGAGGTTCTTGATCTCGGCGCGGGTGCCGAGCGGCTCGCCCGGGCGGCGCACCGACACGTTGGCGTCGCAGCGGAAGCTGCCCTCCTGCATGTTGCCGTCGCAAATGCCGATCCACTGGACGAGCGCGTGCAGCGTCTTCGCGTATGCAACCGCCTCCTCGGCGCTGCGCAGGTCGGGCTCGGAGACGATCTCGAGCAGCGGCGTGCCGGCGCGGTTCAGGTCGATGCCGGTCATGCCGTGGAAATCCTCGTGCAGGCTTTTCCCCGCGTCCTCCTCGAGATGCGCGCGGGTGAGCCGCACGGTCTTCTCGCCGTCCTTCGTCCGGATCGTCAGCGTGCCGCCCTGCACGACCGGGATCTCGTACTGCGAGATCTGGTAGCCCTTCGGAAGGTCGGGGTAGAAGTAATTCTTGCGCGCGAACACGCTGCGCCGGTTGATCGTCGCGCCGACAGCGAGCCCGAAGCGGATCGCCCGCTCGACCGCGCCCTTGTTCAGCACCGGCAGCACGCCGGGCAGCGCGATGTCGACCGCGGAGGCCTGCGTGTTCGGCGCCGCGCCGAACGCGGTCGACGCCCCCGAGAAGATCTTCGCCGCGGTGGAAAGCTGCGCGTGCGTCTCGAGCCCGATGACGACTTCCCACTGCGCCATCACGCGCTCCTCTTTCCGTCGGCCGAGGCGCTCACCTCGCCTCCTCGGGGGGCAGCGAGCCTGCCTTTCCCGCGAGCGTGGGGGCCCTTTGAGCGCCGCAGGGCCGCCCCAAGGCGCTCACCTCGCCCCCCCGGGGGGCAGCGAGCCTGCCTTTCCCGCGAGCGTGGGGGCCCTTTGGTGCCAGTCGGTCGCCTGCTGGAATCGGTGCGCGACGTTGAGGATCTGCGCCTCGGCGAAATAGTTGCCCTGGATCTGCAGCCCGATGGGCAGTCCGCTGCGGTCGAAGCCGCAGGGGATCGAGACCGCCGGCGCGCCGGTCAGGTTCGCGGCGATCGTGAAGATGTCGTTCAAGTACATCTGCACGGGGTCGGCGGTCTTCGCGCCGATCCGAAACGCGGCCGACGGCGCGGTCGGGCCCATGATGACGTCACAGCGCTCGTACGCGTGGCGGAAGCCGTCGGCGATGAGCCTGCGCACCTGCTGCGCCTTGAGGTAGTACGCGTCGTAGTAGCCGTGCGAAAGCACGTAGGTGCCGACGAGAATCCGGCGCTTGACCTCGGCGCCGAAGCCTTCCGCGCGCGACTTGCGGTACATGTCGAGGAGGTCGGCGTATTTCCCGGCGCGGTGGCCGTAGCGAACGCCGTCGAAACGCGACAGGTTCGACGACGCCTCGGCCGGCGCGATCACGTAGTAGACGGGGACCGACAGGTTGACGTTGGGCAGCGTGACCTCGACCGTCGTCGCGCCCAGCGCGCGGAACCCGGCGATCGCGGCATCCATCGCGGCGGCGACGTCGGCGTCGTTGCCGGCGCCGAAGTATTCCTTCGGCAGGCCGATGCGCAATCCCGAGAGCGGCTTGCCGCCGGCCTCGGCGCGGATCAGCCGCAGGTAGTCCTCGTGCGGCCGCGGAAGGGAGGTCGAGTCGCGCGGATCGTGGCCCGCCATCGCGTTCAGCAGCAGCGCGCAGTCCTCGGCGGTCTGCGCGAACGGGCCGGCCTGGTCGAGGCTCGACGCGAACGCGATCAGCCCGTAGCGCGAGCAGATGCCGTAGGTCGGCTTCAGCCCGCAGATGCCGGAAAGCGCCGCGGGCTGCCGGATCGAGCCACCGGTGTCGGTGCCCGTCGCCGCCGGGACGAGCCGCGCCGCGACCGCCGCCGCCGACCCGCCCGAACTGCCGCCGGGGACGCAGTCGGCGTTCCACGGGTTCTTCACCGGGCCGAAGAACGACGTCTCGTTCGACGAGCCCATCGCGAATTCGTCCATGTTCGTCTTGCCGACGAGCACGGTGCCGGCGCGCTTCAGCCCGTCTACGACGAACGCGTCGTACGGTGCCGTGAAGTTCGCGAGCATCCGCGACCCGCAGGTGGTCCGGATCCCGGCGGTCATCAGCACGTCCTTGTGCGCGACCGGAATACCGGTGAGCGGATCGGCGGCGCCCGCCGCGATGCGCGCGTCCGCGGCCCGCGCGGCGGCCCGCGCGCCCTCGACGTCGACCGTGATGAACGCGTTCAGCACGGCGCCCTGCGTCGCGATGCGGTCGAGCACGCCCTGCGTCAGCTCGACGGCGGAGATGCGCCTGGCGTGCAGCGCGTGCGACAGTTGGGCGATCGTGCCGGAAATCATCGGGTTAGGAAGTCGGAGATTCGCGTTGGCGGGGGCGTTCGGGCTGGCGGCCGGACTCTGTCGGCCGCCCCCGGGGCGCGGTTGCGCCCGCGGGGCGGGCCTCGCTCGGGTCCGGCGAAGCACTTCGAGCCATTCGCTATTCGATCACCTTCGGCACGAGATACAGGCCGTCCTCGACCGCCGGCGCGACGCTCTGGAACAGCGCGTGCTGGTCGGTCTCGGACACGACGTCGGGCCGCAGCGGGAGCATGAGGTCCTGCGCGTGCGCCATGGGTACGACGCCGGTCGTGTCGACGGCATTGAGCTCGTTGATCATCGCGAATATCGCGTCGAGCTTGGCGCGCACTTCGGCCGCCTGGCCGGCGTCGATCTCGATGCGGGCGAGGTGGGCGATGCGCAGGACGTCGTCGAGGGAGATCGTCATGGAATCGGCGGGGCGGCGCGGGGGGCGCGAGCGGGACCGGACCGGCGCCGGGCGCATCGCGCGCAACCCCCGGGCACGCCGGGTTTTCCGCGCAAAATCAGTGCAGAGGCGAAGCACCTTAGGGTATCATAATGTCATATTTTTGAGCAGGCGCCGCGCTTTGACGCGGCGCTGAATCCAACACCCCGGAGCCGCCTTTTCGGCACTCCACGGAAATTCGGGCCATTGTCTTCATGTTCCAGTTTTTCAAAGGCTACTTTTCCAGCGACCTCGCGATCGACCTCGGCACGGCCAACACGCTGATCTACGTGCGCGGCAAGGGCATCGTGCTGAACGAGCCGTCGGTCGTCGCGATTCGCCAGGACGGCGGGCCGAACGGCAAGAAGGTCATCCAGGAAGTCGGGCTCGCGGCGAAGCAGATGCTGGGCCGCACGCCGGGCAACATCACGGCGATCCGGCCGATGAAGGACGGCGTCATCGCCGACTTCACCGTCACCGAGCAGATGCTGAAGCAGTTCATCAAGAAAGTGCTCGACTCGCGGCTGTTCTCGCCGTCTCCCCGCATCATCATCTGCGTGCCCTGCGGCTCGACCCAGGTCGAGCGGCGCGCGATCCGCGAATCCGCGCTCGGCGCGGGCGCGTCGAAGGTGTACCTCATCGAGGAGCCGATGGCGGCGGCGATCGGCGCGGACCTGCCGATCTCGGATGCGACCGGTTCGATGGTCGTCGACATCGGCGGCGGCACGACCGAGGTCGGCGTGATCTCGCTGGGCGGGATGGTGTATTCCGGCAGCGTGCGCGTCGGCGGCGACAAGTTCGACGAGGCGATCGTCAACTACATCCGGCGCAATTACGGGATGCTGATCGGCGAGACGACGGCCGAAACGATCAAGAAGACCATCGGCTCCGCGTTCCCCGGCTCGGAAGTCAAGGAGATGGAAGTGAAGGGGCGCAACCTCGCCGAGGGCATCCCGCGCAGCTTCACCGTTTCGTCGAACGAGATTCTCGAGGCGCTGACCGATCCGCTCAACAGCATCGTGTCGGCCGTGAAGAGCGCGCTCGAGCGCACGCCGCCCGAGCTCGGCGCCGACATCGCGGAGCGCGGCATGGTGCTGACCGGCGGCGGAGCGCTGCTGCGCGACCTCGACCGCCTGCTGATGGAAGAGACGGGCCTTCCGGTGATCGTCGCCGACGATCCGCTGACGTGCGTCGTGCGCGGCTGCGGCAAGGCGCTTGAGAACATGGACAAGCTCGTCACGATCTTCACGTCGGATTGAGTTCGTCCTGCGCCGGGCCGGGCATGGTCCGGCGCCGACCGTGCAATGAACACCAGGGTTTGACCGCTGCGCTCGTGCCTCCGGCCACACGCCGCGCGGCGTCGGCGACCGGCACGGGGCGGCTGACCCGCGACGCCGGACGCCGGCGTGGCGCGGCGGAAGTTCCGAAGGCAAAGGAGCGAGGCTATCTGGCTGTCAGGCAAGGCGCGAGACCGCAACCGCAGCCCGTGCTGCGGTGAGGTCGGGCAACGCAGCTTGGCGGGCAAATCGACCGCGGACCATCGAGCGAATTTCTGACTCACCACACCAGAAGCTCGACCCTCCATGCACCACATCCCCGCCGAGCCGCCCGCGTTCTTCCATCGCGGGCCGTCGCCGCTGACGCGACTCGCGTTCTTCGGCGTGCTCTCCATTGCGCTGCTTTTTCTCGACACGCGCTATCGCTACCTCGAGAACGTCCGCCACGTCGCCGCGGTCGTGATCTACCCGCTGCAGCGCGCCGCGCAATGGCCCGGCGATGCGATCGCATGGGTCGGCCGGTACTTCTCGTCGCAGCACGCGCTGATCGAGGAGAACGCCGACCTCAAGCGGCGCGTGGTCGAGCAATCCGCGCTCGCGCAGCGCGTCCCGGGCGTGGAGCGCGACAATGCCACGCTGCGCGGTCTGCTCGCCGTGCGCGACCGCTACACCGGCGCGGCCGTCGCCGTCGAGGTGCTCTACTACGGGCGCGATCCGTTCACCCAGAAAGTCTTCGTGAGCAAGGGTTCCGCCGACGACATCGCGCCCGGACGCGCGGTCGTCGACGCCCAGGGCGTGGTGGGCCAGGTGACGCGCGTCTTCCCCGGCATGTCGGAGGTGACGCTCGTCACCGACAAGGACCACGCGGTTCCGGTGAAGGTCGAGCGCAGCGGAGTGCGCTCCGTCATGTTCGGCGCCGGCGCCGGCCATCCGCCGGAATTGCGGTTCATGGCGCCCAATGCCGACATCGCGGTCGGAGACGTGCTGGTGACGTCGGGCATCGACGGCACCTATCCGGCCGGATTGCCGGTGGCGCAGGTGGCGACGCTCGAGCGAGAGACCGGGCAGATGTTCGCGCGCATCGCGGCGAAGCCGCTCGCCGGCGTCGATCGCAGCGAGTGGCTCCTCGTGCTCGCGCCGTCGGCCGCGCTGCCGGCGCGGCCGGAAGAGCCCGCCGATCCGGACGCGGCGAAGAAATCCGGCAAGGGCCGGCGGCGGGGTAACTGATGGCCCTCCCCAACATCTCGTCGTTGTCGCCGGCGGGGCCGGAGGAAATCCTGCTGCCCGCGCGGCCGTGGTTCATCGGCGTCACGCTGATCGGCGGTCTCCTCGCCAACCTGGTTCCGCTCTCCGGAATTTCGCTCGCGCTGCGGCCCGACTTCCTCGCGCTGGTGCTGCTGTACTGGTGCATCCAGGCGCCGCGGTACGTCGGCGTCGGTGTCGCCTGGTGCGTCGGCATCGTGATGGACGTCGGCGACGGGACACTGTTCGGGCAGCACGCGTTCGCCTACGCGTTCCTCGCCTACGCGGCCGAGTATTTCCGCCGGCGCGTGCTCCGCTTTCCGCTGTGGCAGCAGGCTGCGCAGGTCGCCGTGCTCCTCTTCCTGTGCGCGGCGCTGGTGCTGCTGATCCGGGTCGTCGGCGGCGCTCCGCTGCCACGGTGGACGTTCGTGGCGCCGCCGTTCGTCGGCGCGCTGCTGTGGCCGGCGATCTCAGTCGTGCTGCAGTGGCCGCAGCGCCCGCGGCAGTCGTCGTCCGAACTCTGACGCGCGCGACGCTCCCGACGCGATGGCGCGACGACTTCTCTTCAGCCGCAAGGGGCGCGGCCGCGAATCCCCCGGCGGGTTCGGCTCGAACGAGCTGCGCAATCCCGAGCGCGAGGTCTTCCTCTTCCGGCGCCGGCTGGGCGTTGCCGGCGTGCTCGTGCTCGTGGCGTTCGGCGCGCTATTCGTGCGCTTCGTCTACCTGCAGGTGTACCAGCACCGGCATTTCCAGACGCTCGCCGAGACCAACCGCATCGCCATCGTGCCGATCGTGCCGAACCGCGGCGTCATCACCGACCGCAACGGCGTCGTGCTGGCGCAGAGTTACTCGGCGTACACGCTCGAGATCCAGCCCGCGCGCGTCAAGGATCTCGACGCGACGATCGACGCTCTCGCCGAAATCGTCGACGTGCAGCCGCGCGATCGCAAGCGCTTCCGCAAGCTGCTCGAGGAATCGAAGAACTTCGAGAGCCTGCCGCTGCGCACGCGGCTGTCCGACGAGGAGGTCGCGCGCTTCGCGGTGAACCGCTACCGCTTTCCCGGCGTCGAGATCAAGGCAAGGCTGTTCCGGCAATACCCCTATGGCGAGATTGCCTCGCACGTGCTCGGGTACATCGGCCGCATCAACGACGCCGACCTCGGCCGCATCGAGCAGTGGGACAGCGTCGCCAACTACAAGGGCTCCGATTACATCGGCAAGCTCGGGCTGGAGTCGTCGTACGAGCGCGACCTGCATGGCAAGACGGGGTTCGAAGAAGTCGAGGTCGACGCTGGCGGGCGCGCCGTGCGCACACTGTCGCGCACACCGCCCGTCTCGGGCGACAACCTGAGGCTTTCGCTCGACATCAAGCTGCAGGAGGTCGCCGAAAAGGCGTTCGGCACGCGCCGCGGGGCGCTGGTCGCGATCGAGCCCGCGACCGGCGACGTGCTGGCGTTCGTGTCGCGGCCGGGCTTCGATCCGAACCTTTTCGTCGACGGCATCGACTCGGCGAGCTGGCAGGAGCTCAACGAATCGCCGGACAAGCCGCTCATCAATCGCGCGCTGCGCGGCACGTATGCACCGGGCTCGACGATCAAGCCGTTCCTCGCGCTGTCGGCGCTGACGTCGGGCAAGCGCACGCCACAGCAGACGATCTTCGACCCCGGCTTCTTCCAGATTCCCGGGCAGGCGCACCGCTTTCGCGACGACAAGCCGGGCGGGCACGGCACGGTCGACATGTACAAGTCGATCGTCGTGTCGTGCGACACCTACTACTACATGCTCGCCAACGACACCGAGATCGACGACACGGCACGGTTCCTCGGCCGGCTCGGCTTCGGCGCGCCGACCGGCATCGACATCGAGGGCGAGGTCGCCGGCGTGCTGCCGTCGCGGGCGTGGAAGCGGCAGCGCTTTCGCGGCGAGCAGCAGAAATGGTATCTCGGCGACTCGATTTCGGCCGGCATCGGCCAGGGCTACAACGCGTTCACGCCGATCCAGCTCGCACACGCGATCGCGATGCTCGCCAACGACGGCGACGGCCGCGTCCCGCACCTCGTGAAGAGCGTGCAGAGCCTCAAAACCGGCGATGTGCGCGAGGTCGGCCGCGCGCCGTCGACGCAGCTCGACGCGAAGCCCGAGCACCTCGCCGTGGTCAAGGCCGCCCTCGCCGGCGTCCCGAAGGAGGGCACGTCCGCGGCCGCGTTCGTCAACGCCGCGTACGCGAGCGCCGGCAAGACCGGCACCGCGCAGGTGTACTCGCTCAAGGGCGAGAAATACAGCGAGCACAAGGTCGACGAACGGCTGCGCGACCACGCGTGGTACATCGCCTACGCGCCCGTGGACAAGCCGCGCATCGCGGTCGCGGTGCTGGTCGAGAACGGCGGCTTCGGCGCTCAGGCGGCCGCGCCGATCGCGCGGCAGGTCCTCGACTACCATCTCACCGGGCAGACGCGGAGCGGCCCGGCGGCGCCCGCGCCCGCCAAGGAAAGCGAAGACGAGAGCGACTGAATGCTGATCTTCCTCGCCCGCATGTGGGAAGCGCTGACCCGCCGCGTCGACAGCTTTCTCTTCGGCGTCGCGATGGCGCTCGCCGGCGTCGGTCTCGTGACGCTGTTCTCCGCGTCCGACCAGAGCATGACCCGGCTCGCGAGCCAGGCGGCGAGCCTCGGGCTCGCGCTGGTGCTGATGTGGATCGTCGCGAACATTCCGCCGCAGACGATTTCGCGCGCCGCGGTGCCGCTCTACGCGCTCGCGGTCGTGATGCTGATCGGCGTCGCGCTGTTCGGCACCACGGTCAACGGCTCGCGCCGCTGGTTGAACCTCGGCATCGCCCGGTTCCAGCCGTCGGAGCTCATGAAGATCGCGCTGCCGCTGCTGCTGGCCTGGTACTTCCAGAAATTCGAGGGTCGCATCGGCTGGAAGGATTTCGCGCTGGCGGCCGTGCTGATCGCGGTGCCGGTATGGCTCATCAAGCGGCAGCCCGACCTCGGCACGGCGCTCCTCATCGGCGCGTCCGGGTTCTACGTGCTCTACCTGGCCGGCCTCTCGTGGAAAGTCATCGTCGGGCTGGCCGCGCTCGGCGCGGGCGCAGCACCGCTGGTCTGGCCGCATCTGCACGACTATCAGCGCGAGCGCATCCTGACGTTCATCGATCCGTCGCGCGACCCGCTCGGCGCCGGCTATCACTCGACGCAGGCGTCGATTGCGCTGGGCTCCGGCGGCGTCGTCGGCAAGGGATGGCTGAACGGCACGCAGGCGCACCTCGACTTCCTGCCGGAGCGTCACACCGATTTCATCTTCGCGGTGTTCGGCGAGGAGTTCGGGCTGATCGGCGCCGCGGTGCTGCTCGTCCTCTACCTGCTCCTGATCGGGCGCGGCATGATGATCACGGCGAACGCATCGACGATGTTCGCGCGCCTCATGGCCGGCGCCGTCACGCTGATGTTCTTCACGTCGGCGTTCGTCAACATGGCGATGGTGAGCGGCGTGCTGCCGGTGGTCGGCGTGCCGCTGCCGCTGGTGTCCTACGGCGGCACCGCGCTGATCTCGCTCTACATCGGGCTCGGCATCCTGATGAGCGTGCAGGCGCACCGCAAGCTCGTCAGCACCTGACGGGCCGGTGTGCGGCCGGAGTTCCGGACCGCCCGAAGCGCGTCAGTCCGCGGCGAGCGCGGCGGCGGCGCCGAACACGGGAGCGTCCAGCCCGGCGTCGGAGCGCCCGCGCGGCTGCTGGCGGCGGATGTAGTCGGCGATCATCTCGAGCGCGGTGCGGTCCGGCGGCGGAAGTTCGGCATTGCTCGTGCCGAGCGGCGTCGTCCGCTTGCCCCAGCGGATGAGGTGCGAGCAGTACGTGAGTCCGCCGCCGAAGGCCGGCGTCAGGACCAGTGCGCCGGGCTTGATCCGCCCCTCGTCGAGCGCCTCGAACATTGCGACCGGCACGGTGGCCGACGACATGTT
>Ga0209048_10007193_pt1 | contig 10313 bp, 11 predicted proteins | sample FrelakmetCRP12CR_FD_187146 | JGI IMG/M metagenome (GOLD analysis project Ga0209048, IMG submission 187146) | Freshwater lake sediment microbial communities from the University of Notre Dame, USA, for methane emissions studies - CRP12 CR (SPAdes)... | ecosystem: Environmental > Aquatic >... | reverse complement strand
ATCGCCGCCCAATCGGGGGCTGGTGCTGAGCGTTGATGAGAAAAGCCAGATACAAGCCCTTGATCGCGAGCAGCCGCTCCTGCCGATGATGCCAGGCGTTCCTGAGCGCCGGACTCGCTCTTATGTCCGCCATGGCGCAACGTCGCTGTCTGCGGCCCTCGACATCGCTTCCGGCTTTGTGATCTGCAAATGCTACAAGCGCCATCGAGCTGCGGAGTTTCTCGATTTTCTCAAGCAGATCGACGTTCAAGTCCCGGACGGCCTCGACGTCCATATTATCATGGACAATTACGCCACTCACAAAACGGCTGTGATCAAAACCTGGTTGGCGCGGCGGCCGCACGACCATGTGCACTTCACGCCAACATCGGCGTCGTGGATCAATCATGTCGAGCGCTGGTTCGCCGAACTCACCCGGAGGCAGATTCGTCGCGGCGTCCATACATCAACGAAGCATTTGGAAACGGATATCCGTGCCTTCATCGAGCGACACAATGAAAATCCCAAGCCGTATCGATGGACCAAATCCGCCGACGAAATCCTCGCGTCCGTCAAACGCTTCTGCCAAAAGACCGAGCAGACTTTATGCCGCGAATTTTAGATTCACATGACTAGGGTGTCGCTTCATAAGAGGAGGGCTCAATGAAATACGCCGCTTACGACGATGTGTCGATTTACGCTATCGGTATGACGCCAGACGAAGCAATCGCCAATGCCAAAGAAGCCACTCGTGATCCTAACGCTCATTTCAAAGCCGCGCATATTTGCGATGAATTCGCGGCCTACATTGAGGAGCACGGTTGGGATGCTAGCTGCGATTCTTTCAGTATCGATGCGCGCGGCTTCCTGGTCAAAGAAAGGGACTGAATAGGGTGCCGCTTTTGATATTAGTCGCTCGCATTTCTGCGCGCGCCTTTCGCCTTATCCCTGTCCCTGAGAAGCTCGCCTGCGCGACGTTCGGAGCGCGGTCGTATCTGACATGCCTTGCGTTCTGCCGTCTTGGACGCATGGAGGAGTGCCACTGGGGAATTTTTGGCGGGTTTTGGTCCCGAAGTATCCCGGCGGAAGGCTGTGTGTGCCGAAAACCTCATCCGCATTGATGAAGTGACGGAATCGGCTAACCTGGGGCAATGATCGCGCTGTTCCACTTTGCGCTGACCATTCTCTCTTCGCCGTTCAAGTCGATGAGCGGGCTCGAGGCGGAGAATGCGGCGCTCCGGCAGCAGTTGGCCGTTTTGCGGCGCAAGGTGAAAGAACGGGCCCGGCTGACGAACACTGACCGCTGGTTTTTTGTCCTCAACCCCGCCTGATGAAGGCGTGGCGCGGGCTGACGTCGAAAAAGAACCCGGTCGCTAATCAAAAGCGGCCGTCACGACACGACTTGGGCGTGAATCAGCGCCCCAGAAAAGCTTGCAGCGCAAAACCGCCGCCGGCGTTCAGCTGGAAATCTCAGTCCGACGGGCGGCTAGGATCGATGAAATGCGCGAAGGCGGTCTACTGAGTAATCGTGGAGCGACCACGCAGGTTTCCCCGAAGCATTTATCACTTGGCCAAACGACGATGATTAGCCCGAACTTTCTTCCGATTGCCTTTGACCACCGAACCCGCTGTGCCGCCGGTCGCGACCTTAGCAGCAGCCTCCCCGAATGCGGGCACCTTTTCGGCCACCATTCGATTTGCTTCACGCGAGGCCGCAGGGCCGCCTAGGGTCAATTTCAACAAACGCGACCCGATTACCTGCTGAGACTCCAAGGCCAGCATTGATGTGTCTAACGCGAGCTTCATCCAGTGGTTGAACATGCAAGCCTCTTCGCTATGCTCTCGGCTTGGACCGCGACGTCGTGAACGAGTTTGACGATCGCCTCTCATCACGCGACGCTATGAACGGAGCGTTGACGAAATAGGGTCGGCTTTACTGCTGCTGAAAGGTGTTGCAGCTGTCGATCTGACCGGACCGCAAACCTTTTTGCAGCCACTGAATGCGCTGCGCCGAGGAGCCGTGCGTGAAGGAATCCGGCACGACGAAACCCCGCGTGGCTTTCTGCAAACGGTCGTCGCCGATCGCTTGCGCGGTCGCCATAGCCTTTTCGAGGTCGCCCTCCTCCAGGAATTGCCGCTTGGCGTTGCCATTCGCAGCCCAGACGCCGGCGAGGCAGTCGGCCATTAGCTCAATGCGCACCGATAGATTATTGGCCTCGGCTCGGCTTGACGCCATTTCCTGCGCGCGGTGGACGTTCGGCAGGATGCCGAGTTGATTTTGGATGTGATGCCCCATCTCATGCGAAATCACATAGGCGTAAGCGAAATCGCCGCCACCGCCGAAACGCTCCTTCATGTCGCGGAAGAAGGAGGTGTCAAGATAGATCTTCTGATCCAGCGGGCAATAGAATGGGCCCATCTGCGCCTGCGCCATTCCGCAACGTGAATGCGTCGCTCCATCGAACATCACGAGTGTCGGCGGGTTGAAGTGGATGTTCTTTTGCTGGGGCAGCACCTGCGACCAGACCTCCTCGTTCGCGCCAAGGATTTTCGAGACGAACTCGTTTAATATGTCGTTCTGCGGGACGCCAGGCGCGCTCGCCTGCTGACGCGGCATGGCGACCTGACCGCCGCCGCGCATCAGCATTTCAGCGCCGCCGATGAGAACAGCGGGGTTTATGCCTAGCGCGTAGCCGATGATTCCGAGAATGACGACCGTGCCGAGGCCCAGAGCCCCGGTGCCTATCCGGGGGCCGGCTCCCGATTCCGCATATTCGCCGCCGCGGCGATCTTCGACATTTTGCGATCTTTGAAGATCTTTCCACTTCATCGTTAGGGCGCTCCTGCCGAGCCCGTCCTCTATTTAATAGGCGATCGGGCAACTCGGTAACACGTAAATTCGAGGCCATGCGTTTTTTTCAAGGCGCGCAGCAGAACTCGGGCCAAGCTTGCGAGAGCCGGCCTCCGGACCTAGGCTAATGAAGGATTGAGGTCTACCTCTAGCGACGGGATTGCAGTAAGACGGAAAGCCGCCTCGCAAACCAAAAAGCTCAGCGCTTGATCCGATTGACGCTGAGCCCTTCTCAAGGGAGAGAACGATATGTTTGACGCGAAGGAACTCTTGAACGTACTGACCGGAGGCAATCCCGGCCCGCGTGCCGAAGCCGCCGCAGCCTCCGCCAATGACGCGCTCGAGCGCGGCAAACAGGTCGCGACCGACGCAGCGAACCAGACTGCGGCCGCGGTTTCGAGCGCGCTTGGAACGGCCGAGGATAGACTTCAGGGCACGGAAGCTGCGGCTTACCTCGGCAAGGCGAAGGAAATCGTTGGCCAGAACCCGGTTGGGACCACAGCGGCTCTGGGCGGGCTCGCCGCCGTTCTCCTTGGCACCAAAGGCGGGCGAGCGCTCACTGGCAGCGCGGTCAAGCTGGGCGGCCTCGCCGCGATCGGCGGCCTCGCCTATAAGGCGCTCCGAAACTATCAGGACGGACGCCCGCTCACTGAAGGCGTGCCGGGCCTTGAGCAATTAACTGCGGCTCCAAGCAGTTCCGGCTTCTCTGAAGAGGCGCACACCGATGAGTCCGCGCTTCTGCTGGTTCGGGCGATGGTCGCGACGGCGGCCTCCGACGGAGTCGTCGATCCCTCACAACGCGTCAAGATCTTGGGCGGACTGAAGGACGGCGGCCTTGACGCCCGAGCCGCGGAGTTCCTCGACGCCGAAATCCAGCATCCCGCCTCGATCGATGAAATCGCGAAACGCGTCGGATCGTCGAAGGAACTCGCTCTCCAGGTTTACGCCGCCGCGCATCTCGTCGCCTCGTCCGAACCGGAAAAGCGCTTCCTAACGGATCTTGCCGCAGCGCTGACCCTTGATCCGGGCCTCATCGCGCACTTCAATCAGACCGCCCTGTTGCATACGGCTTCGGCGCATCAATGAGTTAGCAACTCGGACTCAGAAGGCCGGGCTCGACCGCAATGACCATTCAACACGGGAGCAGACGATGAGTATCGCTGGAACAATCATGAACAAGATCTTCGGCGCGAGCAAAGCTTCCGCCACACCCGCTGCGGCGTCTGGGTTGACCAGCGCCGCGGCGTCTGCGCCCCCATCCGTTGCTCCCGCCGGGGCTGCGCCGCCTACTCCTGCTGCGGGGGCTGCACCCGCTGCCCCTACCGCATCGGTGGACGTGGCCGCGATCCTCGATGCGCTCAACGAGAAACATCCCGAGAAACTTTACTGGCGCAAGTCGATTGTCGATCTGATGAAACTTGTGGGACTCGACAGCAGTCTTACCGCCCGCAAGGATCTCGCCTCGGAGTTGCACTATACTGGCGACACTAACGATTCCGCGTCAATGAATGTCTGGCTGCACAAGCAGATGATGACTAAGATCGCAGCAAACGGCGGAAAGCTGCCGGCCGAACTTACACACTGAAGCGCGCATAAGATCCAGCTTCCAAAAACTGGTCCGTGACGATTTCCGCCACGGGCTTTTTCATGCGGCCTCCATCATGAGCGTCGCTCGATCTTTCCGGTTGCGGTTCAATTTGCCGCGGACGTCTGTCTCAATTATCCGCACCGCGCCTCAAACTACGTTGTCCGAGTTCCGGGTGCGGGATTAGGCGAGAATTAGAACGTTCCGCCTGTGCGGAAACCTCCACCGGATGGACGGCTGTTGGGAGGAGGCGCAGAGCTTGGTGGAAACATCGGCCCTGGTCGCATGCCTCCACCCCAGTTCGATGAGGGCGGCCCACGGTAACCCTGTTGCAACACCTGGCCGAGAACAGCGCCGTTTATCACGCCCTCAAGAATGCCGCCCAGGACCTCGTTGATGGTCGCTTCATTGCCAAACATTGTGCCAGGGTAATTATAGCCGCGTTGACGGAATTCGTTACGCGCCTGTTGAATTTCGACGCGTCTTGCCGCGACTTCGCGGATCTGCCCACGCACTTGCGCAATTTCCCCGTCGGCGCGGGCGACCGCTTTGGTGAGCTGATCGATCTTTTCGACGATCGCGCGATCTTCGTCTGTCTTGGTGCGCGCCGCTTCACGATAGAGCGTAACCACGTCATCGCGCGAGTCGTTTTCCACCATCAAATTGATCGCTTGGGTGAAAGCGCCCTGGTTGTCCTGACCCGCGATCGCGTCATACTTGCGATCGAGCGTCTCAAACTTTTGACTTGCCTGCGCAGCTTCCGCCTCACTCGCGTCGAGCGCCGCTTTGGCCTTCGCCACCTTCTCTTGTAAGGGACCGCCGCCGGCCGCTATGAGCTTATCTTGTTGGAACGCGGCAAGCTGTTGACGCTCGCCTTCGAGCTCTGCGCTGACCCGGTTGGCATGCTCGCGTAGCCGGTCCGGGATTTGATTCAGCATGGCGTAGTTGGCGCGCGCTTCACGGTAATTGATCAGCCTGGCGATCCTGTCGTCGAAATAACGGACAAAGAACCCCGAGGCATATTCGGCTGTGCCGAATTTTCGTCCCCATAAATACATGAATAATGGGTCATTCTCGTAAGGCGTCTTCTTGTGCTGGCGATCGGCCTCGGCTTGCGCCGCTTTCTTTTCGGCCTCGCTCAAAATTTTTTTCGCAGTCTCGAGCCGGTCGTTCAGCGCGACCCAAGTGGGGTCACTGGTGATGCGTGGCGCAACCTCATTTTCGAATGCGCGCAGCCCGGTCACCGCCGCGTCATAGTTCGCAGCCCGCTCGTTCTTGACGGATTCGGCTTTTTGCAAGGCGTCGGCCGCTTCACGGCGTCGATTGGCGGCCTCGCTGATCTCACGTTGGGTGCGATCTAAAAGGTCTTTCACCTGTCGCTCGGCCGCATCGAGCTCATTGATGAGTTCTCCACGTTGAATGAGGTTGAATTTCAGTTGCGCGAGCGATTGCAACTGCTTGAGGCGTTCCTGACGGAGACGCGCCGCCTCCTCCGAAGCCGAGCGCAAAGCTGCGTCGAGCCGCATTTCGTCGGCGCGAACCTTGGTGGATGCATCTTCGATCGATTGCAGCGCCTGGAAACCGGTGATCATCGCCGTCTCACCATTTAGTAATCGTGCCGCCCAGAACGGGCATGACGTAATCGACGTCAAGATAGCCGCGTCTTTTCTGCCCGACGATGTTTCGCTCTATGATCCCGTTGTCGCGCTTATCCGCGAGGACTTTTTGAAGGAGCTCGTTGCTTACGCGAATTCCCCACTTGTCGACCTTGGAAGTCACGCCGGTTTCCTCATTGAGAATGGGCCTTGAGAAAACGCGGCCATTCGGCGCAACTGCTTCCACTATGAGATAATCATTGCGCGCCAGGGTGTTGATTTGTGGTTCGCGCCAGACGCCGCTCGCCTCGCCTGGGCGGTTGATGATCCGTAGAGAGAATTCCGCGCGAAGATCGTTCAGCAAGACCCCCATGTCGGCGACGGCCTTGCGCGCGCCCGCCGCATCGCCTTGCGCCAAGGCGGCTTTGCCGTCCGACAATAACTGCGCAGCGTATTTGGTCGCTGCCTCGGCCTTGGCTTCCCTCAAGACGTCCGCGTGATTGGCCTCGAGGGACTTGGGCAAAAGCTGCGTGAGCTCCTGCTGCGCCTTGACTTCCGCAATTTCCTTTGGCCACGCGACAAGAAAATGATGAGCGAGAGCGCCGGCAAAGATGACCAGGAAGGCTGCCAGTAGAATCTTGCCGATCCGCTCCCGGCCGATCCATGCAAGCGCCAAGCTGCGCGCCAGGCTCGGCTTCGGCGCGCCATACGAGAACCGCTTCTCCTTGAGCGCCTTGACCCCTTCTTCGAGAACCCGATGGGAAACCTCGATTCCTTGCCCCTTGTATATCTCGCGCAGACGCTCGATCAGCGCTTCATCGCTAAAACTGGCCGAAAGCTCCCGCTCGACAAGGCGTTGATCATGACGCAGCGTATCGACGACATCCATCGCCAACATCAGATCGTCGAGTTTCGGTGCTGCCGGCTGAGGCGTCGAAATAAGAGTGTCAGACATTGACGCCGAGGGTTTTGCCTTCCCGGATCAGCGCTTCGAGGCGGCGCCGACCGTCTTCGACCGCGGTTCGGATTTCTTCCGAATTCTGGGTCGACAGCTTGCGCATTTCCCGGATGATGTCGAAGGATTTTTCTTGAAAGTTCGTGATCGAATCGACGAGCTTGACGACGGCGTTAGCGCGAATGGTCGGTCCATAGCCGGCGCGCACTGCCGCTTCCTGAACCTTGTCGCCAAGTTCGGACAGCACCTCGATGCTTCTTGAGACCCCTTCCTTCATCGTCTCGAGCGTTTGGGTGGATTCATGCAAGCCGACCAGCCCTGTGAACGAAGCTTTCAGGGCCGTCAGCACCGAATCGTTCGTCGAGAAGAAGCTCACGGCCTGCGCATAGACGCGTTCCTTCGCGCTGGTCGTCTGGTTCAATCGTGCCATGATCACTTCCGAGGTATTGTAACTTATCGTCAGATTGTCGGCCAAATCCTTGGCGATCTGGTAACGCTTGTCCTCATCTTGCAGGTCACGCAAGCGTTCGTCGCGGGTCAACTCGAGCTTGGCGCGCTCGGCGAGATCCGTTCCTGTGTAATGAGAAACCGTCTCCGAGGCCTTGGCCAATTCCGTCTTGGCCGCGTCGAGCTTTGCTTCGGCTTTTTTTAAGACCTCCAACGCTAGCACCTCGGATTGTTTCAGCGCGCCACGAAAATCATGGTAGGCGTCGAGGATCTTCCCCTCGCGCTCGATCTGATCCTTGGTCGACTTTGTCACATCGAGATAGGTAGCGCGAATCTTGTCGAACCGTTCGGCGATATCGCCGCGGGTCAGCTTCATCCATACGTTTGTCGCCCGTTCGAAAATATCGATTTTGCCATCCGCGAGCTGGTCCACCATCGTTTTGGAGTCGTCGCGGATCGAATTGAACGCCTTCGCAATCTCTTCATAGCGGTGGCCGATGTCCATAGCCTGGGTCTGATCGCGCACGACCTCGTTGAAGACTTCGGTCTGCCCCAGAGTGCGCGAGATGACGGCGATGCGGTCTTTGTCGAGATCCGAGATTTTTTCCAGTAACGCATTGATCGGCGTGAAATTTGGTCTCGTTGGAGTGATGCCAAGCTCACTCAATGTCCCCGTCGCCTGATCGAGATATTGCATCGGCGACTTACTCTTTTGGTTTTCCATGACACCCCCCTCAAACTCTCTGTCTAAGACATATTGCAGCGCTGCGATCTCAGCAAGATCGAGACACGCGTCAAGCCGATCAAGAAAACGACCCGCCATTGCCGCCATCCCGTTTCTGAGATGTCCTTCAATAGCGGGGAAACATGTCTCGCTCGATCATGCACATGACGTTCGATTGGCGCGTATGAGTCGAAGACCTTTGACGCCCGACCCGCTGCGTTTCGTCAACCTCGCTTCGGCCCCATCAGGGCGTTCTTGATGAGTCCGACAACCACGGTGACGATTGCGCCGGTGACCCCGCCACCCGCTGCTTGGCCGAGAGCGGCGGCAATATCGAAGCCGCCGGCGCTTGCAGTTGCAGTTGCGCCGGTCAATGCCGGAATCAGGGCCCGCAGAATCTGGCCGCCGAGACCTCCGCCAACAGCCGCTGATCGAGTTGCCGACAGGTCCGAGATTGATGTTCTTGAGTAATCAGCCGGCTGCGTTGCCGCCGAGCGCGCCAGCAACAGCCTGGACAATAAGACTTGTGATTATTTACATTTCAGCCCCCTCTCTCGACTCGGATCCTGTAAACAGCGTTCTTCAGATGGCCCCAGTTGAACCAATATTCCTCAGATGACCGCAGATTAGGCGGATTAGTCAGCAAGTTCGGTTCGTTCAAGTCGGAATGCGCAATCTCTGGCCCCGATAAATGTGATCCGGATCCTTCAATAGTGGTTTGTTCGCTTCGAAGATTTCTCGGTATTTGGCGCCCTTGCCGTGTCCGTACTGCGCCTCCGCGATCTTCCATAGCGTGTCGCCCGACCGCACGACGTAGAACTTCGATTCCGCTTCGACCTTCGCCGCGACGATTTTGTTTTCGACTTGCGCCACTCCCTTGGTGTTTCCGACTGCAAGAACGATCTTCTCAGCCTCGGCCGTCTTTGGAGCCGCGCCGCTCAGCGTCACCTTGCCGCCGTCGACTTTGACATCGATCTTGGACGCGTCGAGACCGTGCTTGGCGATCTCCTTCTTTAGTTCTTCGGCGGGTGCGGCCGTCGTGTCGATGGCGCCTGCCGGAGCGGGCGCAGCTTTACCCTTGCCGGCCAAAAATCCAATAGGCCCATATCACTCTCCTGATGATGGTCCGAGACGCGGAGGTGAATTAACCTCGCGCGCCTCACTTAGTCGATTTCACTAGCTTTGATACGGGAGACCCTGTGTCGAAGAATTGGCATTGTTGAAATTCACCGAGAGCGGCAACCTAAACCTCAACACCGCCATCCGCCAGAGATTCTGAGCGATCTCTATATATCCCTCGTCCCGACGTCACTTTTGAGAATGACTGTGGGCAGTTGTCGTATGTTTGTGGGCGAATTCGCTATGTTCATGAGCCGCGGTTGAGTGCTTCTTAGCCTCTTCGTGCTGTCCGACATTGTGGTGATGGGCTGCCTGATGGTGGCGATGCGCCGCGGCGTGGTGGTGAGCGGCCGCCTGATGGTGATGTTCACTGGCCGGATGCTTCGGTGATTGTGCCATGTGCGGTAATCCTCCCTGAGAATAAACATTCGTTAAAACCCTCCACTATCCATAAGGTTCCGCCGCGCGGCAAAAAGAAGCGCCCGTGCTTTGGCTACGTCGGGAAGGGCGGCTTGGAGCGCCAGCCAATTCTTTTCCTGCGCCGGCGTCACATTCAGCCCGGCTTTTAGTACGCAAGGTGAAATAGGACCTTCTCGGCGCCAATGTTAGATCATCGAATCGACGCAGCAGGGCCGATTAGCAATCAGACGGTCTTTCCAGTAGTTTATTGAGGAAATGAACGAGCTAAGCCCTGATTTGCCGCCAAACGGCGCCCTTGGCGCCCTTGAGCGACCCACCACGTCGTCCGCCTCCCTTGGTGTCCGACACGCTGCGGAGAGCGCCGTGCTGCGCGGCAAGCAAATGCCGCATCTCCTGCGTGACGAATTGCTGTGCGAAATTTTCGCGGCGAGCGTGGAAGCCTCACCCAATGCTCTCGCCATGATGACGCTCGAACGCCGTTTCACCTACCGCGAAGTGGATGACCAGGCCGCTGCTATCGCGCGCGGCCTGGTCGCGCGGTCCATTGGCCCAGGCGACATTGTCGGCCTTTGGATGGGGCGCGGCCCCGAACTGCTGATCGCTCAGCTCGCCATCGCTAAAACTGGCGCCGCTTGGCT
>Ga0209048_10007192_pt1 | contig 10313 bp, 10 predicted proteins | sample FrelakmetCRP12CR_FD_187146 | JGI IMG/M metagenome (GOLD analysis project Ga0209048, IMG submission 187146) | Freshwater lake sediment microbial communities from the University of Notre Dame, USA, for methane emissions studies - CRP12 CR (SPAdes)... | ecosystem: Environmental > Aquatic >... | reverse complement strand
GAACCGATCGAGGCCGATCTCGGCGATTGTCCGGTAGTCCTCGGGCGTGAGGATCTCCTGCTCGTCCAATTGAAAGGAAACGTCGTCGGCCAGATCCTTTCCCGGAATGCGCATCTTCATCGGGTACTGGCACATCGCCTGCAGATGGATCGGCCTGTATGCCGCCGGGTAAGGATTCTCCCAACCCCCGTACTCGTCGAACACCTTGAACACCGCACGCACCGCGAGCAGGGCATCGTCCGCTGCTCTCGCCAGCGACAGACCGGTGAGCCCGGCTGCGGGTTCCGGGAGCAGTGTCGGCACCACGGGAACGCGGTCGGGTTTCTCCAAACGGATCGCCGCCCACAGCCGCTCGTCCGGTGTCATCCCTGCGCTCAGCGTACACCGCGCTCGCCCACCGTGCGCGTGCAGTACGCCACGCCCTCGATGGCATCAGTGGTCTGGAAATCGGCGCCGACATACTCCTTCAGGGTCGCGGTGGTCACCCCTCCGCCGATCAGCAGTTTCAACTCGTCTCGCAGGCCGGCGTCGCGCAGCAGGTTGGCCACCTGCTTCATGCTCGGAAACGTCGTGGTCAAAAGAGCGGACAAGCCAACGAAATGCGGCCGGAGTTCCTTTACCTTCTCAACCAGCCGCAACGGTGCCACATTGACGCCGAGGTCGTGCACCTCGAAGGCGTGGGCACGCAGCAGGGTGGCGAAGATGTTCTTGCCGAGGTCGTGAATGTCTCCCTGCATGGTGGCCAGCACAACCGTGCCGGCTGGCTCCGACGAATGCGCCTGCTTCAGGCGCGGCTCGAGCAGCGCGACCGCCGTCTTAAAGATTTCCGCCGACAGCAGCAACTCCGCCAGGTAGTACTCGCCCGTTTGAAAACGCTCGCCGACGAGGCTCATGCCCTGACGGCATTCATCGAGAATCGTCCGGGGATCCTCCCCCTCGGCGATCCTGCTTTCTACCAACCCGACAACCTTGTCGCGCTGTAAGCCGACGAGGGCGGCAGGGAGATCCTGTGGCATGGCTTTCTTTGTCCGGATCGGCGTGCCGGTCCGTCACACCTCCGCGCCGTGCATACCACAACTGCACGGCCTGCAGATAGGCCGCCGAAGCAAGCGAAAGGCTCACGGACGCTCGGACCAGATGCCAAGCGGTGCGGGTGTTCCCGACTAGCGCCCCACGAAGTGGGGCTGGCGCTTCTCGATGAACGCCAGCTGCCCTTCCTTGATGTCCTCGCTCTGAAAGGCGGCTGCCATCAGCGCTTCACATTCGCGGCGGGTATCCGCGCTGAGCGCTGCAGAAGCTTCGATCAGGTTGAGCGCCCGCTTGATGCCTTTCAGCGCCAGCGGTGCGTTGCCGGCGATCTCCTCGGCGAGGCCGTATGTCGTCGTGTGCAGCTCGGAACGGGGCACGAGATGGTCGACCAGCCCCATCGCGTGCACCGCTGCGCCGCGGTAGGTGCGTGCCGCAAAGAAGACCTCGCGCGCCCGTGCCAGGCCGAGCACCTGCACGAACTGTGCGATGCCGTCGCATGGATACACCACGCCGAGTCGGGCCGCGGGCATACCGACTGCGATGTCATCCGCGCCGATGCGGATGTCGCAGCAGAGGGCGAGGTTCAAGGCGCCGCCGAAGCAGTGCCCGTTCACCATTGCGATCGTCGGGTAGGGGAAGTTCTTCACACTCGCCAGCGCCAGCTCCAGCGGGTTGCCGTCACGGATCCGCTGCGCCATCTCCGGCGTCACGTCTGTCGGGATGGCGAGGATGTCGTACCCCGAGGAAAAGGCCTTGTCCCCGGCGCCCGTGATCACCACGGTGCGGATCGCGCTCTCCTGCGCCCACGCTTCGAGCGTCTCGTGCAGTCGGATCAGCAGCTGCGGCGACAGCGCGTTGCGGCGTTCGGGGCGGTTGAAGCGCAGGATGCCGATGCTCCCGCGCTTCTCCGTCAATAGCTCGTTGGTGTCGTCCATCGTTCGGCTTCTCCTGTCGGGCTCATGGATCCAGCTCGATAGTGCGGAGGATCGACTGTGCGGCGGAGTAGGGGTCAGTCTCCCCGCTGCGCACGCGCTCGACGGCGTTGTCCAAGCTGCCGTCATCGGCGCAGCGCTGACGGACGAGCTGCGCGATGTCGCGTTCGAGCAGCGTGAGGATCTCCTCGCGGATGCGGTCCTCGTCACGCGCCCCGCCGCGATTCGCGCGTGCCTGCGGCGCCCGCGCCAGTGGCGCTAGCAGCGTTTCGACGAGCGTCTCCACGCCTTGGCCGGTGAGCGCGCAAGTTTCCAGGACGGGTGCGCTCTGCTTGCTGTCGCCGGCGGTGAGCGCTTGCATTGAGCGGATGTCGGCGACCAGTACATCGGCGCCCTCGCGATCGGCCTTGTTCACGACGAAGAGATCGGCAATCTCCATGATCCCGGCCTTGAGAGTTTGCACGCCGTCGCCCTGTCCCGGCACACACACTACCACCACCAGATCGGCGGCCTTGACGACCTCGATCTCGTCCTGTCCCACACCCACGGTCTCGAGCAAGATGATGTCGTAACCGCCCGCCGCCAGGATGCGGCCGACATCGCGCGCCCCCTGACAGAGTCCGCCCAGCGTTCCACGGGTCGCCATCGACCGGATGAAGACGCCGGGTGTGGTGGCGACCGCGTGCATGCGCAAGCGATCGCCGAGCAAGGCGCCACCGGAAAACGGACTCGTGGGGTCCACCGCGATGATGCCCACCCGCTGCCCACGCGCCACCAGGTTCGACGTGATGCAGCTGGTGAGCGAACTCTTGCCCGCGCCCGGCGGGCCGGTGATCCCGATCACGCGGGCGGAGCCGGCGTGTGGAAAGAGGGCCTTCATCGCCTCCTGCCAGCCCCCCTCGCGGTCTTCGACCCGGCTGATCAGTCGCGCCAAGGGCCGGGGGTGCCCCCGGCGCGCGCCAGCAACGAGATCATTCCACGAGCACCCCACCTTCGATCTGTCTCCTGCGCACCCTCAGATCTTCACTGGCTCGGCTTCACTGAAGACGCCGCGCGGGACATCGCGGATTGCTTCCGGGAGGTACACCTGCATTCGAGGCATACGCCTGTCCATACGCTCTCCATGCGAAGGCCGCAATCCGACGTTGCCAACAGTGGGCGGGTCCAAACGTCCGCGTGGCCCCGGGCGCCCGGAACCAGCGCTAATGCATGAGCAGGGTTGGCCTGTCGCTACCACCGAGGAAAGCCTCGGTGCAGCTCCCAAAGATGAACTCGCGAGCGCGCGAGCGGCCATAGGCGCCCATCACCACGAGATCGGCTCCGCACTCCTCGGCGGCGGCTGAGAGCGCGCCCGGTATTTCGCGGCGGCTCGCCGGGATGACCCGCACCTCGGCGGCAACTCCATTCCAGGCGAACTGCCGTGCGAGGTCGTCCAGAGCGTCGGTCACGCTATCGTCGCGTTCTGCGACGCTCACGAACACGACCCGTTTTGCCTTGGCCAGAAGAGGCGTGGCAACCGCAACGGCGCGGGCCGCATTACTGGATTCTTTCCAGCACACCATGATGGTGTCGGTGAGCGTCTGCGGCGCTGCGGTGGCCGCCACAAGGATTGGGCGTCCACAATTCAACACCAAGTGCTCTAGAGTATCCGGAGCCAATCCCTGTTTCTGTCGCGCTCGGCCCATGACGATGAGGTCGCTGTGGCGGGCATGAAAGGTCAGGCGCTCCAGCGCATTGCTCTGCTCTTCGCGAAAACTTGCAGTCACGCTTCGCACGTTGGTAGGCGTGTCGCACATCTCTATCTTCGCCCGCGCGCAAAACTCCCGGACATTCTCTGCGGCGAGATCCGAAAAGGCATTGGCGTTCGTCTTCAGTCGCTCGAACGCATTCCGTAGGGCAGGACCGCTTGCGAACTCGGTGTTGGCGTAGCGCGCCGCCTGTGTTGCGGGCACATGAAGATGAAGGAAGTCCAGATGGGCTGAAAGTGGGAGGGCGGCCGCGAGAGCCGTTTGCAGGATGACCTGATCACGATCACCGCCGCCGACGAATGCCAGGATTGTTTTCATCAATAGAACCCCTCTACCATCAAGTCGGCGTCTGCGCCGCGGCAAGCACCACGCTGGCGGCTTGCGCCGCCGTCAGCACGTCGGTGTTGATGACCAGATCGTAATGCGCCGGCAGCTCCTCCTGGAGCTTGTAGGAACGCTGAAAATACTCCTGCCGCTCGCGATCCGAGGCGGCGATACGCCGTTCGGCCTCCGCCCGAATGATCCGCTCGAACTCGGCCACCCGACGGATGCGCGTCTCCGTCGACGCCGTCACCAGCACGCGCAGCACACCCTCGGCGGCGGTCGTCCGCGAGATGCACACAACGCGAAATCCCATTCTCTCTCCTCGGTCCGTGGCGACCACCTTAGACCGAGCACAGTTGCCGCGTAAAGCGCGTGCCGACGGGGCTCGGGCGGTGCATCGAGAGCCTCAGCACAAGGCGTCTGACGGCTTCACACCCTCGGCCCGAGGTCGCGAGCGATCCGTTGCAGGTGCCGCTGGCGCCGATCGCGTCGTACAGGCGCCGCGCTTCTTCGAGCGCGGCGCGCTCTTCTCGTGCGAGACGCCGTGCGCCTCGTAGACCCGCACGCCCCGGGCGCGGCACGAGCGCCATCTGCTATCAGAATCGAGGCGGACTGCTTCGGCATCCTCAACGGTCACGAACTGCGGCCTCAACGGCGTGCATGCGGGTACTCCAGTTGGATGGTGCGTAGATCCTCGACGCGCTGGAAGTGCGGGTCTGACGTGAGCAACGTCGCGGCGGCTGCCAGACAGCAGGCCGCGATCCACAGGTCGTTGGTGGGGATCGGCGTGCCGCGGCGGCGAAGTTGGTCATGCACCTGCGCGTAGCGCTGGGCGACGGCCGGCGTGACCTCCAGCCACTCGACATCAAACGTCTCGACGAACTGATTCAAGCGGGCGACGTTCCGTCCCATGCGACTGCCTTTGCGAAACCCGGAGAGCAGCTCACCGAGGGCGATGCTTGGAATCGCCAGTTGCGTCGCCCGCTCCATCGCCGCAACGGCCGGTGCAAAGCCCGCGTCGAATAGGGCGTAGCCGCTGGTGTCCAGTGCGAGGGTCACCGCGGCCACAACTCGGAATCAATGGTTCTGTGATCGCGACTGGTTTGCAGCACGCGAGCGAGATCTGCGCGTGCAAGCTTCCCCGCCCAGTCGCGCAGGCTCGGAGCTGACCGCCGTGAGCGCGCCGCGCGCGCGCCACGTTGAAGGTATTCCAGAACGACCGCAGTTTTGGTCGTGCGCCGACGGCGCGCCTCCTGCGTAATTCGCCGCTCGAGGCGTTCGGGAACGTTCCGTATGCTCAGGTAGGCCATGCAGGCATCTGTAGTACCGTACTACGACATTGTCAATCTGGAACCGACGTGCGGGACGCGTGGGGAGTCAGTCGATCAGGTTTGGCGCGTCCCCCAGGTCATCTAATGCAAGAGCGTGCCGGCGCGCGGTGGAGCTACCGCAAGCCGCCCGCGCGTTTCCGCCGAGCGTCAAGCCGCCCTCGCAAGACAATTGTCAATTGACTCTGTCGTGATGGGCAACGTTTCGCAGGGCAATGCCGCGAACCCATTTTTGTTTGGGGGCGAATGGGGCAACGCGACGGACCTTCACCCCCTCAGAGCTTGACTGGCTCGGCTTCGCCGAAGACGCGGCGCAGGACATCGCAGATCTCTTGCAGCGTCGCCTCGCTCTTCACGCACTCGATCAGGTCGGGCATGAGATTCGCCGCCTCGTCTTTGGCGTGCAACTCCAGCGCCGCCAGCGCGCGGGACACCGGCTTGCCGTCGCGCTCGCGCTTCAGCTGGGCGAGTGTCACCAGCTGGCGTTCCTCCGCAGTCTCCATGTGCTTGGGGTCATAGAGCTCGTCGACGACGCGCTGCACGGAAACGTCCAGCTCGCTGTCGCCGGTGAAGCAGTTCACGCCGACCATGAACTCCTCCTGGCTCTCGATGCGCTTCTGCCGCTCGTAGGCGCTCTTGGCGACGGCGCGCGGCATGTACCCGTTCTCGATGGCGGCGACGGCACCGCCCATGGCGTCGATCTTGTCGAGCTCCGCCTGCGCCGCCGCCTCGGTCTCATCGGTGAGCGACTCCATGAAGTAGGAGCCCGCCCATGGATCGACCACGTCGGCGACCTTGGCTTCGAAGATCAAGATGCGCGTCGCATCCATCTGCAACTGGATGGCCTCGAGGCTGTGACCCAGACCGAGCGGCTCGTCGAAGGGCGGATAGGCCGCCGGCAGTCCGCCGCACATGCCCGCCGCAACACCCCCGACGACCGCGCGCGCGAGGTTGTTGAGCGGCCGCTGCAGCGTCGTGCTGGTGCAACCGATGTGCGCCGTAATCGGCTGGCGGATCATCATGCCGCGCGGATCCTGCGCGCCGAAGCGCTCTTTCAGCAGTCGCGCCCACATCCGCCGCGCCGCGCGCTGGAAAGCGATCTCGTGGTAGATCTCCATGCTGCCGCCGAAGGCGTTGAAGGTAAACATTGGGGCAAAGTCGTCGATGTCGAGGCCCGCATCCACGCCGGCTTGGAGGTACGCACAGCCGTTGGCGAGCGAGAAGGCGAGATCCTGGATGCGGGTCGCGCCGGCCTCACGGATGTGATAGCCGCCGATGCTGTTCACGTTGAGCTTGGGCAGGTGCTTGCGGCAGAACACCAGCGTGTCGCGGAAGAGGCGCATCGACGGCCGCGGCGGATAAATGTAGGTGCCGCGCGCGATGAACTCCTTCAGGATGTCATTTTGCGGCGTGCCCCGCAGCTTCTCCAGCGGGATGCCGCGCTTCTCAGCAAGCGCCGCGTACATCGCAATGATCACCGCGGCCGGTGCGTTGATGGTGAAGTTCGACGGGACCCGGTCGATGTCCCGATCACCGGTGAACGCCTCGTAGATCACTTGGAAATCGCGGAACGAGTCGATGGCCACGCCGACGCGGCCGACCTCACCCGCCGCGAAGGGGCTGTCCGAATCGTAGCCGCACTGCGTCACCAGATCGAAGGCCACGTTGGGGCCGCCGCGGCTGCCGAGTGATTGCATGCGCAGCAGATAATCGCGGTAGTCCTCGGCTGTGCCGTAGCCGCTGTAACGGCCGGCGGCGCCGCCGCCGCCAGACTCCGGCCGCATGCCCATCTTCGCCCCCGCCTCGGCATACGCGCGCCAGAAATCGAAGGGTTGGTTGCCGGCGGTGAAGGGGTACTCGCCGGGAAAGCCCACCTGCTTCAGGAAATCGAAGTTGCGTGCCGCAGTCGGCGTGTAAAATCGGGTTGGGCTCTTCTCGAGGTTGAAACGCTTCACGCGTGGCTCGAGCACCTCCTGTCGCCAGTGCTCCTCTGCCCGTGCGATGCGCTCGAGATCGTCGGCGGATTCTTTCATGCTGTGCCTCCTGCGCGGGGTCACTCCGGTTCGGCATGCGCGACATGCGAGTTGATGAACGATGCGATGGACGAAATCGGGGTGCCGGCGGTGAACACTTCGGCCACTCCCATCTCCTTGAGCACGGCTTTATCCGCCTCGGGAATCAGCCCCCCCACCAGAACGGGGATATCCGCCGCGTCCTGCTCCCGCAGCTTTTCCATCACCTTGCGCGTCAGCGCGAGATGGGCGCCGGAGAGCACCGAGAGGCCGATCACGTCAACGTCCTCCTGCACCGCCGCCGTCACAATTTGCTCCGGCGTTTGTCGCAGGCCGGTGTAGATCACTTCGAAGCCGGCATCCCGCAAGCCGTAGGCGACGACGCGCGCCCCGCGGTCGTGGCCATCGAGACCGGGCTTGGCGACCAGGACTCGGGTCTTGCGTTGGCTGTTCATGGGAATCCTCCTCTCGAAAACGCTCCCCACGCCGTCAGTAGTCGAACCGGTACGTATCACCGTCACGGATGATGCGGCCGGCCGTCGGCGTCATGAAGTGCGTGCCGATGACGAGCGCCGACCCTTGCGCGCAACGCTCCAGGAAATCGTGACGGGTTCGTCGGCTTTGGTTCGCGTCGTAGTCGAGGACCGTCGACCAGTCCGGGCGCGCGATCTGGCAGGGGTGGTGCATCATGTCGCCCGTGATTACGGCCTGCTCGCCGGCCGAATGGATGCGCACGCTCACGTGCCCCGGAGTGTGCCCGGGCGATGGCTCGAGCCGGACTTCGTCGGTCAGCTCGTGATCCATCTCAACCAGGTCGGCCAACCCGGCATCGACGATCGGGCGCACCGAGTCGGTGATCACCGGGCCGAACTCCTCCGGCTGGTCCTTCCAATACTCCCACTCTGTGCGCGCGAACAGATAACGCGCGTTCGGGAAGGTCGGGACCCAGCGGCCGTCGACGCGCATGGTGTTCCAGCCGACGTGATCCAGGTGCAAGTGTGTGCAGACAACGACATCGATCGACTCGCGCGGGCTCCCGGCATTCGCCAGGTCGGCAAGAAAGGAAGTGGATCGCATGTGCCACTCCGGGACCGGCGGACGCTCTTTGTCGTTGCCCAGACAGGTATCGACGAGTATGCGCCGGCCGCGCGATTCCACGACGAGCGTGTGAATGCTGAGAACGAGCTTCCCCTCGCCATCGAGAAATGGCGATAGCCATGGAATCGGCCGCATGACCTCCGGAGTCGCTTGCGGCAGGAGGAGGTGGCCAATCGAGCTGATCTCGTCGTCCACGACTCGAGTCACGCCGACATTGCCGATTCTCCAGCGAAGCATAAGACACCTCCCAGACTATCCGAGCGCCCGCTCACTGCGGGCGTGCAAGATGTAGCAGATCCTCGACAGAGCCGATCTCCTGCGCCGCCAACGCCGCATCGGCGAGACGCGCGGCCTGGCGCGCGCCCAGCACCGGTGTGGCGAGCCCGAGAAACTTGCGGCGCAGTTGCTCGCGTTGCCGATGCAGATCCGCCGCCGGCACTCCGGTGTCGGCTGCAGCTTCAACTCGCTGCTGCTGGCTCTCGACGATGACTCGTGCCTGCGTCGGGCTGAGTTCGTCCGTGGGTGCGACGCGCACACGATCGCGCAGCGCCGTCAGCCGAGGCGCAGCCATCTTGCCATCGCTGTAGGTCGCCGGATCGCCGGTGTCCTCGCCGAGCAGGGCCAGTGCCGTGGTCACGCGCAGGCTGAACTTGCCTTCGAGACCGGTCGTCGGCCTTTCGATATTGCACACGTTGAGGAGCGTGGGCGAGACACGTACTTCGATAGTCCCGATCTTTTCGAGATCGAATCCCTGCCGATCGCGCAGTTGTGTGGCCGCTTCGATCGCCGCATGCGTCAGGTAACAAGCGGCGTGATACTTGAACAGGGTTTCGCGGATCAGGAAGCGGCCGGCATAGTGCTCCAGGGTGGCGATGGAGGGCTCGGCACCGGCGTGCGTTGCTGCGAATCCCTGCGCAACCTCAACGATCGCCGGCTGCGCGGTAAATCCGCCGCGGGCAAGCAACGCGGACAACAAGCCAGCCGAGGCCGCCCTTCCAGCGTGCAGCGGCTTCGCCATCGTCCCGAACCCGGATTTGAGGCCGGCAGCCTGGGTGCCGGCCAGTCCGAGTGCGTGTAGCCAACCGTGCTCGTCGAGTCCCAGCAGGTGGGCGCACGCTGCGGCCGCTCCAAACGTGCCGACCGTTCCCGTGGCGTGAAAACCGGCGGCGTAATGGCCGAAGCCCAGCAACGCGCCGAGACGGCATTCGAGTTCGACGCCCGCGACGAGCGCCGCTAGCAGCGATCGCCCGTCAGCGCGCTCGGTCTCGCCGAGAGCGAGTAGCGCTGGCAGGACGGGAACGCTCGGGTGGCCACTCATCGTCGTGTGCGTATCGTCGAAGTCGAGCGCATGCCCGGCGGCCCCATTCACCAAGGCCGCGGTGAGGCGTGTGGCGCGCTCACGCCGGCCGATCAGCGCGGCCTCGGTCGCGCCCTCGACGCGCGCGATCTGCTCGACCAGGATGTCCGCCAGCGGCTCGCGTGAACCGGCCAGCGTCGCCCCCAGGAAATCGAGCAGACAATGCCGAGCGACTTCGCGAGCCTCCTCAGGGATCGCGTCGTAGCGCAGGTCACGCACCGCCTCGACCAACGCACGGGTTGCGCTTCCGGTGCGACAGGGTTCGCTCGCCGGCGGCATCATTCACCTCGCGCTCGGATGGCATCGAGCACGGGAAGGAGGTAGCCGCGGAAGCGCTCTGGATCCTCGCTCATCGGGAAGTGTCCCAGCCCAGACATCGTCTGATACACGGCACCGGGAATCTGCTCCGCAGCCAGGCGTGACAGCTCCGGCGTCGTGTTCCAGTCGTATTCGCCGGTCAGCAGAAACACCGCGACTCGGGAGGT
>Ga0209048_10007191_pt1 | contig 10313 bp, 6 predicted proteins | sample FrelakmetCRP12CR_FD_187146 | JGI IMG/M metagenome (GOLD analysis project Ga0209048, IMG submission 187146) | Freshwater lake sediment microbial communities from the University of Notre Dame, USA, for methane emissions studies - CRP12 CR (SPAdes)... | ecosystem: Environmental > Aquatic >... | reverse complement strand
CCGAAATGCCTTCCTGCCCGGACCATCGCCAACGCCGAGTCCAATGCCAACCGTGACCCCGGCGCCAACCCCAACTTCCACACCGGGCCTAACACCAACTCCGACTCCAACCGGGACGCCATGCCTCCCCAGCTTCGCGGAATACTTCGATGCCGTCACCCCACCTGCGCTGCCAGCCGGCTGGATCGCCTCCAACAACGGCGGTAACTCTGACTTTTGGACCACCTCGTCCATAACGCCCGACAGCGTGCCTAACACCGCCTTCCTTCCGGACCAGGACGGAGTTAGTGACAAATCCCTCTACACCCCTCCCATAACGATCGGCTCAGCCCCGGCCGCCATCAGGTTTCGCAACTATTTCGAAACGGAATTCAGCAACGGCGTGTACTGGGACGGCGGGGTGTTGGAGGTGTCATCACCTCACATTGCCGGCGGAGCGTTCATCGACATCACCAGTCCGGGGATCGGCAGCTTTGTTTCTGGCGGTTACACCGGCAGAATCAGTGACGCCGCCAGCAACCCGCTGGCCGGGCGATTGGCCTGGAGTGGCAGTTCCGGCGGCTATATCGACACAGTGATCGATCTTGGAACCAACCTAAGCGGACAGACAATCACCCTACGCTTCCGAATGGGAACCGATCAGGCAGTCGCGGCCCCCGGTTGGCGCATCGATTCGTTTTCGATTGTGGACCAAAAATGTCTGCCCCCGACGCCAACGCCATCGCCCACGGCCGGGCCGCCAACGCCAACACCCATCCCAACACCCACGCCTACCCCAACGGTATCACCGAGCCCAACTCCCGTCGCACCTTTCGTCGGAAACATCTCGACCCGCCTCCGAGTGGAAACCGGTGATAATGCGATGATTGGCGGATTCATCATTACCGGAACACAGCCGAAGACCGTGATCGTTCGAGGAATGGGACCTTCACTCGGTGTGTTCCCAGCGCTGGCCGATCCAGTCATCGAGGTTCACGGTTCCTCCGGCGAGCTCGTCGCTACAAACGACAATTGGAAGGACGCTGAGACCAGACGGCAGATCATTGCTTACGGATTGGCCCCGGCGAATGATTTGGAGTCTGCCCTTTGGGGAATAATCAATCCTGGAGCCTACACGGTTGTCGTCCGGGGCAAGAATAACACCACCGGCATTGGCTTGTTCGAAGTGTACGACCTGGATCAAACGGTCGATTCCAGACTGGCGAATGTTTCCACGCGCGGACTGGTCCAGGCGGGCAATGACGTCATGATCGCGGGCATCATTGTGCTCGGTGACGCGCCGCGACGAGTGATTGTGAGGGCGATTGGTCCTTCCCTACCGGTGCCAGGCAAACTGGCGAATCCGACTCTGGAATTGCGCGACGGTAACGGCTCTTTGATTCGGTCGAATGACAACTGGCGCAGCGATCAGGAAGCGGAAATCATCGCGACAGGCATACCTCCGACCAACGACCTGGAATCCGCGATTGTCCAGACATTGCCAGCCAACGGCGCGGGCTACACCGCTATCGTCCGCGGTGTGAACGCTACGACTGGCGTGGCCCTGGTCGAAGTTTATGCGCTGAACTAACGCGCTTCCCTTCACCGTGGCCGATAGGACACAGGCGACCGATCGGGCCAATGCGTTGGTCCGACGCGCTTCGCGATCAGCGGTTCGCGATGTGAATTGCGCGCTTCCCTACCGCGAGCGCGGCTTCTTTTACGGCTTCGCTCAGAGTCGGATGCGCGTGAACAGTGCGACCGAGATCTTCGGAGCTGCCACCAAATTCCATCACCGCGACTGTCTCCGCGATTAACTCCGAAGCAGCGTGGGCCAGAATGTGCGCGCCGAGGATTCGATCGGTCTCCGCGTCGGCCACGAATTTCACGACGCCTTCTACATCTTCGTTCGCGACCGCCCGGCCATTGGCGCGGAACGGAAACTTGCCAATGCGCACGTTCATTCCCTTTTCTTTCGCGAAATCCTCCGTGACACCGACACCCGCGAGTTCGGGATTCGTGTAGATGATCCCGGGAATGACCTCGTAATTCACATGACCCGCTTTCCCGGCGATCATTTCGACACAGGCGATGCCTTCTTCCTCGGCTTTGTGTGCGAGCATGGGACCGGCAATGACATCGCCGATGGCATAGATCCCATCGACGTTCGTGCGGAAATGGTCGTCCACTTTCACGCGCCCTCGATCATCGAGCGCGACGCCGAGCTTTTCTCCGAATACCCCTTGGGCGAAAGCGCGGCGTCCGACCGAGACGAGCACTTTGTCGGCCTCGAATTTCAGTTCCGCGTCGCCTTTCATCGCGGTGGCAACTGCCCGGCCGTTCTCCACCGTGACGGAGCCAACCTTGGTTTCGAGATGGAATGCCATCCCCTGTGAAGCGAGTGAACGCTGAAGCAGATTCGCCAGCTCGAGATCGAAACCGAGCGCGATGCGCGGAAGAAATTCCAGCACGATCACTTCCGAGCCGAGCCGGCTCCAGACCGAGCCAAGTTCCAGACCAATCGCGCCGCCGCCAATAACGAGAAGTCTCTGCGGGGCTTTCTCAAAGGCAAGCGCCTCGGTGCTGCTCACGATCACCTCGCCATCGAACTTCATGTTGGCCAGCTCCACAGGCACGCTGCCGGTGGCGATAACGACGTGCGCCGCCTCGATTTCCAAAGCCGCGCCATCGGCTAGTCGAATCGCGACACGATGGGGGGCAATAACCGTTCCCAGACCTTGGAAGGTCGTGATCTTGTTTCCCTTCATCAGCGCTTTCACGCCGCCGTTCATCGTTTTCACGACTTTGTCTTTGCGAGCGAGCATCGTCGCCAGGTCGAGACCGACGTTGTCCATGAGGATGCCGTGCTTGGCGGCTTCCTTCTTCGCGAAGACGTAATGGTCACTCGAAGTGAGAAGCGCCTTGCTCGGGATACAGCCAACGTTGAGACAGGTGCCGCCGAGTTCCTTGTCTTTCTCGACGATGGCGGTTTTCAACCCCAGCTGCGCCGCGCGAATCGCCGCGACATAACCGCCGGGTCCCGAACCGATGATGACGACATCAAACTTATCCATGATTTAGAGCCAGTGAGGCAGCAATCGCCGAAAAGGGCGTTCGCGCCAACCATTAATTTGGTCGCATGGGACGGATAGGACGGATAGAGTGAAGTCCCCCATGCCAGAACACTTCATTCCGCCTCACGGCGGTTACGAGGACCTGCTTTCCTTTCGCAAAGCCAGAATCGTCTATGACGGCACATCGCGGTTCTGCGAACGCTTTCTCCATAAGCGCGACCGAACCCGCGACCAGATGGTGCAGGCGGCGCGTTCGGGTAAGCAGAACATTCTCGAAGGGAGCCAGGCCTCGGGAACGTCCAAGGAAATGGAGATAAAGCTAGTCAACGTAGCTCGCGCCAGCCTGGAGGAGCTGCTGGAAGATTATCGGGATTTTCTCCGAGTTCATGGGCTTCGCCTCTGGGATAAGGAGAGCCGGGAAGCGCGATTTGTCAGGCGGTTAGGCAGAAGAAAAGATGCGTCCTATGAGACCTATGGGACCTATATCGAATCGCGCCCACCAGAAGTTGTCGCCAACATTCTAATTTGCCTGATCCACCAAACCAATTACCTCCTTGACCAGCTGCTCCGCCAATTGGAAACAGCCTTCCTGAAGGAAGGCGGTCTGCGCGAACGGATGACCCGCGCTCGCCTTTCCAGCCGAAAAACAGTCCGCTAAAAATCGAGCGGAAGCTTCTTCGGATCTTCGATGCACTGCTTGACGGTGACGAGGAATGTGACGGCTTCCTTCCCGTCCACAGCGCGATGATCGTAGCTGAGCGCGAGATACATCATTGGGCGGACGACGATCTCATCTTTGAGCGCGACCGGCCGCTTTTGAATCGTGTGCATGCCCAAAATTCCACTCTGCGGTGGATTCAAGATCGGCGTCCCGAGCAACGAACCATATACACCCCCGTTTGAAATCGTGAACGTGCCACCCTGCAGATCTTCGATCTTGATCTTTCCTTCGCGCGCCTTAGCCGCGTACTCCGCGATATCGCGCTCAATCTCAGCGAAGCTTTTCTTATCCGCGTCGCGCACCACCGGCACGACCAGCCCTCGCTCTGTCCCGACCGCGACTCCGATGTCGTAGTAGTGATTCAGAATCAGATCTTCGCCCTCGATCCGGCTATTGATCGACGGCTCCGCTTTCAATCCTTCGACGGCCGCTTTGATGAAGAACGACATGAACCCGAGCTTCAATCCGTGTTTCTTGGTAAAAGCGTCCTGCGACTTGGTCCGCAGAGCCTGCACCTCCGTCATGTCGCATTCGTTGAAAGTCGTGAGGATGGCCGCCGTGTGTTGCGCCATGACAAGTTGCGCGGCGATCTTGCGCCGGAGCGGCGACATCTTCTTGCGCGTGAACCGCTCGTTCTCGGATTGGGCCGCAGGCGGTGGCGCCGATTCCAGAGGTGCGGCGCGATTTTGCGCGGCCGTGATTGCATCACTTTTCGTCACCCGTCCGCCCTTTCCGCTTCCGCGAATTTCCTTCGGATCCAATTTCTCCTCCGTGACGATGCGTCGAACAGCAGGCGAAAGGGCATCAGAGCTTTCTACCGGAGGGACGTGCTTCTGCACGTTCTGCTTTCCGCCGGCCGGCGACGATTTCGCCTCCGTCTTGGCCGCGCCCACAGTTGCTGAACCTTCCTCGATCAGAGCGACAACATCCCCGATCTTCACCTCCGCACCCTCGGCGACCATTGTTTTCAGGACGCCGTCTTTCTCGGCGTTGATCTCGGTCGAGACCTTGTCGGTCTCCAAAGTGAAAAGCACGTCTCCGGCTTTGACCTGCTCGCCGGATTTCTTGTGCCAAACGGAAACGATCCCGGAGGTAATCGATTCGCCGACCGCAGGGACTTTCACTTCGGTGCTCATGGAGGCGTTACATTATGCGCAAAGGAGGCCTGGGGTCATCAAACAAATCGCTGGTAGAGCGCCTGGATCAGGCGCCGGGGGCGGCGTTTCTACACGCTGAAAGCATCGGCGATCAATTGTGTCTGCTCACGCTTATGCACGGCGAGCGAGCCCACCGCGGGGCTGGCGCTTGCGTTCCGGCCGGCGTAGGTAATTTCGCGGCCGAAAAGCGCCCACAACCGTGGCTCCATGTAGGTCCAGGCCCCCATGTTCTGCGATTCTTCCTGACACCAGATCAATTTCGCGTTCTTCGGAAACGGTTTGATTGCCTCGCGCAATTTATTTTCGGCCAGCGGATAGAGTTGTTCGACGCGGACGATGGCGGCGTTCGCGATCTTCTCGGTCTCCCGATAATTCAAGAGGTCGTAATAGACTTTCCCCGAGCAAAGAATCACGCGCTTCATTCTCTCCGCCGGTCCCACTTCGGGCGACCCGAGGATTTCCGAGAACCCACCGCTCGTAAAATCCTCCGTGCGTGACGAGGCCTGCTCGGAGCGCAGCAGGCTCTTCGGCGTCATGATAATGAGTGGTTTCACGAAATCGCGTTTCATCTGACGACGCAACACATGAAAATACTGCGCGGCGGTCGTGACGTTGCAGACCTGGATGTTGTCCTCGGCGCACGCCTGCAGGAAACGCTCCAGCCGCGCGCTGGAATGCTCCGGTCCCTGCCCTTCGTAACCATGCGGCAGGAGCAGGACAATGCCGCTGGGCCGCTGCCATTTCGATTCCGACGGGACAATGAATTGATCGATAATGACCTGCGCGCCGTTCGCGAAATCGCCGAACTGCGCTTCCCAGAGGCAGAGCAGGTTTGGATAATCAAGCGAGTAACCGTAATCGAACCCAAGGACGGCGGCTTCCGAAAGGAGGCTGTTGTAAATGCAGATGAGCGCCTGTTTCTCCGCGAGATGGCGTAACGGAAAGTAGGGCTGGCTCGTTTTCGCGTCGTAGATTATCGAGTGGCGCGTGCTGAAAGTCCCGCGCCGGCTGTCCTGCCCGGAAAGCCGAACCGGAACGCCTTCCAGGAGCAAAGATCCAAACGCGAGCGCTTCCGCGTAATGCCACTCGTACGGGCCACCGGCTTCAAAAATTTCGCGACGCCGGTCGAGCACGGTGCGCTGAATTTTTGGAATGACCTCAAAATCTTTCGGCACGCGCGTCAGCCCATGGACGACCTGACGAAGCATGTCAGGACTGATCGCGGTCGACCTCCCTTCATCCGTGTATTGCGGTTGAAAAATCGCGGTGGATTCCTTGAAGCGCGCCTGGCTGCCCGCGGTCTCTTCCTCGATTGATTTCACTTCCTGCAGGACCAGCTCGAGGCGCATCTCAAATTCCGCTTCCAGACTGGCGGCTTCGTCGTCGCTCAGAGTCCCGGCCTCGATGAGCTCCTTTTTGTAAAGCTTCGCCACCGAAGGGCGTTCCTGAATTTTCGCGTAGAGATCCGGCTGGGTAAACGAAGGCTCGTCCCCTTCGTTATGGCCAAAGCGCCGGTAGCAATACATGTCAATGACGGCGTCACGTCCGAATTCCTGCCGAAAATCGAGCGACATCTGCGTGACAAACAAAACCGCGAGCGGATCGTCGCCATTCACGTGCAAGATCGGCACCTCAATCATCTTCGCCACGTCGGTCGCATACATCGACGAGCGCGCATCTTCCGGCAGGGTGGTGAAACCGATCTGATTATTTACGACCACGTGCAGCGTTCCACCCGTCCCATACCCGGGGAGCTGCGACATGTTGAGCGTTTCCGCCACCATGCCCTGGCCCGCGAAAGCGGCGTCGCCGTGAATAAGCAAGGGCAAAACCTTCCGGCGCAGTTCCGTGTCGCCGCGGATGCGCTGGCGGGCACGCGCTTTTCCTTCCACCACGGGATTGACCGCTTCGAGATGGCTGGGATTGGGCGCGAGGCGAATCTCGACCTCGGCCCCAACCTCCAGTTTTCGAATGGTCTTGTATCCCAGGTGGTATTTCACATCGCCGTCGCCGGCAACGAGATCAGGAATGTAGTTGGTCGAGAACTCCGTGAAGATAACTTGCAACGATTTCTTCAGGAAATTCGCGAGGACGTTGAGCCGGCCGCGATGGGCCATGCCCATGCAAATTTCCTCAATCCCCTTCTCCGGGCAGCGCTGCAGGACCGTATCGAGAATGACCATAAGCGACTCAGCGCCCTGGAGCGAAAAACGCTTTTGTCCGACGTAGCGGGTATGCAAAAAAGTTTCGAAAGTCTCGGCTTCGAGGAGAGTGCGCAACATGGCGATCTGCGTTTCTCGCGAAGTATTGCGCTTGGCGGGGCGGGATTCGAGCCGATGCAGCACCCAGTTGCGAATGCGCGGATTTTGAATGTGCTGAAACTCAGCGCCAATCGTATCCGCATAAATGCTCTCAAGCGTCGCGATCAGCTCGCGCAGCGTCATTTTGCGATTATCCAAAAAAAACTTGGACGAGACCGGCATATCCAGGTCCTTCTCGCTGAAGCCCAGTTCGCGCAGACTCAGCAGCGGATTTTCCGGCCTTTTTTTCGCAAGCGGATCAAGCCGCGCGATGGTGTGTCCGAGCGTTCGGTAGGCGTAGACCAATCCATCGATTCGCGTCTGAAGGGGACTCTCCATCGTCTCCGCACCCGGCTGGACGGCTGTCGCAGCGCCGTTCAACAAATGGAGATCGCCCAGCTCAAAGCCTTCGAAAAAGGCCGACCAGCTCGAGTCGACCGATGCGGGATCGCGCTGCCAGCGTTCGTAGTTTTCCTCGAGCAGGTCGAGGTTCAACCGCGTGGCAAAAGATGGGCGCATCGCAGATTCAATCTGCAAGGCATCCGAAGGTGCGGCAAGTTGACAGTGTCAGTGGTGTTCCGTTACTTGCATCGCCAAGATGGATCTGAGAGGGAAATTACCAGCAGCACTCATTAGCGGCGCGTGGGCCGTTTTGTTCCTGGTCGCGCCCGTTGCGCCACTTCTGGCCCAGGCCGACCCCGCCTCGGAGCCGGCGGTGCTGGCCGTGGCCAAGGTCCTGCCGGCTGTCGTCAACATTAACACGGAGCGGATCGTAAGACGCCGGGTCCGCGATCCGTTCGAAGACTTCGCCACGCAATACTTCGGCAATTATCGGAGCCATCCCCGTGAAGTTCGACAAACCCTCCAGAGCCTCGGCTCGGGATTTATCGTCGACCCCGCGGGCCATATCGTGACCAACGATCACGTCGTCCAGCGTGCCGCCGACCTAAAAATCGAGGTGACGATGAATGACGGGAAAATTTACAACGCCCACTACATCACCGGCGATAAGAAGAAGGATCTCGCCTTCATCAAGATCGACGCGAAGGCGGATTTCCCGTTTATCAATCTGGACAACATTTCGCCGAACCTCCTGGGCCAAACCGTGCTCGTGGTCGGGAACGCCGCCGGCTACGGCAGCTCGATCAGCCGGGGCATTTTGAGTGGGATGAAACGCGAGATCACGGTCGAAGACACCGAGTACAAGGATCTCTTGCAAACCGATGCCGCGATCAATCCTGGCAACAGCGGCGGCCCACTCATTGATCTTTCCGGACGCCTCGTCGGAGTGAGCTCGGCCAAGATGGCCTTCACTCCACAAGGCGTTCCCACGCAGGGACTGGGCTTCGCCATTCCAGCGGAAACGGTCCGCACCAGCGTCGCCCAATTCAAAGAGATGGCGCAAAGCCAGCCTCCTCCGAAGAAAAATTCTTTGGAGAACGAGGTGATCAACTCGCAGGCCCAGCGACTCTTCGGCCTGCAACTGCAGAACCTGACCCAGGATCTGACCGACGCGCTCGGCTATATCCACGGCAGAGGTGTCCTGGTCAGCGCGGTCGAACCCGAAAGTCCGGCGGATAACGCCGGAATCCAGCGTGGCCTCGTGATTTATCGCGTCGGCCGGTATAACGTTTCGTCCGTTAAACAGCTGGAAGGTCTGCTCGGGCGGGTGGAACCGGGCGCCAGCGTCGATTTCACGGTCGGCATCGTCCGCGCCAACGGTCAGGGGCAACAATTGGCGACTGTTCCTTTGACCGCGCGGTGAAAGTGGAGGAAATCTCGCAACGCATTGCCGTCTCATTTGTCTGACTGCTGTCCGCCACCATGATCAAAGTCGAGAATCTCACCAAGCGCTACGCGGGGCAGACCGCGATTCAGGACCTGAATTTCGAGGTCGGCAAGGGCGAGATCATGGGTTTTCTCGGGCCGAACGGCGCGGGCAAAAGCACGACGATGCGGATTCTCTCGAGCTTCATGCCGCCCACTTCCGGACGCGCCTCCATCGCGGGCTTCGACATTTTTGAGCAATCGCTCCAAGCCCGGGCGCATCTCGGTTACATGCCGGAAAACGTCCCGCTCTATAACGATATGCGGGTGACCGAGTACCTCGATTACCGGGCTGCCTTAAAAGGCGTGCCGCATCGCCGCGTCGCGGAACGGGTCGGCGACGTAAAGGAGCTTTGCGGTTTGAAAGAGGTGGAAAAGAGACTCATCGGCGCACTTTCCAAAGGGTACCGGCAACGCGTTGGCCTGGCAGACGCGCTCGTGCACGAACCGGATTTGTTGATTCTCGATGAGCCGACCAGCGGGCTCGATCCCAACCAAATTCGCCAGGTGCGCGACCTGATCAAGAACCTGGGCCGGCAGCACACGATCCTGCTTTCCACGCACATTTTGCCGGAGGTCGAGATGACCTGCAGCCGGGTGATCATTATTAGCAAGGGAAAAATCGAAGCCTGCGATACGCCCGAAAATTTGCTCAGCCGGATCCGGACGGCAGGCGGGGTCGTCGTCGAAGCAAAGGTCGGCTCGGACAACGGCGCCGAGGAACTGAAGAAGGTTCCGGGCATTCGCGATGTGACCGAGTCAGCCGAAGGCGACTGGAAGATTTTTACCCTGCGCGTAGAAGCTGGCACCGACGTTCGCGAAGAGATTTTTCGCCTGGCGAATGCCCGTCACTGGAGCTTGCGCGAGTTGTCGCAGCGGAAAGCAACCCTGGAAGACGTCTTCGTCGAAATCACTCATCCGGACGAGGTGTGAGATGGAGTGATGATGAAACGTTACCAAACAGAGCTGCGAAATAAGAATCGGGGCTATCTGAATTTGATCGTCTGGCGAAAGGCCATCGATCTGTTCGGACTCGCGTGGAAAATGGCGGACGTCGAAGCCGCGATGGATTTCAAACTTTGGGCGCAATTTGCAGACGCGGCTCAATCAATTTCCGCGAACATCTCGGAGGGATACGGCCGCCGATCAGTAAAACCATCACTCCATTACTCCACCACTCCATCCCCTCATGCGTAAGTTCTACACCCTGCTGTCGCGCGAAGTGCGCAGCTACTTCTATTCGCCGATCGCCTAC
>Ga0209048_10007190_pt1 | contig 10314 bp, 12 predicted proteins | sample FrelakmetCRP12CR_FD_187146 | JGI IMG/M metagenome (GOLD analysis project Ga0209048, IMG submission 187146) | Freshwater lake sediment microbial communities from the University of Notre Dame, USA, for methane emissions studies - CRP12 CR (SPAdes)... | ecosystem: Environmental > Aquatic >... | reverse complement strand
GATCTATCAGCGAGACAGGTCTTTATAAGAAATACCGAAGTCCACCCGACACTGATCCTATAGAGGCTGCTCATTTATCTGATTAAAAACGCAGGCAAGGTCATCACCCACAATCAGTTGCTAAAAGAATTTTGGGAACCTGCATATGCCGGTCAGACCGATGCCGTGCGCATCTCTATGGGCATGCTCAGGCATAAACTTCAAGGCCCTTTCGCACCCTCTTTTTTTCAACAACGAGCCAGGTGTCGGCTACCGATTGAGTTTCGAGGGCCTGGCTGAACACGATTCCCAATATCAACCGCAAAGGGGCACCCCTTCGAGCTCCAACTAGGGCAAGCAGCTTCTTTCGGAAAGTCACAGAGGAGAGACTTCTTCTGTGCCAATTGGGATGCCAAGCCATAGCAAGGATTTCTCTCCCTGCGAACATCGGCTATTCCTGCTTTTCAGCAATTGGCTAACGTATCTGACCTGCGGGAGCCCCTGACCAGGGGTCGCGTTTATCCTCAGCAAGGGACGTAGTTTATATCATAACCATGCCGTCGAAAAGCTCTCTTCAATTGCTCTTTTTCCTCCGGCGTAAAGAACGTGTATATTGCAACTACTTTTTCCCTTGACTGTTCATCTGTGCAGTTATACCTATAGAATTCATCTCTAAGATTTTCAGGGATATATGTCTCGGATAAAATATGCTCCAGATCGCCACTCGTACAGATCATCGCGTGGAGACTCTTACTCTTTGTCCCGAGGTAATATGCCCTTCCATCCTTGCTAAGGATAAAAGTGGTCGCTCCACAGCCTGCGAGTATCAGTGTGGCCAGGAACCCCGTTAACAGTAGTTTATAACTCTTTATTGTTTTAACCCTTGCATAAGATTTTCTATCTTTTTCAAAAAAGCCGCCGAACTAAAATCAGCGCGGCCGATTATCCTCTCCCTTATAAGCCCGTTCCTGTCTATCACAACAGTCGTGGGAAGCGCAATGACTGTATAGCGCTTGATGAAAACGCCTCCAGTTATATCGAGGAGTACAGGATATGTTACATGGGTCTGCGTCATGATCTTCAGGGCAGCTTCTTGTCTCCTATCCGCCGATATACCGAGCACAACCAAGCCCTTTCCTCTATATTTCTCATAAAGGTTGTTTAGCGAGGGCAGCTCTTCAATACATTCCGGACACCAACTTGCCCAGAAGTTAATAACTACTATCTTCCCCCGGTAATCCAAAAGCCTGTGATGCTGTCCGCGCAGGTCATCCATCTCAAATTCGGGTGCTTGATCCAATTTCTGTGCATTTCCACAAGGCGGTGCGAAAAGCTGCAAAAGCGCGAGGAGTATAATCCAAAAAACGCCTAACATTAATTGTTTCATCTTCAATCCCCGTCGTATACTCACAAACGAAATATTTTGTTTATCACAGAATAACATATTCCCATTGTGTTTCAATATAGCGCTCTATCTCGAGCAAGACGGACAAGTGGGTCATGTTGATTTTCTTGTCATATCTTCCGCCTGATCCGGCATAGATGCGAAGGGTTCATGGCATTATCGGATAAATGACATCAGACTGCACTTCCCGGATGGTCCTGATGAGATTCGTCGAGTCTGTCAGATCGCCGAAGTGCAGCTCAAAATTGGTAGTCTTCTCGCAGGGATCATTGTAGAGCATCAATCCTACCAGCATTGAAAAACAAAGACCTCTTTTTAAGCCCATGCACCTGATCTTCTTTCTTAAGAAAAAACTGGGCAAGATATGCCCCGTCCTGCTCGACTATTCCGGTAATAAGCGTTTTTTTCATATGTCCCCCAAAGAACCTCTCAGTGCCTTTTCATCAATCGCGGTCTTTATAGTACTCTCTGTACCACTCAATAAATTTCTTTATCCCTGCTTCGATGGATGTCGATGGCTTAAACCCGACATCGCTTATGAGATCGTCCACATCCGCATATGTCGCGGGCACATCTCCCGCCTGGAGGGGCAAAAAATTCTTAATGGCCTTCATCCCGAGACAGTCTTCGATGACCTCTATGAACTTCATAAGCTCGACGGGATTGTTATTGCCGATATTGTAGAGCCGGTAGGGGGCATAACTTGTTGCAGAATCGGGGTTGTCGCCGCTCCAGCACAGATTGGGCTGTGGTATGCGGTCGATCACCCTGACCACGCCCTCGACGATATCGTCTATGTAGGTAAAATCCCTTCTCATCTTCCCGAAATTAAAAACATCGATAGGCCTGTTTCCAAGCATCGCTTTGGTGAAAAGGAAAAGCGCCATGTCGGGCCGCCCCCATGGGCCATAAACTGTAAAAAACCTGAGGCCGGTGCAAGGGACCTTATACAAGCTGGCATAGGTATGGGCCATAAGTTCGTTGGCCTTTTTAGTCGCTGCATAAAGTGATACAGGATGGTCGACATTATCATGAACGGAAAAGGGCATCTTGGTGTTGGCGCCGTATACTGAGCTTGATGAAGCAAAGACAAGGTGCCCGACGCCATTGTGCCTGCAGCCTTCAAGGACATTGATGAACCCGACGATATTGCTGTCGATATAGGAGTAAGGGTTTGTGAGGGAATATCTTACGCCCGCCTGCGCCGCCAGATTCACTGCTTCGTCGAAGCCCCCCTCTGCAAAAAGCTTTTCCATTGCCGCCTTGTCCTGAAGGTCGAGCTTGAAGAATTTGAATCCTTCTTTTGCCTGGAGCCGCTTAAGCCTTTCGAGCTTCAGATTGACATCGTAATAGTCGTTGATATTGTCGATCCCGGTAACAACATCTCCACGTTCAAGAAGTCTCCTGCAGAGATGGGACCCGATGAAGCCTGCTGCGCCGGTGACGAGTACCTTCTTCAATTCATCCCCCTCTAATCTCATATGGATTTTTTTTCAGGTACCGTTCCACCGCATTTTCCCAGTCCGGTATCTCATACTTCAGTTCGGAGGTAATCTTCGCATTGGACATGGCCGAAAAATATGGCCTCTTTGCAGGCGTAGGGAAAAGATCAGTCGTGACGGGCAGGACAATATTATCAGCCCCGATCTTTTTAAGGAAGTATCGGGCCACTTCATATCGCGAGGCATAGCCGCCGTTGGTCAGATGGTAAAGCCCTATTAACTGCTTCTCGACAGCCAGCATGGTGACCCGTACGATATCTGCCGTGTACGTTGGCACCGAAATTTGGTCGCTCACTATCTTCAGCACCGGATTCTTTCTTGCCCAATCAACCAGCTTGTGCAGGAAATTCTGCCTGCCGTCCCCAAAAACCCAGCTCAACCTGAACAGAAGATATTGTTTCGCTTCGTTTATCACGAAGAGCTCGCCCGCCCTCTTCGTCTCTCCATAACGGTTGATCGGAGAAGGCATGTCATCTTCCGTATAAAAGCCCTCTTTCCGGCCATCGAAGACATAATCGGTGCTGTAATGCACCAGTAGTGCACCACTGTCTCTGCAAGCGAGCGCGAGGTTTTTCGGCCCGAGGGCATTGACCCTGTAAGCTGCGTCGTAATCATCCTTTTCAGCCTTGTCCACGTTATTATACGCGGCACAGTTAAGGACAACATCAGCACGGTGCACTTCCAGGACATCCTTGACAACAGCACTATTGGAGATATCCAGGGATTCCTCGGAAGGAGCCTTCACATCATGACCTAATGCAGGAAGTACCCTTTGAAACTCTTGAGCAAGCTGGCCACTAGCGCCAGTTATGAGAATTTTCACTCATTACCCCCCCGTGAAAGACAAAACGCGAGACTGATCATTTAAGCTTCATGCATCACAAAATCACGGTCGGCATTTTTAAGCAATGCGCACCGAGCACCTTTGTCGGAGAGAAGCAGCTTACGCACCGGCCGGTCAATGGCGATGACAGCGTCGTTGCAGGCTATCCCCCTGTCATATTCGGGTGAATATTCCTTCATACATCCATAGGCGGCCGGCCACGCAGGATGAAATTGTTCTCTTCATTCAGTTCGAGCATATTTCATTGCGAATAACAGGTGACCCCGCCAGATGTCGCTGTCCACATCAAAGATTGACCTATTCATGCGTCTTACCAGCTTGCCCTCGGCAAAAGGATCTTTTTGATGATCAAGCACCCTGAGAATGTCCTGCGACGATCTGGCATAACTATCCTGCGCAAAGCCTTCACCGATGCCTGCTCTTGTAAAGTCAGCGTGCTTGTAGGTTTCGAAGAACAATCCCCCCGCGTCCCTGAAGATGCACGGCTTTAAAAGAATAACGCCGGGCGTTGCCAGATCGATAAATTCAAAATTGCTCATCGAGCATCCTCAGCAGATATTGGCCGTAGCCGTTCTTTTTAAAAGGCCCGGCGAGCTTCAAGACCTGATCCCTGTCGATATATCCAAGCCTGTACGCTATTTCTTCGATGCATGCCATCTTAAGACCCTGCCTCTTTTCGATAGTGGCGATGAATTCTCCCGCCTCAAGGAGGCTCTCGTGGGTACCGGTATCGAGCCACGCAAAGCCCCTTCCCATAAGTTCGACCCTGAGTTTTCCCCGCCTAAGATATTCCCTGTTCACGTCGGTGATCTCAATCTCTCCTCTTCCGGATGGCTTTACCTGTGCTGCTATGTCTATAACGTCGTTGTCATAGAAATAAAGGCCGGTAACTGCATAGTTCGATCTCGGCCGCGCCGGTTTTTCCTCTATCGAAAGAACTTTGCCCCTCTGGTCGAATTCCACAACCCCGTATCGCTCTGGATCATTTACATAGTAGCCGAAAACGGTCGCGCCTCTCTGCTTTTCGACATCATCGACGGACTTCCTGAGCATTCCGGTAAGGCCATGGCCGAAAAAGATGTTGTCGCCGAGGATGAGGCAGGTGCTGTCATGCCCGATAAATTCCTTCCCAAGAATGAACGCCTCCGCAAGCCCCCGTGGAGCAGGCTGCACTTTATACGAGAAACTGAGTCCCAGGTGTGATCCGTCTCCAAAGATGTCCCTGAACCTCGGCAGGTCCTGTGGGGTTGAGATGATCAGGATTTCTCTGATGGCAGCAAGCATAAGGGTCGCGAGCGGATAATAAATCATAGGTTTGTCATAAACCGGTAAGAGCTGCTTGCAGACCGCCATCGTAACCGGATAGAGACGCGTACCACTTCCGCCAGCAAGAATAATTCCCTTCATTCTGCGCTCCTCCGTTCAACTCAAATCAAAAACTGACTTGCTTATTTAAATCTTATTATAATCCATTACGTATCGTCCTTGACAGGGGTGAGAGGGAATGACTCAAAAGGGTCGGAGATCAAAGACGTTTACTTTCCCGAACTGTTTCCGTCTTCGACTTCCTAAGCATTAATCATCTCCAGTCAGCCCTCCGACGGCAAATACTCCGTTAACTTTTGTCTAATCACGTTCTTCGCTAACAGACATGTATCCTATGGAACAGCAGCAACGGCCATCTTCAAAAAGTTTCTTATAGAATGCCCCACTCCGGGAATACCCCATCTCGTTCTCTGTCGTCGCGGTGAATAACGGCACAGGTATGCATCACTGACCCCTGGCTCATACTCCCGTGCACAGCGAGAAATAAAATGATACACCGCTTCCGCGAGCAGTACCTAGTGCCTCATGTCCTTTTGATGTCAGTGTTGCGGGTCTTCCGTGTCGTCACCTTCGAAGCCCTGTGCTTTTTCACAATCTTCTAATGGGCAGGTTCCACTACAGCAAGTCATTTCGTCTCCTAACAAGGAAGTTCCTAACGGCACGTTACATTTCGAGCGAACCTCCCGAAATACAAGCCGTCCATCAGAGCAACGGCTGCGAGCAACTGGGATGCAACAATAGCCTTCGAATAATGTCCCCTTGCCGAAAAATGAAGGCCCTTCCCGCCTTTGTATTAAGGAAAAAGGTTGTTCAGAAGCCCCCTTTTCCAGATGGGCAAGTTGCTGAGCGCACGCAGACGTTCTCACGGGGTCCTTCATACAGGCAGGACATCGTTCAGCCTCTTGGTACACTCAGCGCTCGATTCGGAAGATACCAGCTTCCGATCGGGATAATAGATGTGCAGCAGGCACTTCCAGCGCTTATGAATAAGTGGCTCTTCAGCGTATCAGTCCGGCACATCGAGAGGGAATAATCATCGTCGGGATTGAAATGAAGCTAGCGAAGAATGATCTTTACGCTCTGGATAATTATCTCGCGATTTATCTGATTTGATCTCAGAAACGTTAAGGGGTCGCGCATCCCTTGGAATATCTCTATATGCCACAGCATTCCGGATGGCACAGCCGAAAATTTCTTGTGAGACAGTGTCCGGTTGCGACATGGCATTGCAGGGCTTTTTCCCCGGGTCGATATTTCTGATCCTATCCGAAAGCTCCCGCTCATCTAAATCCCCTGCTTAACTGACTAACTATATAAACATCAACTGCCGGACACGATCGATACCGTTTGTCGTATCATAACCGTTACGACACGACACGAACAACCTTCTCTCTTGGGACCTTTTTGAGAAGAATCCCCAGAGCAGAATCAAGTCCCTCCTCATCAGTGGATTCGAGCGTTACCATCACAGAATAATCCCGATTATTGACGACGGGATAAGAGCCGACCTTGACGCCACTTTTAAGTCCCACAATCTCCTCGAGGTACGGCGCAAGCAGTGATTCGGCTTCATTGAAATAAATCTTCTTAAGAAAGATTTTAGGCCCGCTAAAACGTTTCTCAACAGCAAGGAATTTCTTTCTCAGCAGTTCGGGTATGCCGGGGAAGATGAAGATGTTCCTAAACTTGATCAGCGGGAAAATAAGGTCCCCCTCGTCGAGGAGTTCTGCTCCTTCGGGGACCTCCGCCATCTTCAGTTGGGCGGGGGTAAGGTTTTTATATCTTTGTTCAAGAAATCCCTTCAGGATGTCGCTAATCACCGGCCTGACTCCAAATGCCTGCGAGACGCCCTCGATGGTAATATCGTCATGGGTCGGTCCTATGCCGCCGGAGGTAAAGACAAAGTCAAATGTGTCCGAGAAGTTCCGCACTTCACGGGCTATTTCATCCGTCAGGTCGGGGATCACCGAGACACGGCAGACCGTTATCCCGCGGTTCCAGAGTTCCCTCGTCATGAAAAAGGTATTCGTATCCTGGACCTTTCCGGTCAGAATTTCATCACCGATAATAATTATGCCAGCTGTTTTTACCGAGGCCATCGAATCAATTATAGCACGTTATGTTCCCGCTGCCGCCCGAGAATCTTCCCTGACTCCGACTGAGGTCATTTGCCCTCATCCTGACTTCTTCCCGCTATTATTAAGCAATCCTCGAATACGGCGATGGACTTTTCAGAGGATTGCACCTCGCGGATAACAAGCTCCTTCTGCCTGTCGATGAAACTTTGGCGGTGAGCCACCGCAATCCCGGCAGCATCGAGAAGGTCGAAGAGCAGGAATCCGGGGATGGCCGCTTCGAGAATGCCTCCGCCCCTGAGGAAATCCTTAAAAACAGCCTGTCTTTTGAGTTCATGGAGTATCTTCATCATGAAAGGTTTCTGGCGCAAAAGGCCGCTGCGGAAGTCCGAAAAAGCAGTCCCATAATGCCGATCTGTGAACTTGCCGTTTCGCCAAACCTCGTATGATGCTTCACCAGAACACTGGAAGCCCCGGCATCGTGAAAATGCACCCTTCTTCTGTTCCATAAAGACGGAATCCTGTCTCTCCTCAGGATAGATGGCACAGAATGGGACAAGGGAGCATTGTATGGGTTTCCTGCCTTCTTTATGCAGCCCGCAGAGATTATCGCCCCCCAGGACAGCACAACGCCGGCTACGCCAGTTGCCCGCAATAAAATCGCCAACGATGAAATGCCCGCCCGTCCCGATGCCGATGGCTTCAAGAAAGATCTCGTGTTCGGCATTGATTGGTATATATTTCCTAAAACCGACAGTAATGGGGAAGACATCATAAAGCTTGCCTATTTCGTCTATTGTAATCATCGTTGCTCCGCCACAGCACCAACTGGCGCACTCCATCACACAATCGAAGTTGCAGACGCCGGGGGTTAAGATTACTTGTTCAGACGGCACGTCTGCTGAAGAAGGGCTGCCACAGCAGCGCTTGTATTTCTTCCCGCTTCCGCAAGGACATGGAGTGTTTCGTTCCGGTTTCATTGCTCAATCTATGGTAACAGAGTTTCAGGACAATAGTCATTTCCTTGCCCAAAGCTTTCTACGGATGTTATTTTAAAAGAATGAACTTTTCCCATTTCCAAAAACCGAGCCGCTATATAGACGGTGAATTCAATGTCCTGAAGAAAGAGCGCCCCGACGATGCTGTGAATGTAAAAGTAGCCCTCTCTTTCCCCGATACTTACGAGATCGGGATGTCTCATCTCGGCCTCCGCATTCTCTACGAAATCATCAACAATCTGCCTTTTGCAACTGCCGAGAGAGCCTATGCGCCATGGACAGACCTTAGGGACTACATGAAGAAAGAGAGGGTTCCCCTTTGTTCCCTTGAGACGAAGAAGCCCCTGTGCGAATTCGATGTCGTCGGCTTCAGCCTGCAATATGAGCTTTCCTACACCACTGTTGTCGACATGCTCGACCTGGCGAGAATCCCTATAAGGGCTGATGAGAGGATGCAATCGAAAATACTGCACCCTCTCATCGTCGCCGGTGGCCCCTCTGCAGTAAATCCCGCGCCGATGGCCCCATTTATTGACGCCTTTCTGATCGGTGACGGTGAAGAGGCAGTTGTGGAACTCATCGAAGTGGTGCGACAATGGAAGGAAGGCGGCGGTAGCAGAGAAGACCTTCTGCGGACGATTTCTCAGGTCGAGGGTTTTTATGTTCCTATCATTCACGGCCGCTCAAGCAAGATCAAACGTAGATTTGTCGTCAATCTCGACTCTGCGCCTTTTCCCGAAAGACCGATTGTCCCCTACGCGCAGATCGTTCATGATCGGATCAGCATCGAAGTGGCAAGAGGCTGCACGATGGGCTGCAGGTTCTGCCAGGCCGGGATGATTTACCGTCCGTTGCGCGAACGGAGCCCCGAAAAGGTCCTTCAAATTGCCGAAAAAACGCTCAAAAATACCGGCTATGACGAAGTCTCATTCTCGTCTCTGAGCACGGGCGATTACCGATGCCTTCTGCCACTCATCAGGGAATTCAATCTCAGATTCAGTCCCTTGAGGACAGCGGTGTCGCTCCCTTCATTGCGAGTCGCATCGGTCAGCAGGGATGTACTGAAAGAGATTCGGTCGGTGAGAAAGACCGGTTTTACTATGGCCCCTGAGGCGGCAACCGAACGGCTTCGCAATGTCATAAATAAAGATTTCACTGACGCTGACTATGAACGTGCACTTACAGCCCTTTTCGAAGAAGGGTGGCTCACCCTCAAGCTCTATTTCATGATAGGACTTCCAACGGAGCGCGAAGAGGACATCGAAGCGATCAATGACATGGCCATGCGGGCTCTCAGGATTGCAAAGAGGAACAGCGGAAAGTTCGTAAATATCAATATCACCGTTTCGCCCTTTATCCCCAAACCCCATACTCCTTTTCAGTGGTACGGTCAGATAAGCCTTGACGAGATGAAACGAAAACTTGCATTTCTGAGACGATCGATCAATTCAAAGAAATTTAAATACAAGGGCCATAACGAAGAGATGAGCTTCATTGAAGCTGTCTTCGCGCGTGGTGATGAAAACCTTTCCCCTCTCATTGAGGAAGCTTGGAGATTGGGATGCAGGCTGGACGGTTGGTCCGAGTTCTTCGACTTCAACAAATGGGTGCAGGCTATGGAGAGGACCGGTGTCGAAGGCGCTGCGTATGCCGGCAGACAGTTCAGCAAGGATGATCCGTTGCCCTGGGATAACATCGATGCAGGAGTCAGCAAGGATTTCCTTTACCGAGAGTACACAAAAGCAGTCGAAGAAACCATGACGGCTGACTGCAGAAAAGGCTGCTCTGGCTGCGGCCTTGAGTGCAAGGAGACCGTCGGGGCAGGGCTTGCCCTGCCAGCGCAGAATGCGGAAGCTGGGGTATCCCTACCCACGCCATTTCTGCAACCCATTTCACAGTCAGCACAGAAACTCAGGCCGAAGGTGCGGGTCAGGACTGAGTTTTCAAAGACCGGCATGCTCCGCTACCTCTCTCACCTCGAACTTGGAACAGCCATCCTGCGAGCATTGAGACGGGCGGGCGTTCCCCACGATTTTTCAAAGGGCTTTCATCCTAAGCCTGAGATATCCTTCGGGCCTTCTCTCAGGGTGGGAGTTGCGGGGACCAGGGAGTATTTCGATATGGAGGTCTTCACGCCCTTTGATGTACAATTATATAGTGCATTATTGAATAGCACATTACCCGA
>Ga0209048_10007189_pt1 | contig 10314 bp, 7 predicted proteins | sample FrelakmetCRP12CR_FD_187146 | JGI IMG/M metagenome (GOLD analysis project Ga0209048, IMG submission 187146) | Freshwater lake sediment microbial communities from the University of Notre Dame, USA, for methane emissions studies - CRP12 CR (SPAdes)... | ecosystem: Environmental > Aquatic >... | reverse complement strand
CGGACTGGGAAGCCTGCAGCGACCCAACACGTCCGCCGGAAGCCTCTGGAGTGCGGGCGGGGAGCGGATCGCCGCAAGGACGCCGGCCGCAGGCCCTAGTTCTTCGTCTCAGCGCCGAGCGCGCGGTATGAGACACCGGCGAGCAAGGCGCCAACAATCGGCGCGACCCAGAAGAGCCACAGCTGCGCCAGCGCCCAGCCACCAACGAACAGAGCGGGCCCCGTGCTGCGCGCCGGGTTCACCGATGTGTTTGTCACCGGGATGCTGATGAGGTGGATCAGTGTCAGCCCGAGCCCGATCGCGATCGGTGCGAACCCCGCTGGGGCACGCTTGTCGGTGGAGCCCAGGATGATCATCAAGAACATGAACGTCATCACGATCTCGCAGACGACGCTCGAGAAGAGCGAGTAGCCACCGGGTGAATGTTCAGCGTAGCCGTTGGCCGCGAAACCGCTCTGCACCACGTCGAAGCCCGGCTTGCCGCTGGCGATGAGATAGAGGACGAATGCGGCCGCGACTGCCCCAAGGACTTGGGACACGATGTAGGGAACCAACTCCGTGGCGGGAAATCGACCGCCCGACCACAGCCCGACCGACACCGCCGGGTTGAGGTGGCATCCGGAGATGTGGCCGATGGCAAATGCCATCGTCAACACCGTCAGGCCGAAGGCCAACGCCACGCCAAGCAGTCCGATGCCCACGTGGGGAAACGCCGCGGCCAGCACCGCGCTCCCGCATCCGCCAAGCACCAACCAAAACGTACCCAGGAACTCTGCTGCCAGTCGATTCGACATAGTCATCGCGCTCTCCTCTCCAGCTTGAGATTCTTAGCTGTACACTCTCTGCCGTGAGTGCAGTGTCCCAAATCATCGCGACGAGTCAATGGATCGTCCCGCAAATTCCGCTGGCCGGCGAGGTCCAGCCCCTGAGAGCTTGGTGATGCGGAGGTCCGGATCCGCCTCCGGCCTGGCCAGAAGACCGGCGACCTTGCGTGTCGTGGCCAGTTTGGCTGGGATTCATGTCATCGATGACGTAAACGCCGCCATGTGGCAGAAGGCGGAGCGCTCCCGACAGCACATCACCGACAACTGAGCACGTTGTTACCACCGAGGAACTTGCAGCTCGGTTTGGAACCGGTCGCGTCGTTGAACGCAACTGTCGCACACTGGCCGGCAGTGTCCTGCGCGGCGCCGCCAAGCACGACGGACAGTCCGATCGGTGCCTGGGTGGCCCTGATCTGGAAATCCGCCTTCTTGCCGGTCACGCCGAACTTGTAGAGGCCCGGCATCACCGCCGTGCTGTTCGTCACCACCGCTTTACTGATACCGCCCGTCGCGCTGCCGCTCGTATCCTTGTACGTCCACTGCGTGCCCGCACCGTTCAACGTCCAGCCGGGCGAGCCCTTGGCTGCAGGGGCACCCGGAGGAATTCGCCGATCGAAGATGGTGCCGCCGACCGCATCGACCACTTTGAAGTTGAATCCGTTGGCGATCGGATCGATCGCTGGCGAGAGCGGCGCAACCTGCCACTGACCGCTCACAGTCAATGACTCGTCACCGGCGGGATCGGCGTTCTTGGACACCTTCAGCACCGGTTTGGCGAGCGTACCGCCCGCCGCGCACTTGATCGGCTGACTAAGGGCACTAGCCGGGTCGGAGCCCGCATCGCGCTCGTCGCCATCGTAGAAGCCGTCTTCGTCGCGGTCCACGCCGGCGCGCAGTCCGGAGCCCGGTGGCACGCAGGTGTAAGTCAACTCCTGCCCCGGTGTAGCGGCCAATGCGCGCAGCGCTGCGTCGCTCAGCGGGGCCTGCGCGACGCGATCGGTCTGGAACACGCTGGCCACTGTCCGGCACGCGCCGCGCGGCTCGCCGGCCACCGTACCCTTTACGACCAAGTCGCACTCGCCGGCTGCGGCACGGGCAATGAGCAGATCGATGCGCGCGCCCACGGTCGCCGCATTGGTGTTGGTCAGCGTGACCTGCTGCCCGACGATCGGGGCGAGGTTGCTATCGAACGCGAACATGAACTGCTCCAACTGCCGGCGCAGTGGATCGCCGGCCGCGCCGACCCCGATACCACCGGGGTTGGCCCCGGTCTTGTCGAAAACGGTGGCCTTGTGAAAGCGAAAGATCGTGTCGACACTGCCGTCGTGCAGAAAGCCGAAACCGCGCACCTGGTCACCCATGAACCCGTTATCGCCGGCGTTGAAGAAGCCGACCGCCGGCATGCCGAACATGCCGACCTTCTGGTAGAGGTTGCGCAGGTGCGGGATCTTGAGTTGCTGCGTTTCATTCTCGAAGCTCGAGAAGCCGTCGGTCCCGAAGAAACCCTTGGCGGGGTCCAATGCGTGGCAGCCGTTGCATGGCTGGAAGGTATCGGACGGTTGCGGGCCGAAGTAGAAGGTGCGCCCGGCTTGCTGATCGGAGGTGAGCGAGTTGTCGAGCGCGCGGATCGGATTGGGCGGATAGGTCACCTGGAGTATGAAATCGGTGAACGCCTGCATCTCACTGTCGGTCAGCGGCTTACTGCGTCCGAGCAGGCCGCCGAACGCCACGTTGAACTTCTTGAAGGCCGCGACTTCATCGAGGGCACTGCCGCCGGCATCGTTGCCACCGGTGCGGTCGCCGCGCCAGTGCATCGGACCGGCGTTCGCCATGCCGCGCAGGCTCTGCGTGGTCATCGGACCCTTCATCGGATGGAAGTCGGGGTTGCCGATCGGGCCGACGCGGAACGGGTTGGGGTTGTTGAGGACTGAGTTGTCCGGATCGCCCAAGTCCCATCCCAAACTGTCGAAGTCGCCGAAGATGTGGCAACTGGCGCAGGCGGCCTCGCCGTTGCTGGACGTGAAGCTGGCGTCGTAGAGGAAGCGCCGCCCTTGGACCACGCTTGCCGGTTCCGGATTGTGGAGCGCCACGCCACCGATCTCCTTGCGGAGGGTGGGATCGATGATCTTCAGCGCGTTGTCGAAGCGGGTGAGGACATAGAGGCGGCCGCGCGTTTCATCGAGCACCACGCCGCTCGGGCCACCGCCGCTGACAGCGATCTGGTTGGCGGTGTCGGGAACGAACGAGTCGTTCTCGAGTGCCGCCGTGTTGAAGATGCCGATCTTGCTGGAACCAAATGCGGTCACGTAGAGCCTGCTGCCGTCGCTGCTCACCGCCATCCCCACCGGAATGGCCAAGCTCTTCTGGCCGACACTCTTGGGGCTGGGCACGACGCTGTAGTTGATGTGCTTATTGAGATGGCGCGGCGTCGCCGTGCTGCCGGCGAGCACCGTGATGCGGGCTTCGTGTAGATGACCGCGCACCGTGCTGCCACCAAAGACGCCGCGGCCTTCGAAGCGCACATCGTTGCGCGCGTCACTGTTGCTGACGTAGACGGCGCCGGTTGCCGGATTGACCACCATGTTGAACAGAACCGTGCCGACGCCGGTGAACACCGTGCCGTTCTGCGCCGGCGGATTGGCGTTGGCGCTGATCGCAAACACGTCCTTGTCCGGCAGCGAGAAGCGCACCGCATTGTCCCAGTTGCGCCCGAGCGTGTCCTCCCAGTGGTTGCTCGCCGAGTTGAATTTCAGCACGAGACCGGTTTCCGGATGGGCGATCCCGTCGACGTTGGTGTCGGGTCCCGGCACACCGCCCGGCATGGTCACACCGCCGACGACACATGGCCCGGCATTGGCGCCGCCGTTGCACACCGCCCCCTCGGAGATCGCGGTGGTCTGATTGCCTGAGTGGAAGATGGCGGCGTAGACGGTGCTGCCGTCCGCAGTCGCCGCCAAAGCGCGCGGCGTATCACCGAACAGCGTGATGATGGTGAGTGGCGTGCCGCCCAGCGCGCTGCCCGGCGCGCCGCCGAGGTTCGTCGCATCGAAGACCCAGACATCGGCGCGGCCGACGCCGGGTGTGGTGAGTTGTGGATCGACCGGGCTGTTCTGCCCGCGGTGCGCGGTGGTGATGAAGGCGCGGTTGCCGCCGGCACCGGCGAAGACGATGTCGCGCGGCTCATCGCCGACCAGCAGCGTGCGGGTCACGCGCGGCGGCATCGAACTGACGTCAACGACGCTCACACTGTCCGAGAGGTGATTGACGACCCACACCTCGCTGTTGCCGTGCGCCGCAACGGCGACCGGTTCCATGCCCACGGGCACCGAGGCGGTGTGCGTCAGTCCGGCACTGCCGACGTTGAAGATCTCCAGCACCCCGTCGGGCGTATTGACGGCAAACAGCCGAGTGCCGTCCGGCGACTGGGCCAACGGCCGGACCTGGCCACTTTCGAAGGTAACGAAGGGGCTCGCATGGGCTGGGGGCACAGCAGCGAAGGTGAGCAGTGCGAGCCACACGAATGTGCAACAGACGCGCTGCAGCAGCCAATCGATTGTCGACGGCATCATCGTGTCTTCTCCAAACGGCGCCGATATTACCCTCTCCTGCTGTACTGTGCGCGGCGCGGCGCCGCAACACAATTTGCGCGGTCTTTTCGTCCTTCCCGCAGTCTTTGACTTTAGTGAAGGCTTGTCTCTACGAGCCGGTCCTTGACGACCGCAAGCACCCCTGTGTACGCTCACGCCATCGATGGCGTGCCTATTGTGCGCCTTAAGGGGGATGCGATGGCCAAGTTTCCAACCGAAGTGGAACGTTCGGTCACAGTGAAGGTACCGCTGGAGAAGGCGTACGGCTATCTCTGGGACGTCGTCGGCTCATCCGCCTGCATCCCGGGGCTGAACAAGTGCAAGCGTGTCGGCAACGACACGTACCATTTCCTCTACCAGGAACGCTCCACTGGTCCCGTCAGCATGGTGGTGCGGTACACCGCGCGATACGAGGGGAATGGCAAGGATCGGATTGCCTTCGAGGGCACCGGATCGGACGATGACAACACCGACGTGACGGGCCTCATTCGGCTGCAGCCGAGCGGCCCGGAGAGTACGCGCATCACGTTGCGGCAGACATTGGCCCCGGACACGCCTGTGCCGCGACTCTTGCAAGGCCTGATTCGTTCGTTCGTCGACAGCGAGGCCGCCGAGGCGGTGAAGCAGTACCTGGCAAACATAAAGCGTACGCTCGAGAAGAGTGCGTAGGGTACTGTCCCCTCCTCCAACAAACGACGCAGGGCGCAGCCCGGCGCGCTGGCCGTGGTCAGCCAACGAGGGGCTGGCCGTACTCGTCGGCAAACGCGACATCCGCCAACGGACGCCTGCGGAGGCGCTTGGGAAACGGCTTAGCCGGATAACCCAGCGTGATCATGGCGGCGGTGGCGATGCCGTCGGGTATTCGCAGCAGGGTTTTCACCCGCGGTTCCACCATGCACAACAGCGTCGTCAGCGCCGTGCCGAGTCCCTGCTCCCGCGCTTTGAGCAACACATTCTGAACGGCGGGATAGACCGACGCCCCACCCACGATGCTCAACCGATCGAGGCCTTGATCCGTCGGCAGCAAGTCACCCAGCACGGCGCAGACGACGAGCAGCACCGGCACGTCGTCCAGGTGATGCGCGAAATGATCGGCGTTCTCAAGCAGCCGGGCACGCGCCGGATCCGACGGTGTGGCCTGTTTGATCCGCGCCGCATAGCTCTCCCAGATCGGTAGGTACCACTCCTTGAGCCTTCGCTTCTTCTCGCTGTCACGCACGGCGATCAACCGCACGGGGTGGCGGTTCCCGCCGCTCGGTGCAAACCGGGCGGCATCCAGCACCCGCGCGAGGACATCCGTGGGGACAGGGTCGGAACGATAGAAGCGGCACGTCCCGGTGGTTTCGAGTACCTCCTGCAAGGTCATAACTTCAGGCGCGTGTACCCGGCTGCACCAGCGCATCGATACGCACCAGGTGCTCGTCCGGAATCTTCACGGGCAGGGCCTCGAAACCAGCGTCCAAGTGGCGCATCAAGCGCGGGCCGATGATCGCAGACGTCACCGCCGGGTGACGCAACGTCCACGCGGTGGCGTACGCCGCCAGCGATACTTTGAGCTCCGCCGCCATCGCCACCAGTTGCTCGATGACTTCCAGGCGCTGCTGGCCGCGCGGACTGTTCATATCGAAGTTGTCGCGCACGAACTGACCGAACTCGGTCTCGTTCGTGGCGCGTGAATCGGCCGGCGGCGCCTGGCCGCGGCGATAGCGTCCGGCGAGCCAGCCGCCTTCGAGCGGACTCCACACGATCGCACCGAACCCGAAGCGCTCGCACACCGGGAAGACGTCGCGCTCGACATCACGCGAGAAGATCGAGTAGGGCGGCTGCGTGCAAATGAAGCGCTCGAAACCGCGCCGATCGCTCAGCCACAACGACTCCACCATCCGCCAGCCGCTGAACTGCAGGTCGACCGGGTCCGATGCGTGCCCGGTGGAAACGCCGAGGTAACGAATCTTGCCTTGGCGCACGAGGTCCGACAGCGCGCTCAGTGTCTCTTCGAGGGGCGTGTCGCGATCGTTGCGGTGCAGTTGGTAGAGATCGATCCAGTCGGTCCCCATACGCCGCAGGCTCTCCTCGACTTGCAGAAAGATGTGCCGGCGCGACGTGCCGCGATCGAGTCCACCGCCGGCGCCCGGCATGAAGACCTTCGTCGCCAGCACCACCGACTCGCGCCGCCCGCGCAGCGCCTTGCCGACAATCTCCTCCGACTCTCCCCAGCAGTAGCGATTGGCCGTGTCGACGAAGTTGATGCCTTCGTCGAGCGCGCGATGCACGATGCGCACGCAGTCATCATGGTCGGTGTTGCCCCACCGGCCGAACATCATCGTGCCGAGGCAGAGCCGCGACACCTTCAGCCCACTGTTCCCCAAACGTCTGTAGTCCATGGCGCTCTCCATAGCCCGGCGCCGCGCCTGGGCCAAGCGGGGTTGGGACGATCACCCACTACCACCACTTGCGAGCGGCCGCGCGTTTCCTCGCCGCTGTGCGCACGACTACCCCCTCGAACGCTGTCCCGCACCGGCGAGGCTATTTTCCAAACAGCCGGTCAAGCAGTTTGCCTCCCGCCTTCTTGTCAGTGAGCGCCTTCTCCAGCGCCTTACCCACCGTCCCCCCCAGAACATTCTTGGTACTGTCGGCGATCAAGCGCTCCACGTCTGGCTGCACGTTCACGTTCGGCGGCCGGCCCTTGACGATGGCTGGGATACTGAGCGTGCCGTCGTCGTTGAGTACCGGCCGGAGCTCCTTCGCCCGGCTGATCAACGCCAGCGCCAGCTCGCGATTGAGCGTAATGGTCGTCGCAAGATCGAGGTCCGCTTGGAACGACATCCGCCCGCTGCCGACGAGAGTGAACAGCTCGCCCACCATCTTGAGGTTACGCGTTTCGATCCAGCCTGAATCGAAGGTGAGGTCTCCGGTGAGCGACTCAATCTTGGTATCCTTTGACGCGAGCTGTTTCTGAAACTTCGGGGTGTCGATCGCACCCGCTAGCAGTGGGACCTTATTCGCCGCCTGCAACACCGCCGCCGCGAGATTGAACCCCTTCAGCACACCGTCCTTCATGCCGAAGGCCGCTGTGCCCTCCAGTGATCGCGTGACGTCTCCTGCGCCGCTCCCGCGTGTGTTCACCGCCAGCCGGGTCACCACGCCCTCCATTTTCGTCGACCCGCCTGGGTTCGCCACATCCATTGCCGCGGCCACAGAGAATCCGGAACCCTCGACACGTGTCGTAAAGCGGTAGGGGGGTGATAGGGAACTCTCACCATCGCCTGACAGCTCACCCGACAGCGCCGTGAGAGTGAGCCGATCGATCCGCACGGTGTCACCGTCGATGACCGCAGAGAAGCGGACGGTGGCGGGCTTATCGTTGAGCACGAATGCGAGTCCATCGGTTGTCACGGTCTGTTTGCTCGCATCACCGCCGAGCACAAGCTGCCCAGTAATGCCGGATACAGCCGCCGTGTCGCGCTTGAAGGCGACGTCCTGGAGCGTCACGTTTCCCGAAACAAGGTACGTGCCCGCACCGAAGCTGGTCTTCAAGTTGGTCTTGATCGCCCCGCGCAAATCAATGCTGGCCGCAGCCGGCGCGAGCGCCGCGGCGAGCGACACCACGTCGTTGAGCTTGAGGCCGTCCGACACGATCGCGATGTCGCCAGCAAGAGTATTCACGTTCACCGTGCCGGCGAACGTCGCGACGCCACCTGGGATGCTGGCCTTCACCTCGCCGAGCCCGAGCTGGCCGGTTGTCGGATTGAAAGACTGTCCCGTTCCACTGACTGAGACACGATGCGCACCGGGGAGGTCGGCGCGCATGGTCAGGCTCGTGACCCTCACAGTGTCTCCGGCCATCGACACAGCGGTGGCCACGTTGATGTGTGCGACCGACAGATCCGTGCCCGTCACGGCGTCGCGCAGAGTCAGAGTGGCATTGTCGATTTCGAAGTTGCGGAGATCGATGCGCAACCCAGACGCGGCTGCGGCTGCCGGCGTCCCGGCTGAAGGTGCGGGAGGTCGCGACACCGCGGGTTCCTCTGGGGGTGCGCTCTCCGCCGCATGGAGTCGCGGCAGGCCCTCGATGAACATGCCCGCCTTCGTTTTCACGACGGTGACAACAGGATCCTCGAGACTGACGGTTTCGATGACGACGCGCCGCGACAAGAGGGGCAACAGATTCACGTGCAGCACCAGCCCCCGCAGCGAGAGCACATCTGCGCTCCCCGGCTGCGCCACGATGCGCGCCTCCTCGACGTTGACCTGCACCGACGGAAAGACCGACACCGACAGTGCCCTGAGGGACACCGAAGCGTGCAGGGCATCGCTGGCGGCTCGTTCGATGTCCGGCTTGAGGCGGGCGACGATCGAGTTGACGCTATACGTAGCAAACCCGAGGAGCGCTCCCAGGACCGCCACCAGCGCGGCCAGAACCCAGAGCAGTTTCTTCATAGCGCCCTCAGGCGCAGCATCATCGCGCCACGCGCGCGAAAGCAATCGCGGCGGAGGCCGGCTAGTCCCACATCACGGAGCCATCAGCACCGTAGTCTTGCGCACCGGGATCCAGTGGTCGAGGATCGACTCCAGGTACCCGTCCTTCTTCCAGCGCGCCAGCTCAGCATTCAGGCGATCACGCAACGCCGCATCATCCTTGCGCACCGCCCAGGCCAAGCGCTCATCGGTTAGCGGCTGGTAGCGCCCCACCAGGTCGGGATATTGCTCGCGGAGCTGGCCGCGTACGCGCCAGATCGCCGGTGCATCGTAAATGAAGTAATCGATCTGCTTCGCGCGGAGTGCCTTGATGCCGTCATCGAACGACACGTAGCCCTTGAGCTTGGCCTTGGTGAGATCCTGGCGCGCGTAGAGTTCGCCGGTGCTGTTGGTTTGGAAGCCGACACGCGTCGTCGGCAGGTTCATCGTCCCCGCCTTGCGGAGCTTGTCGTAGTCGTCGCGGCGGATCAGCGCCATCTGGCCGGCGCGCACGTACCAGTCGGTGAAGCTGACGAGCTGACTGCGCTCGGGTGTTACCGACATGCCGGACATGATCACGTCGATGCGACCGGCGCGGAGGGCGGGAATCAGATCGTCCCACGGCAACTCGACGGGGACGAACTTGACACCAAGGTCGAGCGACAGCTGACGCGCACAATCAACCTCGATCCCTTTGATCTGATCGCCCTCCTTGAACGCGAGCGGCGGGTAAATCGGCGCGATGCCGACGCGGATCTCGGTCGGCACTGCAGGCGCAGCTGGAGGCGCCGGAGGGCGTGCCGCTTCGGTGCATCCGGTCACCATGGCCACCGCTAGCAGCAACAGCCCGGCCACCGCACTGCTCGCGTGTCGCCACGCGCCTCCTGAGTTTCCTGACGGATCTCGCCTCATCAACTGCCCTCCTCACTGGCACCGCGCGCCCTGCGTCGCTCCCGTCTGGGGGCATGCACGGTGTCTCTCACCATGTCCGCTAGAGTCTTCGCACTCCTGCACGCGCACCGCAAGACGCGCGGCCGCGTGTTCTACGGTGCGGCCTGCGCCGCGGCCGCGTCAGCCGAGCCTAGCTCGACGCGGACCGCCGGCGTGTCCATCGGCGCGTCAGCGGGTGCCGCGCGCCGCGCAATACGATTGGGTTCGATCCCGTGCTCACCACGCAGCGCATCCTCGACCCGCGCGAGGCGAGCATTTGCGAGCGCTTGTAAGCGCTCCGGCGGAATCGGTTGGCGCTCGTCGAGCCAGTGATCCAGCATCGCCGTGTCCTCAGCGTCGAGCTTCCCCTCGCCATCCTGCGCCCGTGCATCGAGCGCCTTTTCCACCCGGTTGCGCGCACCGCGATCCGGGAGGTCCTTGAGCTTGGCGAACATGCCCTGCCCAGCCCACTCCTCGCGCAACGCTTGTTCGCGCATCCAACGCTCGTCGGCGGG
>Ga0209048_10007188_pt1 | contig 10314 bp, 13 predicted proteins | sample FrelakmetCRP12CR_FD_187146 | JGI IMG/M metagenome (GOLD analysis project Ga0209048, IMG submission 187146) | Freshwater lake sediment microbial communities from the University of Notre Dame, USA, for methane emissions studies - CRP12 CR (SPAdes)... | ecosystem: Environmental > Aquatic >... | reverse complement strand
CAGGGCGCGCAGGATGGCCAACCATGATTCGCGTACCGGGCCGGCCAATGCGCGCAACGAAACGCCCACGGTGCCGGCGGGATCGACCGCAAACAACGCAGCCGCGAGAACCGCATCTTCCCAGACAACGATTGCCGGCGGCGGTGTCGCGCTCACGCGCCGAACAATTCCTGAATCGCACGTTCGACCCGCGTCGACGAACCGGAATCGTCCAGCGGATTGCGCCGGAGCCGATGCCGCAAGGCCGTGGGCGCGACGCGCCGCAAATGCGTGTCGGCGACTTCGGCGTCACCCTCCAGGCTCGCGAACGCGCGCGCGGCGCGAATCAGTGTCAATTCACCCCGCAGCCCATCCGTGCCGAGGCTCATGCACAGCTCCGCCGCGCGCCTTATCGCGGCTTCCGCGACCTTGACGGCTGCCAGCCGCGCGCGTCCGGCTTCGATCCTGCGCCGCAGCTTGGCGTCGTCCCTCTTCCAGCGGGCAACGAAGCCGGCAGGGTCGCGCTCGTAATCGTCGCGCCGGCGCACCACTTCAATGCGGGTCGGCAGGTCCATCGGGGTCTTGACCTCCACCGAGAGGCCGAAGCGATCGAGCAGTTGCGGCCGCAGTTCGCCCTCCTCGGGATTGCCGCTGCCGACCAGCACGAAGCGCGCCGGATGGCGCACGCTCAAGCCCTCGCGCTCCACGACGTTTTCGCCGGAAGCCGCAACGTCGAGCAGCAGATCGACCAGATGGTCTTCCAGCAGGTTCACTTCGTCGATATAGAGAAATCCGCGATGCGCGCGCGCCAGCAATCCGGGTTCGAAGGCCTTCACGCCCAGGGTCAATGCACGCTCCAGGTCGAGCGCCCCCACGACGCGGTCTTCCGTTGCACCCAATGGCAGGTCGACCACGGGAACGGGCGCCGCGTGGCTCCTTACCCCTCCCTTCGCGTGACGCATGCGGCATTCGTCGCACCAGGAGCCCTGGGCAGCCGGATCGCATCCGTAGCGGCAACCGACGATGACGCGCATGGGAGGCAACAACGCGGCCAGCGCGCGCACGGCCGTCGACTTGCCCGTGCCGCGATCGCCGAAGACCAGCACGCCGCCGATCGTCGGATCGACCGCCCCGATCAGGAGCGCCAGCTTCATTTCGTCCTGGCCGACGATGGCGGAAAAGGGAAAGGGTTGGGACATTCGGAATGCGCACGCGTTGGACGGTAGGATGCCGGCGGGGGGATGCGGCTGCAATCATTCGTGGTGCCGGCAGTAGGAATTGAACCCACGACCAACGGTTTACAAAACCGCTGCTCTACCCCTGAGCTATGCCGGCCAAGGCCGTGATTCTACCGCGACGCCCGCTCCTGCAGCCAAAGCCTGATTCGTCGCCGAAAGGCGGTCAAGGGCAGGGCGTGCATCAGGTGTCGCGCCCTCGCCTTCATCCGATACAACGTCTCGGCACGAAACCTGGCGGGCGAACGGGCAAATGCATAGGGAAGCTGCGCATACTGTCGCGCCCCATGTCGTTCCCGAGAACCCGCATAGACGTCGATCAGCGCCTGTACCGGCGGCGCGAGCAACCCTGTCGCGTCGGGATTGCGTTGCTGTCCGGTTGAGTCACCGCCGGAAAGCAGCCCGGAGGACGGGGCGTGGAATACACGACGATGTCGGCATCGAGACAGTTCGAACTTTCGTGGCCGTGACGGAACAGTTCCGCCAACGCCCATGGCTTGGTAGCGGTGCACAATTGTTACGCGTGATAACGCTGCATGAATCCGGCGACGTCGGGCACCGGAAGTGTTTCGACGGGAGTCCCCTCGAAGTCCTGCGCGCCTAAGCGCCGGTCGTCGTCACGATCCGCCAGCACAAAGAAGCGGCCGGCCTCCGGCAGTTGGCGTTGCACACTGTCCAACAGACACCGCGCGCGGTGGAAGTGGCTGCGCGTGACGACGGCGGAGGTTGCGGTCGCGCTCATCCGGGATTGCCCCGGAACGCCAAAATCACTTGATGATCTGCAGATGCGACGGGCGCGCCTTTGGCTTGCCCGTTTCCTTGGCGGCATCGGGCTCGACCGTTTCCGGGTCGCGCGGTGCCGTCGCCGCGACCAGCGACGCGACCGGGTCCTGCGTCCCGGAGAAGGAGAAGCCGTAGCCGGTCTCTTTCGCGAAAATGCCGGTCACCGCGACCATCGGCACCGCGACTTCCTGCGACGCGCCGTTGAATCGCGCTGTGAACTGCACCCACTCGTTGTCGATCGTGAGCTTGCGGGTGGCCGTCGAACTCACGTTCAGCACGATTTCCCCGTTCTTGACGAAGCTCATCGGCACGCGCGTTTGCGCATTCACCTTGACGGCAAGATACGGCGACAGCGCGTTGTCCGCGCACCATTCGCAAATGGCGCGGATCAGGTAGGGCTTGGCGGATTGCTCGGACATGACGGCAGGATACTACGCGCGCCGGGCGTAAGGTCAAGCGTCGCATTCGTCCAAGAGCCGGCGGCGCACAGCGCCCGGCGATTGGAAACGAATGTGTCGTCCCCGCGCAGGCGGGGATGACGCCCACGCTATTTGCGCATCCCCCGCTCGGCGGAAGTAAGCGCCTCGGAGAAGGCGGGGCGTGCGAACAGCCGCTCGGCATACTTCATCAGCGGCGCCGCCTGCTTGCCCATCTGGATGCCGTAGTAATCAAGGCGCCACAGCAGCGGCGTGATCGCCACGTCGAGCATCGAGTATTCCTCGCCCAGCATGTGCTTGTGCTTGGCGAACACCGGCGTGATCTGCAGCAACGAGTCGCGGACGAGACCGCGCGCCTTCTCGGCGTTCTTCTGGTTGTTGCCTTCCAGCGCGTCGATGTGGACGAAGAGCTCCTTCTCGAAGCGGTGCAGGAAAAGCCGCGCCCGAGCGCGCATGACCGGATCCGCCGGCATCAGCTGGGGATGCGGGAAACGCTCGTCGATGTACTCGTTGATGATGTTCGACTCGTGCAGCACCAGGTCGCGCTCGACCAACACCGGCACCTGGTTGTACGGATTCATCACCGCCAGATCCTCGGGCTTGTGGTCTAGATCGACGTCGATGATCTGGAAGTCCATTCCCTTTTCGTGGAGCACGATGCGGCAACGCTGGCTGAACGGGTCGGTGGTCCCGGAATAGAGGGTCATCATGGTCTGGTCCTTCTCTCGCGGCAGGGTGCGCGCGTTCTGGTGCGTCGATTGCGGGTTGCAAGGTGCGGGAATGCTCGCCGCCGGAAAGCAACGGGGCACGAACGCCGCCCGTGCCCCGCGCCGGCATGGGCAGGCACGCCAGGCTAGTGCACGTCCTTCCAATAGGAGCGCTTCAGCGCATAGGCAAATGCGAAGAGCACGCCCAGGTAGATCAGCACCATGATGCCCAGGCTGATCCGCCTGTTCTTCTGCGGCTCGGCCATGTAGTCAAGATAATTGACCAGGTCCGCCACCCACAACTGATATTGCACCGGCGTCATCGTGCCGGGCGCGTCGGGGTCGGGCGCAATGGTCAGCATCAGCCACTTGCCGTTCTTCCCGGGCTCGAGCTTGGCGAGACCCTTGGCGGCGATCACGCCGGCGATTGCGTTCTCATGGTCCTCGAACTCGGTCTCGACCAGTTTGCCGGCACCGGAGAGCTGCCACGCGACATGCGGCATGGCGACGTTCGGGAACACCAGGTTGTTCCAGCCGCTGGTCGACTTGTCGTCGCGATAGAAGGCCAGGAAATAGTTGTAGAGCCATTCGCTGCCCCGCACGCGCGCGACCACCGACAGATCGGGCGGCGCCACGCCGAACCATGCCTTGGCATCGGCCGGCGCCATGGCGGCGGTCATCGTGTCGCCGATCTTGGTACTGGCGAACATCAGGTTGTCCTGGATCATCGCCGAGTCGACGCCGAGGTCGGTGAGGCGCTGGTAGCGCATGTACTTCGCGCTGTGGCAGTTGAGGCAGTAGTTGACGAAGTTGCGGGCGCCGCGCTGCAGCGATGCCGAGTCGAGGCGGTTGACCGGCGCCGGGTTCATGCGCAGATCGGCGCCGCCGGAGGCCAGCGCCGCACCAGGGCCGGCGCACAGCAATGCGGCGAGCAGAAAGGCGAACTTGTTCATGCTCAGGTCACCCTATCCGGAACGGGCTTGGTCTTGTCCCGCGCGGTGTACCAGGGCATCAGGATGAAGAACAGGAAGTAGACGATGGTGAGCACCCGCGAGACCACGGTGGCCTTGTCCGCGCCGCCTAAGATCGGCAGTCCTTCCCTGAACTGGCCCCATATGGTGACCGGAACGACCCCCAGGTAACCCAGGATCAGGAAGGAGATCACGAATGCGGCCAGCCACGACTTGTACAGCGTACCGCGGTAGCGTATCGACTTGACCTTGCCGCGATCGAGCCACGGGAGAGCGAAGAAGATCAGCACCGCTGCGCCCATTGCCATGACGCCATAGAACTGGGTCGCCGGCAGGAACGGCAGCAGCTTGGAGGGGACTGCCCGCAGGATCGCGTAGTAAGGAGTGAAGTACCACACCGGCGCAATGTGCTCGGGCGTCTGCAGCGGGTTGGCCGGGACGAAATTGTTCGCCTCGAGGAAGTACCCGCCCATGTCGGGCACGAAGAACACGATGATCGAAAACACGGCCAGGAAGACGACGACGCCGACGATGTCCTTGTACGTGTAGTACGGGTGACTGTAGATGCCATCCAGTGGAAGGCCGGTCTTCGGGTCCTTGGGCTGCTGCTTGATCTCGATGCCGTCCGGGTTGTTGGACCCCGTCTCGTGCAGCGCCGTGAGATGCGCCGCGACCAGTCCAACCAGCAGGAGCGGAAACGCGGCCACGTGGAACGCGAAGAAGCGGTTCAGCGTGATGTCGGAAATCGTGTAGTCGCCGCGAATCCATTGCGACAGGCCCTCGCCGATGAACGGGATCGTCGCGAACAGATTCACGATCACCTGCGCGCCCCAGTAGGACATCTGGCCCCACGGGAGGAGGTAGCCGAAGAACGCCTCGCCCATCAGGCACAGGAAGATGAGGCACCCGAAGATCCACGTGAGTTCCCGCGGCTTGCGGTAGCTGCCGTACATGAGTCCGCGGAACATGTGCAGGTACACGACGACGAAGAACATCGACGCACCGGTGGAGTGCATGTAGCGGATGAGCCAGCCCCATTCGACGTCGCGCATGATGTATTCGACCGACTCGAACGCCCGCGCGGCGTCCGGCTTGTAGTTCATCGCCAGGACGATGCCGGTGACGATCTGCAGCACCAGCACGAACGCCGCCAGCGAACCGAAGTAGTACCAGAAGTTGAAATTCTTGGGCGCCACATACTTGCCCCACTGGCTTTCCCAGAGAGCGGTCAGCGGGAAGCGCGCATCGATCCAGTTCATTATCTTTTGCATCAATGCTCCGTTCAGGCTTCCTTGCCGTCTTCACCGACGCCGATCGCGATGCGCGTATCGGACAGATATTTGTGCGGTGGAATGACCAGGTTCGTCGGCGCCGGCACGCCCTTGAAGACCCGTCCGGCCAAGTCGAATTTCGACTGGTGGCAGGGGCAGAAGAAGCCGCCCAACCAATCGCCGCCCAGGTCCGCCGGGGCGACCTCCGGGCGAAACGTCGGCGAGCAGCCCAGGTGCGTGCAGATGCCGACGGCAACCCACATCGCCTCCTTGATCGACCGGTGTTCGTTCTTGCAGTTGGCCGGCTGCTGCGGTACGTCCGAATTGGGATCGGCGAGCACGGCGTCCAGTTTCGGCAGCGAATCGAGCATCGGCTTGGTGCGGTTGACGAGCCAGCACACCTTGCCGCGCCATTCCACGTCGATCTTCTGGCCCGGTTCGATCTTGCTGATGTCCACTTCGATCGGCGCGCCTGCGGCCTTCGCACGCGCGGACGGAAAGAACGACATCACGAACGGCACCGCCGCGGTTGCGACACCCACGCCGCCGACGACCGCCGTGCCGATCAGTAGGCGCCGCCGGGATTTGTCCATCCCCTTGCCCGCATTGCCGTTCAATGTCGCTTCAGCCATCCCTTTGCCCCAAGAAATGCGGCAACCGAAGGTGTCTCCCCCTCTGGAGAGGCGCCGTTTCGACCGCGCGTATGCACAACCTTGAGATTATACGGGATTTGCCCGGCTCGCCGGAAGCCTGAACACAGAAATTGTCCGGAATGTGCTGTCGAATCAGCCGGTTGGAGGCCGTGTCGCGGCCGACCGCGGTGCCGCGCCGACCCCCGTGCAAACGGCCCCTTATACTTTCGCCATGATCCGCAGAATCTGGCTCTTCTTCGCGCAGGCCTGCACGCTCTGCGTGGCCGCGCTGTTCGTGGTATCGACGCTGCGTCCGGACCTGCTGCCCCGTCCTGCCAATCGCGCCCCCAATGTCATCGTCACGCAGGAGACCACCACCCCCGTGGTCTCGGCCAAGGTGGCTTCCTATGCCGACGCCGCCAAGAAGGCGATGCCGGCCGTGGTCGCCATCGTCACCAGCAAGCAGGTACGCTCGCGCGTTCCGCTGGCCGACGACCCGCTGTTCCGCCGCTATTTCCCGGAACTCGACCACCAGGCGACGCAGCGGCAGACGAGCCTTGGTTCGGGCGTGATCGTTTCGCCGGAAGGCTTCGTGATCACCAACCACCATGTGATCCAGGGCGCGGACGATATCCAGCTGGTGCTGAGCGATGGCCGCCGCTTCTCCGCGAAGGTCCGCGGCACCGATCCGGAGTCGGACATCGCGGTGCTCAAGGCCGATGCGGACAACCTGCCCGCGATCACGCTGGGCCACGCCGAGGACCTGCAGGTCGGCGACGTCGTGCTAGCGATCGGCAATCCTTTCGGATTCGGCAATACGGTGACCGCGGGCATTGTAAGCGCGCTCGGGCGCAATTTCCTGGGCGTCAACCGGTTCGAGGATTTCATCCAGACCGATGCCGCGATCAATCCCGGCAACTCCGGCGGGGCGCTCATCGACACCGCCGGCAACCTCATCGGCATCAACAGCATGATCTTTTCCGAGTCGGGCGCGTCGAACGGGATCGCGTTCTCCATCCCGGTATCGCTCGCTCGCAACGTGTTCGAACAGATCATCCGCGACGGCGAGGTGACGCGCGGCTGGCTGGGCATCGAACCGCAACCGGTCACACCGGACCTGGCGAGGGAATTGGCGCTTGCCCCGACGGACGGCGTCCTGATCCGCAGCCTGCAGCGCGGTGGGCCTGCGGAACGCGCGGGAGTCAAGGTGCGCGACGTCTTCGTCGAAGTGGGCGGCAAGCCCACCCACAGCGTGCCCCAGCTGCTCTCGCGCATCGCGGAATTGCCGCCCGGGTCGAATGCCCGGGTAAGGCTGGTCAGGGACGGCAAACCCGTCGACATCGATGTGCTCGTCGGCAAGCGCCCCAAGCCGGCGGAATAGCAGTCCCGCGCCGCATCCGCCGCGCTATTTCGCGACGGCTTCCTCCCCGTCGCCGTCAGGTTGCGGCACGTTGACGAACCGCGCGAGCACCAGGCCCAGCTCGTACAGCAGCCACAGTGGCACGGCGAGCATGAGCTGCGATACGACGTCCGGCGGCGTGAAGATCGCGCCCACCACGAACGCCCCGACGATCACGTAGGGGCGGATCGCGCGCAGCTTGGCGAGGCTCACCACGCGCATCCGCACCAGCACCACGACAACGACCGGCACCTCGAACGTGATGCCGAAGGCGACGAACATCGTGAGGACGAACGACAGGTACTTTTCGATGTCGGTCATCATGGTCACGCCGGCCGGCGTGTAGCCGGCGAAAAAGCTGAACATCACCGGGAACACGAAGAAATACGCGAACGCCATCCCGATCAGGAAGAACACGACGCTCGAGGCGATAACCGGCAGGGCCAGGCGCTTCTCGTTGTGGTAGAGCCCGGGCGCGACAAAGGCCCACGCCTGCCACAGCACGTAGGGCAGCGCGATCAGGAACGCCGCCATCAGCGTCACCTTGAGCGGCACGAGGAACGTTCCGGTGACGTCGGTGGCGATCATCTGCGCGCCGCTGGGAAGCGCCCGCAGCATCGGCCTCGCCAGCAATGCATAGATCTGCTTCGAGAACGGAAACAGAGCGACGAACACGACCAGCACCGCAATGATCGAGTGCACCAGTCGCGAGCGCAGTTCGACCAGGTGCGACAGGAACGTGTCCTGCGCGGCGGATTCGGGCATGGGATCGGACATTACTGAGTATTGTCGAATTGACCAACAGCTTCCGCATTACACCCGTCATTCCCGCGCAGGCGGGAATCCAGCGTCGTTGCAAGACACCGGGTCCCCGCGCAGTTGCCAAAATGAGCGGGGAACGACGACCCTGCATTGTTCAAGCATTTCCATTACGCCGCTAGATCTTGTCGAAACCCGGCAGCGATGGCTGGCGCGGCGGTTCCGCAGCAACGCCGACGGTGGACGAAACCGGAGCGACAGTCGGACCGCCCGGTGCATCGGGGGGCGCCGCGTCGGTCGCGCCGGCGTTCAACTGTTCCTCGACGCTGCGCACTCCGGCGTGCACATCCTGCGCCGCCGATTCGACCGACGTCTTGAATTCCTGCGCGGCCCCCTGCACCTGCTTCTGCAGCTTGCGCAGTTCGTCCAGTTCCATTTCGCGGCTGATGTCGGCCTTCACATCGGAGACATACCGCTGCAATCGCCCGAACAGCAGGCCCATCGTGCGCGCCGCCTTCGGCAGCCGCTCGGGGCCGACAACGATCAGCGCCACGACGCCGATGACCACGATTTCGGAGAAGCCAACGTCAAACATGCGCCGGGACACTTCCTGAATTGACGGAGGGAGGCGGAGGCGCGGCGCCGCGCGCGCGCCCTCGGGGTGCGGAACCCGCGGCCGCTACGACCGCGTGGTTTCCTTCTTCACCTCGGCGTCGATCGTCTTGCCGGGTATCTGCTGCGCCGACGCCGTGTCGGCGGAGGTCGTGCCCGACGCGCCGTCGGTGTCGGTCTTCATGCCCTCCTTGAAACCCTTCACCGCGCCGCCCAGATCCTGTCCGATGTTGCGCAACTTCTTGGTTCCGAAGATCAGCACGACGACGACCAGTACGATCAGCCAGTGCCAGATGCTCAAGCCACCCATGATGATTCTCCTTTGACTGGGGCCCGTCGACGGGCCCTTACCTCGTCCGCCGGATCATCGGACCCAGGGGTTCCGGGCCGCCGATCACGTGAATGTGGATATGCTGGACTTCCTGTTGCCCTACCCGGCCCGTGTTGACGATGGTGCGGAATCCGTCCGCGGCACCCTGTTCCTGCGCGAGCTTCCCCGCGAGCGCCAGCATCCTCCCCAACACCGGGGCGTCGTCCATCGTGGCATCGTACAGCGTTGCGACATGCCGTTTCGGAACCAGCAGGAAATGCACGGGCGCGATCGGCTGGATGTCGTGGAACGCGAGCACATCGGCGTCCTCGTACACCTTCCTGCCCGGTATCTCGCCACGCACGATCTTGCAAAAAATGCAGTCCGGATCCGTTGTGTGCATGAGCTACGCCGTTGTTTCCATGGCCCTTCGCGCCAATCCCGCGTCGATCGCCGCCTTCAGCCGTTGCGCCTCGTCGCTTCCGATCATCACCGGCCGCTGGCTCTTCATCTCGAGCCTGACCGCGGCTCGCCCGGAGACATTGTATAGCCACCCGGAAGGCGTCCAGTGCATTCCCCAGCCCCACCAAGTCGGCGTGCGGACAATTTCGCAACGCGCGATATCCGCCAGCGGTATCGATTTGCGGATGAGCCCGACGCCGAATTTCGCCTGGACATGCTCTGCATCGACCTCGACGGTCAGCGTCGCGTAGGTCAGCAACCCCACCGCCAGCAGGCCGAACAGCGCGAACACCAGCCACGGTGCCGCAGCCAGCGTCGATGCCGAAAGCGACAACGTCCCGACCAGTGCCAACGCGAGTCCGGCGACCGAGCCCGCAATCACCGCCCAGCCGGTCTGCACATGCCGGTAGATCATCCAGCGTCAGGCCGGCGGGACGCCTTTTCCCTAAGGCCGGACATCCCTTCGCGCCGCGCGAGTTCCGCCAGCACTTCGGCCGGGCCCAGTCCATGCCGCGCGAGAAGCACGAGACAATGGAACCACAGGTCGGCCACTTCGGCGGCGACGCGGATCTTATCACCGTCCTTCGCCGCCATGACCGTTTCGGTCGCCTCCTCGCCGATCTTCTTCAGGATCGCGTCATCGCCCTTCGCGAACAGCGCAGCGACGTAGGACGACGCAGGATCGGCGCCCTTGCGCGACTCGATGGTTGCGGCGACGCGCGCCAGCACATCGTCAACAGGGCGGGAATCAGCCATC
>Ga0209048_10007187_pt1 | contig 10315 bp, 8 predicted proteins | sample FrelakmetCRP12CR_FD_187146 | JGI IMG/M metagenome (GOLD analysis project Ga0209048, IMG submission 187146) | Freshwater lake sediment microbial communities from the University of Notre Dame, USA, for methane emissions studies - CRP12 CR (SPAdes)... | ecosystem: Environmental > Aquatic >... | reverse complement strand
CCGCCACCGATTTAACCCTTACCGTGACACAGATGCTGCGGAATAAAGGCGTGGTGGAGAAGTTCGTCGAATTCTACGGTCCAGGTCTGGCTTCGATGGCCTTGCCCGACCGGGCTACTATTGCCAACATGGCTCCCGAGTACGGCGCGACGATCGGCTTTTTCCCGGTAGACGACGAAACCTTGCGTTACTTGCGCCTGACCGGCCGTCCCGAGGAATTGGTCGAGCGGGTAGAGGTTTTCTGTAAGGTGCAGGGCTTATTCCGCACCGCTGATACCCCCGATCCGGAGTTTACCAATACGCTGGAATTGGATCTGGGCAGCGTGGAACCCAGCCTGGCAGGTCCTAAGCGTCCCCAGGACCGCGTCCCGCTTGGTGAGATGAAACGTGTCTTTCAGGCTGCACTCACTGCCCCGGTGAAAGATCGCGGCTACGAGCTTACTCCCGAGCAAGCCGGTCGCAAAGCCGTGATGGGCTCTAATGGCGGCAGCGTCGAGATGGCCCATGGGGCGGTGGTCATTGCTGCTATCACATCTTGCACCAATACTTCCAACCCCTCCGTTATGGTCGGGGCGGGCTTGCTGGCCCAAAAGGCCCTCCAACACGGTTTGAAGGTTAAGCCTTACGTTAAGACCAGCCTGGCCCCTGGCTCCCGAGTAGTCAGCGACTATTTGGAAAAAGCTGGTCTTCTTGAGCCTTTGGCTGAGTTGGGTTTCAATGTCGTCGGTTATGGTTGTACAACCTGTATTGGCAACTCTGGCCCGTTGCTGGGCGAAGTGGTCAAAGCGATCTCCAGTGCTGACCTCGTTGCGGCCGCAGTGCTTTCAGGCAACCGTAACTTTGAAGGCCGCGTGCACCCATACGTGCGGGCTAACTACCTTGCTTCTCCGCCGCTCGTTGTAGCTTATGCGCTGGCTGGCACGGTAGACGTGGATCTGGCGCACGAGCCGCTGGGCATAGACCGGGACGGCAAGCCGGTTTATCTGCGTGACATTTGGCCTACCAACCGGGAAATCCAGCAAGTCATTTCACGATCCGTTTTGCCAGGGATGTTCAAAGAAAAATATGCCCATGTCTTTTCTGGGAATGCCACCTGGAATGCAATCCCGGTTGGAGAGGGTGAGCTTTATAGCTGGAATCCGGACTCTACTTATATCCAACAGCCGCCCTTCTTCGCCGGTCTGACCTGTACTGTACCGCATATTCGGAATATCCAAGGAGCGCGGGTTTTGGCTTTGTTGGGCGATTCGATCACTACAGACCACATCTCGCCAGCCGGCTCTTTTTCGACCGACAGCCCGGCGGGAAAGTTTCTGGTTGAGCGCGGCGTGGCCGCGCGCGATTTTAATTCTTACGGTTCACGGCGCGGCAACGACCGGGTAATGGCCCGTGGTACGTTTGCCAATATCCGCCTGAAGAACCGCCTGGTGCCTGGCGTCGAAGGCGGCGTGACCCTGCACTTACCGGACGAGAAACGCATGAGCATTTATGACGCCGCCATGCAGTATGAAGCAGAGGGTGTGCCGCTGGTAGTTTTGGCTGGCAAAGAATATGGCTCAGGCTCCAGTCGAGATTGGGCGGCCAAAGGCGTTCTCTTGCTGGGCGTGCGGGCAGTGTTGGTCGAGTCATTCGAGCGCATCCATCGCTCCAACCTGGTTGGCATGGGCGTGCTGCCTCTGCAATTTATGCCCGGCGAAAATATCGAATCGCTGGGTTTGACCGGTAAAGAGGTCTTTTCCGTGGAAGGCTTGAGCGATGGTATTGCTCCAAAAAGCCAGGTGACCGTTCGGGCAAGGCGTGAGGATGATACTCAACTGACCTTCCAGACTATTGCCCGCCTGGATACTTCAATAGAAGTGGAGTACTATCGCAATGGCGGCATTTTACACACGGTGCTGCGCAACATGGTTCAGTAAATGGAAGACGATCGGATTGCTGAAAAGAGCCTTGGGATTTCCGAAATCCCAAGGCTCTTTCTGTTCTTACTGGAGATGGAAGCATCCTGCTGAACTCAAGGAACCGGTTGCGTGATCGAGTCGCTCTTTAGGCTTTGTTGCAGTTGGATCATCGGCTCCTGGCCAACCGCGATCATCCCACGTTGCGGCCGGCCCAGGTCTATGATGATCAAGATGACTACGCTAATCAAGAGAACTGCAATAGCCGTTGGAACGATATGCCGGTGCCTGCCCAGCCCCGAGCCGTAACCAATCAATGCGATGGCGCTAAAGGCCAGAAGGATGATGAGCAACATGATCATGTCAGGTACCCGGTTCGCCAGGGCTGCCAATCGCTTGGTGTGCATATCGATCGTGTCGTTCAGTGATTGGAGAAAAAGCCCAGTAGTTACTGCCCGGATATCGAGACTGCTTACTGCGGCTGCTTGCTTCCAGAGTTTGTCTTGCAGCGTGCTAATTTCAGCGTCAGCCTTCTGGATTTTCACTGTGTCCACGCCTGCATCGTAGAACGCAACTTGCACATCCACGTAGTCTTGCAATAGCTTGCTGATTTCGCTCTTATATGGTTCTGGCAGCAATTGGGCTCGTAGATATGTGGTGCCGATGTCATTAGCTTCTTCAAGGATCAGCTGCTTGCGGAGGTCCCATCGAGATACCGACATTGAAAAGGTGAAGGCAAGTAAGAGGCCAAGCATGCCCAGGATAGCCCCTTGTACAACATTGAAGTTTAACTTTGCTCCTTCATCCATCCCTTCACGGGCCCTACGTCCAAGGTAAAAGCCCAATTCAATAGCCAGGATGAAGAATATCACAATGGCCGCATAAAGGAGCCATTCACTCGAGTAAAAAAACAACCCAGCTAACATATTCACCATTCTCTAATGCGAATTCTTAAGAGCAAAGAATGACTTTAGCTTCTCCGATCTGTGTTACTTTTCTTCTTCTGGAGCTGGCTGACTCTTAGCTTCCACTTCTAAATCATTGGGTTTGGCATTCCGATCCTCGAACATCAGCTCCCACCCCTGGGTAAACAATCCGATCTGGGCAATCGCCATCCACAGCAGGAAAATCGTCAGCCCCCAGGCTGCTGTCTTCACGATACCGGGCAGGTTCGCTTCGAGAGTCTTCAATTCTGCTTGTGTACGGTCCAGGGAGGTTTGGTAGCCGCTGATGACATTTTCATATTGCGCCATGCTCGATCCGGTTTGACCGATAGAGCTTGCCATCGTCTCCAGGTCAGCCTGGAATGTTTCCAGGTTGCTGCTGGCATTTTTCAGGCTGTCCTGCATGTCTGCAAAGGAATTAGGCAGCCCATTCAGGCTGGTAGAGACCTCTCCCAAAGCCACATTCAGCGGGACTTGCGGGTTATAACCGATACTGGATCCGATCAATGGGATGCTGCTGAGCGTCCCCAGGACGCCATCGATCACCTTGGCGCTCTCTTGGGCGGTGGCCAGAGATTGCTGGGTGGCCTGGATGGTTTTCGGCAGGTCTTGCTCCATCATCTTGCTGATCGAATCCACCATGGGTTTGCTGGATTGGATTGTTTTTGCAGTAGTCTGCACGGTGCTCTGCAGGGCTTGCACTGTGTCTACCGAGCTTTTCAAAGCTTGTTGGGTAACGCTCAATGCCTGGGCGGTTGTCTCCAGTGTTGTATTAACGAGTTCCACTGTGTTCTGCAGGCTTTTTACTACACTCGGTTGGACTTGCCAGACAAAAACAAGTCCAAAGAGGCTGAATAGCAGCCCGCCAATTGCTGCAATGATGAGCAAGGTGCCAAAAAATCGCTTGAAAGTTGAATTCATCTCCACCTCTCCTTTTTTGATTTTATACCTTCAAGGGATTCTACCACCAGCAAGAAAAAGTCATGCCTGGGTTATAATTTAGCTCGATGCATATTTTGGTTACCAATGATGATGGTGTGACTCACCCCGGACTTTTAGCCCTGGCGCAGCAAATGCGCCGGTTGGGGAAGGTTTCCGTGTTGGCGCCAGACCACAACTGGTCAGCCTCCGGCCACGTAAAGACTCTGCACCGTCCATTACGGGCCAAGGATGTTCAGCTGGCAGACGGCACACCTGCCCTGGCTTCGGATGGCGCGCCCTCAGATTGCGTGGCACTGGCAGTTCTCGGCTTGCTGCCCGAAAAAATTGACCTGGTTGTATCGGGGATCAACCCGAATGCCAATTTAGGTCATGATGTGACCTATTCTGGTACGGTCACCGCTGCTATGGAGGCAGCTATTTGGGACTTGCCAGGGATTGCCGTTTCGCTCGATGCTCCAGAGTACCACGTGGGCCCTTTAGATTACGGCCCTGCTTCCCAGGTTGCCTTCCAGGTCGTAAAGTCAGTGATCGACAAAGGCTTGCCCAAAGGAATTTTGCTGAATGTCAACGTGCCAAACCTGCCTTTAGACCAGATCCGAGGGTTACGCGTCACCCGCCAAGGGTTGCGCGTCTACCGGGACTTGCTCGTTTCCCGTAAGGACCCCCGTGGCCGCCCGTACTATTGGATCGGCGGTGAGGCGCCTACCGGGGTTGTCGAAGAAGGCACAGACTTTGGGACGTTGGCCGATGGAATGGTATCGATCACGCCCCTTCATCTGGATTTATCTGCCTACCAGGTGATGGATGAGTTGCGTCGCTGGGAGATATTCGGAGGAAATTGAAATGGCTGAATCCTTGTCATTGCATGAATACCTGATCCAGCTCTATGACTATAACGATTGGGCTAACCAGCGTTACTTATCGGTAGCTGCTGGCTTGCCGCTCGACCAGCTATTTCACAACCATGCCCAGAGCTGGGGCAGCGTGCATGGAATGTTGGCTCATATTATGAACGCCGAGTGGATCTGGCTGCGGCGCTGGCAAGGAGAATCGCCCACCGATTTTCCTGATAATGCCAGTATCCCAACCATAGAAGGGTTGTGGTTACACTATAACGGAATAGAAGCCGAAATTCGCCGATTCTTGGCTTCCCAAACGGCGCTAAGCCTGATGCGTGATGTGACTTACACCAATACGAAGGGAATTTCCTATACATTGAAATTGTGGGAAATGATGGCGCATGTGGCAAACCACGGCACTCACCACCGCGGTGAGCTCGCGGCTATGTTTGCTCTCATGAATGTCCCCCATCCTGAGGAAGATTGGCTCCTGTATTTTCGGGAGCGCAGCGGCCAGGGGAAGTAATGATAACCAGGCCTTCCTGGAGGGTCTGATCGCATCGCTACTTGGTTAGAAAAACGAAAAAAGGCATTTTAAGCCTTGACAGATTGAAGATTCGCTGTAAAATCGGGCGGAATGAAACGTCAGATATTTCCGCCAGAAGGTTATTCTCGCCCCGGGACGTTCCCCGTCCCAGTGGGCGATTTTTTTACCCCCCGATAGAGCCCTGGTGGCTCTATTTTTTTGTCTGAAGAGAGACTATGAAACTACCTGGATTAATTGATCCCCATGTACATTTGCGCGAGCCGGGAGCTACCCATAAAGAAGATTGGGATACCGGTACCCAGGCTGCCCTGGCAGGCGGTTTCACCGCCGTCCTGGCTATGCCGAATACCCAACCGCCTGTAGCAGATGCCGAGACTTTCTCGATGGCATTGCAAGCCGCCCACCAAAAGGCGCATTGCGATTATGCTCAATATCTGGGAGCCGGCCCCAGCAACCTGGAAGCTTTGCCAGCCATTGCCTCACAATCCGCCGGCTTGAAGATGTACTTAGACCAGACCTATGGCCCCTTGCGCCTGGATGATATGACCTTATGGATGGCTCATTTTGAGCGCTGGCCGCTCCATCTTCCAATCGTCGTTCACGCCGAAAGCCGCAGTATGGCAGCAATCATCTTGTTGTCGACTCTGTTCGACCGGCCTGTTCATCTGGCGCATGTTTCCCTGCGTGAGGAGATTCTGTTGATCCGGGCTGCTAAAGAACATGGCTTGAAAGTCACCTGCGAAGTCACCCCTCACCATCTCTTCCTCACCAACCAGGATATCCAGGCTTTGGGACCTGGGCGCAGCGAAGTCCGCCCTGTTTTGGCGACGGAAGCAGATCGTGCAGCACTCTGGGAGAACATGGAGGTCATCGATTGCTTCGCTACCGACCATGCTCCACATACCCTGGCAGAAAAAGATGGTCCTAATCCTCCGCCCGGTTTCCCAGGACTGGAAACAGCCTTGCCCTTGTTCTTGACAGCTGTGCAAGAAGGCCGTTTGACCATGGAGGCTTTGCTTGCTCGCATGGTGGCAAACCCGCGACGCATTTTCAATCTGCCTGAACAGCCCGATACCTGGATTGAAGTAGATCAGAATGCGGCTTGGGAAATCCATGCTGCGGAGATGCATTCTCGCTGTGCCTGGACTCCATTCGAGGGCCGAAAAGTGCGCGGCCGGGTGCGGCGTGTAGTGTTGAGGGGTGCGGAGGCCTATCGAGATGGTGAAGTGCTTGTGCCGCAAGGCTATGGGAAGAATCTAAGGAATTTGAAGGAACATGGGATATGGGGCAGAGGATAAAGAGATCTCTTTCCCCTGTCCACTATCTCATATCCGATCGACTGTATTCATGAAATCTTGAAGTTTTTAGACATAGGAGGTAGACCCATGACCAGCTTTGTTCCACCGATCCGTCAGGATAACCCTTATCTGCCATTTGGCGACCAGCGTTCGGCGCCGTTTTATGGCAAAGACATCTTGTCCGTCAAACAATTTAGCCGGCAGGACCTGGAGTACATCTTTGGTGTTGCCCATGAGATGCGGGAGATGGTCACCCGCGTGGGTTCTTTTGACCTGTTGAAGGGTAAAATCCTGGCAAACCTGTTCTACGAGCCTTCCACGCGTACTTCTTCTTCATTTACCTCGGCAATGGAGCGCCTGGGAGGCAGCGTTATCCCGATCAATGAAGTGCGCTATTCTTCGGTAGCCAAGGGTGAATCCTTACCGGACACAGTGCGCACTCTGGAATGCTACGCGGATCTGATTGTGATCCGTCACCCCGATTTGGGCGCTTCTGCCCTGGCAGCCCAATATGCTCGCAAGCCCATCATTAACGCCGGCGACGGGGTAGGTGAACACCCTACTCAAGCGCTGCTCGACCTGTTCACTATCGTCGAGGAGCTTGGACAGACGGATGGTCTGACGGTCACCATGTTAGGCGACCTGAAATATGGCCGCACGGTGCATTCCCTGGCCCGCTTGCTTTCCCTTTTCAAAGTAAAGATTAATTACGTTTCGCCGGAGATCCTGCGCATGCCGCCCGAGATTATCGACGAGCTAAAGGAAAAGGATCTCCCCCAATCCGAGCATGCCACGCTGGATAGGGTATTGCCCGATACGGATGTGCTGTATATGACGCGTGTCCAGAAAGAGCGTTTCGAAGACCCATCCTTGTATGAGAGCGTGCGAGGCGCCTTTGTTATCACGCCCGATACGATGACTCAGGCCAAAGAGCGCATGATTGTTATGCACCCCTTGCCCCGTGTCGGTGAAATCAGTTACGATGTGGACGACGATCCTCGCGCGGCTTACTTCCGCCAGATGGAGTATGGTCTGTACGTGCGTATGGCCCTCCTGGCAATGGTGCTCGGAAAAGCCTGAAATGTAAGAGAATGTATGAAGTGTGAAGGGCCGTTATTTATCCTGCACGTTTCATAAAGGAGACCGGTATGGGTTTTTTTACACGCCTAGAATCACGCGTCCGGCAGATAAACTCACTGCTTTGCGTGGGCTTAGATCCTCATCCATCCGAGCTGCCAGAGCAATCTGCGCGTGCGGCTGTTGAATTCTGTTTGCGCCTGGTAGAAGCGACTGCCGATCTGGCAGCGGCTTTCAAACCTAACGCCGCATTTTTCGAAGCCTTCGGTCCGCAAGGCTTCGCAGCCCTGGCGCAAGTAATCGCCGCCGTTCCTGAGGGCGTCCCGGTCATCCTGGACGCCAAGCGCGGTGATATTGCCTCTACGGCTGAGGCTTATGCCCGGGGGGTTTTCCAGGCCCTGGGAGCGGATGCCGTCACGCTCAACCCATACCTGGGTTATGATTCTATCCAGCCCTTTTTGCAGGATGCAGAGCGAGGCGTGTTTTTGTTGTGTAAGACTTCTAACCCTGGGGCAACGGACCTGCAGGACATTCTTTTGGCGAGCCCGCGAGGAGAGAGGGTTTATGAAGCCGTCGCGCGCCTTGGAAAAGCATGGAATCAAAAAGATAATCTGGGCCTGGTTGTTGGAGCTACCCATCCCGAAGCCTTAAGGCGCGTCCGCTCTCTTGCCGAGGATTTATGGATCCTGGCTCCAGGCATTGGTGCGCAAGGGGGCGACTTGCGACAGGCATTGCAGGCCGGCCTGCGCTCGGATAGCCTGGGTTTGCTGGTGCCGGTTTCACGGGGCATCTCTCAATCCGCCAACCCGCGGCACACTGCCTTGGAGATAATGGATGCTGTAAATGAGCAGAGGGCTGCGATAGGGGACCTGAGACCCGCTATTGGCGCTCCATCCTCTGCTTGGGGCGCTGATCAAACATCCCTCGCGGATGGCTTGCTGGCGGCGGACTGCGTCAAGTTTGGGCAGTTTTCTCTCAAGTCCGGGCTGCAATCGCCCATTTACCTCGACCTGCGCCAGTTGGTAAGCTACCCGTCGTTGTTGGATCAGGCGGCGCGTGCGTATTTGCCTCTGTTGCGCCAGTTATCTTTCGACCGGCTTGCCGCTCTACCATACGCTGCCTTACCAATCGGGACTGCCATCAGCCTACTAAGCGGCTGGGCGATGATCTACCCCCGAAAAGAAGTCAAATCCTACGGCACGCGCGCCGAGATCGAAGGCCTGTACAAGCCAGGGGAGCGGGTCGCGGTGGTGGATGATTTGGCGACCACCGGCGGGAGCAAGTTTGAAGCAATCGAGAAATTAGTCACCGCCGGCTTGCAGGTGCAGGATGTAGTCGTCTTGATCGACCGACAATCGGGCGCTGCCCAGTCATTGGAACGCAGCGGTTACCGCTTGCACGCTGTTTTTACCTTGACCCAGTTGCTAGACCACTGGGAGCGTACCGGTCGTGTTGCTGGGGAGCAAATCCAGGCTGTCCGGCAGTTTCTTGCCCATCCACCAGCAGAATGACCTATCATTTTTTTCGCCCTTTCCTCTTTCGACTTGAGCCAGAACGGGCTCATAGCCTTACCTTGGGTATGGTGCGATTGGCTGGCGCATTACCTCCCGTGCGGGCATTCTTGCGCTTATATTTCTCCGCCCCGCAAGACCCACTGAAGGCTTTTGGTTTGAATTTTTCTAACCGCGTTGGCCTGGCAGCCGGTTATGATAAAGATGGCCTGGGTTGGCGCGGGCTGGCTTGCTTGGGCTTTGGGCACATCGAGGTGGGCACAGTCACCCTCCACGCGCAGCCCGGCAACCCCAAACCGCGAATCTTTCGCTTGCCGCAGGAAAAGGCGCTTATCAACCGGATGGGTTTTCCCGGACAGGGAGGCGACTTTGTTGCCAGCCGCCTGCAAAAGAAGCGCCCTCCTGGGCTGGTGTTAGGGACCAACCTGGGCAAGAACAAAGAGACGCCTCTGGACCAGGCTGCCCAAGACTATCTCGCTCTGATGGATATGTTCGCGCCATTATCGGATTACCTGGCGATCAACATCAGCTCCCCGAACACGGCTGGCTTGCGCCAGCTTCAGGTCAGTCAGATGTTGGACGAGCTGCTGGTGCAACTGGCAAACAAGCGCCAGGCTCTCGAAGCTGAGCATAAGCGGAATATCCCCTTGCTGGTAAAGCTGGCACCCGACCTCACCGACCAGGTACTGGATGATGCTTTGGAGGTAATCCTGCTGCGAGGGATGGATGGTGTGATCGCCACGAACACTACTCTCAGCCGGGACGGTATAGTCTCGCAGTTCGCCGGAGAATTTGGCGGGTTGAGTGGAGCGCCTCTCAAGGACCGGAGCACTCAGGTAATTCGGCAAATATACCGGTATACCGGAGGAAAATTGCCGATCATCGGTGTAGGCGGGGTGATGTCCGCCGATGATGCTCAGGCCAAGCTCGATGCTGGGGCGACTCTGGTACAAGTTTATACTGGACTGGTGTACACAGGTCCCAGCCTGGTCAAGCAGATCCGGTTGGGGATACACAATCCAACGCTCTAGGGGGAAATCAGGGTTTCTTGGTCTTACCGGGTTTGGGAGTTGGGGTTGGAGTTGGCGGCAAGGTAAAACTAAAATTCCAATTCTGACCAGAGACCGAATGGCCGGCATCGGCGCTTAGCACCTCGAACCAGACATTGCCTGGTTTCAGCGGGTAATCGCTGCCGTTTAGCGATAGGGAGATGATTTCATCCAGCCGGGTGCGCTTCCAGGTAATGGCGAAGATCTTTCCTT
>Ga0209048_10007185_pt1 | contig 10316 bp, 10 predicted proteins | sample FrelakmetCRP12CR_FD_187146 | JGI IMG/M metagenome (GOLD analysis project Ga0209048, IMG submission 187146) | Freshwater lake sediment microbial communities from the University of Notre Dame, USA, for methane emissions studies - CRP12 CR (SPAdes)... | ecosystem: Environmental > Aquatic >... | reverse complement strand
AACGGCGATGTGGTGCTCGCCGCCGGCATCATCCTGATACTCGCCCTCATGGTCGTCCCGCTGCCGCCGATGATGCTGGACATGCTGCTGGCGGTGAATATCACACTGGCCATCCTCATCCTGATGGTTTCGATGTACGTCACCCATCCGCTTGAATTTTCGGTGTTCCCGGGCCTGCTGCTCATACTTACGATATTCAGGCTCTCTCTGAACGTCGCATCGACCCGCTTGATCCTGGGGGACGGCTATGCCGGAGAGGTTATAAGCGCATTTGGTTCTTTCGTCGTAAAGGGAAATTACGTAGTCGGTTTCATCATTTTCCTGATACTGATCATCATCCAGTTTATAGTCATCGTGAAGGGTGCCGGGCGCATTGCCGAAGTAGCGGCACGCTTCACACTGGATGCCATGCCGGGGAAGCAGATGGCAATCGATGCCGATTTGAACGCAGGGCTCATCACCGAGAACGAAGCGCGGGAGCGCAGGGCCCAGATATCGCGCGAAGCGGAATTTTACGGGGCAATGGACGGCGCCAGCAAGTTTGTGAAGGGGGATGCGATTGCCGGGCTTCTGATCAACATAGTCAACATCATCGGCGGATTCGTCATCGGCGTCGTCCAGCGCGGACTGGACATAAGCGACGCTCTGCGCACTTACACCCTCCTCACCGTGGGAGACGGCCTGGTCACGCAGATCCCCGCACTCATAGTGGCCACCGCAGCCGGCATGATCGTGACCCGAAACGCTTCGGGCAACCAGCTGGACGTGGAACTGCGCGGGCAGATATTCGGCCGGCCCAAAGCCCTTCTGATCGTAGCCGGCGCGCTTTTCTTCTTTGCGATTGTTCCCGGCCTGCCGATGATCCCGTTTCTGATGCTCTCCGGCCTGTCTGGCACCGTAGGTTACGTGAAGATGCGCGACAGGCGTGAGGCAAAGGCCCCCAAGGATGTGCCCCCTCTCCCGCTACCGAAGCAGGAACAAATTGAAGACTACCTCCAGGTGGATCCGCTGGAACTCGAAATCGGTTACGGTCTGATCTCACTGGTGGATGAGTCGCAGGGGGGAGAACTCTTCAACCGCATCACGAACATACGCAAGCAGCTAGCAATAGAGCTGGGCATCATAATACCGGCTGTGCGGGTGAGGGACAACCTCCAGCTAGACCCGAACCAGTATGTAATTAAAATCCGCGGAAACGTCGTGGCCAGCGATCAGTTGATGATGGACCGCCTCCTTGCAATGAACGCGGGACTCAGCGAGGTCAGGATCGAAGGCATTGAACTTAAGGAACCCGCATTCGGACTGCCTGCAATATGGATCCTGCCATTAGACCGCGAGAGGGCGGAACTTGCCGGCTACACGGTTGTCGAGCCCCCCGCGGTACTTTCAACCCACATGCAGGAGATATTCAGGCGGAACGCGGACAAGATTTTGGGCAGGCAGGACGCGAAAAAGCTTATCGAAAACCTCAAGAAGGACTATCCCGCAGTAGTGGAAGAACTTACGTCGGATCTTCTGCCCATCGGCTCTGTCCAGAAGGTGCTGCAGAACCTCCTGAGAGAAGGCGTTCCGATAAGGGATCTGGTTATCATCCTGGAGGCTCTCGTCGATTACGCCCGGGTGACCAAGAACGTGGATGTTCTCACCGAATATGTCAGGCATTCCCTCTCCGAGACGATTGCGCGCATGCACCAGGACGGCGGCGGGGTCATTCATGCAATCGCAATGGATCCTCACCTTGAGCAACTGCTGACAACAGCCCTGCAGGGACAGAGGGAGAGCAGCCCCAGCCTGGGACTGGCGCCTGAAGCAATGAGGGCCATCCACAGGAACCTTTCGGGCTGCATCGAGACAGCAATAGTCAGCGGCCACAAGCCGGTTGTCATTTGCGTGGCGACCGTTAGACCGTATTTCTACCGGTTAATCCACACTGCATTCCCGACCGTGTCGGTACTCTCCTTCAGCGAACTGCCGCCCGAGTCGGAAATAGAGTTCATCGGAAAATTGGAGATCGAGCATGCGCATTAAAAAATTCGTGGGCGAGAACATGAAACAGGTAACCGAGCAGATGAAGCTTGAGCTCGGAGCTGAGGCCATCATCCTGGACACGCGGAGGCTCTCCCAGGGGGGACCGCCCCATTTCAAGAACCAGAAGATGGTGGAAATCACAGCGGCAATCGATGAGGTGGCCCCCGATAAGCAGAATTCCTACGTCCACCCCTTAAACAGGTATTCGCACACCACCGACCGGGACCTGGCAATCAGCTACGCAGGCCATATTACCGATGATGAGGCAACCGCAGCTTCCCAGATATCCGCCGGCCGCTCCGAGCCTGGCAGAAACTCTTCCCCCGCCAGGGCCGCATCGGCTGACGCCGAATCAACCCCGGGATTTTACCGGCTCAATAACCAGGTGGCAGAAATAACAGAGAAACTCCGGGAAATCGCAGAGCGGGTAAACGTCCCGCGAATGCCACTGCTTTCCGAGCCGCTTCAGCGGGTTTACCTCAGGCTCATCGAACATGATGTCGACGATCAGATTGCCCTGGGACTCGTTCAATCCGCAGTTCTGAAATTTAATGATGTGCAGCTAAAAGACCGGCAGACACTGGATTCTTTCATTCTCTCCTCGATCGCCGGCGTGATGAAGACAGCTGCTCAGACTTCCACAGACACAAAGCAGCCGAAGAACGTTGCCCTCATAGGGCCCACGGGCGTTGGAAAAACCACTACAATCGCCAAGCTTTCTTCCATCCGCAAGATTCTCCATAACGAGAAAGTCGCCCTTATCTCGGCAGACACATACCGGATTGGAGCCATCGAGCAGCTTCGGACATTTGCCGCCATCGCAGACATCCCGATGGAGGTCGCATACACCCCTTCTGAAATGAAGGAGGCGGTTGCGAGGTTCCAGTCATACGACATGATTTTCATCGACACCGTGGGAAGAAGCCAGCGGATGAAAGCAGATCTTTCCGAGCTTAAGAAGATTCTGGGTGCGGCAGCGCCCGAGGAGATTCACCTGGTCGTAAATGCAGTCACTGCCAACCGCACCATGAACGAGATACTGGATAATTTTTCGGCACTGCAACCGAACCGCCTGATCGTTTCAAAGGTGGACGAGGCTGCGACCTACGGGATGATGCTGAACGCCTCAGTCCTGTCCTCACTGCCGGTCTCCTACATCACGACAGGCCAGGCGGTTCCCGACGACGTGAAAGAGGCCGACTCCGGCCTGATGGCTCAGATGGTCTATCACGGAGAGTTTGAGCATGCCTAGGCAGACGGTTCATACCGATCAGGCATTGGGCCTCAGGCAGCTTGCGCTGCTCTACTGCTCTTCTGCCGAGAAAATGCCCTATACCGTAACAATTACAAGCGGAAAAGGTGGCGTCGGGAAGAGCACGATAGCCCTGAACCTTGCGCTCACCCTTGGTGAGGCCGGAAAGAAAGTGTTGCTGCTGGATGCGGACTCCAACCTGGGGAACCTGGACATCATGCTGGGCATTTCACCCGAGTTCCGGTTCGACGAGGTCCTGCGCCGCAAGCGGAACGTCGAGGAAGCGCTTATCCGGCCAAGGCCCAACGTATCAATCCTGGCGGGCAGTTCCGGCGAGATAGATTATCCGCACATGAGCGACAGCGACCAGCGCCGCATGATCGCAAATCTCAAATCGGTTGAGGAAGATCATGAGCTGCTTCTCATCGACACGGCACCCGGACTGACCCAGGAAGTAGTCGGGTATGCACTCCAGTCCGATCTGATGCTAGTGGTCATAACTCCCGAACCGACCGCAATCATGGACGCGTACGCAATGATGAAGATTGTTGCCTCCTCGGGGAGCAGGGCAGAAATGGGAATCGTAGTAAACGCGGCGCGGACACCCCTTGAGGCCGAAGAAGCCGCCGGCAAGCTCCAGCTCGCCGTTAATCACTTTTTAAAACGCAGCGTACCGTCACTGGCGACGATACCATTTGACCTTAGCATTCACGAAGCTGTACTGGAACAGAAACCGGTGATAGAGAGGTCCCCTGCCAGCCCAGCATCGCAATCATTTCGCATTCTCGCTCAGCGACTTTACGATGGAATCCCCGCTGATGCAAGGAATAGGGCAGCGCTATGAACAAACTCATATTCCAGATCGGCCTTCTGGCGTTTTGCATATCGGTGGTTATCATCGGCCTCGAGGACACCCCGGTGCTCGAAACCGTAGCACGCTCCTTCATCGTTTTCGTGGGAGTAGTGATAGTCGGCGTGCTCGCTCTCGTGGTCACATCACTTGCGGTTAAGACATCCCGGCAGGCCCAAGGAATCTCACCGTCCGGTGAGGAAGAATCTGCCCTGCCGCCCGCGCAGCCAAAAAACGGCAAACGGCAGCAGTCGGCAATGAAGAAGGGAAAATCTTAAACCATGCGAGACCGCCTAAACAGCACAGACACATTTTCCCAGACTCTCTGGCTGAAGTACCGCCAGGACAGGTCTGAGGAAGCCCGCTCCCAGTTACTCGATCATTACATGGGGCTGGTGAAGTACATAGTCAAGAAATTTGCCGTTACCCCGGACCGTACAAACGCCAGCCTTGAGGAAAAAGACCTGCTGCAGTACGGAGCGATCGGTCTTCTGGATGCCATCGAGAGGTTCGATCCGGCGCGCGGCGTCAAGTTTGAATCATACGCCGTTACCAGGATTCAGGGGACGATCCAAGATGAGCTCAGGAAGCTTGACTGGATTCCGCGATCGGTACGCAAGCAGCAGCGGCTGACCGATGAAGTTGTCCGGCACAATCAGGCACACGGCTGCGCCGGCATTTCGGCCGGCGAAATAGAGGGGAAGTTTTCCCTGTCATACGAAAATTACATCGACATTGTCAAACAATCAGGAGGCTTCAGGATGGAAACAAATACTCTGCGCGATCAGGAGGTGGTCGAGAACCTGGCAGCTGATGGGTCCGACGATCCGTACGAGATGACAAGGAGGGATGAGATAAAACGGAAGCTTATCGAGGAGGTGCAGAAATTGCCGAAGAGGGACAGGCTCATTGTAACGCTTTACTACTATGAGGGGCTGACCTTTGGCGCAATCGCCAGGATCGTCCGGCTCACGGAATCCCGCGTCAGTCAGATTCATGCCGCAGCTCTCACGGCGCTCCGGCGAAATTGCGAGGGGTTAATATGACAACTGCAGCATTGAAACTTGACGGTATTTCTGGGACAGCGGGCCATGCCCAGGGAGCGGGGAGCACGTCGGATATCCTGAGCGAACTCTTCCAGATGGTAAAGAATCCGGATGCCTCGGTCAACGCTCTGGCATCCATGCTGAACGCCAACCAAGTCCTCCGCGGTGCCGTCCTGAAGCGGGCAAACGCCATCGGCTACTCCTCGGCCGAGGAGATCGAGGATCCGAAGGATGCTGTGCTGATACTGGGATTGAGGCTGCTGCAGGGGACGGTAGCAAATACACTTACGGTAAATGCAGTTAGGAAGATGGTCTCGGCGCTCGCCCGCCGCAAATTAAAAAGCTCCACAATTGAAATCATCGACCGGCTCCCTAAAAATGACAAGCTAATTCTCGCCCTGCACTACTTTGAAGATCTCTCCTTCAGGGAAATTGGTTACGTTCTCTCTCTTAAGGAAGAAGATACGGCCGCCTCCTGCGGACGCTCCCTGGCGGTTTTGCAGAAAATGTTGAAAACTAAAAATTAAAAGAGCATTGACGACAATGTCACCCGATCAGATAAAAGAGAAAATAAAATCCATCATCCAGCTTCCTGCTCTTCCTTCAGTCGTGATGGAAGTCGCGGATCTGGCCGATAATCCAAAGACAAACGCCGCGATGCTGGCCAAAATCATTTCCACGGATCAGGCGCTTACGGCAAAAGTACTGAAGATCGCCAACTCTCCGTTCTACGGTTTCCCGAAAAAGATATCCACAATCGAATTCGCGATCATAATAATCGGGTTCGACGCTCTCAAGGAGATCATCATGAGCGTTGCGATAGTCAACTCAATGGATCAGGATTCGGACGATTACTTCGACATCAAGCTGTTCTGGGACCATTCCATCACCTGCGGCGTCATAGCACGCCGCATGGCGCAAAAGTTGGGATACAGGGTGACCGGTGAAGCATTCGTCGGCGGGCTCCTGCACGATATGGGGATCTCAGCGCTGCACCGCTATTTCAAAAAGGAATTTAAAGAGATCGTCAACAGTATGAGGGAAAGCGGCGTGTCTTATATCGAAGCGGAACGCTCAATCCTGCAAGTCACGCACGCCGAGGTGGGAAGCTGGCTGGCCGAAAGATGGAATCTGCCCGAACATCTGGTGCAGGCGGTCGCCCTCCACCACCGTCCGGGTGAAGCAAAAAGCAAACCAGAGCTGATATCCATCATACATTGTGCAGATGTTATCGCATCGCGCATTGCGCCGATACAGCTGGAATTCGAGAGCGGCCTGAATTTTGATGAATCGGCTCTCAAGCACCTGAGGATCAGCGACCAGGGTTTTATTGATGAATGCGTGACGAATTACACTGCAATGATTCCGGAACTAATTGCAAATGCACAGGCACCCGAGGGAAGTCAGATGCCAGGACAACAGGGATGAAACCAAAGACAGAAAAAAAACAAAAACACCGGGAACTTCTGGAAGCGGCGCTTCCGCGGTTCGAGCAGTTTATCGAGAACCGGGAATCGTACATAAGGGAGCTCGAGAAAACAGTCGAATCCCTCAAGCGGGATCTCAACATGCAGGACAGCACCAACCAGGCTATAAAAAAGTCCATAGACGAACTGGTTGCGATGCAGCGGCTCTCCAATATCATCAGCATCTCCCTGGAACCGGAGCGGATCGTCAGCATGCTGATACAGCTTACGAAAGAGGTGGTACCGGTAATCGAGTCTAACATATTCCTGCTCGCTCAGAACTCCGGCCCGCTTGAACCCCTTTCGCAGAAAGGTTCATCCTCTCTTACCACGGAGGCCAGGGAACTGGTTCAATCGGGCATTATAGATTGGGTGTTCATGGAGCGTAAAACCATCATAATCCCCGACCTGGATCATGTGGTGCACGGTTCAACGCTCAGGAACTTCGTAATCGTCCCGCTTATGCTTGACAACAAGGGAATCGGAATTTACCTGATTCACACTGAAAAGCCGCAGCAGGATTTCTCCAATCAGGACATCCAGCTACTGACCGTGCTGGCCAACCAGGCGGCTGCCGGCGTGGAGAGCTGGCGGACCCACCAGCAGCTGGTCAAGATCTACGAAGAGCTGCAGTCCTCCCAGGCCCAGACTATCCAGGCTGCGAAGCTGGCGGCGCTGGGAGAGCTTGCCGCCAATGTCCTGCACGAAATCAAGAACCCCCTGCAGGTGCTCATGCTGCAGCTGGACTGCGCCCGAATGGGCCGCATCGGGCCCCAATGGGTTGATAAGATGGCCGACCAGATTAAAAGGCTGTCAGACATTTCTATGCGGCTGATGAACTTCTGCCGAAACGCGGCGGATGGATTCGATGCGGTGCCAGTCTCGATAAACAAGGCTGTGCAGGAAATGGTCGCCATCGTCGGGCAGGAGTTCCGCAACGCCAGCATCGGAATAGAGACAGTCCTGGCTGAAAACCTCCCGGTGATCACGGGTAATAACAACTATCTTCAGCAGGTATTTCTCAACCTGCTCATAAACGCCCGGGACGCTATGCCCAAGGGAGGCAAGATCACCGTGTCGACCAGGGTGATGGGAACAGACATCCACGTCAGTTTTTCAGACACCGGCACCGGGATCAAAAAAGAGAACCTGACGAAAATATTCCAGCCTTTCTTCACTACAAAAGCTCTCGGAAAAGGGACGGGACTCGGATTGTCCGTTTCGAACAAGATCGTCGGGCAGCACGGGGGCACGATCAGCGTGGAGAGCGAAGAAGGAAAAGGCACAACGTTCACAATCATTCTTCCCTCTAGGAGCACGGCAAAATGACAAAGTACTGTCGGATCGGCATAATCTTTCTTCTTCTTCTTACCTTGGCCTCAGGCAGCGAAGGGCGCAAGAAGGCCACCAAAAACCGTCCCAAGAAGGACCGACCGGCTCAGCTTTCCCTGGAGCCCCAGGTCAAGCTAGACATTGCCGCAATGGTACGCGATCAGATAACTCAGAATGTCTCCAATCCCGAAGGGGCTCCGGCGGTAACCGAGGGTCCTGCCCAAAAAAGTGGTTTAAGCCCCGAGACCGGGAATTTTCCCAAGTCCCTGGCCGTAGCACTGCTTGCGCCCGGGATCATTCTCACATTCGGGCTGGGATTTCTGGGGATCAGGACTCTAAGGGTGTGCCTGAAGAAACCGGTAAAGAACGTAAAGCACCTCCCCCGCAAGCAAAGGGATGCCACTCCCGGAGGGGCCGGGCCAGATCCGGCAAACAGGGCTGCGGATGAAACTGCCAGCGCTCCCCTTTCGATGCAGCGACTTGAGCAGTCGGCAGAGCCGACCAGGACGGCCGGATTGGCAGCAGCCACAGCCGACTCTATCCGGATGATCAGAACTTATGCCGAGCAAAAGCAGAAGAATTTCCGCCCAAACACACTGGCCAAGAAACTAGGTGTGGGCAGAGGCGAGCTCAATCTCGCACTAAGACTCAGAGAGTTTCAGGAATCTCAACTTCAGAAGGAGCAAGTCGCATGATCAAAGGTCTTTCCGCATCCAGCGCGGGCATGCGCCCGAAAATGCTGGCAATGGAAGTGCTTGCCAACAACCTGGCGAATATCAGTACGACCGGCTTCAAGCGCGACGAGGTCTTCGCCCAGATCCTGAAAGAATCGGCAGACAAGCTGCCCTCTGGGGGAAGCGGCGATCTGGAAGGTGTATCAGTTGAGCGGTACACGGACTTTACGGAAGGAGCGCTCAAAGAGACTAATAATCCGCTCGATGTAGCAATAGAAGGACGCGGATTTTTTGCGGTGGAGACCCCGCATGGCGTACGCTACACGCGCACCGGCCGTTTCTCGCTCTCCACCGAAGGGACTATCATGACAACCGAGGGATTCCCGGTCCTCGGGAAAAACGGGGCCATCACGCTTCCCGACAGGCAAAAGATGGCTACCGCAGACATTTCAATCTCGCAGCACGGCGAAGTCTCGGTCGGGAAGCAGGTCATAGCGCAGATGCGCATCGCGGATTTTGACGACATGACCCAGCTTAAGAAGGAGACAGCAACACTCTTTTCGACCGACGCCAAGGAGCGGATCGTGAACTTCGACGTCAATCAAACATCTGCCATCCGTCAGGGCGCGCTGGAGGAATCTAATGTCAACGGGTTAGAGGAAATGGTGGAGATGATCGAGCTGACAAGGAGCTTTGAGTCCAACCAGAAGGCTGTCCAGACCCAGGACAACACGCTCGAAAAGGCACTGGAAGTCGGAAAATTGTAACACTAACATTATTAAGGAGCATAAGCACATATGAACAGAGCACTTAGAACCGCAGCGACCGGAATGGCGGCGCAGCAGCTGAACGTAGACACAATAGCCCACAACCTGGCGAACGTCAATACGACAGGCTTTAAAAAGAGCCGCCCCGAGTTTGAGGATTTAATGTACCAGACAATCAGGTCCAGCGGTACGTCGCAGAATCCCAACATCCAGGCTACGGCAGCAGTGGAGGTGGGCAACGGGACAGTCCCTGTGGCCACCGAAAAGAGCTTTACGCAGGGGGATATCCAGCCCACCAATAATCCCCTGGATCTTGCGATACAGGGGGAAGGATTCCTGCAGGTGCGCCGTCCCGACGGCACGATAGGCTATACACGCGACGGCTCCCTGAAACTTTCCGGCGAGGGGATGCTTGTCACGGCCCAGGGATTCATAGTCGAACCCGGACTCTCCCTTCCCACGAACACCACGACGATCAGCATCAGCCGCGACGGGGTCGTGGAAGCGACGGTCGCAGGCGAATCGTCACCGGTGAAAGTTGGCCAGCTGGAACTCGCGAAGTTCGTCAATACCGGCGGTCTGCATCCGATCGGCGACAATTTGCTTGTGGAGACACCGGCATCCGGCCTTCCGATAACAGGTACTGCTACCACAGAGGGTTTCGGGGAGCTGACCCAGGGATATCTTGAGTCCTCCAACGTTGATGTCGTCGAGGAAATGGTCAACATGATCGTAGCGCAGCGGGCATACGAGATTAACTCCAAGACGATCAAGAGCGTGGACGAAATGCTGGCGATGGCAAACAGCCTTAAGCATGCATAACATGATTGCGATGATTTTCATAGGACTGATGATGGCTTCAGGCGGCTCCCGGGGTGCGGCTGTGGCTGCGGAAGAGTTC
>Ga0209048_10007183_pt1 | contig 10317 bp, 6 predicted proteins | sample FrelakmetCRP12CR_FD_187146 | JGI IMG/M metagenome (GOLD analysis project Ga0209048, IMG submission 187146) | Freshwater lake sediment microbial communities from the University of Notre Dame, USA, for methane emissions studies - CRP12 CR (SPAdes)... | ecosystem: Environmental > Aquatic >... | reverse complement strand
CTAGTGGGACCAAGAGTGTCAGCTCCACTCCCGGAGAAACGGGATAGCGATCAAGCGTCTGTCGCACCAGATCAGAAACAAGCACTGGTTCCCGATCCAAGGATTTGAGGCGGGTGAAATCCAGCAGTTCGGTAATGAATTTATCGGAAGCGCGGGTCTCGTTCTCGATGATCTGCAAGTAATCCTTGATGGTGTCACTGGCATCCGGCTGGGACATTTTTAAAAAGTATATGGCATTCGAAATGACGCCCAGCGGATTGCGCAGTTCATGACCGATACTGCCCGCCACCTGTCCCAAGGTTGCAAGCCGATCCTGACGCAGGATCTTTTCCTGAGCGGCGCGTAATTCGCGGGTGCGTTCATCCACCATTTCTTCAAGATGGTCAGAGTATTGGGCAATTTTTTCCTCTGCACGTTTACGTTCAGTGATATCGCGGATATTGCACTGGACTACTTTGTGGTGGTTAACCTGATAGACATTGCTGACGAACTCTACATTAAACCTCCGCCCGTCAGTAGACTGAAGCGGCAAGTTTTCATAGCGGATGTATTCTTTCTGCTGTAATTCCAAAAAGTTGGCTTTATTGGCAGCAATATCTTTAAAGAATCCCAATTTCCAGAGTTCTTTGCCGCAGATCTCTTCCCGCGAGAAACCCAACATTTCGATCAGGAATGGATTAACATCCATGACCACGCCGGTATCAGCCTCCAGGATCAAAATGCCATCCCGGGCCGCTTCGAAAAGGCGGCGGTAGCGAGTCTCTGAATTACGCAGTGCATCTGCTGCCTCAGTTTGCGACCGATAATAACGCAGACGTTGCTGCCGCCAAACCAAACCCAGGCTCGCCCCGGCTGCCAGGATCAGCGCCCCAAAGAATAGAGCCGTCTGCCACAAGCGTTCCTGCAGGGGTGCATAGACTTCGGCAGTATCCATGCGCGCCACAATGAACCAGGGCGAACCAGGAACAGTGGATATGTAGCCAACCACCGCAACACCGCGGTAGTCGATTCCTTCAACGACACCAGTCTGTCCGAGTACGGCTTTCACGGACAGTACTTGTGTATTCTCCAATGGGACACCCAGCACGAGAGCCGCGTCCGATTGGAAGCGGAGCGGATTTAAGAAAAGCGCAGCCTGCCCGTCCCGACGGGCAAGCAAAGTCTCAGCTGTTGTGCTGGAAGTGGGCCACTGCTGAATAAAGGGATAGAGATATACTTGCGGGTCAATGCGCAGGACGAGAACTCCCAGGGGACGGTTAACATGCTGCGCTACAAGAATAGGCACCAGGAGCGCCAGATGAATGGGGCCATCGGGTGCATCACGATAGAAATCCACAAAGGTCACCTGCCTCGAAGCAACAGCCGCGGTGACTTGCCCGGCAAGATAGGCGCCAACCGGTTCGGTTTCAGCAGGAGAAGAAATCCGCGCCACACCAGTGTTATCCAACAGGAAAACCCGATCGTATTTATAAAAACGGCCAAGGGTATCCAGCCAGGTCTGGAGTTGTTTTTCCGACTGTGTATCGTCTGGATGCTCTAGAAACCTTTGCACCAGGGCAGCGAAAACTGGATTATTGTAAAGGGTGTCAGCATCCGCAATCCGCTCCTGGCGCCAATTTTCCAAACCGCTAACTTTCAAATTTGCGATGGCCAACAACTGACTGTCCACTTGGGCACGGAATTGGCGTGAGTAATTTTGATAAGAAAAATAGCCGGTGGCGGCGAGGCCCGCTACCATAAGGACGAAGACCAGCAGGAATACCGCCAGAGAGTGGTTTGATTGATCCCCCAGTGCCCGAGAACTGGAATCGAGCTCTACCACAGACCTTTTCTTCAAAAACTGGAAACGGAATATAGCCAGAGCATACAGCAGCGCGCTGATCCCAATGCCGGGGATGAACGGGTTGAATTCAGCATGCGGGAGCAGGTTGAAAACCGGGATCAACGAGGTTAACAATGCAACCAAGGCTCCAGAAGAGAGCAGCAGCGCCTGGCCGCGATCGCTATTATGTTTTCGCCAGGAAATGAGGAGAATCACCACAATCCCAGCCAGGAGCAGGATCAGGCTGTAAAACGAATGCACCAAGAACCACAACCCAGGGATACGGGCGCTGATTTCAGCGATCCACAGGGGGCCATTTTGATGAAATGCAACCTCGTGCTTCACCCACAGCCCATGCAGGTTGTTGCTCCAGAGCATGACCTGGGTAATGACCGGAATGACAAGGGCACCCGCGAGCAGTTTTTTCGATAGCCAGCTCGTTTGCCCGCCATATGCCAGCGCAAAAGCCAACCAAATCACCGGGAGGATTGCTGTAAAGATAAACCGCAGGTTAAACCAGAACAAAGCCTGTGACTGTGTGCCACTTAACATTGAAAGGATATCTGTCAGCGCCATCAGGCATTCGCTGAACGCCAGCCATGCATAAATGCGAACGCCCGGCAAAGCCGGCTGCCGCCAGGCATACCATGCCAGAAAGCCGGTCAGTCCACAGGTCAAAAGGATGGAAGTGAAATAAAGGATGGTTTGCCAGTTCATAGGAGGGCTTTAGCTACTTTTGTCATTCCAAATAAAGATCGGGATAGTGATTGAACCTAGCCTGTCAGTGGATCTTTTTTTAATATACCTTTATAAGCGGTAAACATAATAAGCAGGAAATCGATATCCAGCGGCTTGGTAAAAACCGTTTTAATGCCTTCTTTCATTCCTTGCTGGATGATGTCATCGGCCGCGTAGGCGGTCATTAAAAAGGTAGTGAGGTGGGGATGAGTTTTGCGGGTTGCCCGAAAGAGGGTCACGCCGTTCATATCCGGCATTCTAACATCCGTCAGCAGGATATCAACATGTTGATTTTTCAGGATCTCCAGGGCTTCTGTCCCGGAATAAGCAGCATGGACTTTAAAACCCTTGACATCCAGAATATCGGCCAAGGTCCTGGCAATGGAGCGATTATCATCAACAACTAGAATACCGATAGATTCATTCATCACAAGCTTCCCTGGATCCCCTAAACGGGAAGTATCAAGGTGAATGTACTGCCTTTGCCAGGCTCGCTTTTCACTTCGATACGACCGCCGTTGGCCTCGGCCAGTTTCCTGCTAACGGCGAGCCCCAGCCCAATACCCTTGATCTTAGTGGTGAAGAGAGGCTCGAAGAGTTTTTTCATGTTCTCCGGGGAGATGCCTGTACCGGTATCTTTCACAGCGATAGCCACCATCCCCTTTTGCTGGTCCCGTCCCGAAAGAGAACCAAGATGATTTCCTGGAACCGGGACTACCACACCCCGTGCCGGAACCGGGACTACCACGCCCCGTACCGGAACCGGGACTACCACGCGAGCTGAGATGGTCAGCTTGCCGCCTTGAGCCATCGCCTGGCAGGCGTTGACTGTCAGGTTGCCCAACACCTGCTCCATCTGGCGCAGGTCAGCGAAAACCATGGGCAGGCTGGCGGGAAGTTTAAGCACCACATCCACCGAGCGGGGCACAGGGAAGCGGTTCAAGACGCCCTGCACCAGTTCAGGGATCGACACTGCCTCGCGCTCAACGGATTTGATGCGGGCGAAGTCCAGCAGGTCGGTGATGATCTTGTCAGCGTTTCTCACTTCCTGCTCGATGATGGCGTGGTATTGCCGGATTTTTTTGTCCGCATCCGGTTGAACAAGCTTCAGGTAATAAACGGCGCTGTTAATGACCCCCAGCGGGTTGCGCAGTTCGTGACCCACCCCACCTGCCAGCTGGCCCAGCACGGCCAATTTCTCCTGGCGGACGAGTTGCTCCTGGGCATCTTGCAGTTCACGGGTCCGTTCTTCGACACGCTGTTCGAGCTCGGCATTCAGTTTGCGGACCTGCTCTTCCACCCGCTTACGCTCGGTGATATCAGTTACCACTCCAAGGATGGCGTCTTCATCTTCAAAGCGGATCAGTTTTGAGGCGTTGATCGACTCAATCCGGTTCCCATCTTTTGTTATCAGGGCATATTCGTAGGGTTGAAATTCCTTCCCTTTTTGGTGTTCCCGGTAAAATTTCCTAATAAGCGAAATTGAATCAGGTGCGATCAATTTATAGAAATCGAAATCTGGGGCATAAAACTCTTCCAGACCATATCCCAGCAATTCCTGGCATTTGACATTAACATAGACAATTCGCCCCTTTTTATTAATGAAAATCATATTTGGCGACTGGTCAGCAAGTGTTCGGAATTTCTCTTCAGATTCTTGCAGTGCCACCTCGGCCTGCTTGCGCCCGGTGATGTCTTGAATTGTGCCATGCATTTTCAGAGGCTGCCCTTTGGCATTGAATTCCAGTTTGCCCAATGCATGCACCCAGCGTTCGGCCTGGTCATCCTGGCGGATGATTCGATATTCCTTATCGAATGGATTGCCCCGGCCAAGAACTTCATTAGTAAAATAGTCAACCATCATGGCACGGTCGTGAGGATGGATCAGCGCCGACCATCCATCCACAGAGCGCTCGTAAGTGTCGTCTATCCCAAATACCTGATCAAGCAGATCCGAACTTTTCCAACTCCCACTGGAGATATCCAGGACATAACTGCCCAAGCCCGCGATGGTCTGGGATTCTCTGAGATCATTTTCACTTTCTTTCAAGGCTTCCTCAGCCTGCTTGCGCTCGGTGATATCTTCGACCGTGCCCTCGTAATAAAGAGGCAAGTTTTTAGCATCCCGCACCAGACGTGCGCTTTCACGAACGAAAATCGTCGATCCGTCCTTGCGCTTCCAGGCAGATTCGAGCCCCGAGATTTCCCGCTCCTGCTCGATGCGCCTTTGAAAATCCGTGCGTGGATAGGCTGGTTCATAACCTTCCTGTGTAAGATCACGCTGGGCCAATTCATCAAAGGATTGATATCCAATCATCCTCATCAGGGCCGTGTTAGCCATGATTATGCGCCCTTGTGGAGTGGTGCGGTAGATGCCAATGGTCGCGTTCTCTACCAGACTGCGGTATTGTTCATCGCTCTGGTGCAAGGTCTCTTCCACCTGTATATGTCCTGGGATGTCATTTACCAGGGGAAAACCGGGCTGCGGGCTGACAACTTTGGCGACGCTTTTTTTTGGTTTCAAGCTCTCTGACTTTACAGCAAGTTTCTTTTTGGGTTTCATAAGTATTTTCTATCCTTAAGAAGTGAATGAGTGAGATGGTCGGACACTCAGCTGTAAGGTGTGAGCCATTGCGAGCCGACAGACCCATGCGCTCTGGTAAACATCAGCGTATCCAAAGCTATACGAAACCGACTCTTCAAACTTTGGGTTGTGCTTTGGTTTTCATCCATAACCCATTCTATCGCGAATGAAAGCCTTTGGAAATTCCCATTAGTTAGGGAGAAAAAACCGAAGCTTACCCGCCTAAAACCCCCCTTTATCTCATCAGCACAGCGATACCCAGAGAATTGCATGCGAACAGGCACAGATGTATATACATTGTACCTCGTTCATGCTAATTATTCCCTTGACATAGGATTGCAGCCATGTTACGCTTGCGCCCGTTGTGTGCCAGAATTGCCAAAATTGGGACAGTCATGGCACAAAAAATTCTATGCAGGAGAAAGAAAAATGTCAGACGAACGTCATGTTGGTACCGTCAAGTGGTTCAATGCCACCAAGGGCTTCGGCTTCATTGGCCGCGAAGACGGCGAGGATGTATTCGTGCACTTCTCGGCCCTCCAGATGGAGGGCTACAAGCGCCTAGAAGAGAACCAGAAGGTTGAGTTCTCCATCGAACAGGGACCAAAAGGACTGCAGGCATCCAACGTTGTGCCCATCGAGTGATCGCATCATTTTTCCAGATGCCGGGTCTCGATAGGGGCCCGGTTTTTATTTCCCTTACAATAGCGAAAATCCTTGGAACTTGTTCATTCAACAAAATTATAGTAAGATATCCGACTTATGAGTCTTCAATCTTCCCTGAGTCACGAATCTCAGCGCCGAGAAGTGCTGGTTACGGGACAGGTCGTCCCTGAGCCATCACGCTGTGTTCAGTGTGGAATCTGCTCTTTTAACTGTCCCATCGGCATCGATGTACGCCGGCATGCCTGGCTGGGGGAGCCAATTGAAGCATCCCAGTGCCTGACGTGCGGAGAATGCGTACGGCGATGTCCACGCGGGGTGCTGCGCTTTGAAAGAACGGACCTATTTAAAAAGGGGGAAGAATGACCAGGTACGTTATCGTAGGCACCGGCGTAACCGGAGTAGCAGCAATCGGCGCACTTAGATCACTGGAGCAGTCGGCAGAAATTATCGTGGTCGGAGACGACCCGCACGGGTTTTACTCTCGCCCAGGCCTGGCTTATTACCTGAACGGCGAGATCCCTGAAAAACAACTCACCATTTTCTCGAAAGATGATTGGAAACACCTGAAGATTCGCTACATCAGTGGAATAGCCAACTTTCTGGATCCGCAGAAACACCAACTGGGGATCGATCCGGCAGGCACATTAACGTATGACCGCCTGCTCTTAGCAACCGGTTCGACCGCTGTGCCGCTGAATATTCCCGGCGCGAATTTGAAGGGCGTGGTCAAGCTCGACGATTTTGACGACACCCGCCGTATCCTCTCGCTGGCGCGGCATGCCAAATCCGCCGTTGTTGTCGGAGGCGGGGTCATTGCTGTCGAACTTGTGGAAGGCTTGATGGCACGGGGACTTAAAGTACATTACTTCCTGCGCGGTGAACGTTACTGGCCAAACGTGCTGGATGAGAAAGAATCTCGCCTGTTGGAGCATCGCCTTGCTGAAGACGGCGTTATGCTCCATTTTCGTACTGAAGCCGCTGAAGTTCTGGGGAAGCGCGGCAAAGTTGTAGGAATACGCACCACAAAAGATGAAACCATCCGTTGTGAGATTGTTGCGGTCGGCATCGGGGTAAAACCGCGCTTGGAGCTGGCCAAGGCAGGTGGTCTGGCAACCGAGCGGGGAATCCTGACGGATGAAACCCTACAAACCAGCAACCCGGATATTTTTGCCGCCGGGGACGTGTCCCAGGTCCTCGACCCGCTAAGAGGGCAGTCTTTCGTTGACTCTCTATGGCATCCGGCGCGTGAAAAAGGTTTACTCGCAGCTGCAAATATGACCGGTAAAAGAAGCACCTACACCAGAAAAGTGGCCATCAATGTTTTACGCCTGGCCGGGGTGATGACCACCATTATTGGTGCAGTCGGAAGCGGGATTGACGATGACCAGGTCAGTACGGCACGCGGCTCAAGCGAAACCTGGCAACAGTTGCCCAATACCATCTCCATGGAAAGCAGCGCTAATGTTAACCACGTGCGCCTAGTGATCGGCGAGAAAACCCTGCTCGGCGCAATGGTGATGGGTGAACAAAAACTTTCACTGCCTTTACAGGAGATTATTTCATCAAATGTGGATATTACCCCTATTCGGCATCTGCTCCAGCCCGGCGCACCGTTGGGGCAAATCGTGATGGATTACTGGTCGAGCATTAAAGGTTAAGGAGGCATACCTTGGCGCGATACATGACACGGTACGACAATAATAAGGAATTATGGTTATCATTTTTAGCGGCAATCTTGATCACTGCAGTCTATGCCGGTGTCGTCTATTGGAAGCGTGCAATCCCCCCGGCTGGGGCACTCTTTGGTCACCTGCTGGGAATTCTGGGTTTCATCCTCATGCTGCTTACAGAAACCCTGTACTCAATCCGTAAACGCAGTCACAGCGCTCGCTGGGGTAGCATGGCCTCCTGGCTCCAGTTCCACATCTTCACCGGGCTGGTGGGGCCTTACCTGGTGTTGCTGCATACCTCCTGGAAATTTAATGGTCTGGCCGGAGCCGCCACCCTGCTAACCCTGCTCATCGTTATTAGCGGGTTTATTGGACGCTACATCTACACCCAGATCCCGCGCAGCCTGGACGGAATAGAGATCGAAACCCCCTCCGGGCAGTTCCAGGCATCCGCACTGGCGCGTGCCCGCCGTTTGCTGGCGGTCTGGCACATTATCCACATCCCGATAGGGATGGCGCTTTTCACGGCTGCTTTTATTCATATCGGCGCGGCATTATATTATGCAACCCTGCTGAGGTAGGTGGATGATGAAAAATACCCGTCTGGGTTTTTTTACCAGCTCTGGTCTGATGGCTGCCGTTTTGACAGCCCTCATAGTGGCAGGGTTCGCCATTGTAAAGGGCGGCATGTTGTTCAGCCCTGGCTCACTCAATGCCCAGACAGGCGCAGCGCTGGGTGGCGTGAGCTCCCATACAGAAATTGCCGGACAGTGCAGCCTATGCCACGCTCCTTTCTGGAGCACCTCAAGCATGGCCGACCGGTGTGTGGGCTGTCACACCGATGTAGCTGCACAGTGGCAGGATCCTTCCACGCTGCATGGTGTACTCCGCCAGAATAATCCCAAACTGGCCTGCCGCAACTGCCATCCTGACCATCGCGGCCCAGCCTCGACATTGATAGACCTCAGTAAAGTCAACTTCCCGCACACTACATTTGGCTTTATGTTAACTGCCCACCAGCGCAAGACCGACGGTTCGCCGTTCGATTGTAAAGATTGCCATGCGCTAGTCTATTCCAGTTACGAGAAGACCACCTGTTCCACCTGTCACGCAAAGATCGACTCGAATTTCATAAAGACCCACGCCCAGGATTTCGGCAGCGACTGCGCAGCCTGCCACGACGGGGTGGATACTTATGGTCACAAGTTCAACCACAACAAGGTGACCTTCAAATTGACCGGGAAACATACCCAGGCCCTGTGCGCGCAGTGCCACGTCAATGACCGCAAGCTAGCAGAGCTCAAATCCACCCCGCAGGACTGCGCCGCCTGCCATAGGGCGCAAGATATTCACCTGGGACGGCTTGGGAGCGATTGCGGTTCCTGCCACACCACTGACGGTTGGACACTAGCGAAATTCGACCACAATCTGTCCGTCTTCAAACTGGATGGTCAACATGTCAGCGTTGCCTGCGGGGAATGTCATATCAATCATGTTCTGCAAGGCACACCCACCGACTGCCATTCCTGTCACGCACTGAAAGATGTCCACCAAGGTCGTCTTGGCACAGATTGCGGTTCCTGCCACACCACCGCTGGCTGGACACCGGCAACATTCGATCATAATCTATCCGTCTTCAAATTAACAGGTAAACACATCACCGTCCCCTGTGAGAGCTGCCATATCAATCACGTTCTCCAAGGCACACCCACAGACTGTTATTCCTGCCACGCGGCGCAAGATAATCACAATGGTAAATTAGGCAAAGATTGTGGTTCCTGTCATTCAACAAGTGGCTGGTCACCCTCCACTTACGACCACAATCTGTCTACATTCAAATTGACAGGGCAGCATGCCACGATTGCCTGTTCCAACTGTCATGGCAATAACGTTTTTTGGGGTACACCAACCGATTGCTATTCCTGTCACGCGGCGCAAGATACTCACAATGGCCAATTCGGTACGAGCTGCGGTACCTGCCATTCAACCAGCGCATGGAAACCCTCCACCTTCGACCACAATCTATCAAGTTTCAAATTGACCGGAAAACATGTCAACGTCCCTTGCAGCAGTTGTCACATCAATAACGTCTTCAAGGGCACATCCACCGACTGCTATTCCTGCCATGCATCGCAAGATAATCACAATGGCAAGTTCGGAACGAACTGTGGTTCCTGCCATTCAACCAGCGGCTGGACTCCGGCAACTTTCGATCACTCCCTTTCTGGATTCCCGCTGACTGGAGCACACGCCAGCTTAAACTGCGCGCAATGTCATACCAACGGCAATTATGGCGGGCTTTCGCCGGCCTGCGTTGCCTGTCACTCTGAACCAGCTATCCATGCTGGGATGTATGGGACAAATTGTGCACAATGCCACAGCACCAGTAATTGGAATGCAACATTTAATCATCCCGGTGGTTGTGATGGAAATTGTGCCAACCATCAACAAGCAACCTGCGCGGATTGCCATCCGGTCAACTTTTCCACTTATACCTGTCTCAAATGCCATGATAATAACAATCCGGGGAATTAATTAAATAGCAGATCCCCGATGATTGCCGTGGGATGGAAATAATCGGAACGAATCAGGCCGACCTTCGCAGGTCGACCTGTTTTTTTTCCCTATACTCTGGGAAGCATAGTGTTGAGGGGGAAAAAGGAAATTTCCAAAACCTCGTTGTTATACAACAGGGAAAGAGTCCTGAGGGGGCGGCGCTTGATGACGATTCTGTTCAATGTTCATAATGGCCGGGATGGAAAAGGCTGCCAAAGTGACCAGGATACACAGTCCGCCGCCGATTAGATACCAGATACGCACCCCCAGCCAGTCGGAGA
>Ga0209048_10007182_pt1 | contig 10318 bp, 7 predicted proteins | sample FrelakmetCRP12CR_FD_187146 | JGI IMG/M metagenome (GOLD analysis project Ga0209048, IMG submission 187146) | Freshwater lake sediment microbial communities from the University of Notre Dame, USA, for methane emissions studies - CRP12 CR (SPAdes)... | ecosystem: Environmental > Aquatic >... | reverse complement strand
GCGATGTTGACCAGCGCGTCCAGTGAGAAGCGAGACACCCGGCCACGCAGCAAGTCATTCATGCGCGGCTGAGTGATTCCACAGCGTTGCGCCGCCTCGGTCTGCGTCCAGCGATTCTTTTTGACAATGGCCGCAATCTGCTGCATGAGCTCGGCGCGCGCACGCAGATTCGCCGCTTGCTCGGGCGTATCGGCAAGCGCATCCCAGACGCTTGCGTATGCCTTGGCCTTGCTCATTTGCGATCCTTCATCATTTCGCGGAACCGGGCTTTCGCAAGCTCGATGTCGCGTCGCGATGTGCGCTGCGTCTTCTTCTGAAACGCGTGCAACACGACTACGGCGTCGGCAAGTCTGGCGGTCTAGATCACTCGATAACTCCCCGCGTCGTCCCGTATCCGGATCTCCTCGACGCCTCTGCCTATGGTCGGCATCGGTTTGTAGTCGTCCGGCTGCAGGCCACGCTGCACCTTATCGAGCTGATAGCCGGCGTCTTGTCTCGCGTCCACCGGAAAATCCCGTACGCACTGAAGCGAGTCCCCGAGGAATCGCACCGGTTTCATGGGCGCATTATACTGATACGGATATACAAATCAAATGCGTTGAAGAATCCGGCCACTGAGCGGACGGCGGCGGTGCTGGTCGACGCGAGCCCACCGACCCCGCGGGTTTCCGGTAAGCCGCAGCGGCGAGGGAGAAGCGCCGTCCTGAAACCCCCGGGATTGCGTTAATATGCGCCCGTTCGTTCGGGCCCCGACCTTCCTTGCCAAATCCTCGTCTCGCTGCGCCAATGGCCGTCCCTCGGGGCGACAGTCTGTGCGACGGGATGCAGTCGAGCGCCGGGACAGATCGCCCGGTCGAAGTGGCGCTGTGCCGGAGCGCACTCGCGGCCGGCGGCCGGCTGGCGCTTCACGTGCGCGGAACGAGCATGCTTCCGGCGCTGTGGCCGGGCGAAAAGGTTTGGGTCGAGCGAGCCATCGTCGAGGACCTGCGGAACGGCGACGTGGTCGTCTTCGTGCGCGATCGCGAACTGGTGGTGCACCGGGTCGTCGCCGCGGGTGAGACCACGGCCGGACCGACTCTGATCACGCGCGGAGATGCGCAGCCGCAGGACGATGTTCCGGTCCTGCCTTCCGATGTGCTCGGCGTCGTGCGGTTCGTCTGCCGATTCCGGGCGGACCGGCCGGTGAGCGGCCGACCTTCCCGAGCCGCAAGCACCCTGTCCTGGCTGATTCGGCGGTCGGAAATGGCCCGCTTCTTGCTCGCCGGAATTCATTCCAGGCTGGTGACCAGGCGGGTCGGCCTGGCCCGACTGCGCGCCACTCCGGAAACCTTACGATAGCGAGAACCCGCATGGGTTACTACATGACGATCTGCAGGTCTTTGCGCCGCACGTTCGGTTCTGCGGTCCTGCTTCCGCTCGGGCTGCTCTCGCTCGTGTGCGCGACGCCGGCGGTTGCCACGGACTGGACGTTCAACTGGGGGACAGCCGCCGCGAACTGGCTGTTGACGGGCTGGACGAACAACGCCTGGCCCGCGTGCAATAAGACGACAACCGCTTCCAATTCCAGGACCTTCTCGAACGTCAATGCGTCGAGCATCGACGTCAAGGCGACCATCACCCTCACCGCGGGCTGCTTCGTCAACAACGGATGCAGCGGCGGCGCGTGCCCGGCGCTCGACTACAACGCGAACGGGGGCGCGGCCGGAAGCCCCGCCGATCTGGATCTCAACGTCGATTTCACCAACCTGACGACCGCCAGCCTTTCGGTCCTGATCGAGTTCTTCGCCACGGGCACCTCGACCCCGGCGCCTGTCGCCGTGAACGGCCTGGCGGTGCGGGACATCGACCGAACCACTTCCACTCCGTTCTGGCAGGACGTCGTCAAGGTGACGGCGGTCAATGGCAGCGGGGGGGCGGTCAATCCGGATTTCATCAGCCAGTTCGTGGCCAACGGAAGCGAGAACTGGACGCCGGCGTCTCCCGCCCCCGCGGGCACGAACACGCTGACCGCCAAGGGCACCGCCAACCTCGCCTCGACGAATCAGGCCGGGTGGGCGACGTTCGTCTTCGCCAGCCAGAAGATCAAGTCCTTGACCATGCAATGGACGCCGGGCGACGGCGGCGGAAATGCCGACCCCGGTGCGCAGCGGATCTTCCTGTCGAATCTCGTGTTCTCGAACGTCGTGACCCCGACGCAGGCGGTGATCGCTTCGTTCGGGGTCGGCGCCGACGGGACGGTGGAATGGGAAACGGCGTCAGAGGTGGGAACGGCGGGGTTCAATCTCCTTCGCCGCGATCCGGCCACGGGCAGCTATGCCCGGTTGAACGAGCGCCTTCTGCCCGCGCTGATCGGCGCGCCGCGAGGGGGCGTCTACCGTTATGCGGACGACGAGGTGGTCGCGGGCGAGACCTACACCTACGGGCTGGAAGAAGTGGAGGCGAGGGGAACCATTCGCAGGTACGGACCTTTCGTTGTAACGGCCGGTGCTCGCGGCACGACGCCCGGTGGTTCCTCGTCCCGGGTGCGTCCAGCCGCTCTCGGCGGTGCGCCGGCGCGTCCGGACGGCTACGCGAGGCAGGCGCGATTGCCCGACGGCCGCCAGGGCGAGGGCGGTGCCGCCGGACGCGTGACGACGACCGCGAGAGCGATGGCGATTTCGAGCGACAAGGTGGCCACTGCCGCGAAATCCAATGCGGCTGTGCGCATCCTGGTCGAGCAGGATGGCCTGTACGCCGTGACCGCCGATCAGATCTCCGCCGCGCTGGGCGCGAATCTGCAGCAGGTGCGCACGTGGATAGGCAAGGGCCAGTTGCGCCTGCAGCAGAAAGGCGAGCCCGTGGCATGGATGGGCGATCCCGGAAAGGAGAGACTGTACTTCTATGGCCAGGCACCGCAGGGCGCGGACGGCGTGTACACGCGCCGCAATGTCTACTGGCTGGACCAGGCGAACGGCCTCACGATGAAGGTAGTGAACGGCAAGGGACCCGCTCCGGCGGCCGCCCTCCAATCGTTCCGGTCCGACATCCACGCGGAGCAGAACAATTGCCCCGTGACGTTCGTTGCCACGAACCCCGATGCCGACTTCTGGTATGCCAACGCCGTGCAGGTTTCCTCGTCTGCGCTACCTCCGGGCTTCGAGCAACACCACGTGGCCGCGAATTGCTACGAACCGCTGGAAGGCCCGCCTATGTTTGCCTTGTCGGCACCCGACCCCGTGCCGGCCGGGACCGCGACGCTGCGCGCCCACCTGCAGGGCGCTACCGCTCTCGCCCCCGGCATCGACCACCACGCCACGGTGCGGGTCAACGGCACCGAGGTCGGCAGCATCGCATGGAAGGGCATCGCCCCGCAGACCTTGACCGCCACATTCAACGCAAGCCTGCTTGCCGCCGACGGCAACAACACGATCGCCGTGGAGGGTGCCCTCGCGCCTGGCGAGGACTACAGCGTGTTCTGGGTGGATGGCTTCGACCTCGACTATCCGCGCGCCTACCGCGCGAGTGGCGATCAGTTGCGGTTCGATGGCAACGGCAACGGCGTCGTCACGGTCGGTGGCTTCGGCGGCTCCTACATCCCGGTGCTCGACATCGGTGACCCCCGCAAGCCGCAGTGGCTTGCCGCAACCACCGTCACGCCGGACGGGGCGCGACATGCCGTCAGCGTCGCTTCGACCAAGTCCGACGGCGACTATCTGGCGGCCGTGCCGAAGCCGCCGGTCGCGGTGGAGGGCGCGTCGCCGCCTGCGCTGAAGAGCAAGGACAGCGAGAACGCCGCCCGCTACCTGGTGCTGACGCCACGCTCGCTGCGTGCCGGGGCCGACGCGCTGGCCGCCTATCGCGACGCGAAGGTCGTGGAGCTGGAGGACATCTACGACGCGTTCGGCTTCGGCATCGCGAACCCCAACGTGATACGCGACTTCCTGGCCTACGCGTACCAGAACTGGAAGCCCAGGCCGCAGTTCGTTGCGCTGGTGGGGAAAGGCACGATCGACCCGAAGGACTACATGCGCTTCGGCACCAATCGATTCCCGGTCCTGATGTCCCCGACGCCCCACGGGCTGTTCGCGTCCGACAACCGTTATGTCGACTTCGACGGCAACGGTGTGCCGAACCTCGCCTTTGGCCGGATCCCGGCGCTCTCGAGCGATGACGTGACTCGTTACGTCGCCAAACTGATGATGTACGATGGCCGCAGCGTTCGCGCCAACAAGGCGCTGGTCGTGACCGACATTCCCGACGAGGGGGGCGACTTCAAGGCCGACGGCCAGGCGGTCGTGCAGGTACTCGAGGCCGACGGATTCCGTGCGACTTCCGTTAACCTGGCCGATCTGCCCGTGGACGATGCTCGCACGGCGATCTTCGCCAGTCTCAATCCGCCAGCGGGCGTCGGTCTGTTCAACTACATCGGCCACGGCGGCGCGAATCTGCTGTCGAAGGAGGCGGTGTTCACCAACGACGACGTGAGCAAGCTCAAGAACGACAGGCACCTGCCGGTGTTCCTCGCGTTTACCTGTGCGGCGGGCGACGGCACGTATCCCGGCTATGATTCGCTGGCGGAGACGCTGCTGTGGCGGCAGGGCGGCGGTGCCGTTGCCGCAATCGCCCCCACCGGATTGTCCGACAACGGCCAGGCCCACACGCTGAACCTGAGCCTGGTCGACGCACTGATCGGCCCGCGCGCGAGCGCCACGCTGGGCGAGGCGAACGCCGCGGCGCTGGCCGATCTGGCCAGGAAGGGCGGCGAGCGGTATATGCTGGACAAGTATTCGGTAACCGGCGATCCTGCGCTGCGGATGCAGCGATGAGATCCGCCCGCGCGCGGCCGCGCAGGTGCCGCGCGGCAATCGAAGGGATTTCCTTTGGCTGACACCGAACCCGTTGTGCCGAAAGCGCCACCCGCATCCGCGCCAGCGGCAGGCGGCGACGGCCGGAAGGCCTACGAGCGCCCGCGGATCCTTTCGCGTGAGCCGCTCGAAGTCATGGCGGCCACGTGCACCCGCCCGTTCGGCAAGGCGCCGGGCGTTTGCAGCACAGGCAGGTCGTAGCGCGAGGAGCTCGCCGGCAACGGCGAGCCGGGCACGCGTCAGGCGGCCGGAATCCGCCTGCGCAGGTCGAGCAGCAGCCGCGCGACGGGATAGAGGTGCGTCGCGTTTCCGGTTTCCTGCTCCGCGGTGCCCGGACAGAAGGCGAATCCGGGGGTGCCGTGACGATCGACTGTCTGTTTGACGTCGGTCGCGACGCGGCGGACTTCCGTCAATTCCGGCGAGTGATTCCAGAGGGTCGCGATGGAGTTCTCGTGCAGGTTGCCGATCCGCCGCCGCCACTGCACGCACGGATAGACGTTGCCGTATGGGTCGACGACGACGGTGGACGAACCTGCGCCGCAGTGCTTGTCGGGAGCGCCCGGCGACGGCTCTGCGGCGGCTGCTCCCGTCGATTCCGAGGCTGACTCGCGTTTCCCGGCGCTCGCCTCCGCGCGCTGACGCTGGAACCGGAAAAGCCGTGCGATTCCGTCGGGGGAAGGCGCGATCTGCAGCGGCTCGCGATCCCCGTCGTCGCGGCGCGTGATCTGCGGATCGAACTGGAGCGGCACGCCCGCTTTGTCGGCGAGCGCGAACATCGCCTCGATCTCGTGCTCGTTCCAGACCGTCAATGCGCTGTTCAGCTTGATGCGCAAGCCCAGCGCCTGCGCCGCGGGCAGGTTGGCCATCAGCCGCGCGAAGCTGCCGGGAACGCGCGTCTGGCGATCGTGGGTTTCAGCGGAGGCGCCGTGCAGGCTCAATTCGACGATGAAGGGGTCGACTTCCTCCCGCACGCGCTGCAGAAGCGCGCCGCGCAGCGCGTGGCCGTTGGTCTTCACCCGCACGAGGAAGCCCAGCTCGCGCGCCCTGCGTCCCAGCGCGAAGAATTCCGGGTGGGCGAGCGGCTCGCCGCCGGACAGCGTCAGGTTCAGCGTGCCCAGCTCACGCAGCTCCTCGAGCAGGCGGAAGTACTGCGTCCTGCCGAGCGGGACGCCTTCGAGGTTCGCATCGTTGTAGCAGAAGTAGCAGTTCAGGTTGCAGCGGTAGGTGAGCTCGAGCAGCACCGAGAACAGGATGTTCTGCTGCCAGGTGCGCGCCAGGGTGTCCGCGAATGCCATGAGTGTCCGTCTGCCTGCCGTGGCTCAATCCGGCGACCCGCCCGACGCGTCCTCGATGATCCCTGCGTCCAGCAGCTCCTGCAGGTACGCGAGGACATCGCATTCGAGCGTTGCCCGGTCGATCGCGTACTCGGCGGCGAGCGTGTCCAGCAGACCGCCGACGGGAGTTCGCGTCTCGAGCAGGTCCAGCACCCGTGCGCCCACGCCGTTGACCACGAGCACTTCACCCGCGGATTGCCTGACGACGACCCCTTCGCCGCCGATGTTGCGGTAGCGGGCGTCGGAGGACTTCGCCAAGACCGTGGTGTGCCGGATCATTGCACGGTTCCCATGCGAAGCAGCTCCCGGAAACGATGGTCGGGCGCGAAGGTCAGCACCCGCACGGGCAGTCGCGCGCCAAGTGCCTGCAGAGCCGCGACCAGCTCATCATAGCGGTAAGGATTCCGGTTGACGAACGGTGCGCACTCGAGCAGCGCTGCAACAGCCGATGCGGCGCCCATCGCCCGCAGCGCCGGAATCTCTCCCTTTTCGAGGCGGAAGAGGCCGCGCACGGGGTAGGAGCCGTCGGCGGTTTCCTGCGTCTGCCCGATGTCGCCGGCGAACGGAACCTTCTCGGCGACGACGCCGTCGGCGGTCAGGCGCAGCGCGTTCATGTCGTCGCTCAGAACCGCGCAGTGCGCGGCGAGCGCCAGGCGGGAGACCGTCGACTTGCCGGCGCCCGACGGCCCGAAGAAGACGTGGGCGCCGGGGCCGTCGGCGACCGCCGCGCTGTGCAGCAGCACGCCACCCTGCCCGAGCAGGTGGTAGGCGGCGACGACCCGGAGCACGTTCTCGAAGATCGCGTGCGACACCAGCCGGCTGTCTTCGGGTGTCCACAGTGCCGCCCGCAGCGTCGCGGTTCCATCGAGCCGGCCCATGAAATGAAAACCGGCGAACCGCACGACGCCCGGCGCATAGTCCAGATCGAAATCGAATTCCCATTCCCGATCGTCGTCGACGAAGTCCGCGGCGGCTGCGCGAAAGACGCGGATATTCACCGAGGGGCGGGCGGCCGGGGCCGACGCCGTGCAGAGTGCGCCGAAGCGCTCGCGGATCGCGGCTGCCTGCGTGGTACTCAATCCGTCGCAGACATAATCGCTGCCGGCGAAGTGGACCACGACCCGCTCCTCGCCCCAGCGTTCACCGCTCTGCCGGGCAGGGAACAGGTCGGGGTGCCGCAGGAAACGCTCGCCGAAGGCGGCGGGTGCGAGCCGCGGCGACCCTCGGGAATTCGCGGGCTCGATCCGCTCCTCGGTCCGGGCGCCGGTCATCGCCGTCTGCCCGTCACTGTGCATCGGCATCGAGCCGCGGCGCGCCGCGAACGGAGCCGAAGCCGGAAAGCTTGCCGATGCCCGCGATCGCCCGGCGCAGGTACAGCCAGGGCAACGACCGGCGGTTGTGTGCCCCGTATCGCGCGAGCACGTAGTCCGCGTCGGGAAAGCACGCCTCGCCGAGCAGCGTCGCGCGGTCGCGCCACGTGGCGAGCGCACGCAGGTCGGTCAACAGAATGCGCCAGCGCGTGGCATGGAGATATTCGGCGGAGAGCTCTCGCGGTGACGCCGCCGCCAGTTCTTCGAGCAGCGGGTCCGGCAACACGGTGGCGAACGCCCGATGCGTGGCGGCGAAGGCGTCGAGGCAGATCCGGCGCATCTGCGCTGCCGTGCACAGCTTCCGGAACTGCTGCCATTCCTCCGCGGCCATCGCGTTCGCCAGAAGATGGATGTCGTGGAGCCAGATCAGGCGGTTGCCGTCACCGCCGTCGGCGTAGAGGTGTGCGGCGCGATGCATGCACGCGAGCAGCAGGGCGTGCGGCGGGCACAGGGCGCGCGCGGCGGGGCCGAGCTTCGGGATCGCGACGGATCGGGCGAGAGCGGCGTCGAACGAAAGCGCCTTCGCAAAGACCTGTGAATTGTTGATCCGCCAGTGAACGTCGACGACGTGATCGACCCTGCCGGCCTTTCGGTGAAAGCTCTCCTGATAGCTCACCAGCCGGCCGCGAACCGCGTTGGGCCGCACGTAACCCATGGCTTTCAGTACGCGTGCCGTGGCTGCCCGTCCCGCCGCGGGGATCAGCAAGTCCGTGTCGCAGCGCGGGCGCAACGCCGGGGCGGCGTAGTGGGAGTAGGCGAGCGGTGTTCCCTTGAGCAGGACAGTCTCGATGCCGGCCGCATGCAGGCCTTCGAGCACCGCAACGACCTCGTGCTCCCGCAGCATGTCCAGCGCCGCCTGCATCGCGGTTTCGCGGGCCAGTCCCTCGCGCACCGCCACCGGCCAATCCTGCCACGCGGATGTCGGTTTGACGTGATGATGAACGAGCGCCGCGACGCCGTGCTCGTGGCAGGCATCGAGAAAGCGCCGCTCGAACGCGGCGTCGGTCGGAGCGGGCCAGGACAAAAGCGCGTCCCGCAGGATCCCGTGCAGCAGGCGCTCCTCGCGGGATCCGGGCGCGAAGCCCGTCGACGGCGAGGGCCTCACGGATGTGCGCGTTTCCCCGTTCGGCGAACGGTATTGCAGTTCACTGCGTCGTCCATCGGGACCTCGGAAAGTTGCTTCCTGGTTTGCGCCGGCATGCGGGGCACGTCGGGATTGCGCGCCAGGTGCCAATGATACCGGTCGGCGGCGGTGGCATGGCCGCGACCGGGCGGCGCATGGATCGGTCGTGTGTCGCACGCGTGCGATCGGGCCCGCGCGCGCCGGCACGTTCAAGCCGCCGGCGTTTCGGGGTATGCTGTCGCCCGTTTTCGTGATCCGCCGACAGCAGGCCCGATTCCTGCGGGTCCCGTCGCTCGTTCCTGCCGCGGGCGGGACGACTGCGCGTACCGATGGTTGCCCTCACCCCGAGCCCTCCGCTGCCCCGCACGAACGTCCACCGCGGGGCTTCCTCGCCGTGAGCCGCCGCTCGCTGAGCTCGCTCGCGCTCATGCTGGCCGTTCCCGCGCTGGCGGCCTTCGTCGTCTATCTGCCGGCGCTTTCCGGCGGGTTCCTGTCCGACGACTACAGCGAGCTGCACCTGTTCTACGGTGCGGACGCGCAGGAGGTCGCGGCACGCGTGGGCAGGACGTTCCTGTCCGGCGTGGGTCCCCCGTCCAACCAGTACCGGCCACTGACGATGGCCTCGTTCGCGGCCAACACGCTGCTCTCCGGCGCCGATGCTTCGTCGTGGCGCGCCGTCAATCTCGCGCTGCACGCGGCCAACGCCGCGCTGGTCGCGCTGCTCGCATGGCAGCTCGCGGGAGTCTCGTCGCGGTGGGCGCGCTCGGCGGCGGTCGCCGCGGGCGTGGCGTTCGCGTGGTTCGCGCCGTCGGCCGAGGCGGTCGCGTGGATCGCCGCGCGCTTCGACGGGATGGCGCTCTTCTGGATGCTCGCCGCCGCCTGCCTCTTCGTGGCGAGCGAAAGCTGGCGTGATCGCTACGGCATCGCAAGCCTCGTGGCGACGGTCCTCGCGTTCATGAGCAAGGAGTCGGCCGCGATCGGCCCCGCGCTGATCGTCGCGCTCGCGTGGGTCAAGCAACCCTACGGCGAGGGCCTGCTGCGGGGAGGCGTGCGCGCCCTCGCCGCGGCGGCGCCGTGGCTCGCGATCGCGGCCGCGTATTTCGCCTTCCGGACATGGCTCTTCGGCGACCCGTTCCGCTTCTATCCGGGGACCTCGCCGGGGCTCGCGCTACTGTCCGGACACTGGCTCGCCGCGCTGCCCGCGAGCGGGGACTGGTGGCCGCTCGTGTTGCCCGAGGAGGGGCCGCGCCGCGTGGGCGCCGTCGCCGCGCTGCTGCTCGCCATCGCCGCGGTGTCCGCGGCGCTGCAGAACAGGCTGGAGCGACGCGTGCTCGCGGCCATCGCGCTGGCGGGCCTCGCGGCGCTCGCATTGCTGTTTTCCCATTGGGGCTGGTCGAACACCGGCGAGGGCGGGCGCGTCCTGTACGCAGTCGCGGCGATTGCGGCGCTCGCGGTCGCGTTGCCGCTGCGCTCTCCCGATTCCCGGCTGCGCGTCGCAGCATGGATCGTCGCCCTGGTGCTGCTCGGCAGCAGCCTGCTGCTGACGCGTGCGGCCGTCGAGCGCCGGGCGCAGGCGGGCGCCGAGGTGCGCGCGCTGATCGCCGCGCTGCGGGAGACCGCCGACGCGTTGCCTGCCGGCTCCTATGC
>Ga0209048_10007181_pt1 | contig 10320 bp, 7 predicted proteins | sample FrelakmetCRP12CR_FD_187146 | JGI IMG/M metagenome (GOLD analysis project Ga0209048, IMG submission 187146) | Freshwater lake sediment microbial communities from the University of Notre Dame, USA, for methane emissions studies - CRP12 CR (SPAdes)... | ecosystem: Environmental > Aquatic >... | reverse complement strand
CGCCGGTGAAGCGAAGTGGCGTACGTATATGGCCGCAAGCGCTGCAGGCGCCGTAGAGGACATGCCGGTGCGAGCCGTGTTGCGCCAGCAGCGCACACCCGTCGAGGTAATTTGGGCGCCCTAGGACAGCAGGAAGCGCATGGTTCGCCGCAAGGGTTCGGCGGCACCCCACAGCAATTGATCGCCGACCGTGAAGGCCGATAGATACTCCCCGCCCATTGCGAGCTTGCGCAGCCGGCCGATGGGTATGGTCAATGTGCCGTTGACCGAAGCGGGCGCCAGTTCCTTGATCGACGAAACGCGGTCATTGGGCACGACTCTCACCCAGGGGTTCCCGCCGGCGATCAATTGTTCGATGTCGCGCAAGGGAATATTTTTCTTGAGCTTGATGGTGAGCGCCTGCGAGTGACAGCGCATCGCGCTCACCCGCACACAGATGCCTTCGACCGGCACGGGCGCCGCCTCGGTATCCATGATCTTGTTGGACTCGGCGCCGGCCTTCCACTCTTCCCGGCTCTGGCCATTGCCCAAATCCTTGTCGATCCAAGGGATAAGATTCGCAGCCAGCGGCGCGCCGAAATGACTGGTCGGAAAATCCGCGCGGCCTATGGCGCGCGTGACCGCGCGGTCGATGTCGAGAATTCCCGACTCGGAATCGCGCAACAGCTCCGCGGCCGACCGATGCAGGGCGCCCATCTGCTCGAGCAGCTCGCGCATGTGCTGTGCGCCGGCGCCCGATGCCGATTGATACGTCATGGCCGTGATCCACTCCACCACGCCGGCGCGCAACAAGCCGCACACCGCCATGAGCATGAGGGACACGGTGCAATTGCCGCCGATGAAATCCTTGATGCCGCGCGCGCGCGCCTTCTGCATCACCGGCAGATTCACCGGATCGAGCACGATGACCGACGATGGCTCCATCCTCAAGGTCGACGCGGCATCGATCCAGTATCCTTGCCAGCCCGCCGCGCGCAGGCGCGCATGCACCGATTGAGTGTACTCCCCGCCCTGCGTACTGATCAGCATGGGCAAGCGCGCCAATGCCGCGAGATCGTTGGCGTCTTGCACCGGACCGACTTTGCGGCCGATGTCCGGGGACGGGCGTCCCGCCTGGGACGTGCTGAAGAACACCGGCTCGACCAAATCGAAGTCCCTTTCGGCGCGCATGCGTTCCAGAAGCACGGAGCCGACCATTCCACGCCAACCGATGAGGCCAATCTGGCGGGTCATTCGATCAAAAACTCCGCTGCCGGGGGCCGCCGATTATAGTTCGACGCCATGACAAAACCATAGGCGCCGCAGTTCGCGATCAACACCACGTCGCCCTCCTCGGTCGGCGGAAACCAGCGATCGCTGCCAAGCTGGTCGGCCGATTCGCAGATCGGACCCACGATGGTCACTTTTTGATTCAACGGCTCCGTGAGATGCGTCAGGTTACGAATGTCGTGATGCGCACCGTAAAGCGCCGGTCTGATCAGCGAGTTCATCCCGGTCGCGATGCCGACATATTGCTCGTCCCCCTTGCGCTTCAACTGCGTCACCACCGCGACCAGCACGCCGGCCCGGGCAACCAGAAAGCGCCCGGGCTCCATCCAGAATTCGATCCCGGGGAAACGCTGCTTGAGCCGACCCACCCCCGCGTCGAGCGCGGCAAGATCGATGCCAACGTGGCCCATCTGTTCGGGAACGCCGATTCCGCCGCCGAGATCGACGATGTGCGCATCCGGAAAGGGCTGCGTGAGCTCGCCAAGCAGCGTTCCGGTCTCGATCCAGTTGGCCACATCGAAGATCCCGCTCCCCGTGTGCGCGTGCAGTCCGGTGACCCGCACTCCCGCGGCCCGCGTCAATGCCACTAGCTCGTCGATCTCCGACATCGGGATGCCGAACTTCGAGTGGGCTCCCCCGGTGCGCACATGGTGATGATGTCCGCGACCGAAGCCGGGATCGATTCTCAAGAATATCTCGGCGCCGCGGAAGATCTCGGGCCACATTTTGAGCGGGTGCAGATTGTCCAACGTGACCCGCACACCCTTTCTCAAACCGTATTCATATTCGGCGCGCGGCGCAAAATTCGGAGTGAACAGCACCTGATCCGGCGCGAGAACCGGCACGGAGGCAAATGCGTGCTCGAGTTCACCTTGCGACACGCACTCGAGCATGAGTCCGGCCGAATGAATGTGCCTGAGAATTGCCGGATGCCAGTTCGCCTTCATCGCGTATGCCCAACGGGTCACCGAGCGCACCTGCCGCACCGCTGCGATCGCCGCGTCCAGGCTCGGCATGTCGTACACGAAGGCGGCCGATTCGCGCAGCGCAATGTCCTGCAATTGCCGGCGCTTGCGCGGATCTTCCCACCAGTTGGGCACGGGCGCCGCGGCGCTTTCCTTAGGCGAGAACAGCTGCAGCCACGTGGGCCCGAGCACCCGGTCGGAGCCGATGCTCTGAATGAGCCGCTCGTGCAATTGATGCACCAGACGGTCGCCCTGGGATTCGTCGATCACGAAGGTGAAGTTGAGGTCGTTCGCCGCCTGACTCACCAGGTAGATCTTATGGTCCTGAAACAATTCGAACGCCGAGCCCAACTCGTGCAGGATACCGCGGATGTTGTGACCGACGAGGCTCAACGAGGCGCACGGTCCCAGCACCTCGACTCGGCACAATTCACCGAGGGCCGCCGCGAGGCGCGCAAGAGCCGCTGAACCCAAGGTATTGGCGGTCGGGTCGAGCGACACGGTCACGTTGGTTTCCGAAGTGGATACGAGATCCACCGACATTCCCTGTTGCTTGAAGATCTGGAAGGCATCCGCCAGGAAGCCCACCTGGTGCCACATTCCGGGGCTTTCCATGGAGACCAGCGTGATCCCCTTCTTGATCGCAATGGCCTTGACCTGGCCCGCGCTTCCGGCAACGTTCGCCGAAATGACCGTGCCTTCGAGCCCAGGAGCTTGCGTGGCATAGATATGCAGGGGAATTTGATACTGCCGCACCGGCAGCACGCAGCGCGGGTGCAACACCTTGGCGCCATTGCTGGCGATCTCCTGCGCTTCGTCGTAATGCAGGGCCCGCAGCAAGCGGGCCGTGGGTACGGCGCGCGGGTTGGCGCTGAACATACCCGGCACATCGGTCCAAATCTCGAGGCGTGCGGCCGCCAGTTTGGCGGAGAAGTACGCACCGGATGTATCGGAGCCGCCGCGGCCCAACAGCACCGTGTCGCCGGCTTCGTCGGCGGCGATGAATCCTTGCGTAATCACGACTTGATCGAGCGCACGCCATTGCGCCTGCAGCTGCGCATCCGGCGAGAAGTCGCAGGTGGCCGACAGAAAATCTGCCTCCGAGGTCGCGCCGTGGCGCCGTTCGGCGCGCAGCACTTCGCGTGCATCCACCCAGGCCGCTCTCACTCCCTGGGCATTCAAATATGCGGCGCCCAAAGAGGTCGCCAACAGCTCCCCCATCGCCATGACGCGGGCGCGCAGCCGAGCGCTGATTTCGCGGCTCCCGGCTGCGCCGGCCGCCAAGTCCCGAAGATGCGCCATGAACGCTTCGAAACGCTCGTCGAGAACGATCGATAATGCCTTCGCAAGGTCCCGGTGCACCGTCTCGATTTGGGCGAGTACGCTCGTGTAGGTGCCGGACGCGGCAGCCGCCAGCAGCGACTCCAAGCGATCGGTTATGCCGGAAAGTGCGGAATGTACGACCACCGGGCGCAGACCCGCCGCAAGGCGCGCCTTGAGCACGCCGACGATGTTGCGCCAATTGCTCGCCGACGACACACTCGTGCCGCCGAATTTGAGCACCACCCAAGGTTGGTTATGTTCGGGCATCGATCACGGCGCGCGCTTCGCATGCCGTTGAACATTCAGGCAGTGCGGCTCCCAAGCGGATCAATCGTCTTCGAAAATGTCGCGCAGCTCTTTTTCCAACTGTCGCTCGGCGAGCACGTCCTCGACACGACTCCAAGCCGCCTTGCCGCGCTTGGCCATGGCCGCAGCTTTGGGCCGCCGCTCCGCTCGCTCCAGCAACGGGTCGAAATCATGGGATTCTTCGGCTTCGCCAAGAAACTCATCATCGATATCGAAGTGTTCGTCTGCGCGTTCGCTCATTGTTCGAGAAAAGCCCTTGAAATCAATAGGATCGATCAGCCAGGTGCATGAAGTTGCGCACTATATCGGATTTCGCAACGCATTCAACTATAACGACGCTTTTCCGAATACCCGTGGAATGATCACTTTGGAGGCAGCGCGAACGATTTCAATGGATATTCATTATTATTTTTATTTTCAGTCACTTACTGATTATTCATAATCAACATAATGAATAATAGATGCCATCTACGTGCCGGTACGGGCGCTGCCGCGGCGTGCAGGCAACGCTCCTCGCGCAATGGCGCGATTCACGGCCGATAGGATCGCCAACAGCGACGCGGTGATGATATTCGGGTGCATCCCGGCGCCGAACAGGGTCCGGCGCGAGCGAGTCGTAATCTCTATATAGGAAACCGCTTTTGCCGCGCTGCCTTGTCCGCGCGAGTGTTCCTCATAGGAAAGCACGTCGAAAGGCAGACCGACCGCCTCGACCATGGCGTCGATCGGACCCGACCCTTGTCCGAGCCAGGTTTCGAGCCGCCCGTCACATTCCACTTGCAGCGACAAACGCTCGGTGTCGGCTCCGTCGGTCGAAGCCGCCAACTGATGCGAGCGATACACGATGGGCGGCCGAGGCGCCAGATATTCCTGCGTGAACAGGTCCCATAGCTCCTTGGAAGTCAATTCCTTACCAGTGATATCTGCAGCTGCCTGCACGACCTGGCTGAATTCGATTTGCAGGCGCCGCGGCATTAACAATTGGTAATCCCGCTCCAACAGATAAGCCACCCCGCCCTTGCCGGACTGACTGTTGACTCGAATGATCGAATCGTAGGAGCGCCCTAGATCCGAAGGGTCGATCGGCAAGTACGGCACATCCCAAAGGTCGCCCTCGGCGCGGGCCGCAAGCCCTTTTTTGATTGCGTCCTGATGCGATCCGGAAAACGCCGTGAACACCAAGTCCCCCACATAGGGATGGCGGGGATGAATAGGCAGTTGATTGCAGGACTCCGCGCAGCGCGCCACTTCGTTTATATTCGAGAAATCAAGCCCAGAATCAACGCCTTGCGTATAAAGGTTAAGAGCCAGTGTCACGACATCCACGTTGCCCGTGCGCTCGCCGTTGCCGAACAGCGTGCCTTCGATGCGCTCTGCGCCCGCCATGAGGGCGAGTTCCGCTGCCGCCACCGCGGTGCCCCGATCATTGTGCGGATGCACGCTGATAACGACGTTGTCGCGCTTGCCGATGTGCCGCGCGAACCATTCGATCTGATCCGCGTAAACGTTGGGCGTCGCCATTTCCACGGTGGCCGGCAAATTGAGGATCGATTTACGCTTGCGGGTCGGTTCCCAGACCGCATTGACCGCATCGCAGATCTCGACCGAAAAATCGAGCTCCGTACCGGTGAAGCTCTCAGGGCTATATTGGAATACCCACTCGGTGCCCTGATTGCGTTCGGCATGCTCGCGAACGTGCGTCGCGCCACGCACGGCGATATCGATGATGCCGGCCCGATCGAGCCGAAAGACCACCCGGCGCTGGGCGATCGAGGTCGAGTTGTATACGTGAACGATGACCCGGCGCGCGCCTTTGACCGATTCATAGGTGCGCTCGATGAGTTCGGGACGCGCCTGCGTCAGGACTTGAATGGTGACGTCGTCCGGAATCAGTCCCTCATCGATGATCTCCCGCACGAAATCAAAGTCGGTCTGGGAAGCGGCGGGAAATCCCACCTCGATTTCCTTGAAACCGATCTTGACCAGCATGTCGAACATACGCCGCTTGCGCGCCGCATCCATGGGTTCGATCAACGCCTGGTTGCCGTCCCGCAAATCGACGCTGCACCAGGTCGGCGGCGCGGTAATGACCGTGTTGGGCCAGGTTCTGCCGCCGAGGTCGACGGGAGCAAATGCACGATACTTGGTCGAAGGATTACGCAACATGCTGTTCTCTTGTTCGGTCGGTCCATGCCCTCAACATCAGCCCCACACACCAAAGGAAGCATTGCAATTGAGGAATTCGGTTCGGTCTTGTAAGCGCGACCGCGCGCGGGGGTGATGGGCGCCTAGCGGCGCAGCAGCGGCGCCAGCATGCTCACGCGGCACAAGCCCGGCCGCCGCGACCGTGCGGGGCTGTGCAGAAGTATGAACGCCCGTGAACTCATATCGGTCAAATCTAGCATTGGCGCCGCTCGCCGCGCAATAGCAGCGCCTCCCGCCCGGCCCCGGCGGCCGCAAAACCGTCAACCGGCGCCATACGCACGGTCCTTCCAATTGGCGCCCACGCCCCGCCAATGGTTCACCGCCGATGCCACGGTTGCCGCCATGTAAAAGACCGCAATCAGCGGCAACGCGAAAGACCAGAGCCTGCTGCGCCCATAGCGTGCCAGCGTCGGAAGATACGTGATCGCGGCGATGCCGAATGCCGCGAGACCATACCCGCGCTCCCGGCCGTGGCCGAACACGATCGCCCATACGGGCACCAGCCAAACCATCGTCAGGCCGAGCAGGGTGAGCCCGAGAAGAGCGGCCGAGCAGCGCAATTGCGTGAACGCGGTGCGCGAAATCATGCGCCAGACATCAACGAAATGCGGATACGGACGGATCGATACCGCGAGCGCGGAGTGACCCAGATAGATGGCTCCCGAAACTTTCACGGCCTTGGCGAGCGCGACGTCGTCGATGAGCGCCTGCTTGATCGCTTCGACGCCGCCGATACGTTGCAGCGCCTGGCGGCGAATCAGCATGGTTCCGCCGGCCGCGGCGGCGATTCGCGATTCGGGGGCATTCACGCGCGCGAATGGATACAACATCTGAAAGAAATACACGAAGGCCGGCACCAATGCTCGCTCCGCGAAACTTGCGCAGTTCAAGCGAACCATCTCGCTCACCAGGTCCACACGAGGCGCCTGCAGCCGCGCGACCAGCGCCGATAAATGCCGCGGATCGTGCACGATATCGGCGTCGGTAAACAGCACCACCGCCGCGCTGCCGGCCGCCGCGCCCTGGCGCAATGCCCATAATTTTCCGCTCCATCCCGCGGGTTTGCGCGCGCCGCGGATGACACGCAGGTTCGGCGCCCTGCCGGCGCGCTCCGCCGTACCGTCGGCGGAATTGTCATCGACCAGAATGACGCGGAAATTGCCGGCGTAGTCCTGAACCAGGAGCGAGGCGATCGCGGCGCCGATGCATTGCGCCTCGTCGCGCGCCGGAACCACGATATCCACATCGGGAAGATCATTGGGCACGGCGGGCGTGGGCGCAGCGGGCGCCAATTCAGGCCCGGAGAGCCAAAATTTGCCGTGCGCGCAGCACAGGTAAATCCACACGAGCAGCGACACGAGCGCAATCATCTAAATCCAGCCTTTAAGATGACGTTGCACGATCGACACGAGCATATCCGCATGGCGGTCGTCGTCGTTGAGTGCGGGCACCAGAGTGAGTTGCTCGCCGCCCAGGTGCAGGAATTTATCGCGATATTCGATGGCCACTTCCTCCAGCGTCTCCAGGCAGTCGACGGCGAAGGACGGTGAGACGACGGTCAATTTGCTCAAGCCCCGCTTGGCAAGGGCCGTGAGGGTATCTTCCGTATAGGGTTGCAACCACACCACCGAGCCGAAGCGCGACTGATAGCAATGCGACCATTCACCTTCTTTCAGGCCCAATCGCGCCACCAGCAAGCGGCTGGTCGTCTCCGTGTGCTCCCGATACGGATCCCCCTCCTTCACATAGGCAGCCGGGATGCCGTGATAGGAGAGAAGCAAATGCGAGCGCCCGCCGGCCTCGGCCCAATGCTCCTCGATGCGCGCGCCGAGGGCCTCGATGTACCCCGCATCGTCGTGGTAATCGTTCACGAAGCGTGTTTCCGGCAGCCAGCGCCAACGCCGCAAGGCATCGCTGGTACGGTCGAACACCGAGCCCGTCGTCGATGAGCAATATTGCGGATACAGGGGCAGCACCAGCAGTCGCTTCGCATTTTGCCGAGCCAGGGACTCTATCGCGCTCGCGATGCTGGGGTTGCCGTAGGTCATGCCGAGGGCGACCCGCACCCGATCCCCTGCCGCCGCGCGCAGCCGCTCGTCCATTTTGCTCGCGAGTCGACTCGAGTACACGGCCAAGGGTGAGCCGTCTTGCAGCCAGATCTTGCGGTACTTGCGCACGGTGCGTATCGGTCGAAACGGCAGCACGAAGCCGTATAGGATGGGCAGCCAAATCCAGCGGGAGGTATCGATCACTCGCCGATCGCCGAGGAATTCGCGCAAATAGCCCTGGACGGCGCCATAAGTGGGCGCATCGGGGGTGCCTAAATTGACCACCAATACACCGATTCGCTCGGGCGTCGACGCCGCCGCTTGCGCCACGGCGCGATAATAGGGCATGTATCCAGATCCTTAAGCCATCCGCCCCGCCAGTATACTGCTTGGCGCATGAAGCCCCACACGGTCGTATGGATTGCCTAGCATGATGTGGTTGAGCCCCAGCGAGAGCGAGGCCCTTTCCTTGAGCTTGAGCGTCGCCGCCCGCAGCGTGGCGTTCAGCTTGCCGCCGGCGATCCTCGCAGCCTGGATACTGACTCGCCGGCGATTCATCGGCCGCACCCTGCTCGATGCCATGGTGCACCTGCCTCTGGTGCTGCCGCCGGTGGCGGTCGGCTACGTGCTCTTATTGCTGTTCGGCACCCGCGGTCTCATCGGTTCCTGGCTCGAGCGGCTGTTCGGCATCGAACTCATATTCACACGCAACGGCGCGGCGCTTGCCACCGCGGTCATGTCCTTCCCGCTGATGGTCCGTGCCATTCGGATCTCCCTGGAAAACATCGACCGCGGGCTCGAGGAGGCGGCGCGCACCTTGGGCGCCGGCGCACTCGACCGGTTCGCCACGGTAACCGTGCCGCTGCTGCTGCCCGGCCTGCTCGCGGGGGCGATCACGGCCTTTTCGGCCGCATTGGGAGAATTCGGCGCCGTCATCACCTTCGTGTCGAATATTCCCGGCGAGACGCGCACCCTGCCGCTGGCGCTGTATTCCGCCTTGCAGGAGCCCGGCGGAGAATACGCCGCGGCGCGGCTCGCCGTGCTTTCGCTGGTGTTGGGGCTGGGAGGTTTGTTGTTGTCCGAATGGTTCGCGCGGCGCGTGCGCCGCATTCTGGGCCGGTGATGCTTCAAGTCGCCGTCGCCAAGCAACTCGGCGCATTTCGCCTGGACGTGAAGTTCGAGCTGCCGACTCCGGGTGTGGTCGCGCTGTTCGGGCCGTCCGGCTGCGGCAAAAGCATCACGGTCAACATCATCGCCGGCCTGCTGGCGGCGGATCGAGGCCGAGTGGCGCTCGATGAGACCGTGTTGCTCGACACGCAACAGCGAATCGATATGGCTGCGGAACGGCGGCACATCGGCTATGTGTTTCAGGACGCCCGGTTGTTTCCGCACTTGAGCGTCGCCGCCAATCTCCAATATGCGCTGAAGCGCGCGGTCGGCCACCGCTACGTGAGCCTCGATGCGGTCGCGAACCTGCTCGATCTCGGAGCGCTCATGCTGCGGCGCACGCACCAATTATCGGGCGGCGAGCGGCAACGGGTCGCGATCGGTCGAGCGCTGCTGTCGCAGCCGCGCCTGCTGCTGCTCGATGAACCGCTGGCCTCGCTCGACCGGGAACGGCGCGAGGAAGTGCTGCCGTATCTCGAATCCCTGCGCGATCAATTAGCTATTCCGATGGTTTACGTCAGCCACCAATTCGATGAGGTGCTGCGCCTCGCCACGCACATCGTGCTCATGCAATCGGGAGCCGTGGTCGCGCAAGGCGGCATCGGAGCCATGAGCCTCGATCGGCATCTGCGCTCGATCATCGGACCGGATGCCGTGGGCGCAATCATCGACGGCGTGGTGCTCGGAGCGGACTCTGCGAGCGGCATGACCCGGGTACGCGTCGGACAGGGCGAACTGAAAGTGCAAACCGCCGCGACGGCCCCGGGAACGACCTTGCGCGTTCAGCTGCTGGCGCGCGACATCATCGTGTCGACGCAAATGCCCCAGCACTTGAGCGTGCGAAATAATCTGCCAGGCGCGGTTACGGCCATCACCGACGATGACGGGAATTCGGATCTGATTTCCATCGACATCGGCGGGGCGCAAATCATGGCTCGAATCACCAAGTCGGCGACGCGCGAGCTCGCGCTCAAGCCGGGGGCGCCCGCCTGGGCGCTGGTCAAGTCGGTTTCCTTGCGCGGCCATTCCTTTCCTGC
>Ga0209048_10007180_pt1 | contig 10321 bp, 5 predicted proteins | sample FrelakmetCRP12CR_FD_187146 | JGI IMG/M metagenome (GOLD analysis project Ga0209048, IMG submission 187146) | Freshwater lake sediment microbial communities from the University of Notre Dame, USA, for methane emissions studies - CRP12 CR (SPAdes)... | ecosystem: Environmental > Aquatic >... | reverse complement strand
TCTCGGCATTCTTAAGGTAGAATTCATGTTCCTTCATCTCGTTGTTGAGGGCAACCTGCAGTGCATTGACTCGTTCTTTCATAATCAGTCTCCTTATTGAAATTCACATTCTCTTGGTTAATGATATTATTATACCCTTTGAGGCAGCAACTTATTATCTCATGTCTTGATTGTCAAGCCAAAAAAAGCAGGAGATCAGGAGACATTTTTACTGGCCCCTAAAGGCATGAGCGATCAAAAATCTTTGAGTTCATCGACATATTCCGCGACATTCTCACAAAGATCGGATATTCTCTCCAGATGGATTAACACTTCGACAAAGATGGGACCAGCTTCGGCCTGACAGATCCCTTCGTAGTATCTCACGAGGTGTCTTTCCCGCGCCTCTTTCACCTTCACATCAATATCCGCCTCGCGCAGGAAAATATTCTTTATTTTTTCCACATTGCGCTCTTCGATCAGTGATACGGCATCGCGAAGGTTCTCAGTTGCCCGCTGCTCAATTTCTCCCAGATCCTTTTTACCCATTTCTGTAAAGCTGACCTCTGCCTCATACTTATTACTCGCCAGTTTCGCCAGTATGACCGCATGATCACCAATCCTTTCAATGTCGTTTGCCATAGCTGTATACGTGAAGAGTTTTTGTGAGAACTCAGGTGACAGTTGCAGACAGGAAATTTTACGCAGGAAATTCACGATCTCACGCCGCAGGACGTCGACAACAAATTCAACATAGTTAACATTTTGCCTCTTCCATTCTTTGTAGTCCTTTACCAGCAGTAAGCTCTCGACAAATATCTTCTGTACGAGGATAATTTCCCGCTGCAGTTCCTTTCTTACACACATCAAAGCCTCTTCGGGACTTGCAAGACACCTGTCATCGAGAAATTCCGGCCATAACGGCAGGATCTCTTCTTCGCCGGGTATGATCTTTTCGATCAATCTGGCAAATGGTTTGAGAAAAAAAATAAAAAAGGCAACAATTAAGAGGTTAAACAAGAAGTGACCGAGGACGATCTGCTGCGCCACGTTGGCGGAAAGACTCTTCAAAATGACAATCATCCACGGAAGGGCAACCATGCAGGCAACGGCGCCAAAGCACTTAAAGAAGAGGTGGGAAACAGCACTTCTCTTGCCGCTGATGCTCGCAACCGCACTTGCCATAAGGGCGGTGACGGTCGTTCCCACATTAGCCCCGAAAACAACAGGAAGTGCGTTTTCAATAGTGATAAGATCCTGTTGCGCCAGAATGGCAAGAATGCTGATGGGAATGACAGAGGCATGTACTATTCCTGTAAAAACAATTCCAATCCCAAAACCCAAGAACGGATTTTTTGTTTCCTGAAAGAAGTGGATGACCGCCTGATTATCTTTCAATGGCGCCGTGGTCATCGCCGCCAGGCTTAATCCAAAAAATAAGAGGCCAAAATAGAAGACGGCCTCGCCCACGTCCTTCCATTTTGCCTTTCCCGTAAGCCAGATAATGCCGCCTGAAACAACAATAAGGGGGGAAATATCGGTAAATTTCCAGACGACCAGTTGAACAGTGAGTACAGTACCGATGTCCGCGCCCAGGATGATGCCCAGGGAATGGTAAAAGGTCATTAAACCTGCGCTCACCATACCAACGGTCAATAGTGTCGTCGCCGAACTGCTCTGAAACAGAATTGTTGTTGCTATTCCGGTAAACAGCCCATAAACCGGTCTTCTAACTGAATACCTAATATATTCCCTAATCCGTGAAGTAAAAAGCTGCTGCACCCCGGCGCTCAACTTTGTCATGCCGAATAAAAACAAAACGAGACCGGAAGTAAAAATCAATGCCTCTTTCATGACAGTCATTTTCCCGAATATAAGAAACTCACGCCTCTATAGTCTATTTACGATCCAGACTGCGTCTTCAACAAAATCTCTAGTACTGCCCGGGGAAATTCGGCTTTCGCTTCTCCTTCTGGGCGAGAATTCCCTCACGTGCATCCTTGCTTCCGAATACAGGCAACCCGATCTCCAGTTCCCTCTTGAAGGCATCAGCAAAGGACATATCCCGTGTTTCCCGGGAACATCTAATGATGCCCTGAACGGCAAGGGGGCCATTACTCGCAATTCTGTCCCCTAATTCCATGGCTTTATTCATGAGGTCCTCTTGTGCTACCACTTGATTGAGAAAACCCCATTCATGCAGAGTTCTCGCGCGGAAGTTTCCTGCTGTCAGAAGAATTTCAAGGGCCCGGCAGGGTGACAGTTGTCGGGACAGGTAAACATTCGAACCGCCGACCGGCATGATTCCCAGGCTGGCTTCTCTCATCTGAAAAACTGCATTTTCCGAGGCAATGCGAAGATCGGCGCCCATGACCATCTCAAAGCCCCCTGTCAGACAATAACCGTTGATGGCAGCAATTACGGGTTTCTTCACAATGTTTGGTTTCAGCATGGCTTCCCCGACATGCGGTCCCACCTGCACCAGCCATCGCTCTGATTCATTCCTGGGCTCCCTGGCCTTTGTGAGCACAGGTATGGCCGTTTTCAGATCCATACCGGAGCAGAAGATTTCCGGCAGACAGGAATAGAGAATAACGACGCGCACCTTTTCATCCTGATTGACATCCATCCACGCGCGATGCAAGTCCATCAGGATTTCTGGATCAAGGGCGTTCTTTTCCTCGGGACGATTTAGACCTACTCTTGCGATGTGCCCCTCTTTTTCATAGACTAGTCCCATAGAGTTCTCCTTTCAAGGTATCATTAAGTGGATCGCGGGGCTTTCTGGCGAGCCCCTCAATTCGGAAACCATATGCAAGAGACGCGGCTTGAATAGTAAGCCCCGCCAGTTGCCTTGAATAAGGTGGTTACAAGGTTATTATCAAATTTACTAGGTAACCTCAAGGCTAATGTATTCTGCTTCCTTGACCTTCCATAGAAAGACAAGCACAATCCACTTGATGAGCTTCCCCCGATGTTATAAATTCTGTAGAAGTCCATATAAAATTTGACATGGAAGGATCTTTCAGTATATAAATTAGCACTGATTTTTAACTATTACTGGAGAAAGGAAATACTATACGCATCCCCGATAAGCTGAGTGATGTCCTGGGAAAAGCGGTGGAACCTTTGAACGAGTATGCTGTTTAACAAAAGCAGCATACAGAACATGTACCGCCAATGTGTTACCATTGCCTCGGATTGCATAATAATTACAACTTTGGCCACTAGATAAATGGAAGACAAGAAAACCAGGCAACCTATTCTTATTGATATCGGGAAGATAACAAAGACTCCTGAGGAACCATTCCTGCCTCTGTGGGTTTTTCAGCACGATGATCTGATTAGCGCAATCGATGCCGGAAGCCGTATCAAAAAAGAAAACCTGATAAATACTCTAAACCGCATCCATTTTATGGACGATTCTATCTGCGCCCTATTGCGCCATCCCAAGTATGACGAAGCAATTCTTGTAAGAGCAATTCCGGAGACTATAGAAGGAGATAAATTAACCTGTTCTTGGGACAAGAGTCATGCAAGTTTTGGCCTCGAAAACTTCCAGTTCAGTTACGTGATAGTAATGGAACAACAATCCATTATTGTCATTCCGGCAAAACTGCTGAGTATAGACAGCACGGGATTCAAGATACTGCTGCCAGAAGAGAGCTATGTTATAAGCAGGCGGGGGATAAATCGCTTTCCCTGCCGGGATGTCACCGCGGAGTTGACGCAGAGCGGTTTGCTGGCAAAGGGCAGTCTTATAGATTTCAGCCCGCAGTCTTTCCGTATAAAGGTAAACCCCGAAATGCCCTCATCGCGTCATTGTTTCAATCCTGATGCTACCATTACGGTCAGGTTAACGAGCGATGGTAAAATGCTTTTTTCCGGAAACTGCCGCTGTCTAAGAGAAAAGCAAGAAATTCTCGACTGGGAAATCGTTCTTGCTCCCCTTAGTGAACAAATCAAACGTTTCCAGACAAGAAAAATCCGCCATCCCCGCCTCCGGATATTCCCCCCCCCGATGGCCGCATTTGAGCACCCATTTTTCAAGAAAAAAGTCCAGCGTGAAATCACGGACATCTCCATTACAGGATTTTCTGTATATGACAACGCAAAAGACGGCATATTGTTGCCGGGAATGATCATGCACGGCCTGTCAATAATTTACGCCGGAGAGTTGAAAATGCGTTGTACAGCACAGGTGCTTTATCGCAGGAAGCAGAATGAAAATGAAATATTATGCGGCATCGCCATCCTGGATATGGACGTCCACAGTTACAGTCGTTTGAACCGCATCCTCGCCTTAAATATGGACCATCACTCCTACATATCCACCGAAGTGGACATGGATGCCCTCTGGGAATTCTTTTTCGACACCGGTTTTATCTATCCTAAAAAGTATAATATACTCAAGAACTACCGGGAGGAATTTAAAAAAACATACAGGAAAATCTACCAAGATAACACCGAGATTGCCATGCACTTTACCTATGAAAAAAATGGGCGCATCTATGGCCATATGTCCATGATACGGGCCTATGAGCGAGCATGGTTGATACATCACCACGCAGCGAGGCCGATGGAAAAAAAGCGCCCTGGATTCCTTGTGCTAAAACAGATGGCGCAGTTTTTGTATGCTATGTGCCGTCTGCCTTCGGCAAAACTTGACTATATAATGGTTTATTTTCGTCCCGACAATCCATTCCCCAATACTATCTTTGGAGACTTCGCGAGGGAAATGAAGAATCCCCAGATCTGTACGCTCGACCCTTTTTCTTACATGACATTTCCCGTTGGAATACCGCAGCATCTGCTACCGCAAGAGTGGTCATTGCATGAAATTACGCGTTACGAATTATGGGAGTTAGAACAATTCTACAAACATTCCTCCGGCGGCTTGTTATTGGACGTTCTGAATTTGTCTCAGAGGGATCTGACAGATGAATCTCTGGAAAACATTGCCCGACGGTGCGGTTGTATAAGAAAATGGACGGCATACTCTCTCGTTCACAAAGGTTCTCTGAAAGCCGCTTTGATCGTCAATCAGTCTGATGTGGGAGTAAATTTATCGGAGCTGTTGAACGGCATAAAAGCTATTGTAGTTGATTCGGAAAATCTGCCTTGGGAAGTACTCTCCGCGGCTGTCGCACAACTTACAGGGGTTTATCATCTTGACACGATCCCACTCCTAATTTATCCGTCCACTTATGCCGATATTAATGGTATTCCTCGTGAAAAGGAATATCACCTGTGGATTCTGAATGGACTGCGCCACCCAACCGAATTCCCAGAATATATGCAGCGAAGGTTCAACGTTAATTATGAGTAGTAGCGACGGGTACCAGAGCGATAAAATAAAAGACGTCCCCTTATACAACAGCAGGCTTATCAAGAACTACGTAGAATATCTTAATGAATATCATCCAGAAGTCAATATAGATGCTCTCCTCAACAAGGCCGACATGACTTCCTACCAGCTCGAAGACGGTGGTCACTGGTTCAGCCAGAGACAGGTGGACGTTTTCCACGACGTCGTAGATCAACAAACGAAAGATGCAAGCATACCGCGCGCTGTTGGGCGCTATGTTGCTCTTTCGAAGGCCGCGGGTATCCTGCGACAATTGACAATTGGGTTTATAACACCTGCGGCTGCTTATTCAATGAGTGGAAAACTCTATGAACACTTCAGCCGCGCCGGCAAAATTCACATAAGAAATCTTGGACCCAATAAAATTGAAGTTGTTGCTAGACCAAACCCGGGTGTTGAGGAAAAGCCATTTCAATGTGAGAATCGAATAGGAACACTCGAGGCCATAGCCCAGCCCTTTACAACCAAGTTTGCCAGCATTGAGCATCCTTCATGCTTGCATAAAGGAGGAGATAGCTGCCGTTATATAATAAGCTGGGAGAGAACTCCCTCATTCATGTGGAAGCGAATCCGCAATTACATTATGCTTTCGGCATTTGTAGTCTGTCCGGCCTTATTTTTTGTTCTCCATGACACGCGGTGGGCATGGATGGTGCCTATTTCACTATATGCATTGTTGATATTGACTCTTATTTTCTACTCCGAACATATGGAGAAAAGAGAACTTGCAGTAAGCCTTAAACATCAGGGTGATTTAGCCAATAACCTCTTGGATGAGATCAACATTCGTTACAACAATGCCATGCTCGTTCAGGAGATCGGCCAGGCAACCTCCACGATGTTGGATAGAGACAGGCTGCTCAATCTGGTTATGGACGCCTTGGAGAAGCGACTGGATTTTGATCGCGGCATGATTTTGCTGGCCAACCGGGAGAGGAACCGTCTGATTTATGCTATTGGTTACGGGTACAACCCTGAGCATGAGGAACACTTAACAGGAGTAGAATTCCACCTTGATAGGCCCCATTCGAGGGGACCCGCCGTGGAATCCTTTCGCTCGCAGAAACCTATGCTCATTGATGACATATCCAAAATAGAGGGCACCCTCTCAAAAAAGAGTTATGACTTTGCCCGGATGATGGGCTCCAAGTCATTCATATGTGTTCCCATTGTTTTCGAAAACGAGTCCCTGGGCATCCTGATGGTTGACAACGTCAAGTCAACGAGAAGTCTCACGCAGAGTGATGTAAGTCTTCTGATGGCGATAGCAACCCAGATCGCCATTAGCATGAATAATGTGATATCCTATCAAAAAGTACTTGAAAGCGAAGAGCGGTTTCGGTCCTTGAGTGAGAATGCCCCGGACATTATTTACACTCTTGATGCCGATTTTACTTTTACTTACATAAATCCCGCATGGGAAAGCATTCTGGGGCATCGCCCCGATGAAGTTCTGGGGCAAAAATTTATTGACTTTATGAGGGCGGAGGACGCCATAGATTATACTGCGGTTTTTCAGCAAGTAAGGGATGGAAAACTCATCCTAAAGGACAGGGTTGGTATTATCCTGCATAAAGATGGGTCCGAAATTGTCTTTAATATAAGTGGAGCTCCAAATCTCGATTTGAAAGGAAATGTGACTGGTATAGTCGGAATTTTCAAAGACATCTCCGAGCAGAAGAAGCTTGAATCACAGCTGATCCAAGCCCAGAAGATGGAAGCCGTGGGCACCCTTGCCGGAGGTATTGCCCATGACTTCAATAATCTCCTCATGGGCATACAGGGGTATACCTCTTTAATGTCTCACGATATGGATGTAACTCATCCTCTTTATGATAAATTAAAGCAAATTGAAAACCAGGTGGCAAGTGGGGCGGAGTTGACCAGGCAGTTATTAGGATTTGCCCGTCGTGGCAGATATGAAGTCAGTGTAAACGATATAAACGACATCGTAAGCAAAACTTCATCCATGTTCGGGAGGACTAAAAAAGAAATCACTATACATGTTAACTCCAAGGACAATATCTGGGCTGTGGAAGTTGATAGTGGGCAGATTGAGCAAGTCCTTTTGAATCTTTATGTAAATGCGTCGCAGGCCATGCCTGGCGGCGGTGATTTGTTTCTGAAGACGGATAACGTTTTTCTTGATCAGGGCTCTACCAGACCATATGGTATTAAACGCGGGAGATATGTGCGTGTTGCGGTGACCGATACGGGTGTAGGGATGGATGAAGAGACGAAAAAAAGAGTCTTTGAACCGTTCTTCACGACAAAAGAGATGGGAAGGGGCACCGGTCTTGGGCTTGCGTCTGCTTACGGTATTATCAAAGGCCACAAGGGCATAATAGAGGTATACAGCGAGAAGGGAAGCGGGGCGACGTTCACCATCTATCTACCGGCTTCGAATAAGGAGCTTACACGGAAGGAGCAGGTCTCCACAGATATTGTGAAGGGTGAAGGCAATATCCTTCTCGTGGACGATGAGGACGTGATAATCGATGTTGGCAGCGAGATGCTAGAGGCGCTGGGGTACAAGGTTTCTGTAGCGAGGACCGGTCGGGAAGCTATAGAGATTTTCAAAGAAAAACAAGATGAAATTGACATGGTGATCCTGGACATGATCATGCCGGAGATGGATGGGGGAGAGACTTTCAATTTCCTCAAGTCCATCGATCCGGGCGTCAAAGTGATCATTTCCAGCGGATACAGCGCAGACGCACGTTCAACACGTATGATGGAACAGGGCTGCTATGGCTTTATTCAAAAGCCCTATAGCATGAATACCCTTTCGCAGAAGGTAAAGGAAGTTTTGGACAAGAGACCATGACCACTCACTGTCAATTGTGGAGTAAAGGTTTATCGGAAAAAATGGCAAAAAGAACAGCCTGAAATAAGACATCGACATGCCTCACGTCGTAATGATGCTTTTTTCTGATATAAGAATGACATAGTCCTATATACATCTGCAAAAAGAGACTTATCGTAAGATGAAGAAGCTGCTTCTGATTAATCCAGTGGGCCGAAAGAGTGGCTACCTTTTGAGTAAATTTTCAACCTTTTCGCCCTTGGGCCTGGCCTATGTAGCCGCATTGACTCCTGCTTCTTGGGAAATTAAAATAGCAGATGAGAATCATGATGAATTTCAGTTTGAAGAAGCGGATCTTGTCGGCATTACCGCGTTTAGCAGCAATGTAAACAGGGCTTATGAAATTGCCATGATGTACAAACAGAAGAAGACTAAAGTGATTATAGGAGGAATTCATGCCTCTATGCTTCCAAATGAAGCTCTAACATACGCTGATTCAGTGATAGTGGGGGAGGCGGAGGGTATCTGGGAAAAAGTAATTCATGATTTTGAAAATAACCGCCTGTCATCATTGTACAAAGGCCCACAGATTGATCTGAACCGATTGACAACAATTCCTCGACGAGATTTACTAAGTCCCAAATATTTCTGGCACTCTGTCCAGACCTCTCGTGGTTGCCCGCACAATTGCTATTTCTGCTCCGTCTCAAAGTACCTAGGCAAAGAATATAGACAACGCAGTGCCAAAAATGTACTTGATGAATTAGAACAAATCAAGGGGAAATATATAGCATTTGTAGATGATAACCTTGTTGGATACAGTAAAGAAAATAAGACCAGGGCTAAAGAATTATTCACTGGTATGATTGAGCGGGGTATGCGTAAGACATGGTGGATGCAGGCGTCTATCAACTCCGCCGATGATGAGCATGTAGTTGAGCTGGCAGCACAGGCTGGTTGCATGTTTGTATTTATCGGATTTGAAACCATAAGTATGGACACGCTTAAGACTATGACTAAGGGGGTAAACCTGAAGGTCAGAGTGGAAAATTACAAAAGAGTAGTAGAGACCTTTCATAAACATGGCATAGGAGTGTTAGGTGCTTTTATCATTGGTAACGATTTCGAATCTTCGACGTATTATAAACAATTAGCTGAATTCTTGATAAATTCCAACATTGACATAGTTCAGATTAGTATACTCACTCCTCTTCCCGGTACGGCATTGATGGAACAACTAGAGAAGGAGGGTCGGTTACTTTACGAAACCTTCCCAGAAGATTGGGATAAATACCGCTTCTCTTACGTAGTTCACCGTCCAAATGGAATAAAAATAGATGAAGTCTATAAAGGCGATAATTACATAAAAGATCGAATATACTCATTCCCAACTTATCAGTATCGTTTGATGAAATCATTATATAATCTGAAAAATGTTACCACCTGTTACTCTGTCTATAAGTTTAACCAAGCCCTTAAGAGAAGCTGGCAGCATTCTCATTACTATAAAAAATATTCTACTTAGTATCGATCGCATCTGTAAATCAGAACGATGTTTAGATGTTATAGAAAGGCAATACACTCCGAACACTTTTGATAAAAAGATACAGTGAGCTTCTCTGTATTGTATAGAGTGAGAATGGAATTACACCCTTTTCCGCAAGGTGGAAAACGGAAATAAGATATACCAACAAGAAATAGAATCAGTTAATGAAAATATTAAGAATTAACCTCTTTCAATGCGATACCCCTTTTAGATTATCTTTTTGCTCCCCCCACACTGTTAGAGTAAAGGCAGATTCGATTGTTGCAAAATTGCAATTCGATAACGACATTTCAGGATACGGGGAAAGCGCCCCGAGACCATATGTCACGGCAGAAACCCCTTCAACCGTTGCTGATACGATTCAACGTTTCTTTTCGAAAACACTTTTTCGATGCGAGATAAACTCCATTAAGGACGTTAAGAGAACTTTAGATGCCCTGGAAAGGGAATGCCTTGACAAGAACCTGAACACATACAATTCGGCCCTTGGGGCAATCGATATTGCGCTCTTTGATGCATTGGGAAAAATTCAGGGTGTACCTCTTCACCATTATTTGGGTCCCATTATAAGAGAAAAGATATCCAGTTCCCTCTCTATTCCATTCTTGCATGAATCCATCAT
>Ga0209048_10007179_pt1 | contig 10321 bp, 10 predicted proteins | sample FrelakmetCRP12CR_FD_187146 | JGI IMG/M metagenome (GOLD analysis project Ga0209048, IMG submission 187146) | Freshwater lake sediment microbial communities from the University of Notre Dame, USA, for methane emissions studies - CRP12 CR (SPAdes)... | ecosystem: Environmental > Aquatic >... | reverse complement strand
CGAGGCGACGCGCTCGACGTACGAAGGCAGCTGCTCCATCGCGCGCATCAGCGCCTCGAGACCGTCCGTGTCGGCGTGGCCTTCGCCGGAGTGCAGGTCAACGTAGCGCGCGACGTGCTCCATTTCCTCGGCGAGCAGCGAACCGCCGTAGACCTCGGCCAGTCGCAGCGCGCCGCGCGCAATGTGGACGTGGGCCGCAAAGCTACGCAGCGCGCCCCGATCCTCGGGCCGCTCGGCGAAAGCCTCGAGCGCGACGCGCGCCTCGTTCAGTTCCGCGGCGATTTCACGCGCGATGACCTGCAGCGAGGCGTGGGCCTCGTCGACGCTGGCCAGTGTCAGGGGTCCGGTGCTCACGACAACCTTGATATTCCGCCGGTTAGCCGATGCCGCTCACGCGACGCGGACGCTCGGCCGAATCCGGCGCGTCCGTGCGCAGCACCGGGTATTCGCCGGTCACGCTCGACTTGGTGGACGGCGGCAGGCGGAAGCCCGTCACCGACTTGCGCAGCTGGGCGGCGAGTTCGGCCAGCTTGCCGATGGAGCTCGACGTCGCCGAGGTGCTCTCCGCCGTCTGCGAGCTGATTTCCCGCAGCACCTGCATGTTGCGCGAAATGCTCTGCGAGACGCCGGCCTGTTGCCGGGAGCTCGCCGAGATGTTCTGCACCAGGCTCGCGATCTGGTTCGAGACCTGCTCGATCTCCTCGAGCGAGGCGCCGGCGTTCTCGGCGAGCAGCGCGCCGCCGACGACGTCGGTGGTCGTGCGCTCCATCGAGACGACCGCCTCGTTGGTGTCGGACTGGATGGTGCGCACCAGCACTTCGATCTGCTTGGTCGCGTTCGCCGCGCGCTCGGCGAGCCGCTGGACCTCGTCGGCCACCACCGCGAAGCCGCGGCCGGCCTCGCCCGCCATCGACGCCTGGATCGACGCGTTGAGCGCCAGGATGTTGGTCTGCTCGGCGATGTCGTTGATCAACTCGACGATGTTGCCGATCTCCTGCGAGCTCTCGCCGAGTCGCTTGATGCGCTTCGACGTCTCCTGGATGTTCTCGCGGATCGCGTTCATGCCGTCGATCGTGCGGCGCACGGCGTCGCCGCCCTTGTGCGCGATGTCCACCGAGTGGCGCGCCACGTCGGCCGCGCGCTCGGCATTGCCCGACACCTCCTCGGTCGAACCCGCCATGGCGGTGATCGATTCCGACGCCGACCCGATCTGGTTCGACTGCGCCGAAGACGCCTTCGCGAGGTGCGTCGAGAGCGCCTGCGTCTGGCGCGTGGCGGCGTCCAGCTTGATCGCGGAATCGTTGATCGTCACCACCAGGTCGCGCAGCGCCTCGATCGCGTAGTTGATCGAGTCGGCGATGGCGCCGGTGATGTCCTCGGTGACCGTCGCCTGCACCGTGAGATCGCCGTCGGCAAGGCTCGACAGCTCGTCGAGCAGCCTCAGGATCGCCTGCTGGTTGCGCTCGTTCTGGCGCGCCTGGTGTTCGGCGGCGCGGCGCAGCGCCGCCAGTTCGCGCTGCAGCCAGATGGCGGCCGCGACGGACAGCAGCGTGACGACGATGAAGAAGAGCGGCAGCCACGGGCTCATAAGCCAGCCGGCCAGCCCGGCGCCGGCGCCCTTCTCCGCGCTGGCGAGGCCGGCGTACAGCGACGCGCCGCTCTCGGCGAGCGCGTTGCGCGCGGCCTGCATCTGCTCGAGCTGGTCGCCGAGCGCGATCACCGACCGCACCTGGTCCGCCTCGCTGCGATACACCGTCGCGAGCACCCGGGCCGCGTCGGCCGCAGGCCCGACGGCCACCGTCTCGAAACCGGCCGCCGTCTTCTCGCCGGTCAGCGCCGCGGTCATCTGGCCCATGTAGGACAGACTGTCGGTGAGCCGGCGCGACGCCGCCTCGACCGGAGCGGTGCCGTCGGCGAGCGCCGCCAGGTCCTGCTCCACTGCCTGCGCCTTGATCCCGAAGCGCTCGAAGGCGCCGCTGACCGCCTCGTTGCGCACCGGGCCCATCGCGCTCTTCACGGCGCCCGCGGCCGCGAGCACCTGTGGCGTCAGGTCGCGGACCGACGCGGCCGCCTTCTGCGCCTTGAGCGCCGCATCGCGCCCATCAAGCACCGCCTGGGACTGTTCGAGCAGCGCCGGCCAGCCGGTCTGGCTGCCCAGCAGTCGCGCGCTCGGCGAAGCGAGCACGCCGACGGTCGACTTGCCGGCGTCGATTTCGTTGAGCACGCGCTCGAGCTTGGCGCGCGAACCGGCCAGCGCGTCGAATGCAGGGGCGGACCCGCGCACCGCGGCACCCGCCTGCAACGGGATGTTCTGCGACAACGACGAGAGCGCGGCGACGTGCTCGCGCAGCTGCCCCTCCCGCGCGGCTGACCGCCCCGAGAGCAGCAGCGCGAGCGCCGCGAGCAGGGCCGCCGCAAGCGCCACCCCGAGCAGCACCGGTTGCAGCCTGGCGGCGTCGAGTCTGTTGATCATGTCGTCACCCGATTCATCGGTGCAGCTTCCGCGGGCGGCCTCACGAGGCGGCCGCCTGCAGGAACTGCGGGCTTTCGAGCAGCGTACGCACGCTGAACACGGGCCAGACCTCGGCGCCCCGCTTGAACGCGCCGGCGAGATAGCGCTCGCAGCGCAGCAGCGTGGGCGGCAGGTCGGCCGAGAATTCGCTCTCGTAAAAACGCCGGAATCCCATCACCTCGTCCACGACGAGGCCGGCGGGAATCTCGCGGTGGGCCGCCACCAGCACGCGCGTGGTGCGCCCGATGCCGGTGTTGCCCGAGCCGAGGAACGCCCGCAGGTCGATCACCGGCAGCAACTGGCCACGCACGTTGGCGAGGCCGCGGATCCAGGTGCGCGCGCCCGGCACTCGCGTGACGGACGCAGGATAACCCATGACCTCGCGGGTCTCCTCGCGGGCGAGAAGGAACGCCTCGCCGCCGAGCCGGAACGCGATACCGACCCATTCCGTGCCCGATGCGGCCGCTTCGGGCTGGCCCTGGGCAGCCGCGCGGGCGCGCCGATCGAGTTCCTTCAGGAGCTCGTACGGACGGTCGCGCAACGAGCGCAGCGAGGGATCGCCTGGCATTTCAATCGACGCTGGTCAACCGGCGATGGCAGCCTGCGCCTTGCGCACGAGCTGCTCCATCGCGACGGGTTTGACGATGTAATCGACCGCTCCCTGGCGCAATCCCCAGACCCGGTCCGATTCCTGGGCCTTGGACGTCACCATGATGATCGGGATCGAGCGCGTGTCCGGGTCGTTCGCGAGCTGCCGGGTCGCCTGGAACCCGTTGACGCCCGGCATCACGATGTCCATCAGGATCAGGTCGGGGTGCAGTTCCCGGGCAAGACGCAGGCCTTCGCCGCCGTCCGCGGCCGCGGCCGTCTTGAAGCCGTGCTGCTCGAGGGCCTGCTGCATCACGTGAACGTCCGTGGGTGAGTCGTCCACGATCAGTACCAGTGCCACGGTCGTTCCTCCGGGGGGTATCGGCATCAGCGATGCACGTGGGTCTCGATTGCACTCAGCAGCTCTTCGCGGGTGAAGGGCTTGGTGAGGTAGTGCTCGGAACCGACGATGCGTCCGCGAGCCCGGTCGAACAGGCCGTCCTTGCTCGACAGCATGATGACCGGGATGCTGCGAAAGACCTTGTTGTGCTTGATCAGCGAACAGGTCTGGTAGCCGTCGAGCCTCGGCATCATGATGTCGACGAACACGATGTCGGGCTGGTGGTCCGCGATTTTCGACAACGCGTCGAAACCGTCCACCGCCGTGAAGACCTCGCAGCCCTCGCGTGCGAGGAGCGTCTCGGCCGTGCGGCGGATCGTCTTGCTGTCGTCGATGACCAGCACCTTGAGCCCGGCCAACCGTGGCCGAGTGATGTTGCTGGCTGCCGTATTTTCCATGCCCTCGAACCCCCGGATGGGAAGTCGCGTCGTAATAGCGACGCTAAAACGCGAGGCTACCGCTCGCGTGGGGGTTTTAACATATTGGTCAGCCCCCTGCCATTGGCCGCTTTCGATACCATGACGTCCATCACACGCGGCCGAGAGGTTCGCCGCGCGCCAACGGAGTGACCATGGCCGATCCAGGAGTTCGTATCGCCGTCGTGATGGACCCGATCGAGGACATCAAACCGGCGAAAGACACCACGCTCGCGATGATGCTGGCCGCCCAGCGCCGCGGCTGGGAGCTGTCGTATCTCGAATTGCGCCACCTGTGGCTGCGCGACGGCATCGCGATGGGTCGCGCGCACCCTGTTACCGTCCGCGACGATCACGACGACTGGCACACGCTAGGCGAGCCGCGGATCGAGCGCCTCGGCGATTTCTCGGCAATCCTGATGCGCAAGGACCCGCCGTTCGACACCGAGTACATCTACAGCACCTACATCCTCGAGCGCGCGGAAATCCAGGGCGCGCAGGTCGTGAACCGGCCGCAGGGCCTGCGCGACATGAATGAGAAGGTTTTCACCGCGTGGTTCCCGGAGTGCTGCGCGCCGACGCTGATCACGCGCGACATGGCCGACATGCACGCATTCCTGCGCGAGCACCAGCGCATCGTCTGCAAGCCGCTGCACGGCATGGGCGGACGCTCGATCTTCGTCGTCGACCTCGGCGACAAGAACGCCAACGTCGTGTTCGAGACGCTCACCGAATACGGCCAGCACTACGCGATCGTGCAGCGCTACCTGCCCGAGATCGTCACCACCGGCGACTCGCGTGTCATCGTCGTGGACGGCGAGGCAGCGCCGTACGCGCTCGCCCGCATTCCGTCCGCAGCGGACAACCGTGGCAACCTGGCCGCCGGCGCCAAAGGCGTGGGCCGGCCGCTTGACGCGCGCGACCGCTGGCTCGTCAGCCAGATCGGCCCGGTGCTGCGCGAGCGCGGCATGCTGTTCGTCGGCCTCGACGTCATCGGCGGCTTCGTCACCGAGATCAACGTCACGAGTCCGACCGGGGTGCGCGAACTCGACCGCCAGTTCGGCCTCGACATCGGCGGCAACCTGATGGACGCCATCGCCCGCCGGCTGTAGCCTGCTCCCGTGCTCAAGCGCTTCTGGCAGGACCGTCCCGAAGACCGGCTGGCGACGGCCGTGTTCGCGGCCGCGTTGCTCCACGGCATCGTCATCCTCGGCGTGCGCTTCTCCGCCCCGTTCGTCGACCACCGCCGCGCGCTGCCGACGCTCGAAGTGCTGCTGGTGCCCGACGGTCCCAATGACGGCCCCAACCAGGACGCGAGTTACCTCGCGCAGCGCAACCAGCGCGGCTTCGGCACGACGCTGACCAGGCAGCGCACGTCGCTGCCCGAGGCGTCCGCGAGCGTCGTCGAGAACCAGGGCGAAGCCAACGGCGACAGCCCGGTGCCGCAGGATGCGGACGAGACGATCGGCGGCACGCCGATCCTGTCGAGCCGGGCGTACGAGAAGCAGCGCGTCGAGGTGGGCGCGGACAGCGACCGGCCGTCCCAGTTCTACGCGGTCCCGCAGGAATCCCGGCCGCTCGAGCAGATCGGCCTCAATGCCGCGGCGCCGGGTCAGGAGCTCCGGCTGCGTGGCCAGCCCTCGCCCGACGACCGCCTGCTTGCGGACACGCGCGAATCGGTCATTGCCGGCTACCTCGACGGCTGGAAGCGGCGCATCGAGCGCGTCGGCACGCTCAATTTCCCGAACGAGGCGCGCCGGCGCTCGATGTCGGGCAATCCGGTGCTCGAAGTGTCGATCCGGGCCAACGGCAGCCTCGATTCGGTCATCGTGCGACGCTCGAGCGGCCACACCGAGCTCGACAACGCCGCGGTCGGCATCGTGAAGCTCGCCGCGCCGTTCGATCCGTTTCCGACCGCGATGCGCGCCCGCTACCCGGTGCTGCGTTTCGCCTACGAGTGGCAGTTCCTGGACGGCCAGCTCGGCGGCAGCGCGGTCTTTTCGGACGGGCGCTAGCGGCCGATACTGCGTGCCATGGCCTCCGCCTATCTCACCAACCAGTTCCTGATCGCCATGCCGGCGATGGACGACCCGAACTTCGCCCAGACCGTCACGCTGGTCTGCGAGCACAACGAGCAGGGCGCGCTCGGCATCGTGATCAACCGGGCGCTGCCGATGAACCTTGCCGAGGTCTTCGAGCAGCTGGGGCTGGAGTGCGCCCGCTCGCGGGTGACGCAGCAGCCGGTGCTGCGCGGGGGTCCGGTGCAGACGGACCGCGGCTTCGTGCTGCACAAGCCGCAGGGCCGCTGGGAGTCGTCGCTGCCGTTCTCCGAGCGCATTCACCTCACGACCTCGCGCGACATCCTCGATGCGCTTGCCAGGGGCGATGGCCCGGCGAACGCCGTCGTCGCGCTGGGGTACGCGGGCTGGGGCGCGGGCCAGCTCGAGGACGAGATGGCCCGCAACGCATGGCTGACCGTGCCCGCCGACGAGCACCTCGTCTTCGAGATACCGCTCGACGAGCGCTGGCAGGCCGCGTGCCGGCTGCTCGGGGTCGACCTGCTGCACCTGAGCAGCGAAGCGGGACACGCCTGAACGCGCCCGCCGGCATGTCGGGCCGCGGCGAAGTCGTGCTGGCTTTTGACTTCGGCCGGCGGCGGATCGGAATTGCCGTCGGCCAGACGCGGACCGGAACGGCCAGCCCGGCCGGCGTCCTGCCCGCCCGCGACGCCGGTCCCGACTGGCCGTCCGTCAGGCAGTGCATTCACGAATGGGCGCCGTCCCGCCTGGTGGTGGGCGTCCCTTATAATATGGACGGTTCCGACACCGTTCTCACCGTCGCGTGCCGCGCCTTCGGCGACGAACTGGCGCAGCGGTTCGGTCTGCCGGTGGAGTTCGTGGACGAGCGCCTGACCTCCCGCGCTGCGACGGACGAGTTGCGCGAAGCACGGCGCTCGGGCGCGAAGACCCGACGGGTCCGCCCCGAGGACATCGACGCCAACGCCGCGCGCCTGATCCTCGAGACCTGGTTGCGCGAGAATCGACCTTCGACCCCTCCGGGAGCGAACCCTTGAAGACCGACACCGGCCGAACCCTGCAGCGCGACTCGCAAGGCCGACTGCGGCACCTGCTGACGCTCGAAGGCCTCTCGCGCGACGAACTCACCCACCTGCTCGACCTCGCGCAGTTCTACGTGCGCACGCCCGGCGACCTGGCGGCCCGCGACGGCGCCTTGCTGGGCCGCACGGTGGCGAACCTCTTCTTCGAGCCGAGCACGCGCACCCGCGTCTCGTTCGAACTCGCGGCGACCCGCCTCGGCGCCGACGTCGTGAACCTCGACCTGCACTCGTCCTCGCGCGTGAAGGGCGAGACGGTGCTCGACACGATCTACACGCTGCAGGCAATGGCGGTGGACGTGTTCGTGATGCGCGACTCCGAGCCCGGCCTGCCCGCTTTGGTGGCGCGCCACGTCCAGCCGCACGTCAGCGTGCTGAACGCCGGCGAGGCGCACGTCTCGCACCCCACGCAGGGCCTGCTCGACGCGCTGACCATCCGCCAGCGCAAGGGCGACGTGGGCAACCTGTGCGTCGCGATCGTCGGGGACATCAAGCATTCACGCGTGGCGCGCTCGAGCGGCACTGCGCTGCAGACGCTCGGCGTCGGCGAGTTGCGGTTCGTATCGCCGGAGAGCCTCGCGCCCGAGATGGACGAGTTCCCCGGTGCCAGGCGCTGCGCGTCGCTCGAAGACGGGATCCGCGGGGCGGACGTGATCATGGCGCTGCGGATCCAGAAGGAGCGCATGGACCAGGCGCAGATCCCGGACGTCGATGCGTTCATCAAGGAATGGGGAATCACCGAGCAGAGCATCCTCCTCGCGAAGCACGACGCGGTCGTGCTGCATCCCGGCCCGATGAACCGCGGCGTCGAGATCACCAGCGCGATCGCCGACGGTCCGCACTCGGCCGTGCAGCAGCAGGTGCGCAACGGTGTCGCCGTGCGCATGGCGGTGCTCGCCACCATCGTGCGCAACGTGCAGATGCGCAACGTCGAGGCCGGCCGGAGGGCGGGATGAGCGAGGTCGCGCGCCCCCACCGCGGCACGATTTTCGTCGAGGATGCCGCCCTGCTGTCGCAGCAGGCGTTCCCCGGCCAGCAGTTCGTCGTCCGCCTGCAGGCGCCGAAATGCGCCACGACGGCCACGCCGGGCAGCTTTGCGCACCTGACCTGCGACCCGCAACTGCCGATGCGCCGGCCACTGTCGATCATGCGCGCGGACCCGCGCGCCGGCTGGATCGAGATGCTCTACAAGATCGTCGGCCCGGGCCTCGAGGCGCTGTCGCAGCGTCCGGTCGGCGCGACGATCAGTGTGATGGGACCGATCGGCCAGGGATTCACCGCGCACACCGAGCGGCCGCGCACGCTGCTGGTCGGCGGCGGCGTCGGCATTCCGCCGATGGTGTTCCTCGCGGAATCGCTCAAGTCCCGCAGCGATGCGCGCTGGCAGCCGCTGGTGCTGGCTGGCTCGGAGATCGAGTTCCCGTTCCGCGCGCGGCCGTCGACGATCGTGGTGCCGGGCGTGCCGCCCGAGGCCATCGCCTGCATGCCGCTCCTCGACGACTGGGGCGTGGCGAGCCGGCTCGCGACGCTGGCCGGGTTCCCGGGCTGCTTCCACGGCTACGTGACGGACCTCGCCGCACATTGGCTGGCCTCGCTCGATGCGAAGGCGCTGGCCGAGGTCGAGATCTTCGCCTGCGGACCGAGTCCGATGCTGCAGGCGACGGCGCGCGTCGCGCGGCGATTCGGCGTGCCCTGCCAGGTGTCGCTCGAGGAATTCATGGCCTGCGCGGTCGGCGGGTGCGCGGGCTGCGCGGTGCCGGTGGTGCAGGCGGATGGCTCGTTGGCGATGAAGCGCGTCTGCGTAGATGGGCCGGTGTTCGACGCGAACGCGGTGTATCCGCCGGCGGCCTAGCTGGCATCGGTCGGGCTTGCGCCCTTTCCCGAGGAGCGGCGCTCGGAGCGCGTCATCTCGCATCCGGTCGCACACCGAGGGTGCGTATGCTTTGGGCGCTGCCGCGCCCGCGACGCAATTTCCGCTGCTTGCCGGGTGATCGCTTGAGCGACCGCGTTCGTCGCCCGTTGGCAATGGGATGGACGGTCCCACCCTTACCGGCAGCAACGTGCCAAAGTGGAAGTGTCACCGACCTCAGCCGTGCGGCGCCGTCGCAGCAGACGTGACGCTCGGTGACGGCCTGCGCCATTGCAGCCGCGGATACCTCGCAATCCACCGCCGTGCCTTGGCGACGGTCGCAAGATCTGCGAGACAGGACGGCGAAACACCCGGTGACTCGTCGTACCGGGCGTATGTCACGGACGTCGGATCTGTGGCGACGATCGCCTGCACGGTATCCGGGCTGTCGTAGAAGTGCAGCCTTTCGAGCTCCGCGCATGCCTTCACGTCCCGTTCGGTGATGTCCGGGCTCGGCTGAGCTTCCCGGTAGTCGGCAAGGATGTAGCGGAGGACGTCGCGCGAGTCGACCGCAATGCTTCGCCCATCGCCCGACGCTCGCCGGCTCGGCACTGCCAGACCAAGGCCGATGCGCGATCAGAGGCCGCGCGCGCGATCGACGGGCCGCCGCGCAGGCCTGCTCGGCTGGCCTGCCTTGCTTGCTCCGGCCTTCTGCGTGCCGGCTTCCTTGCGCCGGGGCGACAGCTTCTGCCGGCCGTGGGACTTCGTCGCCGATGCCTTCCCGGGCGCGGGCAGAAACGTCGCCTCCAGTTCGTCCAGCGCCTCACCGATGTAGAGCGCGAGTCGCTGTACGCTCGGCACGCTGTCACGACATGCGACCAGACCGAACGACAGCTGGCCGGCGTAACTGAGCACCGTGATGTTGAGTGCCATACCGTGGCCGACCTGCGAGACCGGATAGTAGGCCACCATTTCCGCGCCGTGAAAATACAGCGTGTCCGGCGGTCCGGGGACGTTCGACACGATCAGGTTGGTCACCGGGCGTACCAGGGCGGAAAGGCCGGGCAACCAGGCGAGCAGGACCGGAGCGGAGACGATCATCGTGTAGTGCAGGGCCGCGGTCTCCGTCATCTGCTTGAGATGCAATTTGCCCGCCTCACTCGTCCGCCGGATCACCTCGAAACGCTTGCTGACATCGGCGATATTGCTGCCGAGGCGCATATTGAGGGACGTCACGGCGTTGCCGCTCGTGGCGCCGTCGCCGTGATGCAGGGCCATCGGTACCGCCGCAACCAGCGATTCATCAGGCAATGCACCGCGCTCGTCGAGATAGCGGCGAAGCGCCCCGCTGCAGGCGGCCAATACCACGTCGTTGATCGTGCCGCCGGCAGCCCGCCCGATCGCCTTGATGCGCGCCAGGCTCGCCGCGTGTGTCGCCACC
>Ga0209048_10007178_pt1 | contig 10323 bp, 8 predicted proteins | sample FrelakmetCRP12CR_FD_187146 | JGI IMG/M metagenome (GOLD analysis project Ga0209048, IMG submission 187146) | Freshwater lake sediment microbial communities from the University of Notre Dame, USA, for methane emissions studies - CRP12 CR (SPAdes)... | ecosystem: Environmental > Aquatic >... | reverse complement strand
GAGTGAGGTGTCCGAGGTAGGGGGGCGGCCACGGCCGCCCCCCTACGCTCGGGGCGTGGACTCGCCCGCCCGAGATCGCCAGGCCGCGGATCGCCAGGCCGCGGATCAGCACGCCCGTGTCTATGCGGGCACGTACGAGTGCGTGGCTCGCTTCGGGCTCGCCAAGACGACGGTCGACGACGTCGCCCGGGCGTCGGGAGTGTCGCGGGCGACGGTCTACCGGATGTTCCCGGGCGGTCGCGACCAGATCATGCGCGAGACCGTCGGGTGGGAGATGAACCGCTTCTTCGCGCGGCTCGCGGCCGAGGTCGAGGACGTCCCCGACCTCGAGACCCGCTTGGAGCGCGCCCTGTCCTTCGCCCGACGTTCGCTGCTCGAGCACGAGGTCCTCCAGAAGGTGCTGGCGACCGAGCCCGACGCCCTGCTCCCGCTCATGACCGTCGAGCAGCACCGGGTGCTGCGCTACATCACGGCGTATCTCGCGCCGCTGCTCGCGGCGGAACGGGCCGCGGGCCGCCTTCGGGAGGGCATCGACGTCACGGTCGCCGCCGACTACGTCGCCCGGATGCTGCTCTCGCTGATCGGGAGCCCGGGCCGGTGGGATCTCGGGGACCCGGCAGCCGTCCGGGATCTCGTGGGCCGGGAGCTGCTCGGGGGGATTCTCGCCAGCCCTCGGGGGTCCCGACCCGGGAATTGAGTAGGCGCTACTCAGGCTCAGGGGTCCTGGTCTCGCGACACTGCCGACGTCGGGGCGCATCGGGCGCCCGGACTGGGCCAACCGGACCGGGGCAGACCGTTCCAGGAGGAGTCATCGTGGGCATGTTCAAGGACATCAAGAAGCTCTCCGACCAGGGCAAGGAGATCGGCAAGAAGTCGGGCCGCCCCACCAGCATGATGGGGATGCTCAAGGACATGCCCAACCAGATCAATCAGGCCACGGGCGCCATCGACGACGCGATGGCGATGCAGGCCGACATGCAGGCCCAGAACCAGCTCCTGACCACCGGCACGCCCGGCACCGCGACGATCAAGGCGCTCCAGGAGACGGGAACGCTCGTGAACTTCAACCCCCAGGTCGTGCTCGACCTCGAGATCGTCGTGGAAGGCAGGGACCCGTACACGACGCAGCTCACGACCGCCGTCCCCCAGATGCAGATCCCGCTCGTCTCGCCGGGCAACAAGGTCGGCGTGCGCGTCGACTCGGCCGACCCGTCCGCGATCGCGATCGACTGGACCCGCCCGCAGGGCTGAGCACCAGCAGTGGATGGGCGACGGCGAGGGGTGGCACCTGCCCGAACTGGTGCCGCCCCTTCGGGGGAGCAGACATGACCTACATCAGCCGCGGTGGTCTCAACAACCTGGGTGGCGACGGCATGCAACCGTCGGACCGCCGGCGGCACCGGTACGGCGAGACGGGCAAGGCCGGGTGGTACTTCTGGTTCCCGTTCCTCATGGGGCTGATGTTCCTGGTCTTGGGCGTGCCGATGCTCATCGGCGCGGCCGCGGTGCCCGCCGCGGCCGGTGGCCTGGTCATCTCGGGGGGGATGTTCCTCCTCCTCGGTGCGGGGTTCCTGTTCTGGGCGTTCTACGCCCGGCGCGACATCGCGAAGGTCGAGCCCGACGCACCCCTCCCGGGCACGATGTCAGAGCAGACCGTCACCGAGCTCGAGACCACCGGGATCGCGGCGCAGGGCACCATCACCGGCTTCAAGTATGTGGCCGGGAGCTCGGAGGAGGGCACGACGCTCGTCGAGCTCGAGCTCGACGTGAGCACGGGGCGCGGCATCACCCTGCACAAGGTCCACCGCTCTCGGATGCCGCTCAAGCTCAACAACCGCCTCGCCAAGGGCGCGACCGTCCCGGTCCGCGTGAGCACGACCGATCCGTCGAAGTTGCTGGTCGAGTGGGACGGGCTGGTACCGGCGAGCTGACGTGGCCCCGCCCGAGCCGGCCGGACCCGCGACACGTTGACCATGAGACGATCATGGTCGTATCATCTCATCGGTGACCGCTGTGCTCGCTGTCAACACCCTCGAACCGGATCGCGTCGAGACGCGCGCGGTCGAGGCCACGCTGGCGTGCATCGCCCGCCACGGGCTCAGCAAGACCACCATCGACGACATCGCTCGTGAAGCGGGGTGCTCTCGAGCGACCCTCTACCGCTACTTCGGCTCCCGAGCAGAGCTCGTGGCCGCCGCGGTGCACGCAGAGGCATCGCGCGTCGCGTCCCTCGCTCGTGAGGTGGCCGACTCCGCCGCCACGCTCGAGGACGCCGTGGTCGGCGTGCTCGCAGTCGCGGGCCGTGAGTTGGGGCAGCACCCCGCGCTGGGCTTCGTCGCCGACGTCGAACCCGAGCAGCTGTTGCCGTACCTCACGTTCGCGGGCGGCGACCGGTTCCTGCAGTCCGCGGCCGAGGCGATCACCCCGTGCTTCACCCGATTCGTCGGGGACGGCGCGGCTCGGGCGGCCGAGTGGATCGCTCGCATCGGGCTCGCGCTCTGGCTGTCCCCGACAGCACCGGTCGCGCTCTGGGACGGCGAAGCGTTGCGTGGGTACGTGCGCGCCTTCGTGCTCCCTGCGATCGAATAGTCCCCCCCAAAGTCCCCAACCAGCCGTCGAAGGGCGAACTGCCATGGCGATCTCGAACGAAGAGCTCATCGGTCGCGCCGACCTGAACGACATCGACGCGATCCTCGCGATCTCGAACAGTGATGTCGACGAGGCGATGCACACCGTCGCGGCCAACAGCGATGCGATCTTCACCTGGGACTACGAGCGCACCCGCGCGCCGCTCGCGAAGCTCTACGAGAAGGCGAAGACCTCCCAGTGGAACGCGAACGACCTGCCGTGGGAGACCGATGTGGACCAGGAGAAGGTGGTCGAGGCGAACCAGGCGGCGAACAGCTACCTCTACCAGTCCGGCATGGACACGACCGGGACACCCTTCGAGAATTGGGGCGACAAGGAGTGGCTGGCATTCGGCGTCGAATCGCAGAATTGGACGCTGTCCCAGTTCATGCACGGCGAGCAGGGCGCCCTCATCTGCACCGCACAGATCGTCGAGACGGTGCCGTGGATCGACGCGAAGTACTACGCGTCGACGCAGGTGATGGACGAGGCACGCCACGTCGAGGTGTTCTCGCGCTACCTCGACACGAAGCTGTCGGGTCACTACCCGATCAACGCGCACCTCAAGGCGCTGCTCGACGACATCATCACCGACGACCGCTGGGACATGACCTACCTCGGCATGCAGATCATGGTCGAGGGTCTCGCGCTCGCGTCGTTCGGCTTCATGCACCAGATGTCGACCGAGCCGCTGCTCAAGCAGCTCCTGCGCTACGTGATGAGCGACGAGGCCCGCCACGTCGCCTTTGGGGTGTTGTCCTTGCAGGAGTACTACGCGCAGCTGAGCGCCAAGGAGATCCGTGAGCGCCAGGAGTTCGCGTACGAGGCCGCCGTGCGCATGCGCGACCGCTTCCTCCAGCAGGAGGTCTGGGAGCACATGGGGGTCGACGTGAAGCAGGCGGTCAAGTTCGTCCTGCAGGCTCCCGACCGTCCGATCTTCCAGGGGATGCTGTTCTCCAAGATCGTCCCGAACTGCAAGAAGCTCGGCCTTCTGGACGCGGCCGACGGTTGGCTGCGCGAGAAGTTCACCGAGCTGGGCGTGATCCAGTTCGAGGACTGGGCCGACACCGGCGAGGAGTACGCGTCTCTCGACATGGTGGCCCAAGACCGCGAAGGTGCCAGCGCGTAGGCCAGCCCGTCAGCGCTCCGGGTGTCGGCAACGACTCCCGTTCGTCGCTGTCGCCGACATTCGGATCGAGACAGACTGCATCCGAGCGCCCAGGAGGAGCTGATTCGATGGGAATGTTCAAGGACGCCAAGAAGCAGGCCGAGGACGCCATGAGCCAGGCGATGAGCCAGGCGGGAGCCCAAGGCGGCGCCGGCTGGGCCAACCAACAGATGGCGGCAGCCCAGGGCGAGTCGAACGCGCTGAAGTCGCAAGCTGCGGCGATCGACGTCGACAACGACCCGGCCTTCGCGGCGATCGACGGTGTCGCGTACAAGGACTACGTCGCGCTGTGCATCAAGATGCAGCCGGCCGGCGCCGACACGGAGAAGCAGCTCGAGATCGCGAAGGCCCACGGTTACACAGAAGAGAAGTGGAAGGCAGTGAGCGGCGGCTTCACGCAACGCTGCATGGAGAACCAGCAGTTCGCGCGGCGGCTCGGTATGGACGTGATGGCGGGCGACAAATAGACGTTGCGCTCACCGAGGACGCAGCTGCGCCCCGGACCCACGCCCGCGGCGCACTACGTTGGGCACCGATGACCACGCCCGTCCGCATCGTCTTCCTCGGCGGATTGGGGGAGATCGGCCGCAACTGCTTCTGCATCGAGGTCGAGGGCCGCATCGTCGTGGTCGACTGCGGGCTCATGTTCCCCGACGCCGACATGCCCGGCGTCGATCTGGTGCTCCCTGACTTCAGTTACCTGCGCGAGAACGCCGAGCGCGTCGATGGCATCGTGCTCACCCATGGCCACGAGGACCACGTCGGCGGGCTGTCCTACCTCTTGGGGGACGTCCCTGCACCCATCTACGGCTCCGAGCTCTGCCTCGGGTTCGCGCGCAAGCGTCTCGAGGAAGCGCGGGTCATGGATCGGACGACGCTCATCCCGGTCAAGGACGGTGAGGTCCACACGATCGGATCGATCGAGGCCGAGTTCATCCCGGTCACTCACTCGGTCCCGCACGCGTTCGCGGTCGCGTACACGACGCCCGTCGGCACCATCCTGCACACCGGCGACTTCAAGCTCGACCTCACCCCCGTCGACGGTCGTCGCACCGACCTCTCCCGCCTCGGCGCGATCGGCCAACGCGGCGTCAAGCTGCTGCTCTCGGATTCGACGAACGCCGAGCGGCCAGGGCAGACCGAATCGGAGTCCAGCGTCGGACCGGTGATCCGCGACCTCCTGCGCGACTTCCCAGACCGGCGCTTCGTGATCGCGTCCTTCGCGTCGCACCTGCACCGGGTCGAGCAGGTCGCGCACGAGGCGATCGCGGCGGGACGGCGCGTCGCGTTCCTCGGCCGGTCGATGGTGCACAACACGGCGCTCGCCCGCGAGATGGGGTTGCTCGACGTGCAGGCCAACCGCGTCATCGACATCGAGGAAGCGGCGCGGTACGCGCCTGGCGAGGTGTGCATCATCTGCACCGGTTCGCAAGGTGAGCCGATGAGCGCACTCTCGCTCATGGCAGCCCACGAGCACAAGCACGTGAAGATCAGTGCTGACGACGTCGTGGTGATCTCGGCACACGCGATCCCGGGCAACGAGTCGAACGTCGGGCGCGTCATCGACGCACTGCACCGTGCCGGAGCCGAAGTGCTGCACGGCGGAGCCGCGCATGTCCACGTTTCGGGTCACGCGTCCCAAGAAGAGCTCAAGTACATGATCGATCTCGTCCAGCCAGAGTGGTTCGTTCCTGTGCACGGGGAGTACCGGCACATGGTCCACCACATGCGCTTGGCGGAGGACGTCGGCATACCCGCGGAGAGGATCTTCGTCTGCGAAGACGGCGATGCCCTCACGATCGGAGACACCAAGGTCGACGTCGAGCGCCGGGCAGTGCCGGCGGGCTACCAGTACGTCGACGGGATCACTGGCGACGTCGATCAGGGTGTGCTGCGCGATCGGCGCACGCTCGCCGAAGAGGGCTTCGTCGTGGTGATCGTGACCGTCGACGCCAAGACGGGCGACGTCGTCACCGGCCCCGAGATCGTGACCCGGGGCTGGATCCACGCCGACGAGGCCGAGGAGCTGCTCGAGGACGCACGGGCTGCGGTGCTCGCGTCGCTCGCCGACGCCGCGAAGGAGGGCGCGACCGACTTCGAGACGTTGCGCCGCCACACGCGCCGTGCGCTCGGTCGCTTGATCAGCCAACGGACCCGGCGACGCCCGGCGATCATCCCGGTCGTGCTCGAGGTCTAGAAGCGTGATCAGGGACTGGTCGAACTTCATCGGTGGGCGCACTGCTCTCGTGACCGGCTCAGGTGCGGGAGTAGGGCGCGCGATCGCGATGCACATGGCCCGCGCGGGTGCCGAGCTCTGGATCAACGACCTCGACCTCGGTCGGGCCGAGCAGGTGGTTGGCGAGATCGAGTCCGAGGGCGGCACGGCTCATCCTGTCGTCGCCGACGTCTGTGACCCCCCGTCGGTCCACGACATGGTCGCGACCACCGGACCCATCGACATCCTCGTGAACAACGCGGGGAGCGGTGTGCTCGCCTGGAGCGGCGGCGACACTCGGCTGGTGTCGTTCGCGGAGACGGACCCGGGCGAGTGGGAGCCGGTCATGCGGGTCAACCTCACCGGCGTCTTGCACGTGACCCACTCCTATCTCCCCGACATGCTCGAGCGAGGGTGGGGGCGCATCCTCACGATCGTCTCGGATGCGGGGCGAAAGGGTGAGCGACTCCAGGTCGTGTACGGCGCGGCCAAGGCCGCGGCGATGGGGTTCTCGCGCGGCCTCGCCGTCGAGGTGGGCCGCCGGGGCGTCACGGTGAACTGCATCGCGCTCGGTTCGATGATGCACGGCGCGATGTCGGAGCTGGCCGAGTCCGATCCCGATTTCGAGACCCAGCGGGCCCGGGCCTACCCGGTCGGGCGGCTGGGGCGGGTCGACGACCCGGCACCGCTCGCCGTGCTGCTCTGCAGCGACGCCGCCGAGTGGGTCACGGGCCAGGTGTATCCGGTCGACGGGGGCTACGCGCCGGCGCTCTGACCCGGTCCGGTCCGCCCTCCGGCCGGCACCCGGGGTCGGGGTATCCGACTGTGGCGAGTGTGGCCGGTGTTACCGTGGCGCCCATGGGCACTCGTACCGCTTCGCGCGCCTCGACTCGGTCGGGCTCGACGAGGTCGACGACCAAGACGCCAGCCCCTCGGACCGGGGCCAAGCGCGCACCCGGGAGGCGCCGTTCGGCGCCGGCGCCCACCCGCAGCGAGCGGGCCCGCGCGGCCGCCCGCCGCGAGCTCGGAGGTCACAGCGCCGATGCCCTGGCCGTCGGACTGCTCGTTCTTGGCGCGCTCTCGACGCTGGGACTGGTCTCTGACCTGGCCGGCCCGGTCGGCCGGGGGCTGAACGACGGGTTCGGATCGCTGCTGGGACGCGCCCGGTACGCGGTCCCGGTCGTGTGCGCGGTCTTCGCGGTCGTTCTCTTCAGTCGCCGCCCTGCGGCACGCCGCGCCGCCCAAGCCGAAGCAGCAGGCGAGGACGCGCCGAACGAGCCGGCACCACTTCGTGTCGGAGTCGGGTTCGCGCTGCTGGGCATCGGAGCAGTCGGCGCGCTCCATCTCGCGTTCGACAGTCCTTCGCTCGACGGTCCGGCGCAGGCGTTGCGCGACGCGGGCGGATTCTTGGGGGCGGCGATTGGTGGCCCGCTGGCGGCGGCAGCAGGGACCGTCGGCGCCGCGATCGTTCTCGGCGGGCTCGCGGTGCTGGGAGCGCTCCTTGCCCCGGGGATCCCGATGAGCGACGTCATGGCGGGGCTGGGCCGTGGTGTGAAGCGCGCCGGCGGACACGTCGGCACCCACGCTCGCCGCTTCAGCGACCTCGCGGGTCCGGGTGACGAAGAGCTCGATGAGCCCGCCGACCTGGACCTCACGGACCCCGCCGTCGCGGCTTCGGACGCGTTCCCCGTCGCGCCGGTGTTCGACCCGACGCTCGTCCCCGAGGGCGTGCTCGAGTCCGCCGTGGAGCCCGAGATCGGGCTCGGGTTGCCCGCGGTGTCGCTGTACGACGTCGAGGCCGATGGGCTCGACGACCCCCAGACCGCCGATGCCGACGAGCCGACGCTCACCGACCTCCCGCCGGTCGTCGTCGAGGACGACGGACAGACCGCGCTCGACCTCGGCCCGAAGGCGGGCAAGGGCGCGAAGAAGGGCGTGTGGAAGCTGCCCGCGAAGACGCTGTTGAAGAAGGGCGACGCGAAGCCGACCGACCAGCGCCTGGTGGAGGAGGGCGGGAAGGTCCTCCAGGCGGCACTCCAACAGCACGGAGTCGACGCCAGGCTCATCGGGATGACCGTTGGTCCGACGGTCACCCGCTACGAGCTGGAGCTCGCGCCGGGCGTGAAGGTGAACCGTGTCACCGGGCTCAGCCACGACATCGCGTACGCCATGGCGTCGGCCGACGTTCGGATCCTCGCTCCGATCCCCGGTCGGTCCGCGATCGGGGTGGAGGTCCCGAACAAGGCGCGCCAGCTCGTGACCCTCGGTGACATCCTCATGTCGCCCGAGGCGAAGGCCGCGACGCACCCGCTCGAGGTCGGCCTCGGCCGCGACATCGCCGGGCGCTCGGTGATGCTCAACCTCGCCACGCTCCCGCATGTGCTGATCGCGGGTGCGACCGGTGCCGGCAAGTCGAGCTGCATCAACTCGCTCGTCACGTCGCTGCTCATGCGGTGCACACCCGATCAGGTGCGCCTGATCCTCGTCGACCCCAAGCGTGTCGAGCTCGGCGCCTACAACGATGTGCCGCACCTGCTCACGCCGGTGGTCACCAACCCCAAGAAGGCGGCCAACGCGCTCGACTGGGCCGTGCGCGAGATGGACATGCGCTACGAGACGCTCGCCGAGGTCGGCGTGCGTGACATCACCGGATACAACGCGATGGTCGATCGAGGCGAGTTGCCCACGCCCGACGAACCCGACCCGATCTCGGGGAAGGGTTACGAACGGCTGCCGTTCATCGTGATCGTCGTGGACGAGCTGAACGACCTGATGATGGTCGCGGCGCGCGACGTCGAGTCCAGCGTGTGTCGGATCGCGCAGATGGCGCGCGCCGTCGGCATCCACCTGGTGATCGCGACGCAGCGACCGTCGGTCGACGTGATCACCGGGGTGATCAAGGCCAACGTGCCGAGTCGCCTGGCGTTCAGCGTGTCGAGCCTCGCGGACTCACGCGTGATCCTCGACCAGGCCGGGGCCGAGAAGCTGATCGGTCAGGGCGACCTGCTCGCGCTCACCGCGAGCTCGAGTCGGGCCCAGCGGATCCAGAGTGCGTGGGTCGACGAGGAGTGCGTGCGCAAGGTCACCGCGCACTGGAAACGCCAGGGGGCCCAGCCGATGTACGCGGAGGGCATCGTCGACGAAGCCGGCGGCGGCGCAGGCGGTCGTGGCGGGTCCGACGCCGACGACGATCCGTTGCTCGTCGACGCCATGGAGCTCGTGGTCCGGGGCGGGCTCGGATCCACGTCGATGCTCCAGCGCAAGCTCCGGGTCGGGTTTGCCCGAGCCGGGCGCCTGATGGACCTCCTCGAGCGCAAGGGCGTGGTCGGCCCCGGCGCGGGCTCCAAGGCCCGTGACGTGCTCATGACCGTGGAGGAGTTCGAGGCCATGCAGCACCGCGGCGCCGAGGGCTGATCCGCCGGCGCTGAGCCCACCCACGGGCCCCCGGCCCACCCTCAAGACGACACCGGGACGTGCCGAAACCACCCCGTCGGGCACCGTGCCCGCGCTCGCGGGGGTTTCATGCTGGCGAGGTTGCCATTCCGGTCCAAGCTCATCCTCGTCGTGAGCGTGCCGATCGCGGTGCTGCTCGTGTTTGCCGGGTCGACCATCGCCCAGCGCTTCGAGGCGCTGTCCGTCGCCCAGGACTACGACCACGTCGTTGTCCCATTCCGTGACCTGAGCGCGCTGGCGCGCGCCGTCGGCGATGAAGGGGTCGCATCCGCGGCGTTCGTCCGCACCGGCGCGAGCGACCCGGAGGGTGCGACCAAGGCACTGCGCGGCGCACGCGACACGACCAACCGGGCAGTCGCCGCGTTGGGGGCCTCGGTCGGCTTGCTCGACGGTCGGGTGAGTTCGACGACCGAAGCGAAGGTCAAGGATCTGGCCAACACGACCCGCACGCTGCTGGCGCGGGACCGCAGCGCCGTCGACCGCGGTGCGTCGTGGACCGACTCCTTCGGCCCGCTTGCGAACGATTCCCTCAACGGCGCCCAAGACGTCGTCCGAGGCCTCGCGGACCCCGACCTCGCGGCCGGCCTCGGCGCCGTCCTCGACGTCGGTCGCCAACAGGCGGCGATCAGTGACCAAGCCGCGATCCTGCTCTACGTGATCGGTCACCGCGAGAGCGGCGCGATCAGCGCCAACCTCGGCGAGAAGCTCGGGTACGCGCGTCTGCAGGCAATCGTCGACGAGCGAGCGGCGGTGGCTCGTTTCGACGCTGCGGTAAGCCCGGCGCAGCGGGCCGCGCTCGACGCGTCCGAGGGTGCCAGCCCCGGCCCGAGCCCCATCGCCCTGATCAACGGCAACGGGG
>Ga0209048_10007177_pt1 | contig 10324 bp, 10 predicted proteins | sample FrelakmetCRP12CR_FD_187146 | JGI IMG/M metagenome (GOLD analysis project Ga0209048, IMG submission 187146) | Freshwater lake sediment microbial communities from the University of Notre Dame, USA, for methane emissions studies - CRP12 CR (SPAdes)... | ecosystem: Environmental > Aquatic >... | reverse complement strand
CGCCTTGCGCGCAGGAGTACTGGCTATCGACCAGGTCGGTGCCTTGGTCGTTCATGATCACGCCGACATTGCGCCCATTCCCTTGGATCGCTTTCGCCAGCTTGGTGATCAGGGTCGTCTTTCCCGCGCCAAGAAAACCTCCAATAATGACGATCCTAGTAAGCATGAAGCATCCTCCGAAGTCGGCCGATTAGCCCGTTGCCCTCATAAATATTTAATGGTAGAATTGCGGGTGCCCAGGTAGAAGCAGTCCAGTGGACCGAAAGAATCTGTCTGGAAATTGGGCTTTTCATATTTTTGCCTCACTCCGTTTGAGTTTTAACCGCGACCGTCTTTGAAGGTATGGAATTCTCCCATACCACGCGGTTATCGCAAATCGAGTTCGAATCGCATCTAACCGCCCAGATCTTCGTATGGACGAACTTAATTGACAATTCCTCTCCCTTTTGGAAGATATAATTAGAATCGAGGCTAATCCCGAGACGGGCGTCCAGGCAATCCACTTCATAATCGATCCAAGTCCCCATGTACATCGAATTACGCACCACTGCTCGGTATCCTTCGCCTTGGGGGCAAAGGATTGCAGCATCCGGCCGTATGGTGAGGCAAATTGGACCATCATGATCTTCGAGGCCCTCGAAGATGAACTCGCCAAAAGAACAGGTGACCACCTTTCCCTTCTGTATCGCCGGTACGAAGTTGGTCCAACCGAAGAACTCAGCCACCCTCCTGGTCCGGGGTCTGGAATAGAAAGCCTGTGGTTCGTTGTATTGGACGATCTTACCATCGACCATCAATGCGATCTTATCTGCCAGCATCACTGCTTCGGCCTGGTCGTGAGTGACAAAGACGATTGAGATGTTGTATTTCTCTTTGATGCTTAGGATCAGCTCCCTCATCTCGACCCGGAGCTCCGCATCCAGCGCGCTCAGTGGCTCATCCAAGAGCAGGATATCGGGCTCGATGATCAGGGCTCTGGCCAGGGACACTCTTTGCTCCTGCCCCCCTGAAAGCTGGGCCGCCTTCCTTCCCCCGTAACCTTTAAGTTTGACGAGATCGAGCATCTCGTCCACCTTGCGCTTGACAATCGCCTGCTTGACCCCCCTCATCCTCAGTCCAAAACCTATGTTTTCGGCCACCGTCATATGGGGAAAGAGCAGAGACTTCTGGAAGATCATCGAGATGTTCCGTTTCTCTGTTGGAATCCGGATTATAGAGTTACCATCGACAAGGATGTCGCCTGAGGAGGGTTCGGTCAGGCCTGCAATCATCTTCAAAGTGGTCGTCTTCCCACAACCAGAAGGGCCAAGCAATACGACGATCCGCCCCCTTTCAACCTCGAGGTCTAGGCCATTGACGCAAGGACTTTCGGCATCATCATATTTCTTGGTGAGTCCCTTCAAAGTAAGAAATGTCATATCTGGTTGATGCCTCCTTTTGCGACCCCATTGGTAGTGAGGAACTTGGATGTCAGCCCGAGCAAGATGAGGACGGGCAATATGAAGATGATTGAAACTGCACAAGCAACTGGATAATCTTGGCTGGTCATGAGTGCAAAGAGCTCCAACGGTAAAGTATTCACCGCCGCCCCCCCGATCATCAGAGTCAGAAGATACTGGGACCAGGAGACCACAAACGCGAAGAGACAGGAGACCACCAGACCTGGGAAGATGGCTGGGATTGTGACTTCCGTTAGGATTTTCCAGCGGTCTGCACCGAGCGTGCTCGCCACTTGTTCATACTCCATGTTGTAGTTCTTGAAGACGGCCGCGAGGCCCAATATCAGGTACGGAAGCGTGAAAACCGTCTGCGCCAGTACGACTCCTAGGAGCGAATCCGAAAGATAGATTCTGATGAAGATGCCTTGCATGCCCATCACGGCTGAAATCACCGGGACGATGGCAGGCAACAGAATGAATATCTCTACCGTGGTCTTCCCTTTGAACTCCCGTGTTCCCAATGCTTTTGCCGCTGAATAGCCAATTATCAGCGTCAGCATGGTGACCAAGGTCGAAACGACGATGCTTGTCCCAACCGAACTTAATATCGCAGGCTGGCTGAATACATAGTCCCAAGCCCGGGTGCTCCAGGTCGGCAAAAGGTTAGGATAAGGCCATCTGAATGCGAATGACCACATCACTATAGGGATGATAGGGACCAAGATGGCGATGTACAGAAACACTAGTATGGGGATTCTGGAACGACTTCTATTCTTCGCCATTCTGTTTCACCCTAATCCTGTTCATGGCATTCAGTTGAAGATAAGCGATAATCACCAAAACGACGATGATAATCGTCATGATGTTGGCTATGGCCATAGCCTCTGGTCGAGAATTCAGGTCGATATCCGTGAACTTCTGATAGGCAAGGATCGCTAACACCTTTGGATAGGTGGCACCTAGCAGGAAAGGCACCTCATAGGAGCCAAAGGCATAGGCGAACACCAAAATCGACGAGAAGAGAATGGAAGGCATCATCATGGGAAGGAGCACATGGATGAACCTTTGGGTTCTGTTCGCCCCGAGGGTCGCTGCCTGCTGCTCGTAATCATCAATGGTCGTCAACAATAGCGATAAGATGGCGATCCCGATGAACGGGAAGAACTTCAGTATGAACGCGATCATTATTCCTATCCCATTCTGATCGAAGACGATCATCGGGAACTCTGATGAGGAGCTAATCAGTCCGAGAGCGTAGAACCATCTCGATACCAGGCCCGTCTGAGTGAAGAGCAGCAACACGGATATTGCCACAACATAGTGTGGGACTGGGATGTTATATTGGTAGACGAATAGAGAAAGCCTTCTGCCGATGAAGGTCCTCCGCAAGGTCATAGATACGGCGATGGCGATGAGGATCGAGGCGACCGTGGAGATCAGGGCGATCTCCAATGAGAATACCAAGGAATCTATGAAAGTGCTACTGGTTAGAATATTCACGTAGGCTTGTAGACTTATTGTCTGGTTGGATGTAATTGAGAAGAAGTTCAGACTCAGGAGGACAGTGTAAATCAAAGGGATGATGAAGAGGATGGAAATTACCAGAATTGCAGGGAGCAACATTACCCATGTTTTTGTCTCCTTCATTTTGGCCAACGCCCCTTTCTAACTCCCTCTGTGGTGCTCCAATTTCTTGGCCTTGTCGCATGCATTCATCAAGGGCAACTCAACATCAAGATAGTTCAGGTAGGGATAATTGGGGGCAGGAGGGCCCACCCCCAAGCGGGTTCCATACAGTCCATTGTTCCAAATCACTTGCTTCCTATCTTCTCCTCCCAGACACTTTCCAAGTAGCTCACCAGGTTGCCCCCTAGATCGGGCGCTCTTGTGCGGGCCATTTCGCTCTGGGGGACGAAGGTCCCCGTCGGCAGGCTGTTCATGACACCATTGACGACGTCCGCGCGCCATCCCGTCAGCGCGTTGGCATTGATGGATATGCCATTGCCGGTGAGATTGACCCAATAGGCTTGTTGCTGCGGCTCCAACAGTATGTTGGCCACCACCATCGCCGCCGCCTTGGCATTCGCGTTGTAGGGTATCGCCACGTAGTTCGTGTTGGCGATCGAAGTGTTCATGCAGTAGACCTTGGCCGTTGAGGGCAGTTCCCCCTTCTTGATCGAGGCCGCGATCCCCGCCCCTCCAAAGGTCATTGTCAGATCAACAGCGCCATCATTGAACAGACCGTTAACCGTTGGTATGTCCGAAGGATAGGTCTTCCCCTGGTTCCATAGGTACGGCTCGAGCGCGCTCAGATAGTCGTACAGGGGAGTGGACATGTTCTTGAAGGAGGCCAGGGTCAAATCGTGGTCCATGTATTGCTCGAAGCCGCCCGTTAGCTCGTAAAGGGCTGCCTTGATGAAGGTGGTGCCATAGAATGCCGGAGGGGCGGCGTAAGTGAATCGCCCAGGATGCTGAATCGCCCAGGTCTTGAGCTCTGCGAAATTCTTTGGTAGGTCGGACACATTGGTCTTCGCGGAATCGTAGACCATCTGGTACTGCGCGGTTCCCCAAGGGGACTCGTAATAATTCACAGGGTAGCCCATATCATTAGCGATGGAAGGGTCACTCCAATTGACAAGAACCGCGTTAGATATCCTATCGGCCCATGGGCCGAACAGCAGGCCACCCTGCCTCATCGTATAATAATTCTCTCCATTCACCCAGATGAGGTCGACGGATCCTCCGCTGTTCTTCCCTGCCTGCTTCTCTCCGGCAACCTTATTGACGAACGTGGATGCGTCGGTCACAGCCACCCTGTTTATGGTGATGCCATACTGCGCGGCTTCCTTAGTAACCTGATCATCGACATAGCTGTTCACATTCGTGTCGCCGCCCCAGAAGTACCAGTTCACGGTCTCCCCTCGGGCTTTGGACACTACATCGCCCCATGTCATGCTCTGCAATTCGCTGCTGGTGAAGTCAGCGCTCGTGCTGGTTTTCTCCGAGTCGACTTCATAGACCAGTGCTGCTCCCAAAGAAATACCTAAAAGCAATGCGACGATGACTATTGCTATCAACTTTCCATTCATTTTTATCACCTCTCTTAAGATCAACCTCTCTTACGATCAAATAGAATCGGTATTCTCCAAGTAATCGAGCGTCAGAGGTATGTGGCTCTCATCTCCTAGCCTGAGGCTCGTGAATCCGGATTCCCAGAGCATTTTTCTGCATCTGCCCATCGTCCATCCCCTGTTCTCCTTCGTGTCCTTCTTCGTATCGCGGGGATTGCCACCGCTCTCTGCGGTGATCAGGTTCGCCCCAGAAATGAATCCGGCCTGGTTCGGTTCGTGGATCGACATGAACTTGAACCCCTCCACCTGCGGCGCGGTAAGGGAAAGGACAGAGCAAAGCTGCGCCAACCTCAGTTCGGTTATATGCCCGTACCCTTCGAAGGGCGTGCCCTTGACAGCCACCCTTCTCATGCATGCATGTTGGATGCATCCCATGTCGATGCCGATGAAGAAGTTGTTCACGATCTCCTCGATGCTGTGCTCGGGACCGATCGGCTCGCAGCATGTATAAATTTCAAGTCCAGCGTCCAGCATGTTCCTCATCGTCTGCAACCGGTCCTCGGGCCTCAGGTTGGTGTCGATGCCTTCGCGCAATCTGCATACGTGATAAGCACCTCTGACCCCCGCCTTCTTCAGTTCGACCGCTGTTTCATAGTCGGTGTCACCAACATTGATCCAGAGCTGAGTTGTTGGAGAAATCGTCTTCTTGGCGATATCGATCATATGGAGAAGCATTTCCTTTTCGTAGATGTGCATGGTCATGAGGAACAGGCCATATAGATCGCCGTATTCCGATAGGTCCTGGATTTTACTCACCAGTTCTTCGTCTGAGATTGTGAACCTCTCGAACTTGGTGTGCTGTTCGGCAAAGACGCAGAACTTACAGCCACCTACGCACGGCCCGATGTCGATGCCTATTTGCCCGATTATCACGCCAGCATTATGCAGCCGTTTGCGGGTGAAATCGTTCGCCACTGCTCTTGTCAGGGACGATTCGGGGGTCGATTCATTAAAAGTCAGAAGATATTTACATTCTTCTTTGCTCAGTCCGACGCCGCTCTGTCCTTTCTCCAAGATTTCCTGCAATTTGCGATTCTTTGTCAACGCCATTCTACGCCTCTCCTCCCATTCCTAGTTCCAGCGAATGACATCTTCCATTGCAAGCCGAAATTGATAGCCAGATCCTACACATCGTTGCCGATGGCGAAAGCGGCTGCGTTTCTGCTCAGTAGCGAATTGTGGAATTAGTCTTACTGTAGGAGAACACAAATGTATTTTTATTATAAATTATTGAGTTCAGACTCCAATATTGAAGTCTAAGGCGGATTGAGTGATGGGCATCCCGGCAATTACCGACCTGGAAGAACCTCATCGCATATTCTGATGGAAAGGGCAGAGCAAGAACGGTACTGCTCCAAATCTATTAATGCGAACAAGGCTGATTCCCCGCCTGATGAAAATCCTCTGCGGGACATCCTCCCAGCACCTCGCGAACGATCTGTCCATAAAGATGAACCTGGAGTGCGTCTATGCGTATGTTAGGCGCTTCCCAGATGGTGAGTGCTATGTGCGGATCGAGAGAGAGCGTCTGGACAAGGAGATCGTCATCGTTCAGAACACGCACCCTGACAACAACTTCGTCGAGCTGCTGTTCATGATCGACGCCGCCCGGAGCCTGGGGGCGGAGAAGGTCACCTGCATCGTCCCCTATTTTGGATATTCCCGGCAGGACAAGCGCTTCAATCCCGGGGAGGCGCTGAGCGCTCAGGTCATGCTCAGACATCTGGAGATGGGGGTGGACCGGCTGATAACGATCGACCTGCACAAGCCAGAGATACTCGATTGGGTCAAGGGGATTCCTGCCACTGACCTTCATGCCGAGCCGGCCATCGGTCGCTTTTTCAAGGAGAGCGGAGTGAATCTCGTACTGGCACCAGACAAGGGTGCGGCCGAGCGGGCGGAAGAGGTAGGGCGGTTGATCGGGGTCGAATTCGACCATCTGGTCAAGACCCGGCTCAGCGGGAGCGAGGTGAAGATCACCCCCAGCCAGATCGACGCCAAGAACAAGAGCGTCCTCATCGTCGACGACATCATATCCACCGGGGGGACGATCATCGCCGCCACTAACGAGCTGAAGCGTCTGGGAGCGAAGAGCGTGATCGCGGCCTGCACCCACGGCCTGTTCATTGGGGGTGCGCTGGACAAGCTGAAGATGACCTGCGACCGGTTGGTCTCCACCAACACCCTGGAGAGCGAGGTGTCGAAGATCTCGGTGGCGGAAGAGATCGCCAAGGTCATCTAGATCCGACCACGGAAAGCCAGAGAATCCGACTGGGCTCGAAAGAATATAAGAAGGGAATCGCATTCCCAACCCGCACTGGGGTCTATCCATGGTGATCAAGAAGTCCGAGGATTTCAGCGAATGGTACAACGAGATAGTCGAGCTGGCGAACCTGACGGACAAACGCTATCCCATCAAGGGCATGAACGTCTGGACCGCCTATGGCTGGAAGGTCATGCGCCAGATCGATACCTACATCCGTCAGTATCTGGACGCCACCAATCACGAAGAGGTCTGCTTCCCACTCCTGATCCCCGAGACCGAGTTCAACAAGGAGAAGGAGCACATCAAGGGGTTCGACGCGGAGGTGTACTGGGTAACGCATGCCGGGCTCAACCAGCTCGACATCAAGTTGTGTCTGCGCCCCACCTCCGAGACCGCCATGTACCCCATATTCGCCCTCTGGGTCAGGTCCCATTCCGACCTACCCCTCAAGACCTACCAGATCGTCAACACCTTCCGCTACGAGACGAAGCAGACGCGCGCCTTCATCCGCGTGCGGGAGATCCACTTCTTCGAGTCGCATACCTGCCATACCACTGAGGAAGACGCGCAGAGGCAGGTAGAGGAGGACTTCGCCATCATGACGAACCTCAACCGGCACCTCTGCCTGCCCTACTTCCTGCTCAAGCGCACCGACTGGGACAAGTTCCCCGGCGCTTATTACACCGTCGGAATCGACTGCCCTTTGCTGGAGGGCCGAAGCCTGCAATTGGGCTCCATTCACCACTACCGGGAGAACTTCTCCCGCCCCTTCGAAATCAAATACGAGGACGTGGACGGGACGCTGAAGTACGTGCATCAGACCACCTATGGTATGAGCGAGCGCCTGGTCGGCTGCTTGGTGGCTTTCCATGGGGACGACAAGGGTCTGGTACTGCCCCCGGACGTCGCCCCCATCCAAGTGGTCATCATCCCCATCCTGGCCAAGGGGAAGGTCGAGGAGGTCAGCGCCGAAGCGAAGAGGCTCAGGGATGAGCTCCTGGCCGCTGGGCTAAGGGTCCATATCGATGAGAAGGACGAACGGCCTGGCAGCAAGTTCTACAACTGGGAGATCAAGGGTGTTCCTCTCCGGCTCGAGCTCGGGGCCAGGGACATGGCCGAGGGCAAGGTCTCCTATGCAGTCAGGTTCGATGGCGCCAAGGGAACCTTTCCAAGAGGCGCCGTCATCGAACATGTGCGGGGTCTGCTCGTCAGGATCTCGGGGGAAATGATGGCGTCGGCGAAGAAGCGGTTGGAGACGGCGGTGGCGGACATTGATAAACTGGACAACCCGCCCAAGAAGATGCTTAGGTTCGGATGGTGCGGTTCAGAGGAGTGCGGCAAGGCCATCGAGGCCAAGACCGAGCTCAAGCTGCTCGGAACGCCCTATCAGAAAGAGGAATTCCACGGGAAATGCATAATGTGTGGAAAGGAAACCGATACGGCCGCATACGCGGCCAGGTCGATGTGATATCCCCATCGGACCTCTCCTTCCAGGCCCCTCGGATTCTCGATCGAGCAGAGGGATTACTGCTGTCTGGAGGACAGCAATAGGCCCAGAATCCCAAAGGCCATCAGAACCACGAAGATGGCATAGACGCCCATGTTCGTGGGCTCGAAGATGTTCCAGGAATTGTAATACAGCCCCCAGCCGATGTAGAAGGAGAGCCCTGCGATTATTAAAAGCAGCGAAAAGCCGACCTTGACCTTCTTCGGGAATGCTGTCTCTTCCATCGGTTGCGCTCAATGGCATGAGTGTATAAAACACTTTTCTTAGCGCATATCGTTCAGAGCCATGTCGTCGCTTCGCCCAACAGAGGCCTCTTTGGTGGTGTGGGGGAAGCATCAGGATAACCGAGCAAGCAGCCATCCAGGGCATACTCTCCGAAAGGAATGCCGATGATCTCGCAGAACTCCTTGTCCTCGGCCATCCTTTCGGTGATGGAGAAGAGTTGGAAGCCAAGCCCGAGGGCGGTGGCCTTCAGCCACATATTCTCCAGGCAATGGGCCAGGGATAGCTGTGCCACATCAGGAACGCCCCTCTGTTCGGCCACTACGATGTAGTACGGCACCTTCCCCAGGTTGGGTGGCCCTTGCTGGCCGGTCATCTTCAGCACGCCGAGGTACCGTTCTCCGCGGTTTCTATGGAAGGCGTCGTGCTGCATCCGTTTCCCCAGTTCTTCGGATAGGACGGCGCCTCGATGCTTCATCAATGAGGCAATCCTAGCGGTCGCCTCACTTTCCCGAGGGATAACCACGAACCGTCGAAAGTCTTCCTTGGTTACGCTGATCTGGGCATAAGGGGCGAGGAGGCCGGCCTGAATGACCATCTCCACCAACGGCCTTGGAGGACTCTCTGCTTTGAACTTGCGGATCGTTCGTCTTGATTCAATCAGATGGTCAAGCACCTGGTTCTGCTCTTCAATGGTGAATGAGGTCACTGTAATTCCTTCCGACCTTGTCCTTTGGACTTATTGAAATCGCTCCGATTTAATGATACTGAAGAAAAGCACCTTTGAGATATCGTGGGTTCTCGCTGATGAGGGGAAAGGGTCCAAATCTCTTTGGAACTGATTATGGCCTCGTTATCCCTCCAGGTGAAGGGGCACAGCAAGATCATGACAGGTGTTTCATTATCCCGTCCTTCATTCTCCTTTTTCCAAGGTAAGATCGGAATTCCCATGTGCCGGAAAAAATCGCTTGATATTCATCGACCGCAACCTCTTCCAGTCCCGGTAGGCCTCTGAGCCTTCCTCCGCGGCGTTCTCGGGTGGGAGGTCTCCGGTGAAGGCTATGCCCTCGTCAAGAACCAAGGTGACATGATCGGGACTGTGGCTTAGGGTGGGAATTATCTCACCGAAGATTCCTATCCCTTCCAAGAAGGCCCGGCTCTCATCGAACCTGAGGTCGATGCTGCCATCGCTCCTTACCTCGTGGAAGACCATGGGCGGGCGGAGGTATTTCTTCATGTCATTCAAGTGGTCCTTCTGATTCTCACTGACGATGAGCTTCGCGCCCTTGTCCTTCAGCTCCTGGGCGATGCCACCATGGTCGATGTGGTAATGCGTCATCAGAACGTGGGACACCTCCTTGACCGATTTTCCTTGTAATGCCATGCTTTTTTTGAACTCTGGCATCCCACTTGGCCAACCCACATCGATCAGCAATTCTGCCCTGTCCGTTACCAGTAAAAAGCAGTTGACCGATCGGTAACCAACGTTCAGGATGTCCAACTTCACGCTGTTCCAGAGTGCCTGATATTGCATAAATCCTTTTTTTCGAGGTTGTCGTAATTCATGATATTCTCGACCACCCTCCATTTTTCGGGTGTACCTCATCGGGTTCCCTTTTATTGATGAAAACCTAGAAACTTTTTGATAATCGGCGGGATTGGAGCTTCGCGACTTGGATTAGCATCGTGTTCATCGCTAAGGTGGCTTTCTCCTAATTGAGCTGGCAGACACTGCTCGCAGCAGTTGGGGTGATGATGA
>Ga0209048_10007176_pt1 | contig 10325 bp, 13 predicted proteins | sample FrelakmetCRP12CR_FD_187146 | JGI IMG/M metagenome (GOLD analysis project Ga0209048, IMG submission 187146) | Freshwater lake sediment microbial communities from the University of Notre Dame, USA, for methane emissions studies - CRP12 CR (SPAdes)... | ecosystem: Environmental > Aquatic >... | reverse complement strand
CGCCTGACGCCCGATAAATTCAATGGGAAATCCCTCACAGCTGTAACCGTTGCCGCCCACGAGGTCGGGCATGCCATTCAAGACCATACGGGCTACCAGCCGTTCGCGGAGCGTACGCGCCTCGTGCGGATCGCGCACGGGGCGGAAAAGCTCGGGGGGGTGGTGATGATGGGCATACCGATCGCTGTGGCGTTAGCTAAGACCCCTGTGGCGGGTGTACTCGTCCTGGTTGCCGGGATGGCGACGATGGGGATCTCCACGCTTGTGCACCTCGTCACGCTTCCGGTCGAGTGGGACGCAAGCTTCAGGCGTGCCCTTCCAGTGCTCCAGCAACGAAATTACCTGTCGCCTGAAGACGAGCAGGGGGCCCGCCGCATCCTCACCGCGGCCGCGCTGACATACGTGGCGGCCTCCCTGGCGAGTCTGTTGAACCTGTGGCGGTGGATCGGCTTCCTGCGGCGATAGGCGCGGTGACTTCAAGTACCCCCTTGCAAAATTTACTTTTGCCGTGAGGTCAGGTGCCTCACCTTCACCCGTGCCACGTTGACTGTACGATCACTTCTTATTTCTTATTGCAGGCAAATTCCCACAGGGTTTGGCTGATACTTTCTGGCAAAACTGGTTCCCACTTTTGTTCGTTCGAGTTGCCCCAAACCACCGTACCGCTTCCCATATTGCCAGAGAACTGTGTGGCCGCAAGAATCCGAGTGCGCTCTTCGGCACAATTAAATTCCCGTTGCTTCTTGGTAGACAAAAACGAGTTGCCTTCCATGGTTTGTACAGTCTTGAAATCGTTCAATTGCCACATCTTCACCAGATTCCCTTTGCGGCGAATGGTGCCTGGATCGACGTATGTCGTCATTCCAATCTGGTCGTTGCCACCAATCTCCACCCATGCTGCATACGCAGGGCTACTACTCAGCAATACGAGCATGATCAGAATCAGTCGTTGTTTCATGCGAATCCTCCGGTACGGCATGGTTACTCATTCCTTTATCAGCTTCCACCCCTGCGCTAGCTTGTGCGCCTCGGCGATCTCCCACATGTTGGGAATCGTGGCTTCTTCGAGGGACACGCTGTCGCGTGTGGGGCGCTGTTTACTCATGGCGTAAACTTGTCTAGGGCGAAGGTTGCATGCGACTGCGAGATCACTTCTTGCCACACGCAAGTTTCCACAGAGCGTGGTCAAGACTACCTGCTGAAACCCGTAGCCACCTGCCTTTGCCTGAGCTGCGATCAAGCAAATTACCATTTCCCATATTGTCCGAAAAATACAGGACCGCAAGCCCCTCAAAGCGCTGTACCGCACAGTCATATTCCATTTGCGCCTTTGCCGACAAATATGAGACGCCCTCCTTGGTTTGTATCGTCTTGAAATCGAACAGCACCGACATCTTCACCAGATCCCCTTCGCGGCGAATGGTGGCTGGATCCGCGTAGACAGTTGTTCCTGCGTCGCTTTCACCAAGCGACAGCCACTCCGCATACGCGAGTCCGCTACTCACCAGGAGTGTGATCAGAATCACGAAACCCAAACCGTAGGCCGGCGATAGCTTGAGGAAGGGATCAGCGTTGTACGTGACGGGGCATCGGATGGGGAAGCGGTGGTGAGGGGGAATCGTGAAGGGCATGAAAGCCTCGCAGGGAGGCTCATTCTAGAAGGGGAACGATCAAACCGCAAGGCGGGACGTCAGGGTTGACGCGATTGATCGGGTTGAGCGGATTGTTGGGGCTGACTTCGTTGATCGGATTCAAGGGGACCTCCATACCGCACTTCGTGTGGGCCGCTGGCTCAGTATCGCAGTATCGTGAATGCCGCCAGCAGAAAACCCACTTGAGTGTTTGAGCATTGTCCGATTCGATCCAACCCTTCGGATTGAAGAGTCGAAGCCGAATTCGACTGAAGCGGACCACCGGCGCGGGTGGCTCGATGAGAGATCATCCTTGTTCGCTAATGCGTTAACTCGTCTCGAACGGCATCGAGTAGTTTTCCCATATCTAAAGGTTTTTGAAACGTCTGACGCGTACCCAACAGTTTGGCCGCGTCGAGCCAACCCTGGCTCCCTTGACCACCGGACATGGCAATGACGTTGACGTTGGGACATCTCCTGGTCAGCTCCAATAACATGTCAAGGCCGTTCATCTCCGGCATGACCATATCGGTGATGATTAAGTCCGCGTATCGCTTGCGATACAACGTGAGACCAAGACGGCCATTAGCCGCTTCGAGGACTTCGTGGCCGTCCCCTTCCAACGCATCACGGAGGAGCGCGCGTATGGGTTCCTGATCATCAACGACGAGTATGGTTGCCATCTGTGTACCTCCTTGATTGTCCATTGTGACTTCCTGGATCAGTGGACAGTTTCTCTAGAGAGAAGCATAGAAAACGCCTTGGAAAATGGGCAGACCACAAGGAAGTAACTCCGAAGGGGGGGAGGGACCCTCACGCTTGTTATAGACCCGCTTTGTGTCAGGACTTTGTGGCGTGCGGCAAAGACGGCTGGAGGAAGGCGTTGTCGGCAGGCTGGGCCTATGTGGGGAACCAGACGCCTAACGGATGGGATGGGCAGCCTGGTCGTCCTCCTGCTCGCGGAACGCGCACGATCAGAATGTGCTCGTTCGACGCGCGCATTCGAGGATTAACCAAACAGACCAGACCAACCAGATAGACCAGCCCAGCGTCTCGCTCGTCCCGCTTGTCTCCCTCAGCTATCCTGCGCGGTGTGCTCCTATTGTTCTAGACGTCCGGACCATTGAATCCCCACTGTGCCACAATAGTTTTTCCGCAGACTGCGTGCCCGCATTATTCACAAGGGTTCGTGACAAAACCGCCGTAACGCCAAACGAGACGGGCGCGCGGAGCGGCGAGCCCGCCCGCCGTCAGGCTTGTCGCAACGGCGTACCGGAGGTTGCAGTGGAAGCCTTCGTGAATAATGCGGGTTAGGGCTACCACATGCGAATCTGCGCTCTCCGCTCGGTGAGCCGGTAGCTCAGGCTGCGCCCCGCCCCTTGACGGTCTCTGAGCTCCCCGCCATACTGCGCCACCATGCGCGCCCTCGCCGTCATTACTCTCCTGGTTGCACTCGCGCCCCCCTCCGGGCACCCCCCTGCTTCCCCACCGATCGAGATGTCAGCCAAAGACCTGCAAACGCTGCAAACACAGGCAGCCCAGGGCCTCGCGGAAGCACAGACCAACCTCGGGTTGCTGTATGCCAACGGGCTGGGCGTGCCGAGGGATTACACGAAGGCGCGGGAGTGGTTCGAGAAAGCCGCTGCCCAAGGAGACGCGAACGCCCAATACCACCTCGGGTTGCTCTATGACTTCGAGAAAGGCGTCCCCCAGAATTTTGCGACGGCGAGGCAGTGGTACGAGAAAGCAGCTGCGCAGGGACACGCGGGTGCGCAGAACAACCTTGGAGGGCTCTATGAATTCGGACATGGCGTGACGAAGGATTCTGTGCGTGCATACATGTGGTACAACGTCGCAGCAACCCTCTCGATAAATGACCCGCAGAAGGACGTCGCAGCAGAGAATCGAGATGAGATCGCAAGTCGCATGACTTCCGCGCAGATAAAAGAAGCCAAGCGATTGGCGAGCCAATGTGAGGCACAACACTTCAAAGGCTGCTGAGCTGGGTCCGTCGAAGACCAACCTTTACAGTAACGCCCGCCTTACACTCGCAGTAGACACGCCGACACGTTTCGGAAGCGCCCATAGAGAGCAGCCCTTATCCCCCATAAGATGCCGCGAAGTCGCTCCAAACCTCAATTGAACTCTCCCTCAAATGGGAGCACACTTCCACAGTTCCTGCCGCAGTAAGGACGATCTCTTACGCGGGGGCAACCTAATGACACGACTACTTCTATTTATCCTTCTCTTCCTGAATAGCGTTCCGGCATATGCGGAGTGGGTGGCGGTTGGTGGCAACGAGGAAGCAGGAGTAACTGTATACGCCGATCCAGGCACCATCCGTCGCAAAGGGAATCTGGTGACGGTGTGGCATTTGAATGACTTCAAGACTGTACAAATCGTAAAGGGCAACTCGTATTTGTCTATCAAGGCGCAACACCAGTTCGACTGCAAAGGAGACCGTGAGCGGATAATTGCGCTCATGAAGTTCTCTGGCAATATGGGGAGTGGCAAGGTGGTTTATACGGACTCAAATAATGGAAAGTGGAGCCCTCTTGCACCAGGAAGCGTTTCTGACGATCTGGGGAAACTTGCCTGCAGCAAGAAGTAATCGGGCAGTTAACTCTGCACCTCTGTCAGGCAAGCTCTCAAACTCATAAGAAATTGCCACCCTAAAATCCCCATTTCGCTACCCTCTAAGTGCTTGATATCCCAACAGCCACGGTGTCACAGCATTTGCCGAGTTTCTGAATCTCCCACTCACCAGCTTGTTGAAATTTCTGAGCGGCTTACATGGTTGTCTTATTCGGCCTCTCCAAGTGACGCACTCCTGGCCTACACCGTCAGGACGCTCGTCAACAACCCGCGACATGACGCCTCGGAGTGTCTGAGCCACTTCCGGTGTAGGACCACACGACGACCTCTCTATTCCGAGATGTCCGATGACGGCAAATGTTGACGCGGTGTATGCCCCCGATCTCTCGACACGCTATGCACTGCCCCTGTTCCTTGGGCGGCTGACGGCAGGCCTCCCCTCCCCCGCTCCAACGACGGACCTCGCACTAATTACGGTTATCTTACATAAGATGCAGGGTTTGCCATTGCTAAAACTGTATTAACCGAGTATGGGAATAACACACCGACTGCCGCTGGCTGATGTGCAGGATCAGGACAATGCAGGGGGAGGGGCATCCTGGCGCTACAGACCGACGATCGGCGTCGCATCGCGACACGCCGCCCTGAAGGGGATTGTCCAGTACGTTGTGCCAACCCATAGGCAGCACATTCCCAACATTTTTTCTCGCCTAGAACTCTTGATATAGACAATATTACAGACTTATTCGCGCTGACCAAGACAACCCTTACCAACCTGCCGATGTTAGTGCGTTTCATGATCGCGCTCACCGTCTTTCTGCTGGTTCCAGGCATCAGCGAGCGCTTCAAGATTCCTGGCATGGTGGGCTTGATCCTGGTGGGGCTGCTCGGAGGGCTGAACGGCGTCGACATCTGGCCCGACAATCCGGTGATGATGACCGTCTTATCAGAGGTGGGGGTGCTCCTGGTCCTGTTCTTTGCCGGCCTGGAAATCGATCTCGCCGTGTTTAAGCGGGTGGGCGGACGTGCCATCGCGTTCGGCCTGGCGACGTTGCTCTTGCCGCTCTCGGCCGGGGCCGGCTTGGGCTATCTCATGGGGTATGACCTCAACGCCGCCATCCTGATCGGCTCGCTCATCGCTTCGCACACGCTGCTCGGCTTCCCGATTCTGCAAAAGCTCGGTCTGGCCAGCCGCGAACCGGTGCTGGTGACCATCAGCGGGACCATCTTCACGGACATTGTCGCGCTGCTACTCCTCGCGGTGTGCGTGCAGATCCACCGCAGCGGTTTCGACAAGGTCACCCTGGCGCTGGAGATCATCGAAGTCGTGGTCTATGCCGCAATCGTGCTCTTCGTGGTCAGCCGCATCGCCGGTTATGTGTTGAGCAAGTATCCGGCGAGCCACGATGTGCATATGCTCGCGCTGCTACTCATCATCATCGTGTGCTCGCTGCTGGCCGAAGTGATCCATCTGGAGCCGATTGTCGGCGCCTTCCTCGCCGGTGTGGCAGCCAGCCGCTCGCTGCGAGGCACGCAGGCGCGCGAGCATATCGAGGTGATTGGCAACACCATTTTCGTCCCGGCCTTCTTCTTCATGATCGGCATGAGGATCAATGTCGGCGAAACGCTGCGCATGCTGTGGGACAACCCGCTTTTCTCGGCAGGACTGGTGCTCGCCCTGGTCGGCGCAAAGTTTCTGGCCGCCTGGAGCGTGGGTTGGCTGTCGGGCTATTCCGTCCTCGATCGTCTCAACATGTGGTCGCTGACCTTGCCCCAGGTCGCCGCCCACAGGACCATCAATTCCGCCGGCGCGCCCCTGATCGACAAGACCGTGGTGAGCGGCATCTTCGTGCTGGTGATGCTGACTGCCACCTTCGGGCCGATCCTGACCGGGCGTTTCAGCAATGCGATCCGCCAGAGGGAGTCGTCTCTCGCTGCAGAGCCGCCCCCTGAAACGGCACGATGAGGAGAGTTTCAATGAAACCAGGGATCCTATACCACAGTTACCTGAGGACGGCTGTGACCGAGGAAGCAACGGTCGATAAATCCACCATAACCGGCAACTCATCGGCCTTCCCGGCCGATCGCCTTGCGGTATCGCCCCGACCTGTTTTTTGATAATGAGACAACATGCTTCTACGGTTGACTCAGCGCAACCATGTCCCGTTGAGCCGGGCTTTGAGATTGCTGAAAACACGGTGGATCTGAGGGGCGAGCCGATGGGCTCGCTCGGGGATTCGAACCAAACATCATCATGCTGAGTCAACCGTAGACGCATGTGAGCTCACTAACGCATCAAATCAGCGACAAGCTAGGCTCAATCGATTAATACAAACTCCCCAGGCTCGTCCTCTGTTTCGGCTCAGGGCCTCGACTTCCCGCGATGCAAGTCGCAAGATATGGAAACCCTGGACAGCCCCCTCCTGATAGGGCGTGGGGGACTAAGGGAAGCAATTACATGAGGGTTATGACGTGTGAGACGGGGCTCCTCACGCACGCTGTTGGTGTGCGTCATGTTTATGATTAGCGGTTCCGCATCCGCTGTGCTTTACCGGAAGATAGAATTGGGTTGCACGACCTAACCACGCGCGTCTGCAGACGCGCGCCCGGTGAGGAATATCTTGAGGACGGCTCTATCTCAGACTCCCCTGTCTCAGTGATGAATAGATAAAGTACCGCCGGGCTAACGGAATTAAACCACGGTGGCGACGGGTGCGGAGAACAAAGACGTGCATGCGCTGGCTTTCCGCAAGTGGAAGTCGCTTCTCACGGACATAGCCGATGATGGCGCGGCTATGGATGGTGCAGACCGCGCTGCTCGTGTCGAAGGGGTCTGTGCTGGTACGGTCTCAGCAGGTCTTTCACCTGCTTGATGGCCAGGACTGGAATAAAATCTTTGATGTGTGCTCCTTGCTCAAGCTGGCGCGCTGCGGTGCTCAGAGCCTTTTCGACTTCGGATATCGGACAAGAGAACGCTTCAGCGAGAGCCTTCACGACACCTTGCCACTTCGCTTGCTCGCGCTGAAAGGCGGCTCTCACTTCCAGCTCATTTGCAATTGGTACATCCACAGACAGACCCCATGTCTTGACGAACAGATCAGACCTTTTACCGCGTCTATTTCCAGGCCCGAACGAAGCCTAACTGACGACAGCACCAAAAGACAACTGCAAACCTAACGCAATGAGAAGCCACCAGTGGCACCTGGCCTTGTAAGTCATTGATATTAAATAGCGCAAAATATCATATTCTACTTTCTATTTACACTATAAATATTTGATATTACTCATAAATATTTTTTCATCTATTAGTTTCCATTCTCAGCCCATCTACACTACAACCTCTTTGCGAGATGATAAACTTTAACCATAGCCTGATCTAGTTTTAGAGGGAAGGTCCTCGCTTATAAGACCCCCAATCTGAGACAGATCCAAAGAAGAAGTCTGGACCACCTAAAAACTTGCCGCATTAAAACAGGGGAGAACCCGTGCGGTGTGCTTACACTGTAGATGGCGTCAGGGAATAGACACCCATTCCGCCTGCCTGTGATACGCATAAAAGATGTCGAACGGGAACGCGCCAGAGGACAAGAGGGGGTCGTGGATAGCTTGCAACAGACCCTGTGGTCTGATCTAAAAGCAACGACTACTGACGTGGTTGAGGGTCAGCCGATCAAGCCCTCCTGATTGAAACATAAGAGACTTGTTGCAGAGGTTGGAGAAGGCGAGCCTGCTGCAGAAAGGGAAGAATTAAGCCAATGGGAAAGATTCATGAATATAAGGGATACACAATCCAGTCCTCTCCGCATCACCTGGGAGACGGGGAGAAATGGCAGCTGCGCATCTTCGTCTCCGTGGACGATCACCGATGCGTCAAAGCTCGCGAATTCTTAGCCGATGTCGTGTATGCGACGGAGCAGGAGGCCGAATTCCACGGGATTGCCTTTGGCCAACGCCTGATTGATGGAAAGGTGGAGGGTCAGTCCGTCATGTATATGAAGACGGTGGATCGCCGAGCGACGCCACGCCTGCGTGTGCAATTCCGTACCACATTTTCGAGTTCCACGAATAAGGAAGGGACGGGCGTCATGCTTGATCTGTCTTCGGGCGGATGTCGCGTCGAGAGTCCTGTTCCCGTAGAACCGGGCTTATTGTTGGAGCTACGCATCTATGCGCCAGACGTCGAATGGCCGCTCATGATTGAAGCGGCAAACGTGCAATGGGTAAGCGGCCAGACATTCGGGCTGGCCTTCTTTCGGATCACGGAGACTGAGCAACAGCGTTTGGGGCAGGTGATCGAGGATCTGATGGGGGGCGGTGAGGAGAGGGGCGACTACGCGGTCTAACTCGCTGCCCAAGAAGAGGTACGACGAGGAGGACTCGAATTGGACGTTCTGCAGCGCAGAAACATCCATCAAAATCCACTCCCAGTTTTCCTCCCGGTTCCACTCCTGATTTTGGCCCCGATTCAGCATCTGCCTCAATCGGAGTTGGTCATAAGAAGAGTGGCCGAAGCTCTTGCGTCCATTGCTGTTGTCCGACCGGGTAGCACCTGCGAGCGCACCGATCGCGCCAGTTCCACTGTCACTCCCGCAACTTGATCCTCTCCGGCACGCCGGCAACGACCTCTGCTCACGTTTCGTCCCTGAAATGTGCATTGGCTCTCCTCTTCCTGTGAGAGTTGTCACACGTCAATACCGGTGGCCTCCAACATGTGGGAGATCACGGCCATTGTAGATTGGTCCCAAGGTGCCCCCCCAGTCCGAGGTACTTCCTTCTGGTCTTTTGTCCCATGCCCTGTGCCGCTATCCTTCTTATAGAGCGGATGTTCACAGGCTGAATGGCAAGGAGGTGAGATCATGGAATGCATACGCGACTGCGCCACCATGCGCACCCTCTTCGTCATCATTCTCCTCACTGCATGCATCCTCCCCTCTGGGCATGGACAGGCTTCTCCACCGATCGACATTTCAGCAGAAGACCTGCAAATGCTGCAGACACAGGCAGCCCAGGGTTACACGGAGGCACAGACCACTCTGGGGCAACTGTATGACAATGGACTAGGCGTCCCACAGGACTATGCGAAAGCCGCACAGTGGTATGAGAAAGCCGCTGTCCGGGGTGACATGAAGGCGCAGTACCACCTCGGGGCAATGTATGAGAACGGGCGGGGCGTCCCACAGGACTATACAAAGGCACACCTGTGGCGGGAGAAAGCCGCTGTGCAGGGGTACGCATTGGCGCAGTACAACCTCGGGACAATGTATGAGAACGGACGGGGCATCCAACAGGACTATGTGAAGGCACGACAGTGGTACGAGAAAGCCGCTGCCCAAGGCGATGCGGGGGCGCAGTTCCAACTCGGCGGGCTATATCTCGGCGGAAAAGGCGTGCCGAGGGACCATGTGCGGACGTATATGTGGTGGAGCCTTGCATCAGCCCACTCCACGGGTGACCTCTCAAAGTTGGCAGAAGACAATCGAGAGAGGATCGCGCGCCGTATGACTCCCGCGCAGGTGGCAGAAGCCAAACGGCTCACGCAACAATCTCAAGCACGGAAGTTCAAGGGCTGTTGAGTCGGATTCGTCGAAGTCCCATCTTTATCCAAACGCCCGCGTCATATTCACAGTAGACGCGCAGACACGTTTCACCATTGATGTTCTTGGAATTTCATCGAAACGTGGTTTTTAGAAGATGGCTCGCCTTGTATCAGGTGAGATTAGGGATCGCGGAATGTCATCACAACTCAGTCAGGTTCCACTCGTGGCACCTGATATTGTAACTCATTGAGTTTCCATGACATGAAATGTCACTTTCTGTATCGTCTTTTTGGTGTACGTTGTTGTTTATATTCATGTTGTTGAGGCACTAAAAAGGCCGTGTCACCGTGATAGGAAGGCCCAGAAGCGACTAGAGTTCCTTTTTTCATTTACGTTGAAAGGGGTATTGAAACCGTATTTCTGCTACCACGCTGCTACCAGAACAGCCCAACCCTAGACGACCCATGACGATCATGGTTGATCCAAACCTTCGCTTTTCCGTGGGGATGGCTCTTGCTGGGTTGGCTCAGTTTCGGGAGGAGGAGATTCGTAAACCGCAGGT
>Ga0209048_10007175_pt1 | contig 10326 bp, 11 predicted proteins | sample FrelakmetCRP12CR_FD_187146 | JGI IMG/M metagenome (GOLD analysis project Ga0209048, IMG submission 187146) | Freshwater lake sediment microbial communities from the University of Notre Dame, USA, for methane emissions studies - CRP12 CR (SPAdes)... | ecosystem: Environmental > Aquatic >... | reverse complement strand
CTTTTAATGCGGTGGTCGTGGGTTCGATCCCCACCCGGCTCACCAAGCAAGAACGGCCCAGTCAGGCCGCGTCGGACCGTGCCGAGTGGCCTGTCGCGCAATCCTCGAATCCTCCCCGCCCCGACCGGTTGACATTCGCCTGAGCTGGCGAGAAAAGTCAACCTGACGAGTGACTTCCTCGTAGCCCACAGTCTGCCAGCCCGTTTCTACACAGGCATTTGCGGTTTCCGAACACCAGCACGGATGTTGCAGCCCGACAGTTCTCCGTGCAACGGGGCGTCGTGAGACCGATGAGGAGGGGACTGATCATGGGAACACGAAAACAGGGGCTAGTCCGTCGCCTGGCATCTCTGACCGCAGTCGCCGTCGCCGGGGCGGCAGTCGCGCTGCTCGCCGCACCCGCAATCGACCAGGAGCAGGTCAATGTCGATCCCGACTCCAATCTGCTCGTGGGGGGCAGCCCTGGGCAGATGCTCGCCCAGGTGTTCACGGCTGGACGAACCGGGCGATTGACTCACGTCACTCTTCCGATCGGCTGTACGCCCACCAGTGCCGTCACCGTGTGGGTCGAGCGCGTTTCCGGCGGCCTGCCGAACGGACAGGTATTGACGCGTACGAGACTTCCGGGGACCGACTTTCCGATGATCGAACCGTCGCCGGGTATCGGTTTCCGCATCATTGAGTTCCAGGTCAGGCCGAAAGTGACGGCCGGAAGGCAGTACGCCATTGTCGTTGACGCCGGTATCGACGGTTGCGGTGTGTACTCCGGACCGACGGCCTCCTCCTCCTATCCCGGCGGCGTCGGCTACTATGCAGTCCGGTCGGACCTGCCTGAGTGGGCGCCGTTCCCGCTTGGCAGCGATCTCGCTTTCCAGACCTTTGTTGACCCGGCGGGTCGATAACTCCTCCGCTACCGCCCGCGCCCCATCACCCGACGCTCCGGAGGGTCTGAAATCACGCGGTCGTCGTACACGCGAAGGGCCACCTCGATGGTGGCCCCTTTTGCTGTCGTGAAAGGTCGCGCCTTACCCGCATGAGCATGCCGGCGCCGCCGCCACGCCGAGGCTCAAAGGTCGCGCTCGCGTGAAGCCTAGCGAAGACGCAGGGCGACCATGTGCTCCCAAAGGCCCGCCGCGTCACCGTACCCGCCGGCGACATACCCGGAGTTGCTCACCTTGACGGCCCAGCTCCAGTCTCCAACCGGGAGGCCCACTGCCTCGAGCGACTGAACGAACGTCGTGTCCTTTGCGTTCCAGCGCGTCGCCGGTCCAAGGTAGTTGGCATCCCAGCTGTAGCCGACGATGTCGCCGCGATCGTTGATGCTCATCGCCTCGTTGTACGCGTCCTCGCCTCTCAGCGCGGGGAGCAGCGTGAGGCGCCACGTTTTCCTCGTGGCGACTGGCTGCCATAGCGCGGCACGAAACACGTCTGATGCGGGGGAGGCGACTCCTCCCACAATCTGCCCTTCTTCGTTGATCCCGTCGGGCCAGGCGTTGGGGTAAGCGTCGGAAGCCGGAAGCGGCATGATCTTCCAGTCCGATCGACCGGCGACGGGATTCCAGAGCACGGCGACGTAGACACCGCCCCGGATGGCGTACCCGACGATCTGGCCGCGGTTGTTGGCGGCTGTCGCCACCCAGTCCGTCGCCTCCTCGAACCCCGTGGTGTCGAGCTCGTGGATCGTCCAGGCGCGTACCAGTCCGTCAGCTTCATCCCGCTCTTCGCCCCGCCCGGTCCGGTCCGCTCCGTGCGGCTCGACCGCTTTCTTCGGCGTCCAGACGACAGGCCGCGTGTCCTTCGACCACCAGCCACTGCCACTCCAGCCGACGATGAGCGACCCAGCCTCGTTGACGTTGTAGGCGATGCTATAAGTGCGCGCCGGTCCGAGCGTTCCGATGTCAACAAGGCCGAAGCGGTGGGTTCAGGCAAACGCGTGGACTGCGGTGTTCTGTGCCACGAAGGAGTGGCCCACGATCAATCCGGAATCGGCCACCCCCATGCACATGGTTCCAGGGTCGGCCTTGTCCCCGCCCAGGGTCCCGAGGTCGAACCACTGGAAGGCGTCGGGGCCATGCAACGCAATGCCGATGGAACGGGTGAACCCGCTCGGGGTATCGCCAGAACCCACCAGGACACCCGAGTTGTTGACGCTCCTCGGGTCAGCCCAGGTCCCGCCTGGATACGTGCCGAGGTCCCATACACTGACCTTCTGCGCCCAGGTTGCCTGGGTGCTGCCAAGCACCAGCAAGCCCGCCCCAAAGACAATCAACAGCAGTTTCTTCATAGATCCTCCGACCAGCGAACCCTATCCGCCCAATCCCGGTTTGGAGCACGGAGGCGGGGCGACGAGAGTTCCGGCGCATCCTCACCAAGCAAGAGAGAAACCATATTGCCGAGCTGAATCAGGCTTAAATCCGCTGGGCGCCCGCATAAAGGCCGCCGCTGTGGCGACTTTTTTCGCCCGCCAGCAGGATGTCAGCCCGCCGGACCAAGTGAGTCCAGAATCGCCCGGACGGCACGGCGAATCATGCCCCACCGCGACAACCAGGTCGCGACAGGCCATCAATCAGGAAAGCTCTCCATGCGGTGCCGTCACGGGTGATCGACAGCGTCCCGGAATCCGTATTCACCATGTAGAATCATCTCGGCCCCGAACCGACGCCATGATGCCGCCGTCCCCGGCCCTGTCGCCCGAAGCCAAGTACCGCCTCCTCCTGAAGTTGTCGCAGGAGATCGGAAGGACCCTGGACCTGCAGGAGGTGCTCATCTACCTGCTCGAGTCGGTACGGACCGCGGTGGCGTTCGACGCGGCCGGCGTCTTCGTGCTCAACCGGAGCGTGCCCCTCGGCCAGGACACCGGCCAACGGCTCATCGCCGGCATGGCGACGGTCGGATTCGAGGACACCGACCACGACGAGGACCCCATGCTCCGGCAGGGAAAGGGCATCATCGGGCACGTGATCAGGAGCGGCCAGGTCGTCGTCACACCGGACGTCAGGCTCGATGCCCACTACGTCGAGGGCAGAGCCGCCACCCGTTCAGAGATCGCCGTGCCGATCGTCAGCAACGACGATGTGATCGGCGCGCTGAACCTCGAAAGCGACGCGCTCGACGCCTTCTCGGATGCCGACACCGAGTACCTCGAGTTCTTCGCGGTCGCCGCCGCCATCTCCATCGAGAAGGCGATTCTCCACCGCGAAGTCCTGGAGAAGCACCGAATCGAGCAGCAACTCCGCATCGCGAAGGACGTGCAGGCCGCGCTGCTGCCGGATGCCGACCCGGTGCTGGCGGGTTGGGACATCGCCGGCATGAACGAGCCGACATGGGAGATCGGCGGCGACTACTACGACTACCTGCCCCGCGCCGACGGCAGCCTCGGCATTGCCATCGCCGACGTGTCGGGCAAGGGCGTGCCGGCCGCGCTCATCATGGCGACCTTCCGGGCCGCGCTGCGGGCCCAGCGGCCGCGGGGCATGGCGCTCGATCAGATGGCGGCCCGGCTCAACCGGATCCTGCAGGATTCCATGGACGCGTCGCGGTTCGTCACCTCGGTGTACGGGCTGCTCGATCCCGCGACGGGCACCTTCGAACACGCCAACTGCGGCCATGTCCCGCCGCTGCTGCTGCGGGCCGACAGGTCGTGCGAGGTGCTGCCGAGCGGCGGCCCGGCTCTCGGCATGTGGCCCGACGCGTGCTTCGTGCCGGACCGTGTCACCCTCGCGCACGGCGACGCCCTCGTGCTGTACACCGACGGCGTCGTCGAGGTGATGGACCCGGCCGGCGACTTCTTCGGCGCCGATCGCCTCGAGACCGTGCTGCGAGAGCATCAGACCAAGTCCGCCCGTGAGATGATCCGCGCCGTCGTGCACGCGACGAAGGCCTTCTCCGGCCGGTCCGGATACGATGACGATTTCACGCTGGTGATCGTCAAACGAAGTTCCGAGACCGGCGGCGACCCCGCGTGACGTCCGAGGTTGCGGTGGCCCTTTTCGCCTGCGTCGCCGCGTCGCGCCGGCCAACCTCGCGGCGCGTATAATCCGTTCTATGAACCGAGCTACCCGGATCGTGCTGTCGAGCGTGTGCGCAGCGGCCCTCGGCTGGGCCGTTGTTCCCGTCGTCCACCTGGGCGCCCAGCGCGCACAGGCGCCGCAGGCAGGGCAGTCGGCAGCCGCGGTCAGCTGGCTGATCCGGCCGCAGCAGGTGTTCGATGCCGTCAGCGACCAGGCTCACCAGGGGTGGGTCGTTCTCGTCACGGGGAACCGGATCGTCGCGGTGGGCGCGGCGTCAGCGGTCACGCCCCCCGCGGACTCCCGCACCATAGACCTGCCGGGCATGACGCTCCTGCCGGGCCTCATCGAAGCGCACACGCACGTCTTCCTGCACGCCTACAACGAAACGACGTGGAACGACCAGGTACTGAAGGAGCCGGAGGCCTACCGGACGATCGAGGCGGTGCGGCACTGCGAGCGGACGCTGATGGCCGGGTTCACGACCATTCGCGACCTCGGCACCGAGGGCGCCGGCTATGCCGACGTGTCCCTGCAGCGCGCGATCAACGAAGGCCTGGTTCCGGGCCCGAGGCTCTTCGTCGCCACCCGCGCGATTGTCGCGACGGCGAGCTACGGTCCAGGGCCCGCGGGGTTCGCGCCGAACTTCGACGCGCCCAAGGGCGCGCAGGAAGCGAGCGGCATCCCCGAGGTCCTCAAGGCGGTCCGCGAGCAGGTAGGGCACGGCGCCGATTGGGTGAAGGTGTATGCCGACTACCGGCGCGGCACGGGGCCGTCGATGCCGACCTTCACGGAGGACGAACTGAAGGCCCTGGTCTACGAGGCGCACAGCGCCGGCAAGCCGGTGTCCGCTCACTCGTCAACCGCCGAGGGGATGCGCCGGGCGGTCGTCGCCGGCGTGGACACGATCGAGCACGGGTACGGCGGCACGGACGAAGTGTTCAGGCTGATGGCCGAACATCACGTGGCCTTCTATCCCACGCTGACGGCGGTGGAGGCGTCGTCCGAATACGCGGGTGCATACAAGCGGGGCGGGACGCCCACGCGCTCGATGGAGCAGGCGAAGCAGGCGTTCCAGCTCGCGATGAAGAACCGCGTCGTCATCGGCCTGGGCGGCGACGTGGGCGTGTATTCGCACGGCGACGACTACCGCGAGGCCGAGTGGATGGTTCGCGACGGGATGACCCCCGCCCAGGTGCTGCTCGCGGCGACGGCCGTCAACGCCGTGGTGCTGCGCCAGGCGGACCGAATCGGCACGATCAAGGCCGGCCTGCTCGCCGACCTCGTCGCCGTCCCCGGCGATCCGACCGCCGACATCACGACGCTCGAGAAAGTGGCCTTCGTGATGAAGGACGGGAAGATCTACAGGCAGCCGGCACAGGACGCCGCGGCGATCAAGAAGGTACCGTAACGGTGTCGGGCAGGGCTGCGGCCCCGCCCCACCGAGCCGTGTCAGCATCGCCGGTCACTCGCTGCGGAGTGCCGTCAGCGGGTCCACCCTGGTCGCGCGGCGCGCGGGAACGTAACACGCCAGCACCGCCACCGTGCACAGCGCGGCCACGACAGCGACCAGGGTCACCGGATCGTAGGATCGGATCCCGAACAGCAGTTGCGCGATCAATCGACCCGCGAGCACCGCGATCACCACGCCCGCGGACGTGCCCAGCACGGCGAGCAACATGCCCTGGCGCATCACCAGCCGCAGGACGTCGCCCGGCTGCGCGCCGATCGCGATCCGGAATCCGATCTCCTGTGTCCGTTGCGCCACGTTGTACGCCATCACGCCGTAGACGCCGATCATCGCCAGGATGAACGCCAGTCCGCCGAAGATGCTGAGCAGCACCGCTCCCATCCTCGGCGCCCAGAGGCCCTGTTCGATCTGCTCCCGGACCGTGCCGACATTTCGCATCGGCATGCGACGGTCGAGGGCCTGGACGCGTTCGCGCACTTTGCCAAGCGCGGCCTTCGGGTCGTCCGTGGTCCGGAGGATCAGCGCCACGTCCGGGGCGTATTCCCGGCGGAGCGGCCGGCAGATCAGCGGCGTCGGCTCCTCGCCGACGGCGCCGATGACCGAGTCGGCGACGACGCCGACGACTTCGTACAGTTCCGGGCGCTGCACGATCGTGAACCGTTTGTGGATCGCATCCTGGCCGGGCCACAGCTGGCGCGCCACCGCTTCGTTGACGATCGCGACCGCCGTCGTGTCCCTGCGGTCGAATTCGGTGAAGTCCCGCCCGCGACGGAACGGGATGCGCAGCGAGTCGAAGTACCCGGGCGAGATGTCGTTGAAGGCGATGAGCGATCCTCGGGCGGTCGCGTCCTGAGATTGTCCCTCCGGGAAGACGGTCAACAACACGCCCGCGCCGCCGACCGCCGGCACGATCGAGGCGACGGCCGCGCTCTTCACGCCCGAAGCCTGGCGCGCCTCGGCTATCGCGTCCGCGTAGAACTGCTGGCCGTGCTCCTCGTCGTAGTGTTGTCCGCCGGGATTCAGCCGGATGAAGGCAATGTGTTTGGCGTCGAACCCCACGTCCATGTCCTGCGCCGCCTGCATGCTGCGCACGAAGAGGCCGGCCCCGATCAGCGCCACGGTCGCCAGGGCGATTTCGGAACTCACCAGCAGGCTCCGGAGGTAGCCGTGGGCGAACCCGAGGGTCCCGCTGCGGCCGCCGAGCTTGAGGGCGTCGATCGGGTTCGTGCGCGAGAGCTTGACCGCCGGCGCAAGGCCGAAGACCAGTCCGGTCAGCACCGACACGCACGCGGTGAACACCAGCACCGTCCGGTCGAGGCTGAGGTCGATCGTCGCCGCGCCGAGGAAGGGCGGCCGGAAGGCCCACAGGGCGTCGCGCGACCAATAGGCGACGACCAGCCCAAGGGCGCCGCCGGCGAGTGACAACAGGGCGCTCTCGATGAGAAGCTGCCGGACCACTCGCGCCCGATTGGCGCCGAGCGCCGCGCAGATGCTGATGTCCTTCTCGCGCCGCGCCGATTGCGCCAGCAGCAGGTTGGCCAGGTTCACACAGGCAATCAGGAGCACCAGCCCCACGACGGACATGAGGACGCCCCCGGCGCGCAGGAACTGCGTCCGGTTGTTGATGCCCAGCGCCGATTCCGAGACCGACGCGAGCTCCACGGTTCGCCCGCAAGCCGGGCGCACGGAAGTCGTATCCTGCGACCTTTCCCTTGTCCGACCGCGCGGTAGCGCTGCGCTCCGATGGGACCGGATGTTCAGGCTCACAGACGACCTCCGTATCCGCGATGTCCGGCCGCTGATCCCGCCCGCGATCCTGCTCGAGGAAATCCCGCTGAGCGAGCGGGCCTCCAACGTCGTGGCCGAGGCCCGCACGGCCATCACGAACGTCGTGCACGGCGACGATCCGCGCCTGATCGCCGTCGTCGGGCCGTGCTCGATCCACGACACCGCCGCGGCGCTCGAATACGCGCGCCGCCTGGCGGAGGTGGCGACGCCGCTCGGCGACAGCCTGGTCGTGGTGATGCGTGCCTACTTCGAGAAGCCGCGGACGGTGGTGGGGTGGAAGGGGCTCGTCAACGACCCCGATCTCGACGGCCTCGAGACGGCCCGGCACGAGCACTGGTTCCCCGGCGTGACCAAGCAGGGCATCTCCGCGATTCTCCGGACCGCGGGCAACGACGATTGTCACCTGATCCTGCGCGGCGGGACGCAGACCGGGCCGAACTACGACGCCGCGCACGTGGCGGCGGCGTGCGCGGAGTTGACGGCGCGCAGCCTGCCGGGCATCGTCATGGTGGACTGCTCGCACGGAAACAGCCAGCGCGATCACCGCCGGCAGGGAGTCGTGGCGGCCGACGTCTGCCGGCAGGTGGCTTCCGGGTCGCGGCAGATATGCGGCATCATGCTCGAGAGCCAGCTGGTCGAAGAACGGCAGGACTACGAGCCCGGGCGCGAACTGATCCGAGGCCAGAGCATCACCGACGCATGCATCTCGATCGAAGAAACCGCCGTCATTCTCGAGCAGCTCGCCAACGCCCAGCACCGCCGGGCCCGCCTTCACCCCTGAGCCTTCGGCCTCGAGCCCTGAGCCTCGGTTCCCGCCAGCGTGCGATAGATGGAATAATCTGCCCGTCCCCCCAGTCTAATCGGGCAGGGGGCGTGGAGTCGTGAGTGGATCCTGACCAAGCACTGGTAGACGAAGCCCGAGAGGGCGACCAGGAAGCGTTTGCCGCTCTGGTTCGACGTTACCAGGTCAGGATCTTCAATCTGGCTCGCGCGTCCACCGGGAACGATGCCGATGCCGACGACGTGGCCCAGGACGTGTTCGTCAAGGTCTTTCGCGGCCTCCGACGGTTTCGCGGTGATTCCACCTTCCGCACTTGGCTGTACCGCGTGGCGGTCAACGCGATTCGCTCGCGTGCCGGGCGCCCGTCGATGTTCGGTTGGTTCCGACGCGAGGAGACGGACGGGAGTGAGGGTTCGGAACCGCTCGATGCGCTGCCTGGTCCCGGCGACCTCGAGGCCTCTGTCGCCTATCGCGACGCGATCGACCACGCCCTCGGCCGCTTGTCGGAGGATCTCAGGATGGCTGTCGTGCTTCGGGACGTCGAGGGGCTCGAATACAGGGAGATCGCGGATGCGCTGGATGTGCCAATCGGCACGGTGATGTCTCGCATCGCGAGGGGCCGCGCGAAGCTGAGGCCATTGCTGGCCGAGGCATTGGGATGGAAGTGACGTGGAGCCATGCTGACGTGTGAAGCCGCTGAAACGCTCGTCGTGCAGGAAGCGGATGACGTGTTGACGGCCGCCGAGCGTGAAGCGTTGGACGCACACGCCGCGGGCTGCGAGGCCTGCCGAGCGCTTCGCGAGGTCAATGTGGCTGTGAAGCGCGCCGTGGCGTTGAGGGTGGACGCGCCGGCGCCGAGCGGCTTCGCGGAGCGGGTGTCAGAGAGACTCCGCCCGGTCCGGCCCGCCGGTTGGCTCGACGCGGTCGATTGGCGGCGGTGGACGGGGTGGATGCTGCCGGTGGCAGCCGCGCTCGTGCTGGTGGCTGTGGTGGCCGGCGGGAGCTCGTCGGGGACGAATGCCACGCAGGCGGATTCGGCGGCCGCGTCAGCGGTGACGGTCGAGGCGTGGTCCTTGACGGGAGACGGTGAAGGCACCGCGGCGACATCGGCGCTCGGCCAGGACGTGACCGACGAGGAACTGCTGGCGGCCATGCTCGGGGCCCGGGTGTCCGAGGCGGAAGGAAAGAGCAATGGACGATAAACGGACGCTCATCTGGTTCAGCGCCTTCGTGATCGTGGTGATGCTGATCGGGATCGCCAGCGGCATCCTCCTCGACCGGTTCCTTCTCCGGCCTTCGCCCGATCGGTTCGTTCGTGGCCTCGGTCCCGGGGCGGGCATGACCCAGCGTATGGGGCCGGGCGGGATGCGCCCGGGCGCAATGGGGCGGGGCGGGGGACCGGGTGCAATCGGGGGGCCGGGCGGCCTCAGCGAGCGACTGGCGCAGGAACTCGAGTTGTCGGCCGTACAGAAGGAACAGGTGGCGGCGATCCTCACGCGCCGACGCGCCCGGCTCGACCAGGTGCGGGGCGAAATGCAGGAACGGATGCAGAAGGAGCAGGCCGACCTGCGCGCGGAGATTCGCGGCGTGCTCACCGAGAAGCAGCAGAAGCGCTTCGACGAGGTGATGGCCAAGGCGCCTGGGTTCGGCGGGCCCGGCCCGGGGCAGCGCGGCATGCGGCGCGGCGGCGGGCCGGGTGGACGGGAGTAGTCGGGAATTGAGAATTGAGAATTGAGAACTGGGAATGGCGGCGGCCACTCTTACATGCGCGGACAATAGAGGAGATACGACGATGAGAAGGATTTACGGACAGGCGATTCTGGCGGCGGTGATGGTGATCGGAGTCGCTGCGGTGGTCGCGGCGCAGCCGCCTGCCGGCGGGCAGGGGATGCGAGGCCAGGGCATGGGGCCGGGTGGCGGGCCGATGGCGGCGCTGAACCTGACGGCGGACCAGCACGACAAGCTCCGGGCGATCATGGAGGCGCAGCGCGAGTCCAACCAGGCGACCATGGAGCAGGTGGGCAAGCTGCGGAAGTCCCTCCACGACGCGATCTACGGCGACACCCCAGACGAGGCCGCCGCGCTCAGCCTGGCGACGCAGATCGCGACCCTCGAGGCGACCTCCCGCATTCACTTGCAGATGGCGGCGAAGGGAGTCCTTACCGCCGACCAGTTGAAGATCGTGCGCGACAGCGGGATGGATTTCCCGCCCGGACAGATGGGCCCTGGCGGCATGCGCGGCGGACGTGGCGGGCAGCCGCCGGTCAAGAAGTGAAGAA
>Ga0209048_10007174_pt1 | contig 10326 bp, 7 predicted proteins | sample FrelakmetCRP12CR_FD_187146 | JGI IMG/M metagenome (GOLD analysis project Ga0209048, IMG submission 187146) | Freshwater lake sediment microbial communities from the University of Notre Dame, USA, for methane emissions studies - CRP12 CR (SPAdes)... | ecosystem: Environmental > Aquatic >... | reverse complement strand
GCAATCCGCGGGCGAGCTTGTGCACGCCCTGGGCACCGCCTTCGAACGTGGCGATGCGGCGCTCGATGCAGAACTCGATCGCCTGGTAGTAGCACGCCTCGAAATGCAGTCCCGGAACGTACTGCAGCGCGCCCCAGTAGCGTCCCCACAGCGACGCGCCGTCGTGGACGTCGAGCGCCGCGCACAGCCGCCGGCCGCCCTGGTGGCCTACCGCGAGCATCAGGTTCTCGGGCATCGTCGCACCGATGCGCAGGAAGAACTCCAGCGAGAGATAGGGCGTCGAGTGATGCTCGCGGTAGGTCATCTCGTAGCAACGATGGAAAAACGTCCAGTCGTCGCGCGTGATCCCGGCTCCGGTGCGCCGCACGAAATGAACGTCGGCTGCGGCGAGCTTGCGCCGCTCCTGCTGAACCTTCTTGCGCTTGTCGTGGTTGAACGTCGCCAGGAAATCGGCGAAGTCGCGATACCCGGGATTGGACCAGCGGAACTGGACGCCGCTGCGCAGCGTCATCCCGGCGCGTTCGCACAACGCGGCATCGCCAGCCGTGGGGAACAGGACATGCAGCGACGAGTACGGCGGCGGCGCGCCGGCGCGCGGCGGCTCGATGCACGCCAGCGCGCGTTCGAGCAGCGCGGCGCGGACGGCGTCGTCGCGCGCGAGCAGCCGTGCCCCCGGCGTCGGCGTGAACGGAATCGCGCAGACCAGCTTGGGATAGTAGCGGTGGCCGTGGCGGCGGAATGCGTCCGCCCAGCCCCAGTCGAACACGTACTCGCCGTAGGAGTGCGCTTTCGCGTAGAGAGGCATCGCGCCGGCGAGCGTCGTGCCGTGCCACGCGGTGAGGTAGCGCGGCTGCCATCCCGTTGCCGCCGACGCGCAGCCGGTCGCGTGCAGCGCCGCGAGAAAGGCATGCGACGCGAGCGGCTGGCCGGTCGCGAGGGCGTTCCAGTGCGCCGCATCGATCGCTTCGATCGGCACGTCGTCACGGACGACGAGGCGATCCGTGGAATCGGAAGTTGATTGGCGGGGCACGGGCGGCGCGGGCGAACCGCATTTTCCCGTGCGGCGGGCACGGGGACAAGCCCCGGCCGCAACCGCGGCGGCACCCGAGGCGCATGTTAAAATTCGCCGCATGCAGATCGCTGTCGCGCAGCTGAACCAGGTCATCGGCGATCTAGGCGGCAACGCCGCGGCGATCGTCGACGCGACGCGGTCGGCGGAGCGCGCGGGCGCGCAGCTGGTGGTGACGCCGGAGCTGTCGCTGTGCGGCTATCCGCCGGAGGATCTTCTGCTTCGCCCCGCCTTCGTCGACGCATGCCGGCGCGAGCTGACGGCGCTCGCGGCCGCGGTCGGCGACACCGCGGTGATCGTCGGATTCCCGGAACGCGCCGAAGGCGGGACGTTCAACGCGGCCGCGGTCCTGCGCAAGGGACGCGTTGCCGCGACGTACCGGAAGCAGTGCCTTCCGAACTACACGGTGTTCGACGAGGAGCGGTATTTCACGCCGGGAACGCGGCCCTGCGTCGTCGAGATCGGCGGCGTCGCCTGCGGGATCGTCATCTGCGAGGACATCTGGTTTCCCGGTCCTGCGAAGGCCGCCCGCGCCGCGGGCGCGCACCTGGTCATCGTCCCCAACGGTTCCCCGTACCACACGCAGCAGCACGCGGCGCGGCAGCGCGAGGTGTCGGCGCGCGCACGGGAGACGGGCCTGCCGATCGTCTACGTCAACCGCGTCGGCGGTCAGGACGAGCTCGTGTTCGACGGCGCGTCGTTCGCGGTCGACGCGGCCGGTGCGATCGTCCAGCAGCTTCCGGCGTGGCACGAGACCGTCGGCATCGTCGAATTCCACGACGGCGCGGTGAAGCCGGTGCGTGGCACGCTCGATCCGCGCCTCGAGGCGCACGTCTACGACGCGCTCGTCATGGGCGTGCGCGATTACGTCGGCAAGAACCGTTTTCCGGGCGTTCTCCTCGGACTCTCCGGCGGCGTCGATTCGGCGCTCACGCTGGCGATCGCCGTCGATGCGCTGGGTCGCGACCGGGTACGCGCGGTCATGCTGCCGTCGCAGTTCACGCGGGAGATCAGCGTCGAAGATGCGCGCGAGATGGCGGGCGTCGTCGGCGTCCGCTACGACGAGGTCCCGATCGGGCCGATGGTCGACGCCTTCGCCGCGGCGCTCTCCGACGAGTTCCGCGGCATGGCGCCGGATGCGACGGAAGAGAACATCCAGGCCCGGATTCGCGGCACGCTTCTGATGGCGTTGTCGAACAAGCACGGGTCGATCGTCCTCACCACCGGCAACAAGTCGGAAATGGCGGTCGGGTACGCGACGCTCTACGGCGACATGGCGGGAGGGTTCGCGGTGCTGAAGGACATCAGCAAGACGCTCGTCTACCGGTTGTGCGCGTACCGGAACGGTCTCGGCCGCGTGATTCCCGAGCGGATCATCACGCGCGCGCCGTCGGCCGAGCTTCGAGCCGATCAGGTCGACCAGGACTCGCTGCCGGCGTACGCGGCACTCGACGCGATTCTCGAGGCGTACGTCGAGCAGGATCGGAGCCCCGCCGAGATGATCGCCGCCGGATCGGATCCCGCCGACGTGCGCAAGGTGATCCGCCTCATCAAGCTGTCGGAGTACAAGCGCCGCCAGTCGGCGGTCGGCATCCGGATCACCCCGCGCGGCTTCGGCAAGGACTGGCGCTATCCGATCACGTCCGCGTGGGCCGAGTGGAACGACGCGACCGGTCCGCTGGAGCCGCCGCGCTCGATGGTGTAATGTAGCCATCCGGCATCGACTTCTCCAATACCGAGCCCCGTCCCCATGAAGAAAATCGAAGCGATCATCAAGCCGTTCAAGCTCGACGAGGTGCGCGAAGCGCTGTCGGAGATCGGCGTTTCCGGTCTGACCGTCGCGGAGGTCAAGGGCTTCGGGCGGCAGAAGGGCCACACCGAGCTCTATCGCGGCGCCGAATACGTCGTCGACTTCCTGCCGAAGATCAAGGTCGAGCTGATCATCGCCGACAGCCTGGTCGACCGCGCGATCGACGCGATCGTCAAGGCCGCGCGCACCGGCAAGATCGGCGACGGCAAGATCTTCGTGACCGCGGTCGAGCAGGTCGTGCGCATCCGCACCGGCGAGAGCGGCGAAGCCGCCGTCTGACCCGGTCGCGATCCGTCCATCCGCCAGCGAGGAGGAGCCACATGTCGATCGGCAGCGAGTTCCGCGAGTTCGCGGTCAAGGGCAATGCAGTCGATCTCGCCGTCGGCGTGATCATCGGCGGTGCCTTCGGGAAGATCGTCGATTCGATCGTCAAGGACCTCGTGATGCCGATCATCGGGCGGGTGATCGGGAACGTCGATTTCTCGAACCTGTACGTGCTGCTGGGCAATCCGCCCGCCGGCTACGCGGGACCGATGACCTACGAGGCGCTGACCAGGGCGGGGGCCCCGATCTTCGCGTACGGCAACTTCATCACCGTGGCGATCAACTTCCTGATCCTGGCGTTCGTAATCTTCCTCATGGTGCGGGCGATCAACCGCCTGAAGCGGGAAGCGCCCAAGGCGCCGCCGCCGGTGGCGGAGGACGTCGTCCTGTTGCGGGAGATCCGCGACGCGCTGAAGAAGTAGCCGGCGCGCGAGCGACGCCGCCGGGCCGCGGGGATTCGTCGGCCGGAATGGGGTCTCCGGCCGACAACCGACCGATTGTTGCGGCAGGTCAAACACTGCGGGCCGATAGCCGTTGACCGGCCATGGCCGGTTTGCCAGAATCGCCCGAATGCGCCGGCTCGCGAATATCGTTCGCGCGGCGCGAGAACGCGGCCGTGGCAGGTGCCCGGAGCCGCAGGTCGGAACCTCGCGCAGCGAGGCCATTGAGGAGAACCGATGAAAGCCCGCCACACCCTGTCCGCGCTGGCCGTTGCCGTCCTGGCCGCCACCGGACTCACCGCTGCCGCGCGCGCCGACGTCAACGTCGGTGTCACGCTGTCGGCGACCGGTCCGGCCGCGTCGCTGGGAATCCCCGAGAAGAACACGTTCGAGATCCTGCCGGCGACGATCGCCGGCGAGAAGATCAACTGGATCATCCTCGACGACGCGTCGGACACGACCAAGGCGGTCACCAACACGCGCAAGCTGATCACGGAAGACAAGGTCGACCTCATCGTCGGCTCGACGATCACGCCGAATTCGCTGGCGATGGTCGACATCGTCTCGGAGGCCGAGGTGCCGATGATCTCGATGGCCGCGTCGGCTCGCATCGTCGATCCGGCGAATCCGAAGACACGATGGGTGTTCAAGACGCCGCAGAGCGACGCGCTGATGGCCGATGCGATCGCCGTCAGCATGAAGGCGAGCGGCGTGAAGACGATGGGCTACATCGGCTTCAACGACGCCTATGGCGAAGGCTGGCTGAACGAAATCACGAAGTCCGCGCAGATCGCCGGCATCAAGATCGTCGCCGCGGAGAAATACAATCGCAACGACACGTCGGTCACCGGACAGGTACTGAAGCTCGTGTCGGCCAACCCGGACGCCATCCTTATCGGCGCCGCCGGCACGCCCGGCGCAACGCCGCAGAAGGAGCTCGCCGCCCGCGGCTACAAGGGCAAGATCTACCAGACGCACGGTGTCGCCAATCCGGACTTCCTGCGCGTTGTCGGCAAGGACGGCAACGGCACCATCCTCCCGATCGGGCCGATGCTGGTCTACGAGCAACTCCCGGACTCGAATCCGCTGAAGAAATCGGCGGCGGAATACATCACGAAGTACGAAGCGAAATACGGCAAGGACTCGCGCTCGACCTTCGGCGGCCACGCGTGGGACGCCTACGTGCTGTTCGCCAACGCGCTGCCGTCCGCGCTCAAGAAGGCGAAGCCCGGCACGAAGGAGTTCCGCGTCGCGCTGCGCGACGCGCTCGAAGCCGAGAAGGAAGTCGTCGCCTCGCATGGCGTGTACACGATGACGCCGGTGGACCACAACGGTCTCGACAACCGCGCCCGGACGATGATCAGGATCGACAACGGCAAGTGGGTCCTGGTGAAGTAGGCCGAGCATGAGGGCCGGCTGGCGGCGCTGACGCGGCCGGCCTTCTCGTTCGCCCTCGCGGCTGTCGCAATCCGCATGGATTTCTCGATCGCCGCGCTGCTGGCGCAGGACGGGATCACCAACGGCGCCATCTATGCGCTGCTCGCGCTGGCGCTGGTGCTGGTGTTCACCGTCACGCGGGTCATTCTCATTCCGTCCGGCGAATTCGTCGTCTACGGGACGCTGACGCTCGCGGGATTCCAGCTGGGCAAGCCTCCCGGAACCATTGGGCTCGTCGTCGCGATGGCGGCGATCGCGGGCATCATGGAAGCGGTTGCGTGCGTCCGGCGCGGCGAGTCCGCCCGGATACCGCGGCAGGTCGCGCTGTGGACCGGACTTCCGGTCGCCATCGCGGCGATCGCCGCGTGGCTCGCTCCGGTCGAGCTCCCGTTCTGGGCGCAGCTCGCGCTGACGCTGGCGCTGGTCACGGTGCTGGGACCGCTGCTCTACCGGATCGTCTACCAGCCGGTGGCGGAGGCAACCGTGCTGGTGCTGCTGATCGTCTCGGTCGCCGTGCATTTCGTCCTGACGGGGCTGGGGCTCGCGTTCTTCGGCGCCGAGGGCTCGCGGACGCCTGCGTTCTCGTCCGAGTCGATTCAGGTGAGCGACATCAACGTCAGCGTGCAGAGCCTTCTCGTCGTCGGCACCAGCATCGCGCTCATAGCCGTGCTGGCGCTCTTTTTCGGAAGGACGCTCTACGGCAAGGCGCTTCGCGCCACCGCGCTCAACCGGATCGGCGCGCGCCTGACGGGCATTTCGCCCAATCTCGCCGGGGCGCTCACGTTCACGCTGGCGGCGCTGATGTGCGCGTTCTGCGGAGTGCTGATCGGCCCGATCACGACGGTCTACTACGAATCCGGGTTCCTGGTGAGCCTCAAGGGATTCGTCGGCGCGATCATCGGCGGAATGGTCAGCTACCCGCTGGCGGCGGCCGGCGCGCTGCTCGTGGGCCTGCTCGAGGCCTACGCCTCGTACTTCGCGAGCGGATTCAAGGAGGTCATCGTTTTCACGCTGATCATCCCGGTGCTGCTGTGGCGCAGCTTCACCTCGCATCATCAGGAAGAGGAGGACGAGTGAGCGAGGCGGGCGAGCGGATGCGAGCCAAGGCCCGAAGGGCGCGTCGCCGAGCGATCGAGGGCGGCCGACGGCGCGACGAGTCGTGCCCCGCGCACCGTGCGGAGGCCGCGAAGTGAGCGCGGGCGAGCGGATGCGAGCCAACGCCCGAAGGGCGCGTCGCCGAGCGATCGAGCGCGGCCGACGGTGCGACGAGTCGTGTCCCGCGCACCGTGCGGAGGCCGCGAAGTGAGCGCAGGCGAGCGGATGCGAGCCATGGACACCTGCGCGAGTGGGGCGAAGCCAAGGCCCGAAGGGCGCGTCCGCGAGCGCGGGTGGCGCGCGACACGCAGGCGCCTTGCGCATCAGGACGATGCAAGGAGCGCGCATCGAAGGGCGCGTCGCCGAGCGATCGAGGGCGGCCGATGGCGCGACGAGTCGTGCTCCGCGCACCGTGCGGAGGCCGCGAAGTGAGCCGCACGCTACCCTTCGGCGCGGCGGGGTATATCGGCTTCATCGTCGTGCTGGTGTGCGTGCCGCTGCTCGCACCGCCGTTCTGGGTGACTCTCGGCAACTACATCGGCCTCTACAGCATCGTCGCGCTGGGACTCGTGCTCCTCACCGGCGTCGCCGGGCAGACGTCGTTCGGGCAGGCGGCGTTCGTCGGCATCGGCGCGTACACGACGGCGATTCTATGTACGCAATTCGCGCTTTCGCCGTGGCTGAACCTCGGCGTCGCCATCGCGCTCACCATCCTGCTGGCGCTGTTCCTCGGCTTCATCACGCTGCGCATGAAGGGCCATTACCTGCCGCTCGCGACGATCGCGTGGGGAATCAGCCTCTACTTTCTTTTCGGCAACCTGGAGTTTCTCGGCGGGCACACGGGCATTACCGGCATTCCGGCGCTGGGTTTTGCGGGCATCGCGTTGCGCAACGAGCGCCATTACTATTTCCTGATCTGGTGCATCGCACTCGCGGCGCTGTGGGCGACCGACAACCTGCTCGATTCGCGGCCCGGACGCGCGATCCGGGCGCTGCGCGGCAGGCTCGAAATGGCCGAAGCGTTCGGCGTCGACGGCGCGCGCCTCAAGATCGTCGTGTTCGTCTACGCGGCGGTGCTGGCGTGCGTTTCCGGATGGCTCTACGCGCACCTGCAGCGATTCGTGAATCCGACGCCGTTCGGACCCAATCTCGGCATCGAATACCTGTTCATGGCCGTCGTGGGCGGCGCGGGGAGCGTCTGGGGCGCGGTGATCGGCGCATCGCTCGTCACGCTGGTGAAGGAGCTGCTGCAGAACGTTCTGCCCAGGATCCTCGGCAGATCGGGCAATTTCGAGATCGTCGTGTTCGGCATCCTGATGGTGATCCTGCTGCAGTTCGCGCGCGAGGGAATCTGGCCGCTCATCGCGCGCGTCCTGCCGCGGCGCACGCCGCCGCCGGTTCCGGACGCCGAAGGATTGCCGGTGCGCGCCACGATGCAGGCGAGCGGGCCGCTGCTCGAGGTCAGGGCGGCGCGCAAGCAGTTCGGGGGGCTCGTCGCCGTCGACGCGCTGTCGTTCTCGCTCGATCGCGGCGAGATCGTCGGCCTGATCGGCCCCAACGGCGCCGGCAAGAGCACGATGTTCAATCTCATCTCGGGCGCGTTGCCATTGACGTCGGGAGATATCGTGTTCGCCGCCCTGCCGATCGCGGGGCTGCGCCCGTTCGAAATTGCGCGCCGGGGGATCGCGCGCACGTTCCAGCACGTGAAGCTGATCCCCCGGATGACGGTGCGCGACAACGTGGCGCTCGGCGCCTACCTGCGCGGCCGGACCGGCGTCGCCCGAGCGGCGGCGCGGCTCGATCGCGCCGAGGAGGCGCGCACGATCGCCGACGCGGCTCGCGCCGTGACGCGGGTCGGGCTCGCGCCGCAGCTTTTCGAGCCGGCCGGCACGCTGCCGCTCGGCAAGCAGCGGATCGTCGAGATCGCGCGGGCGCTCGCCGCCGATCCGGTGCTGCTGCTGCTCGACGAGCCAGCGGCCGGCTTGCGCCATCTGGAGAAGCAGGAGCTCGCCGCGCTGATCAGGGGATTGAAGCGCGACGGCATGACGGTGCTGCTGGTCGAGCATGACATGGAATTCGTGATGGGCCTCGCGGACCGCCTCATCGTGATGGATTTCGGGCACAAGATCGCCGAAGGGCTGCCCGCCGACATCCAGCGCAATCCTGCGGTGCAGGAAGCCTATCTGGGCGGCGTATGAGCGAGATGGAGCGCAACGCGACCGGCCAAGGCGAGCAGCGCGCGACGCCGCTGCTCGAGGTGAAAGGGCTGCACGTCCGGTACGGGAAGGTCGAGGCCGTGCAAGGTGTCTCGCTGAAGGTCGACCCCGGCACGATCGTCAGCGTCATCGGCCCCAACGGCGCGGGCAAGACGACGCTGCTCGGCGCGATCATCGGCCTGCTGCCGGCGCACGGCGACATCACCTACGCCGGGAAGGCGGCGGCGGCGCTTTCGGTCGAGCAGCGCGTCGCCGGCGGTCTGATCCTCGTGCCGGAGCGGCGCGAGCTCTTCGCCGCCATGAGCGTTGCGGACAACCTGGAGCTCGGCGCCTTCGCGCGGGCGAGGAGCGGCGAACGCGGCTGGCGCGCGACTCAGGACGAGGTGTACGAGCGCTTCCCCCGGCTCAAGGAGCGGCGCGGCCAGCTCGCCGGAACGCTGTCGGGCGGAGAGCGGCAGATGCTCGCGATGGGACGCGCGCTGATGGGGAAGCCGCGGCTGCTGATGCTGGACGAGCCGTCGCTGGGACTCGCGCCGCTGATCGTCCGCGAGATCTTCAGCATCATCGCCGCGCTCCGCGCGAGCGGCGTCGCGATCCTCCTGATCGAGCAGAACGCGCGCGCTGCGCTGCAGGTATCGGATTACGGCTACGTGCTGGAAACCGGGGAACTCGTGCTCGAAGGCGACAGCGCCGGGCTCGCGGTCAATCCCCGCGTGATCGCGAGCTATCTGGGCCGAGGCGTCATCCCGGCCTGAGCGCTGCGGCCGCGGCACCGCTTTCTCAGCGCGGCTTGTTCAGGGACTCCCCAACGGCGACAATACGCGTCCGGCGCCGCCATCGGGCGCGCCCGGTCCGGCCACCTACAGGATTCCATGTGAACGACCTTTCGCTTTCCGCCGTCGGCGGCGCGCGCTTCGCCGAGGTGAGCCGCCTGCTGCTCGATCCCGCCTCGCTCACGCGGGCCGACCTCGACCGCGTGCTGGCGTCGATCCACACGCACGAAGTGGATTTCGCCGATCTTTACTTCCAGTACGCCCGGCAGGAGAGCTGGAGCCTAGAGGAAGGCATCGTCAAGTCCGGATCGTTCAACATCGAGCGCGGCGTCGGCATCCGCGCGGTGCACGGCGACAAGCAGGCGTTCGCCTACTCGGACGACATCACGCAGGCGGCGCTCGACGAGGCCGCGTTCGCCGCGCGGGCGATCGGCCGGCAGGGGCAATCGACGGTGGCGGCCTTCACCGGCGCGGCCGTGCCGCGCGCGCTCTACCTGCCGCAGGACCCGATCGCAACGCTGCCCGAGGAGGCCAAGGTCGCGCTGCTCGAGCGGCTCGAGCGGATGGCGCGATCGCGCGACCGGCGGGTCACGCAGGTGATGGCGTCGCTGGCGGGCGAGTACGAAGCGATACTCGTCGCGCGGAGCGACGGCCTGATCGCCGCCGACGTGCGGCCGCTGGTGCGCGTGTCGCTGTCCGTGATCGTCGAGGAGAACGGGCGACGCGAGCAGGGCTACGGCGGGGGCGGAGGGCGCGTCGACTACGGCTATTTCACCGATGCGTTGCTGGAGAACTATGCCGAGAAGGCAGTCGCGCAGGCGCTCCTCAATCTCGACGCGCGCCCGGCGCCGGCCGGAACGATGACGGTGGTCCTCGGGCACGGCTGGCCAGGGATCCTGCTGCACGAGGCGATCGGCCACGGCCTCGAGGGCGACTTCAACCGCAAGGGCACGAGCGCGTTTTCGGGCCGCGTCGGCGAGCGCGTCGCGGCGAAGGGCATCACGGTCGTCGACGACGGCACGCTGCCACAGCGGCGAGGCTCGCTCAACATCGACGACGAGGGCAATCCGACGCAGCGCACCGTGCTGATCGAGGACGGCATTCTCAAGGGCTACATGCAGGACGTCCTCAACTCGCGGCTGATGGGCGTCGCGCCGACGGG
>Ga0209048_10007173_pt1 | contig 10327 bp, 8 predicted proteins | sample FrelakmetCRP12CR_FD_187146 | JGI IMG/M metagenome (GOLD analysis project Ga0209048, IMG submission 187146) | Freshwater lake sediment microbial communities from the University of Notre Dame, USA, for methane emissions studies - CRP12 CR (SPAdes)... | ecosystem: Environmental > Aquatic >... | reverse complement strand
AAGCTCCTCAGTTAATCCTCCTACCTTACACTTCTTAGTTAGGACACCATTTACGTACAAACCTCCGATTATCGATGCAACTCCGTTACCTAAGTAAGTAGCAGACTCGGATTGTTCAAATCCCATTATTACGTAATCCATAGTTACTTCTCGCTTCATACGACCGATCATCCCTCCGAATGAATCCTTGGAGTTCTTGAACACGAGACCCTCGAAGTCACCTTCAACCAGCCGGCTGTTTACAATCCCAACCTGATGGGGTTGTGGGTGGCGCATGCCCAGCCGAAATGGCTTATCGAAGGCGATGACTGCACCGACGCCCGCGGCGAGCGCTGGACCGAAACCGGTTTCTTCCAGGGGTACGGCCCGTTCACCTTGAAAGAGTGGGTGCACGACTATAGCATTTCGATGGTCAAGAACCCCTTCTGGCCCGGGACGGATACGATCCCGGTAGCGAAAATCGATGAAATCCAAGAGCCATTCCTTGATTCCGGTCCTTCCTTAGCCGAATATGAAGCTGGTAACCTGGATAGCTCTGGCATCCCGACCGGCGATATGGACCGCATCCTGAATGACCCCCAGTATAAGGACATGATCCGGCAATTGGTTGAGCTGGGGACTGAGTTTTTATCCTTCCAGACCAAGCTGGCCCCCACGGACGACGTGCGCGTCCGCCTGGCGCTTTCGTATGCCATTGATCGGGATTCCCTGGTGAAGAATGTGCTTAAGTCTAATATCCCTGCACCTTATTACACCAATCCAGGTGTAGCTGGCGCCCCGAAGCAGGATAAATATCCCAACCTGGGCATCAAGTTCGATCCCGCTAAGGCCAAGCAATTGCTAGACGAGTATCTCAAGGAAAAAGGGATCACCGCCGACCAGCTTCAATTAACCCTCTTGTATAACACCACAGATACGAATAAGAAGAGAGCTGAAGCGCTTCAAGCGATGTGGAAGGAAAACCTGGGCATAAATGTCCAGCTGCTCAACCAGGAGCGCAAGGTGTTTTATAAGCAGCGCGTAGAAGGCAAAGAAAACATTTACCGCAGCAGTTGGATCCAGGACTACCCAGATGCGAACAACTTTTTGTACGAAGTGTTCGGTCCTGGGGCTGGCTACCAGGATGTTGTCAAGTGGGATTCCGGCGATCTTTACACGAAATTCGTCGACCTGCTCAAGCAAGCAGCATTAGAAAAGGATACCAACAAGCGGATGGAGCTTTACGCTCAGGCTGAGCAAATCTTACTGATCGATGAGGCCGCCATCTCGCCGCTCTATTGGTACAGTGGCCCATACCTCCTCCAAACCTATGTTAAAGCCCCAGAATCCATCACGGGCTACGACCATTACGAAAGGTGGGATCTTCAGAAATAGTCTGGAGGCTCTACTTCATTCTTGATTTTGAAGAAGGATTGGGATTTCTGTTTCTGGCAGTCATATGGCTGCCAGAAACTGTTTTCTAACTAGCTTGAAAATAGCTATTTCATAGTAAAATCCCTCTCAAGGATTTCTATTAGGCTTGACGCCTGTTAGCCGCAACCAGATTCCTGCCACAATACCGCCAAATGGTTGACACAAGGAGGTAGTCAGTGGAAATTACCAGGACAGAAGTTACTCCAGTTGAGTTACACCTTCAACATCCGGTCAAAATGGCCTCTCTGCCGGAGATCACCGAAATCCACGCCATTTTTGTGCGCATAGAGACGCGCGAGGGGCAAAACGCCTGGGGGTGTGGGGTAGCGCATCAGGGACTGACTGGCGAGTCGCTGGAAGCTGCTTTGCGAGCCTGCCGGGATGGTGCGGACCTCGCACTTGATCTCCATCCAACGAATATCGAATACTCGCTGGCTGAATTGGCTCCAGTCATAAAAGGATCTCCTGCCGCGGCTTGCGCCTTTGACCTGGCTTTTTATGATTTGCTGGGCTTGATTGCGGGCATGCCTCTATACCGTCTGCTGGGCGGGTACCGCAACCGGATCCAGACTTCTATTACCATCCCGATCGCAACTGTCCAGGAAAACGTAGAGAAAGCTCGGGTGAATGCCAGCCAGGGTTTCCGCATCTTGAAAATAAAAGGAGGATTGGATCCTGAGCTTGATGTCCAAAGAGTCCAGGCCATCCATCGGGCGCTGCCCGGCATCACTTTGCGCCTGGATGCAGATGGCGGTTATACCGTCCGCGCCGCGCTTGAAGTAGCTCGCGCCCTGGAAGGGTTGATCGAGATGCTGGAACAACCGACTCCGGCGAACGATTTAGACGCGCTGTGCCAGGTAACCAGGAACAGCCCCGTCCCTATTTTGGCTGACCAAAGCATTGTAGGTCCTGCATCGGCTTTGGAGATTGCTGCCCACCATATTGCCGACGGCTTTAGCATCAAGCTGGCAACATGCGGTGGATACCGCTGTGCACGGCAGATGGATGCTATTGCACGCGCTGCTCAGATCCACCTGATGGTTAGCTGCATCATCGAGCCTGCCTTGCTGATCGCCGCCGGACTCAGCCTGGCATTGAGCAGCCCGACTGTCGGCTACGGCGATTTGGATGGGAACCTGGAATTGGTTAATGATCCGACCATCAAAGGTTTTATTCAAAAAGATGGCTGGTTGGTTTCCAGTGAAGTGCCTGGGCTGGGCTGCACAGTCAATATCTGAGGAGGCACTAATAGATTCGAAGCCCAGATCCTTTCGAGAAAAGCAGAAAAGCGTCTGATGGAAGCCGCGCCCACCTCTCCGTAATCTTTCTCGCTTAGAGCTAGAATCCAAGGTTATACCATAAACCACTTTTATTAAAAACAATAGAATACAAGAGAGATTGCCAATTTGGAAAGTCCCTCTTGATTATTTTGTTTAAATCTGTATAATATTGTATTAAATAAGGCAGTTTTTAATGGTTGTACAGCCTTATGATCCCATTTATCGCAAAAATAACTGAAAATTTACTGGTTTTTCGCCCTGTATACCACAAACAACTTGATCAATAGACGGTGTTCATAGACAAAAAACGGCCAATTATGAGAAAAGTGGTACATGAGCGAAGAATTTCATAAGCCCCTCTACGCTCGCATCCAGGAATATGTTGCCGAGCTGATTCTTTCTGGCAAGCTGGCTCCAGAGACAAAAATCCAGTCTGAAAGAGACTTCAGTGAGGACCTGGGCGTCAGCCGGATGACCGTCCGGCGTGCGATCACCGAATTGGTGAATGAGGGCTTGCTTGAACGCAGGCATGGCTCGGGAACTTATGTGGCCAAGCCCAGGGTTACTTACGAATCCCATGAGATGGTAAATTATCTCCAGGCGATGCAAAGAAGGAATATTGCCACCGGCAGCCAGCTGATCGAGTTTGGCGAAATTGTCGCCAGCCGTCGTCTGGCTGAGGTGCTCGAAGTGGAGATCGGCACTCAACTGTACCGTGTGATCATGCTCCGTTTTGCAAACCGCGTTCCAGTTATTTTGGAACGCGGTTTTTTCCCCTGTTCGCGCTGTCCTAATTTAGAGGAATGGGACCTGGAAAAGAGCTCGGTCTATGATTTGCTCGCCGCTGTGTATGGGGTTGAGCCAGGTCGCATTTCTCAGACGGTTGAGGCGGTTGCTGCCAGCGATACAGTTGCCCAGCAGCTCCGTGTCGAAGAAGGTTTTCCTTTGCTCATGCTTACCCGCACAATTTGCAGTGTGGAAACGGGCAAGCCTATGGTGTTTTCTCAGGATTTCCTTCGCAGTGACTACGCGCGAATTCACAATGATGTTGAGCTGAATGATTTCGGGGTGGAGGCTGCACAAATCGAGCCGCGAAAGGAGGTGCCTTCCGATTCTATCGCACTTCAAAAACAGGCTCTGTAGTCAAATCAAATAGTCGCAAAAGAACATATACATCAGGAGGCACAAGAAATGACTGAAATGGTTGCCCCAACCGGGGTTGGCGACAAAAAACTATATGCTCGTAAGAGTTCTGGTCTGGTCCGTACGATCGGCGTTTTCGGCGCCATGGTATTTGGCGTGCACTGCATCAGCCTGTCGTCTTCGGGCTTGCTCACTTTCTCATGGGTGGCAGGCGTTTGGCCAGGCAGCAGTATCATTGGCGTATTGACGATCGCTATGATATTCTGTTTGTTCCATGCTTACACCTATGCAGTGATTGGAGCTGCGATGCCGCGTTCCGCAGCAGACTACACGTTTGGTAGCCGCACTCTGAGCGCACCGCTAGCCTTCGCGGCTAGTTGGACACTGGTAATTTTCAGCGCTATGGTTGCTGGTTCGCTCATTGCCTGGATCCCGAAGACGGCCCTCCCGGTTTTATTCCGCGCAATGGGCATCATCTACAATAACCAGACGTTCCTCGATTTTGCGAATTGGGCTTCTACTTCGCAAGGGATCATTGTGATCGGCACGATTTGCACGATCCTCGTTTTCCTGACGATGATCCTTCCCACTCGCACCATCCTGCGCTTCCTGGAAATCGGTTTCTTCCTTGGCCTGATCGCCTGGGTTATCATCTATTTCCAGCTAGGCACAGCTCCAGCGGCTTCCTTCCCACCAGCCTGGGATAAGTTTATGGGTGCAGGGAGTTATGCCTCAACCATCCAGGTAGCAAAAGATAACGGTATGGTCGTCAACCCCAATGTGGCGATCATGTCCCTGGCCGGGCTGATTATGGGCTTCTGGGTATTCTATGGTTATTACATCCCGACCTTCTTCGCCGGGGAAGTCAAACAGGCCGATACAACCTTGCTAACTGGCAGTTTTGCATCCCTGTTGACCACCTGGGCCATTTTCGTGGTAGCCGCCATCCTATTGCAGCGCCTGGTTCCCTTGGAATGGATCGCCGCCCAGAGCTTCCTCAACAACAACGGGATTTCCTATCCCGGCGGGAACAGCTCAATGCCGTGGATTACCTTCTACGCAGCTATCCTGAAGCCGAACATCCTAATGTTGTGGGTTGTTGGGATTGCCTGGCTCTGGACCTTGATTAACCTGGGGCAGACCTATTTCTTCTACTGCAGCCGGATCATCTTCGCCTGGTCATTCGACCGCCTGATTCCGGAAAAAGTCTGCTATATTCACCCGAAGCTGCGCAGCCCGATCGTTGCCATTGCGATTATCACCATCATCGCTTGGATTGGCGTGCTCGATGCTGGTACGGGCGGTGTGATGGGCGCTCAGCTAAATTTCGTCTTCTGGGCGGCGCTCACAATGTTTGTGCCGGTGACGGCAGCCACTATCTTTCCGTTTACAAAGCCAGATTTGTTTGAAAACTCCAGCGCTTTCGTCAAACGCAGGATTGGCAAGATCCCGGTGATCACAATCATGGGCGGCATCACCCTGGCTTACTTGCTTTGGATGATCATCGCCTCCTTCCTTTACCCGGCAGTCGGTGGTCGGATTGGAACGACTACATTAATCACCTTTGCGTGTGTGGTGATCAGCGGTATTATTGTCTTCTATGTTGCACGGGCGTATCGGCTGAGCAAAGAAGGCATCGATATCAACTGGACCTTCCAGTCCGTTCCTCCTGTATAAGAGCATTTTCTTTAAAGCAGCTTACCTCCCGGTCTAAGGTTATCTGAAAGCCGGCGAACATAACCCTGGGGCGGTTCCGGCGGGCACGTGCCCGCCGGAGCTCCCAGATGCGCGAGTACTCTGTAACGTGGAGCGATTCATGAAATTACCTAACCCTTTTCAATCTTCAAAGATCACCCGGATTCTCTACGGCTCTGACTTCCATGGATCCGATGCGGTTTTTCGAAAATTCCTGGCTTCCGGTATACAATACAAAGCCAATGCCTTGATCGTGGGTGGTGATGTTACCGGCAAGGCAATGATCCCTGTTATCCACCAGGGAAATGGGCGTTACATTGGATATCTTTTCGGACGCGAGGAAGTTGCCACAACCTCAAAAGAGCTTGAGAAAGTCAAGAAAGACATCAGCGCAGTTGGGTTCTACCCGATTGCCCTTGAAAAAGACGAAGCGGAAGAATTGGAAGCGAGTCCTGAGAAGATGGGCGCTCGTTTCGAGCATGAGATGCGCGAGCGAATTCGAATCTGGATGGCGCTAGCACAAGAAAAGCTGGATCCACATCATATCACTCTGTATTTTATGGCTGGTAACGACGATATTTTTTCCATTGATGATATCGTTGCTGAGTTTAATCATATATATAACCCGGATATGAAATTGCTAGAATTGGCTGGCGGCTATGAAATTGTTGGCTGTTCGTACGCCAATATGACCCCCTGGAAGTGCGTCCGCGACCTCGAGGAATTGGACTTGGAGAAAAAGCTGGATGTTCTCTTAGACCTGGTCAAGAACCCGGAAAAAACCATTGCCGTGCTGCATGTGCCGCCTTATGGTTCTGGTCTCGATACCTGCCCGGAATTGGATAAAAACTTGAAGATAGTTACTCAGGGCGGACAGGTTCTGATGAAATCCGCTGGTTCAACCTCGGTTATGGCCTGGTTGGAAAAAGTCCAACCCATGCTGAGCTTGCACGGCCATATCCATGAGTCGCCTGGTCACAAGCGAATTGGCCGTACGTTGGCGATTAATGCTGGCAGCGAGTATGCTGAGGGAATAATGAAGGCTGCCATCATCAACCTGGAAGACAATAAGGTTAAAGGCCACCTCTTGATTTCTTCGTAATGGAAAGCGGATAAGAATATGGGTAAATACGGCGAGATAATCGAAGATTTTTACACGGAACGGACTCGCATTTTAGGTGCCTTGCATGAGGAGAAATACCAGCATATTATCATGCGCTTGATTGGCGCGCTGGCGTTCCGTACGCATTGCCCCCAATATGGTTATTTGCAGGACCATTTAGGGCGCAAGTTCACTGATTTCGACTTTGCCTCTTACCCGAGATTTTTTAAAGACATCATCCTTGTATTAACGGAATTGGGCTACAAAGAAGATAAGCAGGTGACCCAACTTTTTGGGGATAGGCGCATGCTGTTCCACGACCCTGCCTTCGGCCGGCACGTTGATGTATTTTATAATGACCTGGACTTTTGCCATCGCATCTCTTTTGTTGGACGCCTTGAGGTGGAGGATTTGACCTTGCCTCTGGCAGAGCTGCTTCTGGAAAAAATGCAGATTGTCCAGATTAATGAAAAAGATCAGATCGACACGATCATGCTGTTTCGTGAGCACCCCATCGGATATACTGATAAGGAAACAATCAATGCCGCGGTGATCATTAAAACATTGTCTAATGACTGGGGTTTTTGGCGAACGGTGACTGGTAACCTGAAATTACTGGACGAGATGTTGGACCAATATGTGAGTTTGGTCGATGAAGACCGGAAAGTTGTGCACAACCGGATCCAGGAACTGCTCCAACGTATTGATGCTGCACCAAAATCATTGGGTTGGAAAGCTCGCGCCCGGATTGGGGAAAGAATGAAATGGTACAAGAGTGTGGAAGAGCTATCGAGATGATGCCGGTATTGGTACGAAGGTTACCTTAAATAAAGGAGTTTGATTCTTAAAATGAAATCAACAGAAGAATATATTGTCCCTTGGGTTAAGAGCGCTGAACCTTATAGTGATAAGCACATGGATATCGCTTGGGAAAAACCCGAAGTGATTCGTATGATGTCCAACGAAAACCTTTTAGCGCCCTCCAAGAAAGTATTGGATGCTCTTATGGAGGCCGCCTGCCTGGGAAATCTTTATCCGGGTTCTGGGCCCCAGTTGCGCAAGAAGGTTGGTGAAAAAGCCGGCTTGACCGCCGATCACGTAGTGTTGGGGAATGGCTCAACGGATGTGATTAATTTCGTCGTGCACACTTTCGTCGCCCCAGGCGATGAAGTGGTGATACCGGTGCCAACTTTTCCAATGTATGAAGCTCGGGTACGTGTAACAGGTGGTATTCCGGTGCAGATCCCAATGAAGCCGGATTTCTATTGGGATATGGATGCTATTCTAGGTGCGGTCACACCCAAAACCAAATTGATCTTTATTTGCTCCCCCAATAACCCCACCGGCCTTCAAATTGATGAGAAAGACCTGATCCGCATCCTGGATTTGGGCATCCCGACGTTTTTTGACGAAGCCTATTACGAGCTGGAAAACACCGTCCAGAGCCGGGTGAACCTGATACAACAGTATCCGCACATGTTCGTGAATCGGACGTTTTCTAAAGCCATGGGCCTGGCAGGTTTCCGAGTTGGGTATGTTTTGTGTGAGCCAAAGCTGGCCAGCTACTTTAACCGGGTGCGTTTTCCTTGGAATGTCAGCCAATTATCTATCGCAGCAGCCCTGGCAGAGCTGGAAGATGTAGAAGATCAGGAACGAAAACGCCAGGTTGTGATCGAAGGCCGGAACTACATATACAAGGAAATCAATGCTATGCCCGGCTTTCGAGCCTTCCCATCTGAGGGGAACTTCGTCTTGATCGACGCCAGCGTGCTGGGAAAAGACTCGCTCGAGATCCGGGATCACATGACTGCTCGGGGCATTTTTATTCGCCCGATGAGCGGGCATCACATGGCTTTAGGTTTTATCCGCATCACCGTCGGAACGATGGAACAAAACAATAAATTCATCGCTGCCTTTAAAGAATATGCCCAGGAAGTGATTAACAAATAAGATTTGGAGAGCATGGGTGGCACAAAAGAAGTACATCCTTTCGCATGACACTGGTACTGGCGGTAATAAAGCCGTAATCAGTGATTTGAATGGGCAGGTCCTTTTCTCCGCTTACCAATCGTATGGTTTATACTTCCCCAACCCTGAGTGGGTTGAACAGGATCCTGAAGAGCTCTGGCAAACGGTCGCTGCTACTACGCGCCAGGTCATCCAGGAGTCGGGAATCGATCCGCACGAAATCCTCGGCGTCGGCGTATCCGCCCAGATGTGGAACACTCTGCCAGTAGATGAAAAGGGAGTCCCGCTGACCCCTATGTTGAGCTGGCTCGATTTACGCAGCGTCAAGCAGGCTGACCGGATTTCTAAAGGTGGGTTGCCTGCATTTATTTACGAAAATACCGGGAATATCCCGACCGCTAAAGATAGTATTCCAAAAATCCTGTGGCTGAAGGAAGAACGGCCGGAGGTTTGGGACCGGACGGCTTATTTATTGGATTGCAAAGAGTACATCTTGTTTAAGCTAACCGGAAAAATCGCTATCGATTGGGTAGGGGCCTCTGTATATTTCTTGTTCAATCCCTATACCAAGCGTTGGTCAGAGGAAGTCTGCCGGAAGCTGGGTATTCCAATGGAAAAGCTGCCGCCGGCTTATCCTTGTACTGAAGTGATTGGTGAAATCACGGAACAAGCTGCCCAGCAAACTGGCTTGGTTCCTGGCACCCCGGTAGTAATCTGCGCCGGTGACGTTGCCGTAGCACAATCCGGAGCTGGCGCGAACAAGGAAGGTAAAGTCCATTTGTGCATTGGCACCGCCACCTGGATCGGCGTCTCGACTGCCGTATTCCGCAACGACCCGGAGAAACCGTTCTGGGGTTTGAACCATATAGACCCGGACAAATATATCATTGCCGGAGAGATGGAAACCGGTGGTGGAGCGCTGATGTGGTTCCGGGATGTACTCTGCCAGGAGGAAAAGCGTCTTGCTCAAGATACCGGCCAGTCTTCTTACGACTTGATCAGCAGCATGGCTGGCGCTACTCCGCCCGGTTCTGAGAAGCTAATCTTCTTGCCCTGGCTTTCTGGAGAGCGTGCTCCTGTATTAGATCATTACGCACGCGGTGGATTTTTAGGCTTGAATATGAGCCATACCAAGGGTCACATGGCGCGAGCTGTTATGGAAGGTGTGGCCTTCCACCTGCGTTGGATTTGCGAGGCCATGGAGCGCGTGGGTTTCCACATTGACGGGTTTAACGGCATTGGCGGCGGCTGTAACAGCAACCTTTGGGTTAAGATCATCAGCGATGTTACCAATCGGCCTTTGAGCGTGGTGAAAAACCCGCTTGAAGCAGGCGCGGCTGGAGCAGCGCTGGCGGTAGCTGTGGGCCTGGGAATCCATCCGAGTATGGATGATGTCGATCGACTGGTTGAAATCCGTGAGGTCGTAGAGCCGGACCTCTCTTTGAGTGGGCGTTATAATGACCTGTATTACGAGTACCGCGAGATTTACTCAGCCTTGGTGCCCATCTACCGGAGGCTTTACCAGTCTCAATGAAGGTTTACATTGACCAACCTAAAATCAAACGCCGGTCGCTGGCTGCTAACGCAGCCAGTATCGGGGGCTTGATGTTGCTATTGGGCGGAGTATTGGTATCCTTATTTTCGCCTCGCCAAACCGTGGCGGCACAAGCGATGATCATCATCGGCCTGGGTGTCGCGATGGTCGGCATATACTACGCCAACCGTT
>Ga0209048_10007172_pt1 | contig 10328 bp, 9 predicted proteins | sample FrelakmetCRP12CR_FD_187146 | JGI IMG/M metagenome (GOLD analysis project Ga0209048, IMG submission 187146) | Freshwater lake sediment microbial communities from the University of Notre Dame, USA, for methane emissions studies - CRP12 CR (SPAdes)... | ecosystem: Environmental > Aquatic >... | reverse complement strand
CGGGGGGCGCCGCGGACCGCGAGCCGGATGCGGTCGATGCGAGCGGACGCCTCCTGCACGAGGTCGACCGCGGCATCCTTGCGTTCGGTGGCCTGGGCCAGCGTCCGCGCATCGCCGAGGATCTCACCGACGGTGCGGGGATCGAGCGAGATGACCTCGGGGTGCGTCTCGATCTCGTCGGCCACGGCGCGCACGTCGTCGTAGGAGACGGCGCAGACCGGGCACAGCGCCTGGGTGACGATCAGGTCGGGCTCCAGTCTCCGGAGCGCATCGGCGTCGAGCTCGTAGATCGGCTCGCCGGCGAGTGTCCGCTCGCGGACGGTGGCATCGATCTGGGCCGCCGTCAGGCCAGGCTCGAGCACGTCGCGCGTGATCTTGGGGAGTTCGCGGGCGGCGGCTGGGTAGTCGCACTCGTGGGTGACGGCGATAAGGTCGGGCCCGAGCCCGAGCGCGAATAACATCTCGGTCGCCGAGGGGACAAGGCTGACGATGCGCATAGGAGGAGAACGATATGGCAGATCTGCTCAGCGATGATGTCATCGCGGCGAAGCTCGAAGGCCGGCAATGGGAGCGCTCGGGCGACGAGATCGTGCGGGAGTGGACGTTCAAGGACTTCGCCGAGGCGATGGAGTTCGTCAACCGCGTGGCCGAGCAGGCCGAGGCGGCCAACCACCACCCGGACATCTTCCTGCACGGCTGGAACAAGGTGCGCCTGTCGCTGACCAATCACTCGGCGGGCGGCCTGACGGAGCCCGACTTCGAGATGGCGGGGCGCTTCGACGCACTCGGCTAGCGCGCCGGGCGCGCCTGCTCACGGGCCCGTGACGACGTACAGCTGCCCCGTGCCCGGAATCTCCACCCACGCTCCCTGATCGCCGACCGCCACCGGCCCGGGCGGCCGGGGAAAGGCGATCTGGGCCAGCGTCTGCCGGTCGTGCGGTGCGGTGGTGCCGATTCGGCGGAGGCTGCGGTCACCGGCCGATGTGACCCAGATCGTGTGGTCGCTGCCGGCGCCGGACGCGTCGATGCCGGCGGGTCCGGTGCCGACGAGGCCCTGGTCGGGATGGATCAGGTAGGTGAGCCGGCCGCCGACAGCGACCGCCCGGCTCTTGTTCGGATCGACGCGCGTAAGGCGCCCCGGTGCGCCCGCAGCGGCGCTCAGGAACCACACGCCGTCAGCATGCGCGATGCCGACGACGGTCGCCGGCAGCGCCGGGCCAGCGGTGTCGTCGCGCTGACCGCTCTCGTCGAGCACGGTGAGCGAGCCGTCCGAGCCGGCCACCCATACGCGCGCGTAGGCCGAGCCGATGGCCACCGGGGGACTCGACATCGGGATCGTCTGGGTGGCGAGCGAGTGCACGTCGATCCGGGTCACCGCGCCCTGACCTATGTCGGCGACCCAGGCTGCGCCCGCGCTGACCGCGATCGCCCGCGGCGCCAGGCCGACCGCGACAGGGGTCTGCCGTCCCGTCGTGGGATCGAGCATCGTCACCTGGCTCGGCCCCGTCGGCGCGATCCACACCTGCCCGAGGGGATCCACGGCGACGTGGTCGGGATGGCCGGCGACCGTGAACGACGCGCCGGAGCCATCCGGGCCCACGCGGACGACCCGGCCCCGCTCGGGCTCGGCCACCCACACGTTGGCGCCGTCGGCGGCGAGCCCGACGGGCGTGGTCCCGGGGTTCAGCGCGAACGGCCCGCGGAACGCGATCGAAGCGCCGGCGAGGACGTGCGGAGCCCGCGCCGACGCCGCGCTGCCTCCCGCCCCGGCCGTGCTCGCGACCGTCTGCTTCCCGGAGCCGCCGCCACCGCTCGTCGCCGCCACCACGGCGATGACGGCGACCACGGCCGCGAGCCCGGCCACGACGGCGCCCACGCGCCGGCGCTGCCGTGGTGCCGGAGGGGCGGACTCCGGTTCCGGGGACCCCACCGGCGGGGGCGGGGTGGCCGCAGTCGACGGCGGGGGCGGAGGAGCCGCGGGCGCGGTGAGGGGCGGGGTCGGCGAAACGACCGTCGCCTCGGCGTCATCGAGCCCAGCAGGGGGCGCCGCGGCCTCCCCGAGCGCCACAACGATCTCGTCCGCAGACCGGTAGCGGTCCGCCAGGTCCTTGGCCATCGACCTGGCGATGATCGCGTCGAAAGCCGGCGGCAGCCCGGGGACCTCGTCGCTCGCCGCCGGCACCGCGTCGTACACGTGAGCGGCCATCTTGGCCAGCTCGGTGCCGCGGTCGAACGGGACGTGGCCGGTGAGGGCCTGGAACAGCATGCACCCGAACGCGTAGATGTCGGAGGCCGCGGTCCCCTTGCCGCCCTGGATTCGCTCGGGCGCGGTGTAGTCGGTCGTTCCCACCAGCACGCCGGTGCGGGTGACCCCGGAGGTGCTGTCGGCGCGCCGGGCGATGCCGAAGTCGGTCAGGTAGACGTGCTCGCCCTCGCCCGCCTCGGCGCGGGCGATGAGGACGTTGGCGGGCTTGACGTCGCGGTGGACGAGGCCGCGCCTGTGCGCGGCCGCGAGCGCGGAGGCCACGGGCCGCAGCAGCGACGCCGCGCGAGCGGGGGAGAGCCGCCCCTCGGCCGCGAGCAGGGCGTGCAGGTCGGTGCCGTCGACCCAGCGCATGATCAGGAAGAGCGTGCCGTCGAGCTCACCCGCCTCGTAGACCGGGATCACGTTTGGGTGCTCGATCGAGGCGGCGAGATGCGACTCGCGCTGAAAGCGCTCGCGGAAGTCCGCGTCCGTCGCCAGCGCGGGCGCGATCGCCTTGACGGCCACCGTGCGATCGAGGGCCAGCTGGGTCGCGCGGTAGACGACGCCCATCCCGCCGCGGCCGGCGACGGCGTCGAGCCGGCAGCCGGCGATGGTGGACCCCACCGAGAGGCCTTGCATAGACGCCTGTTTATACCGTCCCGGCGACGGTACGATCGCAGCTGCGATGGCCGACCACTTCCCCGCGACGCCCGCGCAGAGCGCCGTCGAGCTGAAAGCCCAGATCGAAGCCGAGCGCGCGGGCCGGCCGTTCGTGGTCTACCGCGACGGTCGCGCGGAGCAGCAGATCTTCACGCTCTCCGATGAGCTCGAGCGGGTCATGGTCGGCCGGGGCGCCACCACCGGCATCTGGCTTGAATGGGACACCGAGGTCTCGCGTGTGCATGCCGAGCTCGAGCGGATCGGGGAGCACTGGACGGTCTCCGACGACGGGCTGTCGCGCAACGGCACCCACGTCAACGGCGAGCGGGTGGTCGGCCGTCGGCGCCTTCACGACGGGGACGTGATCCGGTTCGGGCGCACGTCGGCGATCTTCCGCCAGCCCCTCCAGGTCGACCTGACCGAGACCGAGGTCGCCACCGACGTGGTCGACCGCGCCAGCCTGTCCGACGCTCAGCGCCGCGTCCTGCTGGCGCTGTGCCGGCCGTTCAAGGAGTCCACGGGCTACGTCACGCCCGCGACCAACCAGCAGATCGCCGACGAGCTGTTCCTGAGCGTCGACGCGGTCAAGACGCATCTGCGGGCGCTGTTCGCCAAGTTCGGGATCGAGGACCTGGCCCAGAACCAGAAGCGCATCCGGCTCGTGGAGCTGGCCCTCAAGAGCGGTGTCGTGACGCCGCGCGACCTGTAGCTGCTCGGCCGACCACGCAGGGGCGAATTCGCCAGCGCGGCTGCTACCGTTCGCGAGGTCGCTGAATGAACGACGACGACCCATCTCGAAGTAGCCGCGCGACGGCTCAGGGCAGCCCCGCGCCACAGCCTGCGTGAAGCCGCTGCTGCTCATCGCCACGGGCCTTCTGGTCCTGGTCAATGCGTACTTCGTGATCGCCGAATACGCGCTCGTGCGCTCCCGGCGGGCACGCCTGGAGGCGATGGCCGAGCAGGGCATCAAGGGCGCGCGCCGCGCGCTGGCCCAGGTCGACGACATCGGCCCCTACATCTCGGCCTGCCAGGTCGGGATCACGATGACCTCGATCGGCATCGGTGCGATCGGGCAGCCGACGATCGCCCATCTGCTCGAGCCCCTGCTCGGCCCGACCGTTGGCAAAGCCGTGTCGATCGGGATCTCGGTGATCATCGCCTATCTGCTCATCACCGTGGCCCAGGTCACGGTCGGGGAGCTCGTCCCGAAGCTGTACGCGATCCAGCACGCCGAGGGCGTGGCCCGGCGGATCGCCCCCTCGCTGGGCTTCTTCCGCCGCCTGTTCCATCCCTTCATCGTCCTGCTCACCGCGGCGTCGAACGCGATGCTGCGGATGCTCGGGACCGATCCCAACGCCGAGCCGGAGGGCGGGACGCCGGACGAGCTCAAGCGGATCATCGCCGAGTCCCAGACCGGCGGGCAGCTCGATCTGGGCGAGGCGAACATGCTCACGGGCGTGTTCCACCTCCACGAGCAGGAGGCGCGCCAGGTGATGACGCCGATCCCGGCGGTGGTCACCGTCGACGTGGCCGAATCGGTCGAGGACGCGCTGCGACGCTGCGTCTCGACCGGTCATTCGCGCCTCGTCGTGACCGAGGATGAGAACCAGGACCGCGTCAAGGGGATCGTGCATGTCAACCAGCTCGTGAAGCTGATGATGTCCAAAGGCATGGAGGCGCACTTCGACGCGCTCGTCCGTGCCGCCCCGATCGTCCCCGAGACCAAGCCGCTCGACGACCTGCTCGCCGACCTCCAGCGCGAGCGGACCGAGCTGGCGATCGTGATCGACGAATACGGCCGCACCGCCGGCATCGTCACGATCGAGGACATCATCGAGGAGGTGGTGGGGGAGATCTCCGACGAGAACGACCCGGCCGGCGGAGCCATCCGGCGCTTGGCCAACGGCGACTGGTTCGTCCGCGGCCACGTCGCGGTGACCGACCTCGAGGACTACGGCCTCGATCTCCCCGTCGACACCGACGCCTACAACTCGGTCGGGGGCTTCGTGTTCGCCGAGCTCGGACGCCTGCCCAAGCGCGGTGACACGATCGCCGCCAACGGCTATTCGATCCGGGTCGAGTCGGTGCGCGAGAACCGCATCGAGGCGGTCAGGATCAGGGAGCGCAAGACCCCGGCGCCGACGGCCTGACCGCGCTCTGGCGCTCCCTCGCTACTTTCGTTACATTCCCTTGACAGGACGCCGGGTGAGCCGCTCGTCTCAGCGTTGCACCCTCCCGGTGGTTGAGAGGAGAGATGAAGCCGGCCCCGGGAGGGCCGGCTTCGCCATTTGTGGCCCCGGACGCGCCGCGTCGCCTGCAAGCGGCCCGCCGCCGCGCCCCGCCCGCGCGCCCGGGCACAAAAGAAACCGGCCCGCTGTGCGGGCCGGTTTCGTGCTTCTGGGGAGGAGGTGCTGCTATGAGGTACGTCGCACGTGAAGTGTCGGCTCGGTTGATGAATGAGCCTTAAAGAGTTAGCCGACGCGGGATAAGTCCGTGGTCGGCGACCCCGCTCCGCGGCTCTGATCAGTCGTAGGTGTAGAAGCCGCGCTTCGTCTTGCGGCCGAGCGATCCGGCGGCGACGAGCTCCTGCAGCCGCTCCGGCACCGGCGTGCCGATCTCCTCGCCGATGGCCTGCGCCACGTCGAGCCCGACGAAGTCGAGCAGAGCGATCGGGCCCATCGGCAGCCCGGCGCCGAGCGTCATGCAGACGTCCACGTCCTCGGCCGCGACGCCCGTCTCCGACACCAGCTCGACGGCGCTGAACAGGTACGGGAACAGCAGCCGGTTGACGACGAAGCCCGGGACGTCGGGGACCTCGACGGGCGTCTTGCCGAGCGCCTCGCACAGCGCCACGGCTCGCTCGCGGACGTGCGCGTCGGCCTCGGGCGGATACACGAGCTCGACCAGCTGCATGCGGGGAACCGGGTTGAACACGTGCAGCCCGACGAAGCGGTCGGGCTGCCCGCTGGCCTTGGCGAGCTCGGCGATCGAGAGTGACGAGGTGGTCGTCGCGAGAATCGCGCGCGGGCCCGAGTGGCCCGACAGCTCGGCCAGGTCGGCCAGGAGGGCCGCCTTGTGCCCGTGATGCTCGACCACCGCTTCGACGAGGAAGGTGGCCTCGGCCAGCGCGTCGAGATCGGTCACCACGCGCACCCGGCTGGGCTCGAGCTCCTCGTCGGTGAGCTTGGCGTAGAGCTTGGCGATCGATGCGCGCGCACGCTCCGCCGAGGTGCCGGAACGGGCCCACAGCAAGACGTTGCCGTGGCGCGCCGCCGTGGCCGCCAGACCGCACGCGATTGCTCCCGCGCCGGCGATCCCTAGTCGTTCTTCCAAGGTGTCTCCCGATGTTGGTTGACCCGCCAGTCAGTCACGAACAGTACGGGAACTCGGGTGATCGGGGCGCCGCCGCGGCCGGGGCAGAGCCCGGTCGGGGCGCCGCCCGGGGTGGGGCTCAGCCCGGGGTGGGGCTCAGCCCGGGCTCTGCCCCGGGGAGGGGCTCAGCCCTGCTGCTCGGTGGGCCTGATCAGCAGCTCGTTGACCGCGACGTGGCGAGGCCGGGTGACGATATAGGCGATCGCGTCGGCGATGTCGTCCGCCGTCAGTCGCTCGATCGAACCGAAGCGCTTGCTGATCTGCTCGAGCACCTCGGGGCGGTTGTGGCCGGCGAGCTCGGTCTCGACGGCGCCCGGCTCGACCAGGGCCACGCGCACGTGGCGGCCGGTGACCTCCTGGCGTAGGGAGTCGCTGAAGGCGCCGACCCCGTGCTTGGTCAGGTTGTAGACGCCGCTGCCGGCGCGCGCCACGCGGCCCGCGACGGAGCTGATGTTGATCAGATCGGCCACGCGGCGATCGGCGTCCTCGGCCGCGGCGAGCAGATGGGGCAGCGCGGCATGGGCGCAGTACAGGAGGCCGAGCACGTTCAGCTCGACCATCCGCTGCCATTCCTCGACCGGCGCGTCGACGATTGGCCCGAGCAGCATCACGCCGGCATTGTTGACCAGGATGTCGAGCCGCCCGAGCTCCTCGACGGTGCGGGCCACGGCGACGCGCGCCTGCTGCTCGTCGGTCACGTCGGCTGTGAGCGCGAGCGCCCGGCCGCCCTGCTCGCCGATCCGCCCGACCAGGCCCTCGAGCCGGTCCGAGCGGCGAGCGAGCACGGCCACGGCCGCGCCCTCGCGGGCAAGGCGCACGGCGGCGGCCTCGCCGATCCCGCTCGAGGCTCCGGTGACCAGGGCGACGGTGCCGGTGAGTGTGTCGTTCGTCATGCGGCGCTCCAGCGGAACCCGATCGGATCGGGGGTGGGGGGCAGGGGACTGGACGGCAACCCCGGCGGCGGCTCGTTCTCGTTGTAGCCGACTGGGGCAAGGTCGTTGGGCGTGTCGGGGTGAAACAGCGACGCCAGGTACTGCGCCTGCCCGCGACCGGGTCCGAGCTCGAACTGGCCGCCGCCGTAGGCGCCGATCCGATGCTCGGCGCAGTAGTCGTAGGCGGCGCAGAGATCGCGCAGGCCGCCGATCCGCGACGGCTTGATGTTGACCATCCGCGGAGCGAACGGCAGTGCCTCGATGTCGGCGATCGAGTGAATCGGCGCGTCCCAGGTGATCCGGTCGTGGTGAGGCTCGAGCACGGCCGCCGTCTCCGGGGTCTCGACGTCGGGGTCCTCGAGCCAGGCGTCGGGGAAAGCGTCGACGACGCGCTGGTAGAGGACGGGATCGGGCGCCTGGTCCACGACCGTTCCGCGGTACAGCGCCTTGAAGTCGACCGAGTCCACGGCGCCGGTCGCGACCAGCCCGGCGATCAGGTCGGGATCCCACGAGCTGGTCGGATCGAGCTTGAAGCGCAGGGTCGGATAGCGCTCGAGCCGGTGCGTGATCTGGTCCAGCGAGGGTGGCTCGCCGAGACGCAGCGAGACGACGAACGTGAGCGGGCTCGGCTCGCGACCGAGGACCTCGTGCAACGGGCGCCCGGCCTGCCGAAGGGCGAGGTCGAGCGCGGCGCTGTGAAACGTCCAGCGACGGTACAACCGGGAGACGTCGCGTTGCGGCTCCACGGGGAATAGGTCGAGCGAGTCGATCAGGGCGCAGAACTCGCCCAGCGTGTAGCGCCCGGCGAGGGGCTGTGTCGGGCCGGCCTCCTGCATCGCCGTCTGGTCGACGCCGTCATACACGACGTCCTCACCGACGCCCTCGGCGCCGCCGCCGTGCAGGTGCACGACGGTGCTCAGCCGCTCGAACCCGCTCGAGACCTGCGCGCTCAGCCCCTCCAGGGAGTAGCTCTCGACCTCGAGCGGCAGCGGTGCGAGGAGGTCGTAGGTGGCCACTGGGCCACAGCATATGCAACCGGCCTCGGCCCCGGAAATGCTGTCGCTACCCGGCCTCGTCCTTGGCCGGGGCCTCGAGCCTGGCCACGAGCTCCTCGAGCCGGAGCTCCTCGAGGCCGCGATCGACCGCCTCGAGCTCGGTCGCGCAGAAGTCGACGAGGTCGCGTCCCTCCTTGACGAGGTCGAGCGTCTCCCGCAGCCCCGCCTCACCCGAGTCGAGCCGGCGGATGATCTCCTCGATTCGGGCCAGCGCGCTCTCGTAGGTCTGCCCGTTCATGACGGCTCTCCGGTCACCCGGGCCGGGAGGCGGCCGTCGTGAAAGCGCAGCCTGAGCTCCTGGGCATCGTGCGCCGCCCGGGCCGACCCGAGCGGCTCTCCCGCCGGGTCCTCGACCAGCACATAGCCGCGCTCGAGCGTGCGGGCGGGGTCGTGCGCCGCGAGCGCGAGCGCGAGCCGCTCGAGGTCGCGGGTGCGCGTGTCGGTCGCGGCGGCGCCCGCGCGCGCCAGGCTCGCGCCGAGGCGCGGCGCGTTCAGCGAAGCACGCTCGCGCTCGGAGCGGGCGACGCCTGCCTTGCGGCCGAGCACGAGCAGATGAACCGAGGCCAGCCGCCGGCCCTGCTCGGTGTCACGGCGGGCGCTCGCCCTGAGCTCGCGCAGCAGCTGATGCAGGCGGCGGCGGTGGCGCGCCACGTGCTCGGCCGGGGCGCGGGAGAGGGTCGCCAGCGTGCGCGCGCGGCTGAGCACGGCGCGTCGTCCGTGGCCGTGGAGCCGCTTGGCGGCGGCGGTCAGGTCGGCTCGTGCGGCCCGGCAGTCGATCGGCACGGCGGCCTCGGCGGCGTGCGTGGGCGTCGAGCAGGCGACGGCGGCGACGTCGTCGATCAGGGTCCGGTCGGTGTGGTGCCCGACGGAGGAGATCACCGGCACGCGGAGCAGGGCCACCGTACGGCACAGCGACTCGTCGCAGAAGGCGAACAGGTCGGCCAGCGAGCCGCCGCCACGCGCGACGATCACCACCTCCACCGCCTCGATCGCGGCCAACTCCCGCAGTGCGGCCGCGATCCGCGGCGCGGCGTGGCGGTCCTGGACGGGGACGAAGGCCCAGACGAGTCGCCCACCCCAGCCACGGCGGCGCAGGCCGGCCAGAACATCGTCACGGGCTTTGCCGCGTTCGCCGGTGACGACGCCGATGGTGCGGGGCAGGGGCGGCCGGGCCAGCCGCTTTTGAGGCTCGAACAGCCCGTCGGCGTGGAGCCGGCGTCGCAGCCGCTCGAGCGCCACCAGCAGGTCGCCCTCACCGGCCAGGCGCAGCTCGGTGACGCTGAAGGTGAAGGAGGGCGAGGAGGCGGAGCTGCCGGGGTAGTAGTCGCATCCGCCCCCGACGACAACCCGCGCGCCGTCGGTCAGCGGCGTGCCGAGCGCTTCGAACTCGTTGCGCCACATCGAGCATGGGAGCGCGCCGCGCGCGTCGCGCAGCTCGAAGTAGACCCGGACGCGGCTCAATCGGAACCCCCACACCTCGCCGACCAGCTGGACGCGGGCGAACTCCTGCAGCCGGCGCTTGAGCTGCGCCGCGTAGGACCCGACCGGGTACGGGCCCGGGAAGGAGCTGCCTTCGATGCCCTCGGCGGGCGTGGCGGCGATCTCGTCCATGCGCTCTGGCGAGGCTACCGGGCCGCGGGGCGGATCCCGCGCCCGCAGCGACCGCCGCGCGCGCGGCGGTCGCTGTCCCCCGGGTCAGTCCTCGTCCGGCGCGGGAACGACCAGCACCGGCCGGTCAGAGAGCTGCAGCAGCTTGTGCGGGGTCGAGCCGAGCAGGGCTCCGCGGATCGGGCTCTCGCCCCGGGTGCCGACCACGATCACGCGGGCGTCCCGCTCGGCGGCGAGCTCGGCCAGGGCCTGGGCGGGCGAGCGCTCGACGATCACCGCCTCGATGTTCGCCGCGTCGTCTCCGGCCAGCTCCTTGGCCTCGGTGAGGCGCCTGGTGCCGAGGTCCTTGAGCGCCAGGTGGTAGTCGTGGAGCTCACCGCCGACCGGCGAGACCTCATAGCCGAAGGCGATGATCACCTTCTCGTTGTAGGCCTTGCCGACCTCGACCGCGACACG
>Ga0209048_10007171_pt1 | contig 10328 bp, 8 predicted proteins | sample FrelakmetCRP12CR_FD_187146 | JGI IMG/M metagenome (GOLD analysis project Ga0209048, IMG submission 187146) | Freshwater lake sediment microbial communities from the University of Notre Dame, USA, for methane emissions studies - CRP12 CR (SPAdes)... | ecosystem: Environmental > Aquatic >... | reverse complement strand
ATTCTTCGCTGACGCTCAGAATGACAAGGAAAAGTGACTCTTCTCTTTTCACCGGACGAACTCATGGAACAATATGCTGGAATCAATCGCTCACCCTATAAAAAGGGCAACCAGTAATATCACAAGACCAACGACGCGAATACTGTCTCCTACAAAATCAAAGGATATGGAATGCGGTACAATAAATTTCATAGTATAGATCGAGATGCCAATGGTTATGAGAAGGAAAGCCAGGCTCATCAGGAAACTAAAGCGCGTTTCCTTGCTCATGAAAATATCAGCGTAGTTTAAGAAGATGATAAAACATATCACGCTGCGAGAACCACTGAGAATAGCTAATGTTGTGGGGTTAGAGCTTGTAGGTATGAAAGGAGTCAGGAACAAGAGTACGAGGAGCAGAACCGTTGCAATGATATGCCACAGTTTGATTTGTGCAGAATGTCGCTTTAAGCTACGAAGTGAAGCCAGATAAATAAACAGGTAACTGACGGTCTGCCCAATATATCGAAACCAGAGGGTATTAAAGTACCGGCTAACGAGAATAGTATCTCCAATCAATCCACATATGCCTCCTAACCCGATGACGCCCATCGATAAGCCAATAGCGAATAGGGCATCGCTACGAGTACGGGAGTAGAGATAAAAAGCTCGCGCTGATATGAGAAGAGTGATGGTAGCCTGGATGGCTAAAAGAATATCGGTGATTTGCTTAGAGTTCACTACATACCTCCTTCTTGTAAGAAAAGGATCTCTTACATCTCGCTCTCCGTTTATTCAAGAAACCAGGGGCCATCAATCGGCTGACCTGTTTTATTGCACACTTGCACTAAATTCTGTGTCACTAATTGATGCAGGGCTTTTTCAACGTCTTTTGTATTCAATTGGGTTAAGATCGCAAGTTCAGCAAGGCTTTTACGACCATCTATTGCCTGGTAGAGGCGCTGTGCTTCACGACTCCGCATGGGGGCAGGCCTGGAAAACGGACTATATTCGCGCATTACTTCTAAATCTCGCGCTCGATGGGGAATAAGTTCAGAACCAGGTAATTCATGCTTAGGTTGCTCATTCATGAAGGGTTCTGTTTGATGACCAACACTGGTATTGAGAGGAAGTAGCAGGTTTCCTTGTCTTGCTGCCGGTTCCACTTTTTCCAAAATGGTGGTCACAGTTGGGAGAATACTTTGAATGGGGAATTGTCGCCAGAACATCAAAGCTAACATTGCAAAGGGTGTAGCAACATTTCCATGAGAGGAGTGAGTGTTTGCCAGAGGAGGGAGGAGAGATGAATTCCTCTGGAAGTGACCAAAACAGTAATTCAGCCCGTAGCGGCTCAAGAGTTCTGCCTGGTGTGAAGAGAAGATGTCATGAACTGGTTGAAGATCTGCCCCTCTCTGCTCTCTAAGCAGGAATTCAACTACCTCAGCAACACGAGCATTTACTAGCACTTGAGAGGGTAAAGACCCATCCTGGATAGCTGTAGCCCGCAGCACGATCGAATTCTGGTTTGTTGTAGAAGCTTGATTCGCCCAAAGCTGAATAACCTGAATATTAAGATCACGAACCATCAAGTATGCCAACCACGTTAGAAATTCATCAATATGATGCATCTTTACCGATGCCCGTAGTAACTGTGTTAAAGTGATGGGCTGTTGTCGACTTGCACGTTGAAAAGATGTCTGTGGTAATTGCTCATGATTATCCATTTGATCTTTCCTCGCCTTACAAGTTGAACGATCAATGTTTATGTCTTGGAGATGAGTATGCCATATGAAATGTCAAAAAATCATCGATCTAGTGTCTAACAGTAGATAGCTAATGAGTAGGCCTCTTGCATCATTAGAGAGACCACCATACTCAAGGATCGATTGGACACTTAGTATCTTCTATTTTAAAACTCAGAAATTTACACAAGAAAACTTGTCAAAAAATAGTTCATACTTTTAAGAAACAGGATTGATATTTTTGGGAGCATGGATGTATCAGATGTATATTAACTGTAATTATTCTGGAAAATCAACATCCAGACTAAAATACAGGACTTATTTCCTGTGAATGAAGTCATATTTCAGGGAGTTTATAGATTGTCTAGAGATAGTCCTGAGAACTGGCCACTCAGGACTGAAGAAAGGTATAAAGGGGTAGAAACAGCAATTACGATGATTGTGAACAGAACGACAGAAGCTAGTTTACTACGTACTCTTCACGAGCTTTCCTGCAGAATCATACATCTGAATGCAGTTCTTTTTAAGTAACTCGCGAAGTGCATTGGTAACCGCATGCCTCTCCAGACCTATCTCATTAGCAATCTCGGAGAGAGGTCTCTTTCCATCGATAGCGTCATAGAGCTGGCGAGATTGCTTCTCTTTTATAATTGGAGAATGAGCAAACGGGTTTCTTGTTCGCATAGAATCCTGGTCGACGACACGGCGAGGAATAAGTTCAAGGTAAGTTGGACGCTCATTCTTTTGTGGGGTTGAGAAAGTAGAGGGGAGAACGGTTTGACGTAAATGTCCAGGGACTCCCTCCCAGACCGCTTGCACAAGGTCCTCCGCTGTAAATGGCTTGGGCAAATAGCGATGTGCTCCCTGACGAAGCCCATAACTCTGATCAAGTGGGGCATTCTTCGCACTGATAAGTATGACGTAGATTTGATGCTCCAATATACTCTGTTGCACCTGCCTACAAACCGCATAGCCACTAATATCTGGCAACATCACATCCAGAATGAGGCAATAGGGATGGAATGCCGCGACCTTGGCAAGACCCTCTTGTCCCTTGAGCGCGACATCCACATCATATCCAGCTTGTTCGAGTGTAGAAGCTATAAAAAGGCAGGTCGTAGGACTATCATCAACAACCAGTATCGTTGGACGACTTTTCATTGTTTTCTTTCCCTTTTGATCCAGATTTCATTCTTACATGCTGCGACTTATGGCCACGCTGTAAGAAGGCGAGTATTGCTCAAAAGTGCCAAACTTGTCCATCATGCATAATGATGTATGCACTTTTATTTCACGACTGAGTCATGGCTCAGCCCAGCTAAGCAAGCTGGTACTTTAACTACCTACAATCACTTACGTTAAAGGTTACATATCGCCTGACAAGCCTTGTTACTAATAATTTGCTCCGCATACTCTACCATTGAATATTACTTTACTCGCAATCAGGTTCAAGCAGCGATGCTTGATAAGTGATAGAAAAGTACCGCTGTCAGGTTAAGAAATCTTAACAGAAGTTTTTCGCACATTCCAGATTCTAAAATAGAAGCCTACCATTTGAAGGCTTTGACTAACGTGATTGTAAGCAAGAACGAACGGAAAGGGACTCTGAGAGAATACATCTGCTTCTTATAACTCTTGAATGAAATAGGCATTGACCGGTTGAGGTAACGGTGTTATGGTAATACCAACGCAAGCGTGAGAGAATGGATTACAATGCACTTCGATATCTTTACCCTATTCCCTGACATGTTTCAGGGTCCATTTACTGAGAGCATACTGAAACGAGCACAGGAACGAGGGCTGCTCAGTATCGCTTTTCACAATATACGCGAATCCACGAGCGATAAGCATCATATCGTTGACGACTACCCTTATGGGGGTGGTGCCGGTATGGTCATGAAACCAGAACCAATTTTTACGGCAGTTGAGTCAGTCTACCAAAGCGGGCCAATCATTCTTTTAAGTCCCCAGGGTCGCCTTTTCAATCAACACATTGCCCGAACACTTGCACAGGAAACGCGAGTGACACTGATCTGCGGGCATTATGAGGGCATTGACGAGCGAGTTCGCGAACACCTGGTGACCGATGAGATCTCGATTGGGGATTATGTGTTGACAGGTGGAGAACTGGCAGCAATGATCGTGGTTGATGCAACGAGTCGACTTCTTCCAGGCGTATTGGGAGGCGATGATTCGACATTAGAAGAGTCCCACAGCGGCGGGATGTTAGAGTACCCCCACTACACGCGACCATCTGAATTCAGAGGTTGGTACGTGCCTGATGTGTTACTATCGGGGAACCACGCTGAAATTGCACGTTGGCGGAGGAAGGAATCGATCAGGCGAACGAGGGCCAGACGACCTGATTTGTACGATAAACTTGATTTGAGTAGTAAAGCGGATAGTAAGTTGCTAAGAGAACTGAAGGAAGAGGATTGATTACCATCTTAAGGCATGGTCCAAATGAACGTGACTGTTCAAACCATCAAAGACTCTGCTTCACAATTGAACCTTGCCTAACATGAAAAATTGGTCAACGCGAACTGATAACCATGATATCAACCGCGATGGAACCTTTTGTTCTCCATGAAAAACACCTAGCGAATAATATTCATCACCCTCTAATACGAAAACCTGCACAGTACGCCTATCGAGATTAATTATCCAGTATTCTGGAACTCCAGCGTACTCATAGGTATCATACTTGGTTAACCGATCAAATGCGACAGTGCCTGAAGTAGAAACTTCTACTACAAGATCAGGCGCACCTACGACCAGCTTCTCCTGTACCCTGTCTAGATGAGCATTCATTACCACAATAATGTCAGGTTGAAACACATCCTTAGCTGATAGCTCGACAATACATGGAGCCTGGATAACTAACCCCAGGCCAGCGAGTTTTATGTGGGACCATAGATAGAAGATAACTTCGCCAATTGTATCTTGATGAGAACCCGTTGAGGAGGGAGTCAACAATAGCACACCATTGGCAATTTCATACCGCTTCCCATCATCCAGAAGTGCCATATATTCGTTATATGTCCAGTCTCCTTGAGTTGGGCCTGGCACCCAATCAGCGGTGCTGATTACTTGTAGATTCGCAGGTGAGGTTGTCATGCCAGTCCTTCCTTTCGTTCAAGTGAAACAGGCAAACCGGAACAGGAAAGATTTACGGTCACAATTACAGGCCCAGTCTCTCTATGCTATTCTTCCTTACCTGCCACTCCATTGCCCTGCCCGCTTTGCCAGTTGTCTCCTGTGCCTGTACCATGCTTTTTCAAAAACTCTTCGCGCGCCTTCTCCTCGGCTATAATTTCAGCAGCTTCGTCAGCCATCGTTCTCCCCCCGCCTCTACCGCCGTAATTGGCATCTCTTTTTTCAAATACTTCGCGAGAACGACCTCCCTGTTCAGAGCGTCCGATTATGCCTCGTTCTTCCAAAAGATCAATCAAGCGTGCTGCTCGTGAATAGCCGATGCGAAGACGACGCTGCAACAGGGAGATAGAGGCACGTTCGTATTCATACACGACTTGCTCTGCCTGATCGAGCAATTCGTCATCCAATTCAAACTCGTCAGAGACATGATCACTCACCTCCCAACCAGGCTCGACCGCTGGAGGGACAATCGTCCCAGGTTGATTTTGAGGATTATTGCTATTGCTCGCATTAGCAGCAGCCACCGCAGCGGCATGCTCGATAGCTTGCTGTTTCCAATATGAAACGAGCCTATCTGCCTCATCATCAGCAACAAATGCTCCCTGAATGCGCTCAGGCTTACCAGCTTCTGCCGGGAGATAGAGCATATCACCACGCCCAAGAAGACGTTCAGCACCCCCCATATCGATGATTGTGCGCGAGTCAACCGCTGAGCTGACCATAAATGAAATACGCGTCGGGATGTTGGCCTTGATGAGGCCTGTAATTACATCTACTGATGGCCTTTGTGTAGCTATTACCAGGTGAATACCTGTTGCTCGCGCAAGTTGTGCCAAACGGCAGATCAATCCCTCGACCTCTTCAGGGGCAGCCATCATCAAGTCAGCCAGTTCATCAATGATTATAACAATAGCGGGCAGATTTTTGAGTGTTAAATCGCCCCGCACCAGACGTTCCGCTCGCAGTTTGCGATATCCATCGAGATTACGCACGCCCAATTGTGAGAAGGTTCGGTAACGTCTTTCCATTTCAGCAATGGCGATCTTCAGCAAACCAACGACCTTATCTACTTCTATGACAACCGGCGAGAGCAGGTGGGGAATACCATTATACATATTTAATTCGACCATTTTAGGGTCGATCATTAAAAAGCGCACATCGTCTGGTGAGGCCTGAGTAAGGATGCTGGCAATGATGGCATTGATCGCGACACTCTTACCAGCACCTGTAGCACCGGCGATCAGCAGGTGTGGCATACGCGCTAAATCGCCAACACGCACAGCACCCGCAACATCTTTCCCAAGGGCAATGGCCAACTTCGATTTTGCTTTTGCTGACTGGTACTCTTTGCTCTCCAACACTTCTCTTAAGGTCACTAACCTGCTATTCTTGTTGGGAATCTCAACACCCACATAGGGACGTCCTGGAACCGGAGCTTCCATACGGATCGACTTTGCTTCGAGCACCAGTGCGAGATCGTTTTGCAATGCCATAATACGGCTCACACGCGTACGTTGTTCATACACGATGTTGCCCGTGGCATCCTTGATGGGAACCAATCGCCCTTTCTCATCTTCCTTCATAGCAGCTTTACCTGTCGGGCGGATGCCAAAACGAATGACGGTCGGGCCAATGCTGATGTCTTCCTTCCTGACTTCAGCTTCCACACGGAAACTTTTTAGCGTGTCCTGGATTGTTTTAGCCAGCGTTTCGGTATCGTCACCCAGCAAATGAAATTTGACATCTTCGGGGTTATTCAGGATGGCTGTCTCAACTAATTTCCATGGCGACTCGATCTCGGGTGGTTTTGCAGCACGAGTAACGATTTTGGGTTGATTGGCACGCAAAGGATTTGGTGCCAGCGGCTCCATCTCTTCTTCTTCATCATCCACCTCGCTGTTAGAGCCTGAAGGCAAGGGTTGTTGTCGAGCACCTTGTACAGCGGCTTTATGCTCATCACGGTCAAATTGCTGGGCTGAACGCGAACCACGAGGAACAATCCCGATTTGTTGTTTATGCAGGTTGATATCATTTAGTGGATCATCTTCAAGACCAAAATCAGCTTCAAAATCAATACCTGCATCATCATCAAGCGCTTCTTCTTCGTCAGCATATTGCCCATTCCGAGAGTCAGGTGAACTCACCGCCTGGCTTGCATAGCGACTATATTGAGGGCGCTGGCCAAGAAACGGAGATGGACTGACCGCATTCCCGTTTGATGACTTTCCTGGAAGAGACGGGGTTAGTTTCCTGGCGTAACCGGTGACCAGCCATACATGCTCAAAGGTGATACGAAAAGTGACGATAGCAAATATCATGAATAGTCCTATAACAAGGACATGCTGAACAAGCACTGGCCAACCAAGTAAAGGTCGAACCATTAATGAGCCAATGACTCCTCCAGTTGGGCTTCCCAGAATCAACCGACTTTCAGCAAGGATTAAAAGCAAGAGCACAAGCAGCCCCCAAACGAGAGACCAGCGAATAAAACGCGTCTTGCGTGTTCCTTCAATGAGATGAGCAATAGCAAAGGCAATCAAACCCAGGATAAGCAGATAAGCTCCCCAACCAAAGAATGTGAGAAAGAACCCATCAAGAGCACCAAAGATAGGTAATGTATGCCAAATTGTAAGCGCACCAAACAGGAGGATTGACAAGAAAAGCAAGAGTAAACTAAAAATGGTCTGTTTGCTATGTGGTTCCAGAGATTGCCACTTACGATGTATTTTACCAATAATGCGTGAATCGGCAGGAGTGGACCCAGACCCGGGCCGATTAGCAGAGCCGCCTTTTTTTGAGCCCTGCTTATTACCCTGGGATCGTCTTGCGGGGACAGGATTATTAGAACGTTGATTTGTGGCGGGAGTTTTGGAACGCTGCTCTACACGCATGCTTTCAGATCCAAGATTCCCGGCGGCTTTGCTGACACGGGAAGTCTTGCCAGCGTCTACACCTGGCCCCACACGCGCCTTCTGCTTTTGTTCTTTCCTCTCATCATGTGCTGCCATGTCAGGTTACTCCTTCTTGCCTTGCAAGAGTCACGAAGACACCTGTATCATAGCGCATATGTTCCAGAGAAGCAAGTGCAATAAAGCTTTACACTTCCATTACAAGGGGCAGAATCATTGGTCGACGATGCGTCTTCTCATACAGGTATTCACTTAGCGTATGCTTGATCTTGTCTTTCACAAACGACCAATCGGAGGCATGGCCATTCAAACCAATGAACGATTCAAGCACGTGTTCGCGAGCTTTTTCCAGCAGTTCTTCGGAATCGCGGACATAGACAAACCCACGCGAAACGATATCGGGTCCTGCCACAGGTAGACCAGTCTCCTTATCGACGGTAAGCACAACCATGAGAATACCATCTTGCGCCAGCACCTGGCGATCACGCAGCACAATCTGTCCAATGTCACCAACGCCAAGTCCATCCACGAACACATTGCCACAGGCAACATGATCTATGATTTTAATTGAGTCCTGTGTCACAGAGACAATATCTCCATCTTCGGCGATAACAATATGTTCTTCCGGGATACCAAGCGAATAGGCCAGTTTGGCATGCAGGATCAGTTGCCGGTATTCACCATGAATGGGCAGGAAGTAGGTTGGTCGTAGAAGATTCAACATCAACTTCAGTTCTTCCTGGGCCGCGTGACCTGAAACGTGTACATTGGCAATTGCCTGATAATATACTTCAGCCCCCTGGCGGAAGAGATTATTGATAGTGCGGTTGACCATTTTTTCATTGCCTGGCACAGGTGTAGCCGAGAGAATAACCGAATCATTCTTCTGGATACGTACGAGTCGATGATCCTGGTTGGCTATGCGTGTGAGAGCCGAGGTTGGTTCTCCCTGGCTACCTGTACAGATGATGACGACGCGCTCTGGCGGAAATTTGTTAATATCTTCTGCACGGATGAGCATAGCTTTAGGAATGTTCAAGTAACCAAGGTCAATCGCCATTTGCACATTGTTGACCATACTGCGTCCTACAAGCGCGACCACGCGCTCATAACGACTGGCAGTATCAATAACTTGCTGCACACGCGAGAGCAAAGACGCAAAAGTAGCTATGATGATGCGCCCGGGCGCATTAGCGAAAATTTTGTCGAATGAATCGTTAATAACACGCTCTGACGGCGTATATCCAGGTGATTCAACCCTTGTGCTATCTCCCATCATTACGAGAACACCCTGATTGCCAATGCGTGCCAGGGTACCAAAATCAGCAGGTTGCCCATCAGTCGGAGTATGATCAAATTTGTAATCACCGGTATGGACAATCGTGCCTATTGGAGTGTGGATAGCAAGGGCTACTGCATCGGGTACGCTATGATTGACCCGTATGATCTCCACCAGAAATTCCCCCAATGACACCTGCTCACCTGGCGTAACAACGTTGATAATTGTTTTGTCGAGCAGCTTGTGTTCCTTGAGTTTGACACTTATCAGCCCCTGGGTAAGGCGCGTCGCAAAGATGGGAGGAAAATCGAGCATCGGTAAAACATAGGCTAGAGCGCCAATATGGTCTTCATGTCCGTGGGTAATAAAAATGCCGTGGATGCGTTGCTTTTTGTCCATGAGATAGCTGGTATCGGGGATTACAAGATCGACTCCAAACATTTCATCATCTGGGAACATCAGCCCAGAATCAATTATGATGATATCGTCGCCATACTCAACGACCATCATATTCTTTCCGACTTCCCCCAGGCCTCCCAGCGGGATAAGTCGAATATTTTCTGTTGTCAAAGTTTAAAAAACCTCCTCACTACACCAATATATGTAGCGTTATTCTGTATGTATTTTTTGTATCTATCTTCACTTCTGCCTTCGCTACAGAAGTCAAAGCCAAAATCATCATGTTACTTACTTAAAATAAGTCCTATAAATCCATTAAAAGTGTATCATAGGAGGAGGTAAAAGGCAAGCAAAGTGAATTGAGGGTTGTGATTTTCATCTATACTTATGAAGAGCAAGTCTCTTGATACGTACAAAGACTTCGATGAGCGCAAGGAAGGGTAAATGAACGTCCAACTCGTCACAATTTATACGCTTTGGTTCAGCAAAGAAGTTGAAAGAGCACAGCAAGTATCGATGCTCGCCGCGCTCTTTCAAAATGGAAATGCTTATTTCATAGATACCAGATCGGCTGCGAGACTGGTGGCATTGAATGTACCCCAGCCAGTTGCCATGTCGTAGTTATGGGTAACCGGATAAGCCCCTCCATTGAAGCCTTCGTCGTTACTGCCAGAAGCTGTAATATCATGGAAATCTCTACCGTACTTGGAACCACTACCAATCTTGTACAGCGCCGGGTTAAGGAAACCCAGTGTATTTTTACCAGCCTTTGCAGCCTGTTGATTAGCAAGGGCAATCATAGCAGCCCACATTGGCGCTGCCGCAGAAGTACCCCCAACTGTCAACCAGCCACTTGAACCCCCG
>Ga0209048_10007170_pt1 | contig 10329 bp, 6 predicted proteins | sample FrelakmetCRP12CR_FD_187146 | JGI IMG/M metagenome (GOLD analysis project Ga0209048, IMG submission 187146) | Freshwater lake sediment microbial communities from the University of Notre Dame, USA, for methane emissions studies - CRP12 CR (SPAdes)... | ecosystem: Environmental > Aquatic >... | reverse complement strand
CGCGTCGAACTAGCGCCGAGCGCCTAGCCCCTTGTCCCTAGCCCCCTACATGACCGCCGTCGGCGGCGCGGGCTCGTCGGGCGCGCCGGCCTTGCGCAGCGGCACCGCGATCAGGTACCAGACCAGCACGCCGGCCGCCACCAGCGACAGCCACGGCACGAGGCTCGCGAGCGCAGCACTCGGGAAGAAATCGCTCCACTTCCAGAACGCGTGCGAGGTCCGCGCGTACACGACCCCGGCGATGACCAGCCCGACCAGCGCTTCTCCGGCGATGAGTCCTGAGGCCGCCAGCACGCCGGCATTCTCCACGCGGGCCTTCTGCGCCGCGTTGTAGCCGCGCTTATCACGGATCTTGTCGACGACGCCCCGGATGACGCCGCCGCAGAAGATGGCGAACGTCGTGCCGAGCGGCAGGTACATGCCCACCGAGAACAGCATGGGGCTCCGCACCTTGATGAGAATGAGCGAGATGCCCATCGCGATGCCGACAAACACCAGCGGCCAGGCCATCTCGCCGCCGACGATGCCCTGCGAGAGGGCGGCCATCAGCCCGGCCTGCGGGGCGCTGTAGGTCTTGCCGCCGAAGCCGCCCGCGGCGCCGAACTGCGCCAGGTCGGAGTTGTGCATCATGTATAGCGGGAAGAACATCACCAGGCCCGCCACGACGACGCCGAAGATGTCGCCCACCTGCATCTTCCACGGGGTGCCGCCCAGGATGTGCCCGACCTTCAGGTCCTGCAGCATCTCCCCGGCGACGGCGGCCGAGACGCAGCCCACGGCCGCGACGCCCAGCACCGCCACCACGCCCTCCTTGCCGGTGGCGCCGATGATCACCATGGTCAGCGCGGCGATGATCGTCGTGGCCAGCGTGAGGCCGGAGAGCGGGTTGTTCGACGACCCGATGAGGCCAACCAGGTTGCCCGACACCGCCGCGAAGAAGAAGCCGGTGACCACCATGACGATGGCCGCCGTGAACGCGGCCCCGAGGGAGCCGGTGAAGAACGAGTAGAGGGCCACCATCAGGATGAAGATGGCGACGATCCCGGCCCCGACGACCTTGAGCGACAAATCCCGCTCGGTCCGGTTGGTGGCGGCCGCCGTCGCGGCCGACTTCTTCACGTCGGCCACGCTGCGCTTGAGGCCGCCGATGAGGTTCTTGCGCATCTTGTAGAGCGTGTAGGTGGCGCCGACGAGCATGCCGCCCACCGCGATCGGCCGGACGATGAACTTCCAGATCTGCACGACCATGGCGCCCCAGGCCGCTTCCTCGTTGCCGCCGTTGGCCGCCATGAAGCCGTCGATGAGGCCAGGCCCGAGGAAGAAGACGAGCAGCGGCACGAACAGGCCCCAGGCCAGCAGCCCGCCGGCGAAGTTGAGCGCGCCCAGTTCAGGCCCGATGATGTAGCCGACGCCGAGATACGCCGGCGTCACGTCAGGCGCGGCGAACGTGGTGACGCCGCCCGTCGCGATCTTGGGTGAGGTGTCTTTCAGGCCCAGGCGGACGAACGTCTCGCGAAGCCTGCCGACTCGCAGGGCGAACTCGTTTGAGTCGTTGAACAGGCCGAAGCCGGCGCTCGAGACGACCCGGATGAGCGCGCCGACGCCCATCGCGCGGAACAGCTGCAGCGCCGCGTCGGCTCCTTTCTGCCCGGCCTTGTGGATTTCGCTGGCCGCCACGGATTCCGGGAACTGGAGCGACGGGTCCTCCACCATCACCCGGCGCAGAATCGTGACGAACATGATCCCGAGCAGGCCGCCGAGAATCATCAGGGCCGACGAGATCAGGTACTCCTTCCACAGCGTCTCTTTCTCGAACTTCCACAGGTTCAGGATGACGAAGGCCGGAATGGTGAAGATTGCGCCGGCGGCCACCGACTCGCCGATCGAGCCGACGGTGCGGGCGAAATTCTCTTCGAGGATGGTGCTGTCCTTGAACAACCGCAGCACCGCCATGCCGATCACCGCGGCCGGGTAGGTGGCGGCGATGGTCATGCCGGCGCGCAGGCCCAGGTACGCGTTGGCCGCGCCCAGGACCACGCACATGATCAGGCCGAGGACGAGGGCCCGGAGCGTGAATTCGCGCTGGTCGGACGAGGCCGGCACGTAGGGCACGTGGCCGCCGCCCGACGGTGGCTTGGTCGTCGAGGTTGGTGTCATAGCGGCGGATTTTACACGACCGCGCCTGCGGCCGTCCACGAACCGCGCATCCGGGATAGAATGCCTGCCTTCGATGCGGATTCTCGTCACCAACGCGCACACGCCCCAGGCGTACGCGATCATCCGGGCCCTTCGGCCCCACGCCAGCCGAATCGTCACGACGGTCGAGGGGAGCGGGCCGCTCGCGCCGCTCGGGCATGCGTCGCGGTCGCGCCTGGTCGACGCCCGCTACCGGGCGCCGTCGATCGTCGAGGAGTGGTCCAGCGGGCGCATGGCGACGGGGTCCTCTCCGGCGGAGGACGCGTGGATTTCAGCCATCGAGCGGATTGCGGACGAGCAGAGGATCGACGTGGTCTTTCCGTCGTGGGACCCGTACGTCCTCGCGGCGTCGAAGCATGCCGGCCGACTCGCCGGGCGTGGCGTGACGGTGCCGGTCCCGCACTTCGACCCGGCCACGCCGGCCTTCGACAAGTACGCCGCGGTCCAGGCCAGCCTGGCCACCGGTGTCGCCTGCCCGCGGACATACCTTTACGAGTCGACCGGGCAACTCGAGCAGATCGCCGCCGAGGAGGGGTTCCCGCTGGTCGTGAAGCCGCGTTTCACCTCGGGCGGCCGGGGAATGGTCATCGCCCGCGACCGGGAGGAGCTGCTGCGCGAGGTGCCGCGAGTCAGCGCGGCATTCGGCAGCCCCATCATCCAGGAGTACATCCCTGGCGGAGAGCGCGACTCGGTGCAGTTTGTCGTCGACCGGTCCGGCCAGGTCGTGTTCTGCTTCCAGAAGCGGCGCATACGGTCGTTCAGGCGGACGGCGCGGTTCGGGACGGTGTCCGAGTCGGTGTCGCCCGACGAACGGCGGCGGAAGTTCGAGGCGCTCGTCCGCCGTTCGGGCTGGTGGGGGGCGATGGGCATCGAGACGATCCGGGATCCTCGTGATGGCCTGGACAAGCTGATGGAGATTAACCCCCGGTTCCCGCGGCAGGTCTGGAACCGGACCGAACTGGGCATCAACGAGCCGCTGCTGTGCATCCGGATCGCCCGGGGCGAGCGGGTCGAGCCTGTCGAGAACTGCCCGCCCGGCGTCATGTTCGTCAGCCCTGTCGAGGACGCGGGCCTGTTCGCGCTGCAGATGCTGGACCTCGGCGTCTACCGGTGGCGCACGACGATCCGGGGACTGGCGCCGCTCGACCCGCTCTGCGCGCCGCTGACGGTTCGCGAGCAGTGGCGGGCGTTCAGGCGCACCTACGTGGGCGAGCGTCGCCGCGTGGTGGATCCGTACCTCCGCCACGCGTGGCGCGACCCGCTGCCGTCGATGCTGTGGTGGATGCAGTTTGCGACGTGGCTGGCCGGAGGCTTGAAACAGGTGGGGCGCTGAATGGTGTCGCGACGGTACGTTCTGGCGGGGTTGGGCGCGGCGGCTGCGGCGGCGGCCGCCGCCGGCCTGCGCCACCGGCCATCGTCGCTCCGCGGGACGACGCCGTGCGGGGCCGTCGCCGGCCGCTCGATCCGGTGGATCGTCCCGAACGCCCCCGGCGGAGGTTATGACACCGAAACCCGGATGCTCGAGCCTTTCCTCGAACGGGCACTGGGCGCCGGGATCGCGGTGGAGAACCTGCCCGGGGCCGGAGGCATCATCGGCGCCCGCGCGATTGCCGCGGCGCGGCCCGACGGGCTGACGCTGGGCGTCATCGGCATGCCCGGCCTGCTGCTGGCCGCGCTGGCCGGCACGGCCGGGGCTCCCGACCCGGTGCGGGCATTCTCCATCCTCGCGCGCCTCGGGCGGAGCTGGCACATCTGGGCAACGGGCGGGTCTTCTCCATTGAAGACGCTGGACGACGTGCTGCGGGAGGGAAGCCGGCGGGCCCTGGTGTTCGCGGTAAACGAGATCGGCAGCGCGAACATCGCGAGCATCGCCGTGACGGCGGAGCTGCTCGGCCAGCGCGTCGAGCTCGTGGCAGGATTCGGCGGGACGCGGGCCGCGTCGATGGCGGCGCTGCGCGGAGACGTGGACCTCGTGTGCTTCGATTTCGAGACGATCCGGGAACTGGTGGAGGGAGGCGACCTGCGCCCCGTTCTGCAGGTGAGCGCGGCACCGATTGCGCCGCACCCGTCGCTCAACCGCGTCGCGCTGCTTGGCGGCGCCGACGGCGCCGCGGAGAGGCAGGCGGCCCTGCACGGCCGGTCGATCGCCGACGCGCGCGGCCTGGCCGAGGCGCTTTTCGCGGTCATGGGAAGCGGGAGGCTGGCGGTCGCCCCTGCCGGACTCGACGCGGGCCTGTTCGACTGCCTCTCGAACACCCTCTATGGCGTGCTCGCGGGCCCGGGCGCCCAGGCCGCCACGACACGGCCGCTGGACACCGCGAGAGGCGGCGAGGCGCTCGCCGACGTCAGGCGCGCGTCAGCCGAGGCGCCCGCGCTGCTGCCGATCCTCGGAGACGCGATGCGGCGCGTGAGGCGTTAGACGATGATGGACTCGGTCGCCCAGAGCGCGTGGGAGGGCTTCCGCCTCGTCGCCTCGTGGCCGAACATCCTGTACCCGATCGCCGGCACCTTCATGGCGATGGCTGTCGCCTTCCTGCCCGGCATCAGCGGCGCCACGCTGATGGCGCTGATGATCCCGCTGACCCTCTCGTGGGAGCCGCTGCCTGTCGTGCTCCTCTACGGCGGGCTGGTGGGCGGGGCCACGTTCATGGGATCGATCACGGCCATCCTGTTCAACGTCCCCGGGACCGGGCCGAGCGCCGCCACCCTGCTCGACGGCTACCCGATGGCGCAGCAGGGCCGGGCGCGGACGGCCATCGGCTGCGCCGCCATCTCGTCGGCCGGCGGATCGACCATCGGCATCGGCGTGCTCATCGCGCTCGTGCCGCTGATGCGCCAGGCGATTCTCGCCTTCGGGCCTCCGGAACTCCTGGTGCTGATGGTGTGGGGACTCGCGACGATGGCCGTGGTGAGCCGGGGATCGTTCACCCGGGCGCTCATCGCGATGGGGCTGGGGCTGCTGCTGGCCTTCGTCGGGCGCGATCCCAGGACGGCGGAGCTGCGCTTCACCTTCAACACGATGTACCTCTGGGACGGCGTTGGCCTGGTCCCCGTCGTGCTGGGGCTGTTCTCGATCGCGGAGGTCACCAATCTCGGCGTCGCCGGGCGCCACACAGTATCGGGCCGCACGCGCGCCGACCAGTTGACGGGCAGCGCCGTGGACGGCGCGCGGGCGGTTCTCCAGCACTTCGGCCTGTTCGTACGGAGTTCGCTGATTGGGACGGTGGTCGGCATCATCCCCGGCGTGGGGGGGACGGTGGCGAGCTTCCTCGCCTATGGCCACGCCGTCCAGACGTCACGCGATCGCGACGGGTTCGGGCGCGGCGACATCCGGGGGGTCATCGCCCCCGAGGCGGCCCACGATGCCAAGGACGGCGGCGCGCTGGTGCCGGTGCTGGCCTTCGGCATCCCCGGGAGCGAGGGCACGGCCGTGCTCATGGCCGCGCTCCTGCTGCACGGAATCGTGCCGGGCCGGGCGCTGATGAACGAGCAGCTTCCGCTCGTGTTCGTCATCATCTGGTCGCTGTTCCTGTCGAACTGGCTGACCTCGATCGCCGGGCTGCTCCTGGTCAACCCGCTGTCGCGGCTGACGACGCTGCGCATGGACGTGCTCGCGCCGCTCATCATGGCGCTCGCGGCGATCGGCGCGTTCGTGTACAGGCAACGCATCGAGGACGTCGGGCTGGCGTTTCTCTTCGGGGGCATCGGCTATCTGATGAAGAAACACGGCTGGCCGAGGATCCCGCTCGTCGTGGCGCTGCTGCTCGGCGGAGGCATCGAGCTGAACCTCCACATCACCTCCCAGTTGCACGGGCTCGGGCGGCTCGACCTGTGGCACCGGCCCGTGTTCATGGCGATTGGGCTCCTGACGCTGGCGAGCCTCGCGCTGCCGTTCGCGCAGGAGATTCGATCGTCACTGACGGGGCGGCGGCCATGACACGGGACCGGGAGAACCTGCTGCTGACGGCGGCCTTCGCGGTGGTGACGGCCGCAGCTGTCGTGGCGAGCGCCGGGCTGAGCCCGGTGTCCCGGAGGGCCCCGCTCGCCGTCGCCGTGCCGACGCTTGCGCTGCTGGCCCTGGAGATTGCCGGTCAGATCTCGGGCGCGCGCGCCGGCAGGCGGCTGCGCAACCTCGGGATCCCGGGCATCGCAAGCTACGTTGTCGCGGGCAGGACGAAAGACGAGGCGGCTCCGCCCGCGAACGGGGCCGGCCGCCGCCTCGAACTGGCGATGCTTGGATGGGCCTGCGTGCTGCTGGCGTCGACGTGCGCGCTCGGGATGGCGGCCGGCCTCCCGGCGTTCGTCTACCTGTACTTGCGCCTGCAGTCAGGGAAGCCCCGGCGCGTCGCAGCCGGCGTCGCCGCCGGTCTGTGGGGGGTGCTGTACGTGGTCTTCGTCCTTGCGCTGCGCATCGAGTTGTTCGAGGGGTATCTCATCCCATGGGCGGTCCGACGATGACCTCGCGATCGGTGCGGACCGGAGGCCGTCCGCGATGACAGACGCGAGGCGCACGCTCCGCAATGCCGGCCTGCTCATGGCGCAGCGGGTGTTCCACATCGTGGGCGCCACGCTGTTTGCCGCGATCGTGCCCCGGCTCTTCGGACCGGCCCAGTTCGGCCGCTTCGCGCTGCTCACGTCCGTGTCGATGTGGTTCGCGCTGCTCAGCGGGCTTGGCGCGGTGTCGATGATGACGCGCAGCATTCCGCGGTTCAAGGCGGCCAGCGACGATGAAGGGCTGCGCCGGCTTGCGACAAGCCTCGTGGTGCTCCGCGCAGCGACGGGCGCCGTCACGGCGACGGGGTATTTCCTGGTCGCGACCGTTGTCGTCGGCGAACCGGACCTTGTCGCGGCCGCGTTCGTCGCCGGCGCGGTGTTCAGCCGAACCGTCGGCAACCTCGGGTTCGCCCTGTTCCTCGGCCTCAACGACGCCGCGCGGTGGGGGATGGGCGACCTCATCCGCCGATGGATGACGCTGGTGCTGGTGCCAATCGGGTTCATTGCCGCCGGGCTGCGTGGCGCCTGCCTGGGCCTGCTCGGCGCCGAGATGGCGGTGCTGGCCTGCGGCATCTGGTGGGCCCGGCCGTACCTGAGCCTGTCCTCCCTGGACCTGAGCCGGCGCCACCTGTCGCCGTTTCTGCGCATGGGCGGACTGTTCGCCGCCGGCAATCTGTTGCTCGCGCTCACGCAGCGGAGCGGCGAAACCCTCGTGCGGTTCGCGACGGGCAGCTGGGAACAGGTCGGGTTCTTCGGCGCCGCGTTTGCCGTGTACCTGACGGTGGCGCACGCGTTCTGGCAGTTGACCGTGTCCATGGCCCCGGTCCTCATCACCTACCTCGAGCAGGGGCGCCGCGACGCGGTCATGTCCTGGATCGAGCGCCTGCTGAAGTACCTCGTTGCGACCGTCGTGCTCTGCGTCGCCGGAGCCGCGCTGGTGGGACGCGATCTGGTGCCGATGCTGATGGGGGCGAAGTTCGCGACCGTCGCGACCAACGTTACCGTGCTGACGTTGACTCTGCTGACGATGTCGGTGGGAAGCGTCGGCCGGCTGGCGGCCCTGACGCTCGATCGGCCACGCGTCATCATCGTCGCGGCCGGCCTCGAGCTCGCGGCGTTCTGGCTGCTGGGCTTTCCGCTCGCCACGCGGTTCGGCAGCCTCGGCGCCTGCATCGCCGCGCTGCCGGCATCGGCCCTGTATGCCTGGTACCTCACGACGCGCGTACGGCCCGACCTGCCGTACTCGATCGGCCCGGCCGCCCGCGCGCTGGCCGCGTCGCTGGTCTTCGTGCCGCTTGTTCTCCTGCGGCCTGCGTGGCCGCTGAACGCGCTCGTGTTCACCGCCGGCGCGGCCGCCTATCTCGGCCTGCTCCTGCGGCTTCGCGTAATCACCGTCGCCGAGATCGCGGAAACGAAACGCACGCTGTCCGCTGAACGGCCCTCCGCGGCGCCGGCCGCCTGAGCGGTCAGAACGTCAGCTTCAGACCCAGCTGAAGCTGGCGGGCGGATGTGGAGGTGGTGGTGATGCGCCCGGCCCCGGCGCGATGGCTGCCGTCAGTGTTGAACAGCACCGAGGCATCGGGCAGCCCGAGGTTCACCCAGTTGAACGCGTTGAAGGCCTCGAACCGGACCTGCGTCGTGACCCGGCCCGTGCGAAAGTCCTTGAAGACCACCAGGTCGGCCGTCTTCAGGCCCGGGCCGCGCAGCGAATTGCGCCCCGCGTTGCCGTACGTGCCGGCGGGCGGCAGGGCGAACGCCGACGCGTCGAACCACGCGTCGGCCGTCCGCGGGTACGTGACGGGCCCGATCTGGTCGGGCTTCTGGATGAGTTCGGCATCGCTCTGCCCGTCGCCGGCGCGATCGAACCCGATGAAGGGCGTGAACGGGAGGCCACTGGCGAATTGCAGGACGCCGGCGAGGTGCCATCCGGCGGCAAGAAACGCCGACGCCCCGCTGAGGCCGCGGCCGAACGGCAGCTCGTAGACGGCGTTCACCACGAGGCTGTGGCGCACGTCGAAGCTCGAGGGCCCGAACTCGGCCTCAGGGTCCCACCAGTTCGTGGCACTGCCAGCTCCGTTGTCGAAGTCCGCCGTCCCCAGCTGGCCGCCCGACCACGTGTCCTTCGAGTTGCCGTAGGTGTAGGCGGCCTGGAACTGCAGGCCGCCTGACAAGTCCTTGCGCACGCCGGCGGTCACCGCGTGGGCCGTCGACCTGGCGATGTTGATGCGCGTGCGGATGCGGCCCCAGCTCGGGTAACGCACCGCCGACCCGGGCACGACGCGGACGCGGCCGTCCGGCAGCACCTCGGTCGGCGCCGAGTTGGGGTCGCCGTAGAAAGGCAGGTTACGGCCTCGGGACCCGAGGTACCCGAGTTCGGCACGCCATCCAGCCGGCAGCGCCCGCTCGACAGCGGCGTGCCATTGCTGCACCGCCGGCTGTTTTGCGTCGTACGCGATGAACTCGGAGCGGCGCTGAATGTCCGCGCCGGCGGCGTTCGCCAGCACATTGCGGATCGCCGGACCGAACACGGCCGGCTGGCGGATGTCCACGCCGGCGAAATACGGGTAGATGCGGAACACCGTGCCGCGATAGTACGAGACGGTGAGCGGCTGATAGAAGAGGCCGTAGCCGCCGCGCACCACCGTCCTGCCGTCCTCGCGGGCGTCCCACGCCGCGCCGAGGCGCGGAGCGACGCCGTGTTTCGACGGGTTATCGAAGAGCGGCGCGCCGGGCGTGACGCCCCGCGGACCGGATTCGAGATCCTCCAGTCGCACCAGCCCCGCCATCAACCCGTTCCGCTCCTTCGGCGTCGTCACGAATTCGTACCTGACCCCGAGATTGAGGGTGAGGTTGCGGCGGAGACGCCAATCGTCCTGGGCGAACATCGCCACGTAGTCCTGGAGGATGGACCGGCGCGTGTCGGTGCCGGCGAGGTTGCCGGTAAACCGATCCGCCTGCGCCGTGGCGCTGCGATTGAGGGTGAGGAACTCCTGGAGATTGCGGAACCGGAACTCCCCGCCGTAGCGGGAGTAGGAGTAGCCGCCGAAGCGGTACTGCTGCCAGTCGACGCCGGCCTTCAAGACGTGCGACTCGCGGCTCCACGTCAGCGAGTCGGCGAGCTGGAACAGCCGCTGATCGTAGCGGATGGGCACCGATCCCACCGACGCGGGCGAGGTCACGCCGATGACGGTGATCGTGCCGAAATGCGGGTCGTCGGTGAAATACAGATCCCGCGGGATCGCCACCGTCGGCACCATGTCATCGCTGCGCGCCGTGTCGTTGAGCGCCACGCGAAACGCGTTCAGGCCGCTCGAGCCGAGCACGCGCTGGTGCTGGATCGTGGCGTAGGTCGTGCTCGTGCCTGTCTGGTTCACGAACAGCGGGTGGGCCTGGCTGATCGTGGTGTCCGACGCGTCGCGCGACACCCGCACCATGAGGGCGTCGGAGCCGCCGATGGTCCAGTCCACGCGGCCGATGCCGAAGTGCTCGGCGATCGGATCGACGTGGGTGTGGCGGAGCTCGGCGGTGCCGTCACCAAAGGACTGTCCGTCCGCCACGGGGAACAGCAGATCCAGGTACGGGCGCACGGACGGATGGATTCCCACCGGCGCGAGGGTGCCGCTCGCGTCCGGCAGCCAG